>WNFQ01021402.1_pt1 | contig 10460 bp, 10 predicted proteins | sample 5400171 | NCBI WGS metagenome assembly WNFQ01 (sample SAMN13153356, study PRJNA577476) | soil metagenome | isolation source: 20 cm soil under Madrone tree | place: USA:California | collected 2016-06-14 | reverse complement strand
CGCGCAGCCAGGAAACCCGTGATCGCCGCGGTAGTGCCCATGCGGCTCGGACAACTCGCGGTCAGCACATAGGGATGATCAGTCGCAAACCTCACGCACCTGCTCCTCGCTGATGTCGGGGTGTGCCAAGCGTGACAGCGCCTGATGCCGGGCTGTGATCCAAATGGGACGGCCGCTGGCGCGTACGCGTCATGGCACGCGGCGCCCGCCAGTGTGCGCCCGCGGGCGCGGATTCACTCTGGGCGAAAACCCGGCGTTGTCAGCATTACTCCTGGCTGACCCAGGCGTTGATGCTGGAGGCCGAGGCATTGGAGGGCACGAAGTCCTGGCTCCACAGATACCCGTTGTTCCACAGATACCCGCTGTTCCACAGATAGCCCTGGTTCCACAGGTAACCGTTGTTCCAGAGATAGCCCTGGTTCCACAGATACCCGTTGTTCCACAGATAGCCCTGGTTCCACAGGTAGCCGTTGTTCCAGAGATACCCCTGCCCGTTGACCTGATTCCCGTTCTGGTCGACTACGTAGAAGCTGCCAGCTGAGTTCTGCCGCGCCGGGCCCATGTAGTGCTGGGTGCCGGCGAGATCGGCTGTAACGTCGAGGCCGACGTTGGCGCAGGTCGTGTTCTGGTTGAAGACGGCGTTGTAGGCGTTGATCTGGCCCGCGCCCTGCTGGAACACCGTATAGGCGAGGTTGCCCGAGCCGTCGACGGCGGGCTGTGCCGAGCTCATGAGCTTGCACTTCACTTGGTTCGGCGTGAGATACGGCTGCGCCTGCAGCATCAGCGCAACCGTACCCGAGACCACGGCGGCCGACATCGAGGTGCCAGACATGTAGAAGTACGTTGACCCGAGATAGCCATTGGTGCCGAGGAACGACGGGTGCGCCTTGGCGATCGGGGAGCTGCCTGACATGACGGCGATCACGTGGCCGCCGGGGGCGACAATCTCGGGCTTGACGAACCCCTCGTAGGTCGGACCGGTGCTCGAGAACGAGTCGAGGCGGTCGTCGGAACGATCGGTCGGCGTATAGTTGTCGGTCATCGCGCCGACCGTGATCACGTAGGGCACGTTCCCCGGGACCGTGATCGACTGGGCAGTGGGGCCGTTGTTGCCGGCGGAGGCCACGACCACGATACCCGCCTGCCAGAGCTTCATGACCGCCTGGGCCATCGGATCGTTCCAGTAGAACGACTTTGGCGGCGCGCCGAAGGACATGTTGACGACCCGGATGTTATAGGTCTTGGCGTTACTGAGGATCCAGTTCATGCCTCGGATCGTATTTGCGTAGGTTCCCGCTCCGTTCTTGTCGAACGCCCTGACGATGACACGCGCTGCGTCTGGGGCGATGCCAATGTAGGTACCGTCCTGGGCGATGGCGCTGTTGGCCGCGATGCTGAGTACGTGGGTGCCGTGGCCGTAGTCGTCGCTCGGCGCACCAACGCCGGTCTTGTCTCCGATGGCATCGTAACCTTGCAGCACCACGTTCTGGCCCGCGATATTGCTCTGGGTTGCGTGTTGGCTCCACCACCCGGTGTCCAGAAAGGCGACAGTGACGCCGCGGCCCGTGATGCCGGAGGCGTGCAGGAGATTGGCCTGGGTGTGCTCGACGACGTACGGCTGAACGGGGGCTTTGGTGCCCGCTACCGTGGCCGATCCGTTCGGCGTCAGAACCAGGCGGTGGTCCGCGCGCAGCGCCACGGCCTGTGCAGGGGTCAGTGTCGCGGCGACGGCGTTGACGATGCCGAGTTCGTGCGTGATCCTGCCGCCGGCGTTCTTGACCGCCGCCAGGGCCACCGCGAGGCTTGGGCCCTGCACGATGTAGCTGGTTGCGGCGTGCGCCGCGGCAGCCGCAGTGGGCGCGACGTGGGTCGGCGCCGATTGGACGGCCGGGTTTGCGGCCAGCACCGGTGCGGCGAACGCCACCGTCCCGGGGCCCCGTCCGGCCTGCGCGACATTGAAACCCACCGGAGCTGTTCCCCGCGCAACGCTGCTCGTCCGGGAACCAGCTCCCGACTGTCGACCACGTCGCATAACCATGCTGTCAAATCGGTCGCCACGCACGGTCTCCGGCGATCACGAGGCGCGACCTGGCGGGTCTGCGGCGTATCACCGACAGCTGAGCGCGAAGATCTCAATGAGGTAGAACGACGCGGAAGCGGCCCGGGCGCTGAGCTCGCAGTGCGGCTGCCCCTCGATCAGCAGCGCATCCAGCCTCGCGAGGTCCGCGTGCGCCGCCGCGCAGCGCACGCCGAGGTCCGAGAGCGCGACGATCACGCAGGTCCCCGAGCGCGGCGTCAGCCGCACCGATTCGGGCTCAATCCGGCGCTCGAGTCGGCAGTCGAACCGGCCGCGCCGCGTCATGACGTTGAGGTCGGTGACCGGTCCGCCGACCGGGTCGGCGAACACCGGCACATCCCCCGGGAACTCCACCGGCGGCGTATCCGGCAGGACGGTGAGCGCGGCACCTGCATCGATCGACAGCCGCAGGCACCCCTCGAGCACGGCCATGCGACGGTCGATCCCCGCAAAGCGCGAGAAAAAACCCGCGCCCCGGATCTCCGCGATGCTGACGCGCCAGTCGAAATGACCCAGATCACTCCCGGGCGGGTGTGCGATCACCTCGCGCGTCACGCCGCCGCCGTTTTTCCAGGGAAGCGCCTGGCGCTCGCCGGCCCGCAGGAGCCGCATCGAGCCTGTTGCCTTCACGAGTCGGGGAATGCCACCGAGAAGGTGCCGTCGCGGCTCTGCGGTGTTCCCGGCTCGATGCCGTAGTAGTCACCCTTGTCGGCGACGAAGATATGGCAGGCGATCGTGAGGCCCCGTGATTCGTCCAGGCTCCCCGCCGCGATGCTGATGTAGTCGCGTCCCACGCCCTCCCAGAACAACGTGGAACCGCAACGGCCGCAAAACCCGCGGCGCGCCTCATTCGAGGCCGCGTACCACTTCAGCTCGCGCTCCGACACCAGGCGAAAGTCGGCACGCCGCGCCGCGGTGGCGGCCATGACATGTCCGGTCATGCGCCGGCACTGCGTGCAATGACACACGACGACCGGCCGCAGGGCGCCGGCGACGCTGTAGCGCACCGCGCCGCACAGACATCCTCCGGTGCGCAGGGATTTGCTCATGTGTACCTCGAGAGCCCAGCCCGAGTTTCTAACCCAGCCCGAGTTTCTGTGTCAGATACACGAAGCTCAGCGCCCACATCTCGGCCGCCTGCTTGTGGTTGGCCGCGGCCGCGTGGCCACCGTCGGTGTTCTCGTAGAACAGCACCTCATGACCCTGCGCTTCCATGCGCGCGGCCATCTTGCGGGCGTGCACCGGCGTGACGCGATCGTCGCTGGTGGCCGTGACGAAGAACACCGGCGGATAGCGCTGGCCCGCCTTCACGTTCTGATAAGGCGAGTATTTCATGATCCAGTCGCGGTCGGCGGGTCTCGCGGGATCGCCGTACTCCGCGGCCCACGAGGCGCCCGCGCCGATGTGGGTGTAACGGATCATGTCGATCAGCGGCACCTGGCAAACCACGGCACCGAACAGCTCCGGCCGTTGCACCATGTTGGCGCTCACCAGCAGGCCACCGTTCGAGCCGCCCATGATGCCGAGCTGCCGGGGCGTGGTGATGCCGCGCTTCAGGATGTCCTGAGCCACCGCCTGGAAGTCGTCATAAGCCTTCTGGCGGTTCTGCAGCAGCGCCGCCTGGTGCCACGCCGGTCCGTACTCGCCGCCACCGCGGATGTTGGCGACCACGAAAGCCCCGCCCCGGCTCAGCCACAGCATGCCGAAGTTCGGCGAATAGCTCGGGGTCTCGGAGATTTCGAAGCCGCCGTAGCCGTACAGAATCGTGGGCGTCGGGCCGCTGCGGATCTTGCTGCGCGTCACGAAGTACGGTATCTGCGTGCCGTCCCGCGAGGTTGCGAAGAACTGCTCGGTCATCAGATTCGAGGCATCGAAGCGCGCGGGCAAGGACTTGATCGCCACCGGCCTGCCATCGCCGGGATCCGCGTACAGCGTGGTCGGCGTGGTGTAGCTCTCGAAGCGGAACTGGGCCTGCGGGCCCCAGGCGTTGGTTGCCACGATGTGCGTCGAGCCGCTGGCGGGAAGGGTCAGCGTCGTGTGACGCCACACCCCGTCCGCATCTGAGCGAAACACGTGAATGCTGCCGGTCACGTCGTGATAGACCGACGCATAGACCGCATCACGCCCGGCTGCGACCTCGTCGATCGCGCTCCTGGCATCGGGCGTGTAGAGCACCGCGACTGAACCGCCCGCGCCGCCGCCCGCCGGAACCCGATACGCGATCAGCGAGCCCTTGGTGATCGGCGCGGCACCGGGCGGTGTCCAGTCCTCGCGCAGGGTGAAAATGAGATTACGGCCCTGTGCGCCCTTCAGATCGGCGCCGAGCGGCAGCGGCAACTGCCACGTGGTGCCGTCGGGCGCGATGGCCTGATATTCGGCGGTAAAGAAACTGACGTCGCGCTGCACCAGCTCGATGGTGGCGGCGGGATCGTGGAACACCACGCCCTGCACGCCGACGTCGTCGTGCTTGCCCTCGTAGATCACCCTGGCTGCGCCGAGCGGCTCACCGCGCTTCCACAGCTTCACGATGCGTGGATAGCCGGAGGCCGTCATGGAGGCGGGACCGAAATCGGTCCCACACAACACCGAGTCCTCGGTGAGGTAGCTGATGGAGGATTTTGCCTCCGCCAGCTGAAAACCGTCCTTCACGAACACCTTCGCGGCTGGATCGAACTCGCGCACGACCACCGCATCGCCGCCGCCGCGCGACAGATGCAGCAGGCAACGCTGCAGCGAGGGCGCGCATTCCGCGCCCTTCCACACCCAGTTCTCGTGCTCGTCCGCCGCCAGCTGGTCCAGGTCGAGCAGGATGTCCCAGTCGGGCGCCGCGTTCGCGTAGTCCGCGACGCCGGTGCGCCGCCAGACTCCCTTGGGATGCTGCGCGTCCTGCCAGAAGTTGAAGACGTACTGGTGGTCGAGGTCGCCGTAGGGAATGCGGTCGCTCGCATCCATCACCCGCAGAATGGCGTCGTAGTACTTCTGATAGCTTGGATCGGCCTGCAGAATCGCGGTCGACCTGGCGTTCTGCGCCTTCACCCATGCGAGGGGCTTTGCGCCATGGACATCTTCGAGCCACAGATATGGATCGCTGGCCCCGGTGTGTTCCTGATGCTTCCTGTTCACGCTGTCCGCTCCCACGGCGCTGTCGGCCGCCATCACCGCCGCGCCGACGGCGAGCGCCCCGACCAGTGCCATGACCGCCGCAGGTCCACGCCCCCTCATGGCCGCTCCCAGGACTCGGTGGGCACATCGCCCGGCACCGGCAGGGACCGCAGGTAAGTGACCAGGGTCCAGACTCCCTCGGCGCCGAGTGTTCCGCCGAATGCAGGCATGCCCTTCGGACGCCCGTAGTAGATCGAGTCGAACACCTCGGCATCCGCGCCGCCGTAGCGCCAGCGTCCGTCTGCGAGGTTGGGGCCGACCCATCCGCTGCCCTCACCCCCGTGACAGCCGTCGCAATTCATCGCGGTAAACAGCAGCGCACCCTTCTTCGCCACCGCCGGATCGCCCTGATGAGGATTGCGCAGGGCAGCGCCGGGCGGGGCAATGCCACCGGCTGCGATATGCGCCTCGTAACGAATCGCAGGCGGCGGCGCGCCGGCCTCCTGCGAGGGCGCCGCGGCCTGCCGGCCGCAGGAGGCCACCGCCAGGCACGTCAGCAACCATGGTGCGAGTACGCCTCGCGGGTGCCGTGTCACAGACCGAAGATCCAGATGATGCCCCCCTGGCTCGTATGGCGCGCGATATCCTTGAGAACATCCGCCGGCGGGCGCACGTCAGCGGGGTCATCCGAGCGAACATCGCCCGACAGCAGTCCCCAATCCCCACCGAAACCGGCATACACCGCCACGTACTGCCGGCCGTCCGGGCCGCGGTAGGTGATCGGATTACCGACGACACCGGAACCGACCTTGAACTTCGACAACACCTTCCCCGTCCTCGCATCCACTGACTTGAACCAGCCATCGAGCGTACCGTAGAAAGCCACGTCGCCGGCGGTCACCAGCGCGCCGCTCCAGTTCGGATACGGCTCCTTGTTCTCCCAGACCTTCCTGCCGGTTGCCGCATTCCACGCCATGAACGTGCCGAGGTTGCCCCCCGGGCCGGCAAAGTATGGACTGGTGACGCCCATGAAGGGCGTTCCCTTCAGGTGCGAGGCGTGCGTTGCCGCGTAGTCCATGCACAGGTTGTTGGTGGAGGTGTAGAAGAGATGGGTGCGCGGTGAATACGCCGCGGGCGAGGACGGGCTTACGCCACCCTCGAGACTCGGACAGATGCCCTTCACGTTCTCCCGGGATGCGCCGGTTTGTTTCGCCGGATCCAGCACCGGGCGCCCGGTGGCGAGATCCACCGACTTCGCCCAGGTCACCGGCGTATAGGCGAAGCCGTTCTTGTCGAAATGCACGAGCGCCCGGATGCGCTTTCCGGCCACCGTCAGATCGGCGAGAATCATCGCGCCGGTAGCGTCGTAATCCCAGTTATCGTGCGGCGTGAACTGATACGCCCACACGAGAGTTCCGTCCTGCGGCTTGCGCGCCAGCACGCTGGCACTCCACTTGTTGTCTCCGAGCCGCTGCTCGGGGTTATAGGGCGATGCGTTGCCCGTGCCGTAATAGATGAGATCGAGCTCGGGATCGTAGGAGATCCAGCCCCACACCGGAGCGCCGCCGGTGCGCCAGCTGTCACCGGCCCAACTGCGCGCACCCAGGTCGACACCGCTGTCGTACGGCGCTTTGAAAGTATCTGCCCGGGCCAGCATGTCGGTGTCCGGACCGATGTTGTGCGCGGTCCAGACCGTGCGCCCGCTCTTCAGATCCAGGCCCTTGACCCATCCGTAGATTCCGAACTCACCGCCCGATGCGCCGACGATGACGCGGTCCCTGACCACCAGCGGCGCCATGGTCGTCGTCTCACCATTGCTGACGTCGGCGATCTGCGTGTTCCACAGCTCGCGGCCGGAGCTCGCCTCGACCGCTACGGTGTGGCCGTCGAGCAGGTTATAGATGATCTTCCCGTCTGCGTAGAAGGCGCCGCGGTTGACGGCGTCGCAGCAGGAGATGCCGATGGCGTTCGCGCTCACGTCCGGCCGATATTTCCATCGCAGCGGGTAACCCTCCCGGGTGAGATCGAATGCGTACAGCACGTTGGGCCATGGCGTGACGACATACATGGTGTCGCCGACGACCAGCGGTTGGCCCTCGTGTCCTCCGAGCACGCCCGTCGAGAAGGTCCACACCGGATGCAGCGAGCCGGCATTCTGCCGGGTGATTCCGGCGAGGCCGCTGTAACGGGTCGCAGCGTAGTCCTTGGACGGCATCGACCACTGGCCATCCTCGTCGGCCGGCGCCCGAGCCCCCGCGGCACGCACGCTGTCGGCATTTACGGCTGCCGCACCGAGGCAGCCAAGCATTGCGATGAGCGCCCCCCGCGGCATCCGCATCCCCTGATTACACCGTATGGTACGGGTCAAGCGTGGGACGAGGAACCGCGCAGGTCAAGACCCCGCACGCCCTGGCCCGCCAGCGCACGTACGTCTTCTCGACGCGCTCCCACGGCAGCGCGCGGCGCTCGCGATTCAGGTCATCGCGGGCGCGGGTAAAGGCCTTTTCTTTTTCCAGCAGCTGCCTGCGGGCGGCCAGCCACTCTTGCGGGGAGACGACGCGGTGGGTGGTCATGATGGGCTCCTTAGTGCAATCGTGCGTTACTTGTGGCGGACCGGACGCTGGACGCCGCGCCGGCGCGCGCGTTCGACCTTGGGCCGCGCATCAATTTGGGCCAGCGTGGCCGCCAGCGTGTCGAACTGCTCCTGCCAGTACTTGCTGTAGCGGTTCATCCACACGGCGGCCCCGTGGAGGGGCCCGACATCGAGGCTGCACCGGCTGATCCGGCCGCTGCGCGCCTGCTGCACGAGGCCGGCGCGCACCAGTACCTGGATGTGGCGCGAAACCGCCTGCAGCGAGATCTCGTATGCGGCGGCGAGCTCGGACACCAGCAGCTCGTGCCCGTCGAGCCGCTCGAGGATGCTGCGGCGCACCGGGTCGGCCAGCGCGGAAAAGACCTCGTCGAGCCGCGCCTCATCGGCGCCGGGCGGGGCGCTCTCGGAGAGCAGCTGCAGCGGCACCGGTTTCATGCTCATCTGGTGTGTTTAATATCATCTCATCGATTGATAGTCAACAAACTGATTGAGCATTGCACCGACCGCCTGTCAGCGGCTCACTAAGGGGTGCCCCATGTGAGGCACGTCAGCAGGGCGTCAGCGAGTTGAGCCCCATCTGCGGGCGGCGAGATTGTCCTCTGGCGGAGAGGGTGGGATTCGAACCCACGAGGCTCTTGCGAGCCCTCCGGTTTTCAAGACCGGTGCAATCAACCGCTCTGCCACCTCTCCGCGGTCAAGTCAGTGGCTTGTGTTCATTCTATCAGGCCGCGGACACCGATCCGGTGCTCGGGACGGCGCCATGGAAGAGCAGCCCGAACGGGCGCGGATGCCAGCGGTGATCAGGGAACTGCGGGTGCCGCGGGGAGACGGCAGTTCAGGCGACGCAACGGCTCCACTTGCCTTGCTGGTTCACCCAGGCTCCGGCATCTTTCAATTCGCCCGCTTCGTCATAGACATCCACTTGGAGCACGGGTGAGCCACGCTCGCGGGACAGGGGGAGCGACATCTCGCAGGTGAATAGCCAGGTGTGGTAGCTGTCGGCCCAACACGCCCACACATGACCCTTCTGGATCGCCCGTTCCACAATGCGTTGCAGTTGCGGTGACAGCGCGCCGGAGGCCCGGATCTGGTAGCAGTCTTTGGGCAGGAGATCTCCACGCGAGGCAAACGCCTCGAGCAGTCGCTCCACGTGGGAGGGCTGTTGGATCTTGCGCAAACGGACTGTTTCCATCGGGACCGCGGCACGAAAGGCAGACGGGCGCTGATTGAAACGCGCACCGCGGATCCGGTCCGAGACCTGACTCACAGTCCTCGGAATTGCAAACCGTAACCACAGCAGCACCCCGGGAACGGGCCCGACGAGGCTCTCAGCCTCCCGGTTTGAGAATCGCGGCGGTAACGCGATTGCGGCCGGACTCCTTGCTGCGGTACAGGGCGGCGTCGGCGATCCTGAGCACCTGCTCGGCCACCTGGTGCTCACCACTCGGGACGTGGTCCATGCCGCAGAGGCCGAAGCTTGCGGTCACCTGGATGCTCTTCGTGCCGGCCTTGAAGTGGGTGTGGGAGACGGCAGCCCGCAACTTGCGCGCGACCTCGAGCGCCGGCTCATAAGGGGTCTCTGGCATGACGATGGCAAATTCCTCCCCGCCGATCCGAGCCACCCAGTCAATCCCACGGCGCAGCGCCTCCTGCAGGCGCGGGCCGAACTGCTGCAGGATCTCGTCGCCGACCGCGTGCCCAAGCGTGTCGTTGATCTTCTTGAAATGATCGATGTCGCACAGGACCAGGGACAGGGCGCGCTTGTAGCGCGCGGCCCGTTCGACCTCGCGCGGGAAGTGCTGGCCGAAGAAGCGCCGGCTGGCTGCGCGCGTCAGATCGTCGGTCGCCGACAGCTTGCGGTTCTCCTCCAGCGTGATGCGCAGTACCGACTCGAGCTCGACGATGCGCCGCGCCGCGCGGATGCGCGCATCGAGCTCGAGGTTGCTGACCCGGCGCCCGACGCATTCGTCGGCCCCGGCGAGGATTCCCGCTTCCCGCTCCGGGGCGTCATCCACGTCGGCCACGAAGACGATGAAGGCCACGCGTGCGGTGCGCTGCGCCCGCAGTTTGCGTACCAGCTCCAGGCTGTCGGTGAGCACCACCGGGCGAAACTCGGCCGCAAACCGGCGCAGGGCTTCGTCGTCGTCCGCGACCGACTCGCACTCCAGAACGTCCGGCGTGATGCGCCGCTGCATGTGCTCGCGCAGCGGCACATCCTGAAAGACCAGCAGCGCTTTCGGCGGCGGCAGTACCCGCAGCATGACCGCGACAGTCGCGGTAGTCCCCTCCTCGACCGTCGCGGGCTTGGCCGCCCGTCGCTCCAGGACTCTGCGGATGACTGTCGTGTGTCCCCCAGACGCCATCTGCCCCCCATGTCAGAGGTTGCACGAACAGGGGCAGAAGATTACAGGCACGGGGGCGTGGTGTCTTCCGGAATGTGATGGCGCCCCCGATGAGGCATTGCCGGGGGGCGTGCCCGCAGTCATGCACCGCGTGCGATCGAGCACCCGAGCTCCGCGACCTCCCGGTACACCGCACCGCGGGCGAGTGCGTTGGCGTCGGCGGCGTTGCCGTCGAGGGCTCTGCGGTAGACCCCGGCGAGGATGGCCGCCGCCCGAAACAGCGAGAACGCGAGGAAGTATGGCCAGGCGGCGACCGGCCCGCGCCCCGCACGGCGGCAGTAGGCGC
>WNFQ01011483.1_pt1 | contig 10461 bp, 7 predicted proteins | sample 5400171 | NCBI WGS metagenome assembly WNFQ01 (sample SAMN13153356, study PRJNA577476) | soil metagenome | isolation source: 20 cm soil under Madrone tree | place: USA:California | collected 2016-06-14 | reverse complement strand
CCGCGTTCCATGGACGTATCCACGGGCGGACACCCTTCTCCAGATACTTCACAATCTGCGCGGTGATGCGGCTGTATACGTCGTTTCTTTCGGTTGTGTTTTGCATTGTCTTCTCCTTCAAAAACCATTTTTTCTTCGCGAAACCCGCGACGGTTTGAGGGCGTTCAGCGGCGCGGACCTGTCAAGGGCGCGGTCAGTCCGCGTTCATCGAAGACCCTTCCAAGGAACTCCCGTATGCTGAATCGGATCGTTATGCAGCTTTGGGTTCGATGGGGACAAGTTCGTAGCCCAGTTGTTTGGCTTGCCGTTTGATTTTTGCAGCCAACCTTTTCTCCCGCTGTGCGTCTCTCGCGTCCCAGATGGTCTCGTCATATTCGACTTGTTTTTTGACCATGGTGTAAAAGATGACTGCGATCTTGTGGGCGGTTGCCATGGTGGCAGCTTCGGGGCCCAGCTTGGCTTTCATTCGACGCAGGTAGTTGCCTAGTGGCGTCAGGTTATGATGGAGGGAAAAGGCGGCCATGCGGAATAACTGGCCAGCCCGGTTTTTCACCTTTCGTGCTCCTCGCCACAGCAGTTTCCCCCCGCTAATGTCGTTGTCGGGACAGAGTGCAAGCCAGGAAACGAAGTGTGCTGCGGTGGGCCACGGTGACATGTCGCGGCCGACCTCACTGAACAGTGGCAACGCGTTTTCCTGTAGGCCTGGAATCTGAGTCACATCCACTCCGAAGAGTTTATAGGTTTCGGTACGCAGATCGAATCCTGGATGGGAAAGCCCGTTCTTCTTTCTCCTTTTGCCTCCGGATCGTTTTCGTTTCCGGTCGGGTGGTAACGGTCGTTCCGCGGGGTCGACGCGAGGCTCGAACTCCGGCAGCATTTTCTCGATTTCTAGATCGCAATTCACGATCTGCTGCTGATAGATGCGGTACAGATCTCGCGATTGAGCGAGGGTAAACAGATGCTCGGGCCGCCAGTTGCCTTCCAGCGATTTCCGGATGGTCCCGGTGTCGGCTTTGATGTGTGGATCCCGCAGCTTGGCGAGCTCTGCGCCGTCCCGTTGCCCAGCCAGGATGGCGTCTACAATGGCGAGGCCTGTCAACCCAGTAATGTCATCGATGACGTGGTGGATTTGCAGATTCATTTGCGTCAGCGCCTTGTGCATGTGCTGCACGTGTTGGCTGGCCGCCGCTAGCAATTCGCTCCGGTGCCGCAGTAGGGTCCGCACGGCGCAGACATCCTGCCCCGGCCGAAAGGCAGCCCGCAGTAATCCCACCGAGTGCAGGAACTGTAACCATTGGCACTCGTGCCAGTCGGTGCGCCGTCCGGGTACATTCTTCATGTGGCGGGCATTCACCAAACAGGGGCGGATGCCTCGTTGTTCGAGAATCTCGAATAGTGGAATCCAATACACTCCGGTGGATTCCAGCGCCACCGTCGTCACCCCGCACTGCTCCAGCCAATCGGTTAAGTGCTCCAGATCTTCGGTAAAGGTGGCGAACACCCGCACCGGTTTCTCGTCCCGCCCGGGAGGGACGGCCACAAACATTTCGCGTGCGCCAACGTCGATACCGGCTGCATTCGGCTCTAATATCGGCCGGTCTTCCAAACACATCCCCTTGTTGCGTCTCCCCCGTTTTGGTTTCCCTTTCTGCGATGGCAGATTACCGCCTTGTGTCTTGTTCACTGGTTGCTCGCTTTCTGAGCTGCAAGCAACGGCCAAGCTGCGCAATCGAAGGTATTCTTCCAAACGGAATCAGTTGGGTCACCCCACTGTTAACCACTGCTCTGCGCACGGAACTTGGAGCCACGCTTGACATCGGCGTTCTAACCACACACCACTGAACTATTGGCCTACTTCCGTTGCCTGTCGCTCCATCTCAGGATGCAGAAATGACCCGGCCAAGACAAGTTCCTTTGCGCTTTGCGCCGACCACCGGGCGGGCCCCATGCTTGACAGGGAGTCCATGGCGGGACTATAACCCAGTGCGGCCGCGAGAAAGCGTTTACTCCTCTAAGCGGGGGACGAATGGAAGCTGAGAGAAGTCTGCCTGGTCTTTATCGTCGCACTTACTCACCCTGTGATCCTCGAACCGTTGCTCCGGAATGCGCCCATGACTAAGTTCTCGGCGTCTCGACGCTGCTTCCTGCGACAGGCCTCCACTGCGGGAATGGCTTGGTCCGCCACGGCCGTGTTCGGCGGCGCGATGGCGGGGCCGACTTTTGCGCAGACAAAATCCTCCGATACCGTAGCGCGCGTTTACGTCGATTCCCGACGCACAATTGCACCCATCGACCGCAACCTATGGGGCTCCTTTCTTGAGGTCCTGGGACGCGCCATCTACGAGGGCGTCTACGATCCGGGGAACAAACTCTCCGACGCAAACGGCTTTCGCAAGGACGTGATGAACGAAATTCACCAGATGGGAGTTCCCATCATCCGCTACCCCGGGGGAAATTTCGTCTCAGGCTACAACTGGCTCAACGGTGTCGGTCCCAAACAAAGCCGCCCGCGCGAACTCGACAAAGCATGGAACTCAATCAATTCCAATCAATTTGGCACCGATGAATTCATGGCGTGGTGCAAGTTGGTGGGCACCGAACCGCTCATGGGACTGAATCTGGGCACCGGTACTCCCGAAGAGGCGGCAGCGCTGGTCGAATACTGCAACGTCGAGAAGGGCACCAAGTGGAGCGAACTGCGGCGCAAGAATGGGATTGCCGCACCCTACAACGTCAAGCGCTGGTGCCTGGGCAACGAAATGGACGGACCATGGCAGATTGGCCACATGTCCGCCCTCGAGTACGGAATGAAGGCGGCGGATGCAGCTCGGCAGATGCGCTACGTTGATCCATCTTTGCAGCTGATCGCCTGCGGCTCGAGCGGTCCCTTCATGCCGACATACCTGGAGTGGGATCGAGAAGTGCTGGAACAATGCTACGACCGCGTAGACGGACTTTCTCTCCATCGTTACTTTGAAAACACTTCAGAGTCCACCGGTGGCAGCAGTTCCAAGTTCCTGGCGATGAATCTCACCATGGATCGCCAGATCGCCGAGACGGTTGCGGTTTGCGATCTAGTTCGCGGTCACAAGCGGTCTCCGAAGAAGCTGTGGCTTTCCTTCGATGAGTGGAACGTCTGGTACCGTGCCCGCAGTGGCGATGCGGTCGACGGCCACAAAACCGAAGCTCCGCATCTATTGGAAGAGGTCTACAACTTGGAAGACGNNNGCGTTGTTGGTCGGCGGCCTGGTAAATACTCTGATGCGCAATGCCGATCGCGTCAAGTTAGCCTGTCTCGCGCAGTTGGTGAATGTGATCGCCCCCATCACGACCAATGCAGACGGGTTCTTTCGACACACCATCTACTATCCGTATAGTTGGGCTTTGCAGTACGCGCGCGGAGCGGCCTTGAGTCTACTGGTGGAGTCGCCAACCTACGATGTGCAGGGACTCGATCAGGTGCCGTATCTGGATGTGGCCGGATCGCTGGATCGGGAAGCAGGAAAGGTTTCTCTCTTCATCCTCAACCGGGACTTGGCAAAAGCTCATCCGGTTGAGTTGGTGTGGGAAGACCAATCGCCATCGAGCGTGACTTCTTCGTGGCTGATCACCGGAGACGACCTAAAGGCTTCGAACAGCTTTGCGGCGCCTCAACGTGTCGCACCGCAGGCCTTCGCGAAGCCGGCCTCGAGTGGTTCGCGTACGACCTTTGAAGTGCCGGCGCGTTCCTACACCATGATCCAGTGGTCGCTGTAGGAACCTGCTCCCGGATGACTGTTTTTGAGAGCTGATAGTCTCTCGGGGCAAGGGAGCCCGGAGAGTGACGCGCCGGCGCAGCGACTGTGCCGGTGCATTCGGGCCCGCCACAGTAAACGATTACTGCAGCGCGCGATCGTTTCGCGCTTTTCTCGTTATTGCCCGGGGGTGTTCCATGGCTGAGAAGGACAAGGTTTCACGCAGGCGGTTCGTAACTTCTACGATGTCGGCGGCCGCGATGGTCGCCCCTCCTGTTCGTCAAGTTCTCGCAAGCATAGATCTGTTCGGAGCATCGCCGGAGCCAACCAGCGTCGATAACCCAGCCTTTAAGGACCAGGCGGTTGAGAACCTGGTCAAATCACCTTACGCCAAACTCCGGAACATTCCCGTACACGCTGTGACGATTCAAAGCGGCTTCTGGTCACCACGCCGCGAGATCAACGTTACCAAAAGCATCCCGAGCATGCATGAGCTGCTCGAGGCCAATGGGCGCATGGATAACTTCCGGCGCCTTGTGGGCAAAAGCAGTGCTGAGCAGCATGGACCGGTTTTCTCTGACTCCGACGTCTACAAGTGGACAGAGGCGGTCGGATTTGCGCTGCAGTCGAGTGACCTTCCCGACCTCAGGGCGAAAGCTGAAAAAGCGATGAATGAAGTCGTTGCCGTTCAAGAACCCAACGGATATCTGAACTCCTACTACGTAGACGATCGCAAGCCGCTGCGAATGCAAACCCAGACTCAGACCACGGGCCACGAGCTTTACAACATCGGACACATGCTGCAAGGAGCCATTGCTTACTATCGCGCTACCGGAGACCGCAAATTGCTCGACGCTGGCATCCGTTTTGTAGACGACTTCCTGATCCCGAACTACGGCCCCGCGCCCAAGCAGCCGATCGTCTCCGGGCATCCTGAAATCGAAATGGGCTTGATCGAGCTTTATCGCACCACCGGGGACAAGCGGCACCTAGACCTCGCCGGCTACATTCTGCAGGGAGACACACGACTGCAGCTCCCTGAACGTCGAACCATCTACATGTTTAGCGGGACGCCATTCACCTCTCGCACCAAGCTGGAAGGGCACGCCGTTCGGGCGATGTACGCGTGTTGCGGAGCCACTGACTACTTCATGGAAACGGGCGACTCCTCCTATTGGAAGACGTTGAATACGCTCTGGGACGATTTGACCAGCACCAAAATGTACGTGACCGGCGGCGTCGGATCGCGGTCCGATGGCGAAGCTTTCGGCGACGCCTACGAACTGCCGAACTTCCGCGCTTACGGCGAGAGCTGCGCCGCGATCGGCAACATGATGTGGAACTGGCGCATGCTGGCGGCCACGGGCGATGCCAAATTCACCGACGTCATCGAACGAGCTCTGTATAACGGCATCAACTCCGGAATGTCGCTCGACGGGGTGCTTTACTGCTACCGTAACCCGCTCGCCTTTGATCCGTCGACGGGTGACAAGATCCGCAACGAGTGGTACGACGTGACCTGCTGCCCACCGAACCTGGAACGCATCTTCGCCTCGCTTCCGGGATACTTTTACAGCACAAGCAAGGACGGCATCTACGCACATCTATACGACAATTCGGAGCTCGACTGGCACCTGGAAGATGGGACGGGACTGAAAGTCGCGCAGAAGGCAAACTATCCTTGGGACGGCAAGGTTGAAATTACAGTTACGCCGGCGCGAGCGTCGGATTTCACTTTCTACTTGCGAATTCCAGGATGGGCCGAGAGCGCCCAAGTGGCTGTAAACAACAAGCCGGTCACGGGCAGCAAGCCCGGCGAATATTTGGCGCTTTCGCGGCGGTGGTCGCCGGGCGATGTCATTCGCCTGCAGTTGGGTATGGCGCCGCAAGTGATCCAGGGCAATCCCCGTATTGCCGACGACACCGGGCGGGTCGCGGTGCAGCGTGGCCCGCTCATCTACTGCCTGGAAGAACTGGATCAGCCGTCTGGAGTAGCGTTGAGCGATGTGGCTTTAGACCTGGCAACCGGTTCGGCGGAGGCGTTCCAAAGCAAACCGCAAGCGGATCTGCTGGGCGGTGTTGTCGTACTTCACCACTTGGGGGTGGCGTACGAAAGAGACGCCGCAGAGAATGCACTCTACTCGCGCCACAGCAGGAAGCCACCGAAGACACGGAAGGTTGACCTGAGATTCATCCCATACTACGCCTGGGCAAACCGTCACCCGACTTGGATGCAGGTCTGGACTCAGCTATACAAGGCTTGATCCCTGGAATCTTGCCTCGTCCCAGTCGTGAATCGCGCAGACGTCCGCAAGGGGGCTGGAAGGCGTCATTTTCCCAGCAAGACGTTCTCCGACGCTATTCGAGACCCAGGTGAGGCTAATACTAAGTAGGGTCTCAAACGGACAGTCAATGTTGATTCCGCAGTCCAGCTTACGTCTACAGTAACCGCTGTATGGCCTCTCTCGGCGCACTGCGCTATAGGTAGTCTGCTGTCTCCGAACGAAAACCTCTGCCGCACATGACCGGACCTCAACGTCGGAAATATCTAAGATGATTTCCGCTTTTCCCAATGAGCGTCGTCGATGCGGTCTGCACCAGGAGTTTCGCAACACATTTTGGAGACGCGGATCCGTCGCATAACAATCGCATAACACACGAGGGTAGGAGATGAAGAACGCAGAGTTTCGAACCTTCGGCGATCTGTACCGAGCTGCATACGCGGAACCCAATCCCGAAAGGAAGATGTTTCTCTTGTCGGAGGTGAGAAGGGCCCTGGACGAATGGGAGAAGTCAGCGCCGAGCGCGGAAACCCCTATTGGCCCCAAGGCCTCACAACTCACAGACCTAGTCTCTCAGCGAGCGATTCTGACAGCCTGAAAAGACCACAATCCACTAGCCATTGATACATCCCTCACAGTAGTACGCTAACACCCGCCGTCCTTCGGCGGGCATGTCCCCCTATCGCACTTCTCCCAACATTTTCCACACAACAGTCCTTCGGCGGTCGACGTTCTAAACCACAGAGTCCGAATATCTGTAAACGCGGGAGCTTGGCGAAATGGCAGCCTTCGCCATCGTCGCGCGGTCAACGATCTGGCTGCAACCACAACCGTACTAATCCCAAAATATGGAGTTTTGCCATGAAAGCAGTTAGCTACGCTGGTGTCCGAAAGTGGAAGTTGCGAATCGTCCGAAACCAAGCATCAAATCCCCTACCGACGCATTGTTCCAGGTCACAACGAGTGGAATGGGACTTGGGGTTCGGCGGATAGGCAATTCGGATTAACACGGGGCGCTCAGTGAGAGCTGAGCAGCAGCCTCCCCCACCGCAGAACGGGTTGAAATGACGGAAAAGCTGGATGTCGTTGTAATTGGAGCTGGGGTGGCCGGTCTGGCGGCCGCTCGTGTGCTTTCGGCCGCCGGGCTCTCGGTTCGGCTTCTCGAAGCGCGTGATCGCATCGGAGGACGAATCTTTACACTGAACGATGCCGAACCGGACGCACCCATCGAACTCGGAGCTGAATTCATCCATGGACGCCCACCCGAAATCTGGCATCTCCTTTCAGAAGGCGGCATCCCGATCACCGAGGTAGAGGGCGACAACTGGTGCTTTAAAAAGGGTCGACTCTCTGCTTGCGATATCTTTTCTGAAGTCGACAAGATCCTCGAGAAGATGAGTGCCGACCAGCCCGATGAAAGCTTTTCGAGTTTCCTGCGGCGCTGTTGTCCCCATGCGTCTGAGGAGGCGAAACAGCACGCGTTGAGCTACGTCACAGGTTTCAATGCAGCAGATCCAGAGAGGGTCGGCGTGCACTGGCTTGTGAAAGGAATGCTGGCGGAAGAGAAAATTGACGGCAAGCGTGCGTTTCGTGCGAGCACAGGTTACGCGGGTCTTCTGGCAATATTTCGCGCCCAACTGGAACGCGCCAACGTCGACATACAGACCAACTGCGCGGTTCACAAAATCGCTTGGAGCCCTGGGAAGGTGGCCATCCATGCTGCCTGCTCAAATGAATCGGTCACCCTTCGCGCTGAGCGTACCGTGATAACCGTTCCCGTTGGCCTATTGCAGATGCACCCCGGAGAGAGCGGCTCAATCGAGTTCCAGCCGAGGCTCCCGGTCGCCAAAGCCAAGGCGATCGCGGGAATCGAAATGGGGAAGGTGATACGCGTCGTACTGCGTTTTCGGGAGCGTTTCTGGGAAAGGATCTCCCCTCAGGAATCTTCGGACAAGACACTGCGCTCCATGAGTTTCTTGTTCTCTCAAGACGAATGGTACCCAACCTGGTGGACTACCATGCCTGCACACTTCCCCCTGATTACTGGCTGGGCTCCATTTCGGAGTGCGGAACGCTTGTCCGGACACAATCACGATTTCATCGTTGCGCGCAGCCTGCAAACTCTCAGCACGCTGTTGCGCACCTCCAACCGGCAGCTTGCACAATTGCTGGAGGCTGCCTATCTGCACGATTGGCAAACCGATCCCTTTTCACGAGGAGCATACAGCTACGTAAGAGCAGGAGCTTCGGACGCACCGGAAGTTCTTGGAAGGCCGGTGGAGAATACGCTCTTTTTTGCAGGCGAGGCAACCGATGGAGGACAGGGCGGGACGGTGCACGGTGCGATCGCAAGTGGATATCGGGCGGCCGCCGAAATTACAGACAAAATGCGCTAGCCTCGTGCCGCGTTGACCGTGGCATACCGGCACCGGAGGCCGCCGTCGTTCGAACTACTCATCGCGCCCGAGGGCAGAGTTTCAAGTTGTAGGGCAGTACAATGGCTGTTGCGAGGACTGTGTGCCCGATCCCCTTTATTTGAGTTTGTGGTTCCCTAGCTTCACAGAGCAGGACATGATGGCCCAGGTGCTGTCTGTCCTGCGCCAGTTCCCTTTTTCCCCGGTCCAGCCGGGAGTCAATTACCTGGCGGTGCATCCGGTCTCGTGGAACGAGCCCACGATTCTCGAACGGCGATTTAATCCGGGAGTGTCGCCGGAAGATGCGGTGGATGCCGCTTCCGACCTGCTCCATGAAGACTATGCCTATGTGTTCGAGGCGGATTGGGACCTGTGGACTCTTGATGCAGCCAGCCGACAGTGGACGCTCGCGCCGAATAAAGTGAGTATGATCGCACAAGGAGCCGAATTCGACGAACGCGCATCGGAGGCGACCGGCCAAATTGAAATCGATTTCGGACTCGACGCGCCCTTTCTGCAGGAACAAGTCGAACTCGTTGCCGACGCACAGGCTCGCGTGCGAGCCAACATTCACAAACTGGTGGACTTCACCAACAAGCTTGAGAAGAACGCACACGCCAACGGCCGGTTGCTGTGGTCCGACTCAGACGACAATCTCGCCCAGAAGCTGATCGCGCGCTTGCAGAAGGTTCAGTAGAGAGGGCCGATGTCGAAGCGTGATGTGCTTCACCTTCGGCCCCCTTTTTCGGAACTGCGATAGCGGTTGAACTATTTCGTCCGACCAGCTTCCACTTTCAGCTGATCCGCGGCAGCCGCCTGCGCCGCTGCCAAGCGCGCGGTAAGCACGCGGAAGGGCGAGCACGATACGTAGTTCAGTCCCACTTGGTGGCAGAATTCCACCGATGACGGCTCGCCTCCATGCTCACCGCAAATTCCCACTTTCAGATCGGGTCGCGTCTTCCGCCCGCGCTCCGTGGCCATCTTCACCAGTTGACCCACGCCCTCGCGATCCAGTGCCGCGAACGGATCCTGCTTGAGGATGCCTTCTTCCAGGTAGGTCGGCAGGATCTTGTTGACGTCGTCTCGCGAGAAACCGAATGTAGTTTGAGTAAGGTCATTCGTACCGAATGAGAAAAACTGCGCTTCTTTGGCGATCTCGTCAGCGACCAACCAGGTAGTCCACTTTGCGTTCCTTCTCTTTGAAGACCTCGGCGGCCACGCGGTGCACGATCGCCGCCTGGTTCGCCATTTCTTTCAAGGTGGCGGTGAGGGGGATCATGACTTCGGGTAAGACCTTCACACCGTCCTTGGCGACGGCTACCGCTGCTTCGAAGATTGCGCGCGTCTGCATCTCGGTGGTCTCCGGGTAGGTGATTCCAAGACGGCATCCTCGATGACCGAGCATCGGATTGAACTCGTGGAGCTCTTCCACCCGTCGCAGCAGGTCCGGAATTACTTTCTTCAGATCGCTGGCACCTTTTGCGCCAAATCGACGGTATTTTTCAACCAGCGACTTCTTCTCCTTCGCGTCCGCGTGCGGCAGGACGGCAATATCCACCATCAAGTCTTCACGTCTGGGAAGGAATTCGTGCAGCGGCGGATCCAAAGTGCGAATCGTGACGGCGTAGCCGTCCATCGCTTTAAAAACGCCAACGAAATCGGCGCGTTGCATAGGCAACAGCTTCTTCAAGGCTGCGCGGCGATCTTTTTCGTTGTTAGCCAGAATCATGGCCTGCATATGCGGAATCCGGTCCTCCGCGAAGAACATGTGCTCGGTGCGGCAGAGTCCGATGCCTTCCGCTCCGAAGGTGCGGGCCTGAATGGCATCGCGAGGAATATCCGCGTTCGCGCGTACTTTCAATTTGCGGAAGGGATCCGCCCAGGTCATGAATTTCTGCAGTTCTTTGTCGTCAGGCGAAGGCGGAAGCGTATTCAATCTGCCCTGGATGACACGGCCCGTAGTCCCGTCGAGCGAGATCCAGGCTCCCGACTTGAATACTTGCCCCTTCACGCGCATCTCGCCGGCCTTCT
>WNFQ01007912.1_pt1 | contig 10465 bp, 8 predicted proteins | sample 5400171 | NCBI WGS metagenome assembly WNFQ01 (sample SAMN13153356, study PRJNA577476) | soil metagenome | isolation source: 20 cm soil under Madrone tree | place: USA:California | collected 2016-06-14 | reverse complement strand
GACCACGCTCGCAGGAGATGAGCAGCCGGCGCGGGCGCGACGTCACCTCCGCCATCGCATCGATCCCGTTCATGATCAGGTTCAGGACGAGCTGCTGCAGCCGGATCCGGTCTCCCAGCACCGGGGGAAGACCGTCGGCCAGGGCCTCCTCGACCACGACCGCGTGCCTGGCCACCTCGGGCTGGACGAGGCTGAGCACCTCGCGGATCATCTGATCGACGCCCACGAGGGACTTCTCCCCGTCAGACTTCTTCACGAGCGCACGCGCATGCGCGATCACGTCGCCCGCCCGCTGGGCGTCCCGAATCACGAGCTGCATGCCCTGCCTGGCCTCGTCCAGAGCGGGCGGAGTGTGATCGAGCCAGCTCAGGCTCGCGGCGGCGTTCGCCTCGATGGCGGTGAGCGGCTGGTTCACCTCATGGGCCAGCGATGCGGTCAGCTCGCTGATGGTGGTGAGCCGCGTGACGTGCGCCAGCGCCTTCTGCGCCTCCTGCAGCGCCTCCGAGGCCCGCTTCTGGTCCCCGATCGCCGCCTCCAGCTCCGTCGTGCGCTCGAGCACCCGCTGTTCCAGATCGCGGTTGAGCCGGGCGATCTCGGCCTTCGCCTGCGTGAGCTGAGGCGTCTCGACCATTTCCCAACGGCCACGACGCTTGGCAACGGCGAACTGGTGGGTGCCCGCCACATCGAGGAACTCGGTCGCGCCACTCGTCATGAGCGGATACGTGCAGAGGACCAGCATGGGCTGATCGCCAATGCCCCGGTTCAGCTCCATCTCGTACTCCATGAAGTCCCGCCAGTGCTTCTGCTCGAGCCACGCGGTGTTTCCGCTCACCCGGATGCCCTGGTAGCCTCCGGACAGCGCCCGCTTGAGCTTCGCGCTCCAGTTGCCAATGATCCGAAGGAGATTGATCTCTCCTCCCGCCAGATACACGTCCCGGGCTTTCAAGACCTCGATGCTCTGGTCGGAGACGTACCGGTCGAGGCCGGGAACGGCCCGGTCCAATGCCTGCCAGACCTCCTGCTCGGTGAGGGGTTCGGAGACGACCCACGCACAGAACTCGTTCGCTTCGAGGCCGGCCTTGAAGAAGGGGAGCAGCGTCTCCAGCAGGTCGTCCCTGGTCTCGTAGAAGTGGCAGAAGTGGGTACCCCACGGCATCTCGCCCACCGGCTCGATTCCGGTATTCCGTAGCGCGGTCGTCATGACTGACCTCCCCCAGGACTGGCGAGCGCGCGATGCACGTTGAGAGCGGTTCACCTCGTCGATGCGCCCGAGGATCTGTCTAAACAGGCGCTGTGTCAAATGGAGTCGTCAACCCTCACGGCGTTCGACTTGACCGAGCAAAAAGACCAGCCCCTCCGATATTGTCGGGTGAGTGAAAATCGCATCGCGCAACATCGTAAAGGGCATCCGCCCGACCATCGCGGTTTGGACGGCGGCCATCAGTTCGCTCGCCTCGACACCAAACGCGGTGAATCCCAGGATCTCGTCGCTCCGCGCGCCGATCAGCACTTTCAAGAAGCCGCGCGGCTCGGACACCGTCCTCGTGCGCAGCACATCCGCCATCGGCATCCTGGCCAGACGATATTCGACCCCGTCGCGTCGCGCCTCTGATTCATTTCGCCCCACGCGCGCAAGCTCCGGATCGGTGAACATACAGAACGGCACGAGGCGATCCTTCGTGGTCCGATTGCCGCCGTTCAGGTTGTCACGCACGACACGAAAATCGTCATAGGCGGCGTGCGTAAAGTGCGGACTGCCCGCCCCATCGCCCATCGCCCAGACGTTGGCCGCGGTCGTCTCCAACCGCTCGTTCACCCTGATAGAGCCATGCGCGTCGAGCTCGACTTCCGCCTGCTCGAGTCCGATCCCATCGGTGTTCGGCGTCCGGCCCGTCGCGACGAGGAGATCGGTGCCCTCGACAATTCGCTCGCCCTGTCCGTCCTTGGCATGGATCCTGATGCTCTCGGCAGAACGCCCCTCGACCCGACGGATTTCGGTACCGAGCAACACCTCGATTCCTTCATCCTGAAACAGCTCGAGAAGAGCTGCGCCGACGTCGGGATCCTCACGGCCGGCAAGCTGTGGGCCGCTTTCGATCACGGTCACGTGCGAGCCGAACCGCCGCATCGCCTGCGCCAGTTCCAGGCCGACGTAGCCGCCGCCCATCACGATGAGGCTCGCCGGTACCCTGTCGAGATCGAGCGCCTCAATATGGGTCATCGGATTCGCCGCGGCGAGTCCGGGCACCGTTGGCATCGTCGCGCGCGAGCCCAGGACGAGGAACACGCGTTCGCCGAAGATCCGTCGGCTGCCGCCATCGTTGAGAGCGATCTCAACGGTTCTTGGAGCGACGAACCGGCCTTCGCCCATGATCAGGTCCACTCCGCTCGCCACCGTGCGCGCGACGTGCATCTGATGCAGCCCTTCGACCATCAGGCGCTTACGGCGCTGGACGTCCTTCATGCTGACGGCGAGCGAATTCGTCTCGAGACCGAATTCCGCGCCACGCCGCACCAGTGATGCCACCCTTGCCGCATAGATCAGGTTCTTGCTGGGCAGGCACGCGATGTTCGGACACGACCCGCCGAGCCACCTCCGTTCGACCATCGCGGTCCGATGACCCGCCTTGGCCATCGTCCAAGCGAGGTACTTACCCGCCTCTCCGCTCCCCAGAACGAGGATTTCGAACTGCTCAACGTCCGACACCGGGCCCGTCCGATTACTCAAGAGTTTGGGAACGGTGAGTGTTGAATCTGCTCGTAAAAGTTGCTGCGTCGATAGTCTCGGATGAAATGCGAGCAGATGTCCTCGTTGCATGTTCCTTCTGTGGACTGTGTCTTGTGCTCGAAGCCCCCAAGGAATGCCCTGGCGATGTCCTGCTTGAAGCTCATGCGTGGATACTCTGCGACCACGCTCGTCCGGAGATTTTCGGGGAACGTCTCGTATCCGATACCGAGCACATCCAGACCTACTCCGTTGTACAAGAGCTCCACCTCCAACGGCTTGTAGGCTGCGATCCCGGGTGTTGTGTGGAGAGCAATGGCGTCCCAGGCGGTCTGGATCCGAGCGGTGGGCACACCACGATGTTCGAGGAACTGACGAGCAGCATTCGCACTGTCGACTTCAAAACGATCCGTCGCGCTGCTGAACTTCTCGAGCAGGCCGAGGTCGTGGAATGCGGCGCAGATGAAGACAAGCTCCGCATCGAACTTCTTGCCTGTCTGCCTTCCAAGCTCGTTCGCCCAGAAGAAGACGCGATGCGAATGGTTGAAGAGCAGCGGCGTGCTGAATTCCCGAAGCAGGCCGGTGGCTTCGCGGGTCAGTTGAGTGTCAGGAACCCCCGCTTGCACGTGTTGAAATTTTGGTGAGGGGGTCGGAACTGGCAGGATGACCTTGGGGCGGCGGAAGGTCGGCGCGTCCTCCGAGTCGCTCGTCGACATCTTCGGGAATCTCCTTTTATGCGGGCGGCTACTTCGTGCCGCCCTCCACGTCGTTCCACGAGTACACCGCCACATGGTAGGACGCCGCCTGGGCGTTGACGGGAACCTTCACGTCGAAGTACCCCCGGCCCTCCGCGGGCACGCTCTCGAGCATCCGCTCGAAGTAACTCCCGACCTGCTTGCCCGACGCATCGAGCTCACTGATGTGCAGCTGGACCTCATCGGCAGCCCTGCCCTTGTCGCTGTAGACGTACCCGGTGATCCTGGTCTTGCCATGTCCGTCCGGCTTGGCGCTCCAATCGACCCGGAAGAACTCGGCGCCGAGGCTCTCCTGCAGCTGCACATCTTGGAGGCTGTCCGCGCCCGCCGTCCGGACCCCCATGCCCGGCACCGCCGCCGTGAGCCCCGTGCCCAGCATCACTGCCAGCACCGTCCCCGTAATGAGCGATCCCTTGTGATTCATCTGCCCCTCCTGTTTTTTCGGTGCGTTGCACCACACTTGCTTTTGTGACGCCGGGAAGGAATTCGAGCGGCCTGATGCGTCGCAGTTTGCGCAAGAACGGGATAGCGGGACTTCCGCCCGGAAGATCCCGATATCGACTGTAACCTCCCGCGTCCACGGGAGCATCTAAGTGACAGGAGGCGTGGCGGAACAAGCGCGCCGTGGAGGCAGGACGTGGAGGTCAAGATCGTGCCGGACACCATCATCGCGCTCGATCTCGTCGATACGGTCTATCTCATGTCGCTCCTCAGCGATCACCCACGGTCGATCGACCGGTACATTGATTACTTCGGTAGCGGCACCTCGGACCTCGCGCCCCTCAACGACGATCGGGAGATCTGACGATGATTCGGCGGTGCTCGATCGTGATGGCGTCGCTGATACTCGCCGTGGGCGTGGCCGGCGGTGTGTGGGCCGGGATGCCGGCCGATCAGGTTCGCTTGCAGATCGAGCGAATCGTCAAGGTCCTCGCCGATCCCGGCTTGAAGCGCCCCGGGCACGAGCACGTGCGTCACGCCGCGGTCGGCAAGATCGTCGAAGAGACTTTCGACCTCGGGGAGATGACACGCCGGACCCTGGGGCCGCACTGGCAGAGCCTCACGGAAGCCGAGCGGGCTGAGTTCGTCACGCTCTTCGGCGATCTCCTGGATCGCGCCTATTTCAGCAGGATCGCCGCCTATAACGGCGAAAAGATCACCGTGCTCGGCGATTCGATCGACGGCGAGCTGGCGACGGTGCGGACCCGGATCGTCACCCAGCAGGGCGTGGAGGTCCCGGTGGATTACCGGATGCTCCATCGTGGGGACCGCTGGGTGGTCTACGACGTCTCGATCGAAGGTGTGAGCCTCGTGGCCAACTACCGGGCGCAGTTCAACAGGATCATCCAGACATCGTCCTACCAGGCGCTCGTCGACAAACTCAGGGCCAAGCGCGGATAGTCCTCGTCCCGCGCCCGGGCCCCACGCGGTACTCTCCACGGATGACATCGTGACCGCGATGCACCCAACTGCCGCGTCGTCTCGTTAGGCGAAGGACTGAGAGGACCTCCATGGTCTGGGGAATGACGCTCGCGACGTTCACCGCCGTGCACGTGGTCCTGAGTCTCGTGGCGATCGGCGCCGGATTCGTCGTCATGACCGGCCTCCTGGGTGGAAGAGACCGCGGCGGGTGGACCGCGCTCTTCCTCGTCACCACGGTGGCCACCAGTGTCACCGGGTTCGGGTTTCCGGTCGATCACCTGTTGCCATCGCACGTGGTCGGCATCGTCTCGCTCGTGGTTCTGGCGGTGGCGATCCTCGCGCGCTACGGTCTGCGCCTGCGGGGCGCATGGCGCCCGGTCTACGTCGTCGGCGCCGCGCTCGCCCTCTACCTGAACGTGTTCGTCGGCGTCGTCCAGGCGTTCCTCAAGGTGTCCGCGCTGCACGCGCTCGCTCCCCAGCAGACGGAGCCGCCATTTCTGGTCGCGCAGCTCGTGGTGCTGGCGCTGTTCATCGTCCTCACCGTCCTCGCGGCAAAACGGTTCCGTCATGAATCGAGCACTCCCGTCTCAGCGCGCCTGTAGCCCGCCTCCGACGTTCGCGTAGAGCACCACCACGGAGCGCGCGTGGGCCCGATACGTGGAGCTGTGCACCGGCCGGGTCGCCGGCCACGGCACGATGTCGTTCGGGGAGTCGAGGGACGTGTCGATCCAGCGGCGCCATGGCCCTGGGTCCTCGGCACCGATCGACGGCAGCTCGAAGTCCAGCGGCTCACGGTAGGCGTTGAGGATCATGTGGACCAGCAACCGGGTATGGCGGACCTCCGCGGTGACCGCCAGGCTGTGCGACGACTCCTGCCAGTCGGGCTGGTGCAGTTTCACGCCGTGCCAGGCACGATGCGCCTCCCGGAGCAGCTGATCCAGGCTCACGTGCGGCTGTTCGGGCTCCATCTCTCGCAGCAGCCGTCGTCCGTTCAGCAGCGTCAGGAACCGGTGCACGTCCGCGTGCTTCGCGACGAGCGTCCAGTCGAACCAGCTCGTTTCGTTGTCCTGGCAGTAGGCATTGTTGTTGCCCCGCTGGGTGCGGCGCACCTCGTCGCCCATGAGGATCATGGGCATGCCGATCGACAGCAGGGTGACGGTCAGGAAGTTCTTCACCTGCCGGTTGCGAAGCGTCTCGACGATCGGGTCATCGGTCGGACCTTCGACACCACAGTTCCAGCTCCGGTTGTCGTCGGCGCCGTCGCGGTTGTCTTCGCCATTGGCCTCGTTGTGCTTGCCGTCGTAGGAGACGAGGTCGTTGAGGGTGAAGCCGTCGTGACAGGTCACGAAGTTGACGCTCTGCTCGGCCTCGCGCTCCTTGTGGGCATAGATGTCGGGGCTGCCGATCAGGCGGTCGGCCATGCGCGTCACCGTGCCCGGCTCGCCGCGGAAAAAGCTCCGGACATCGTCGCGGAACCGCCCGTTCCACTCTTGCCAGCTGTCGCCCACGAACGTGCCGACCTGGTACAGGCCGGCGGCATCCCAGGCCTCGGCGATGAGCTTCGTGCCCGCGAGCACCGGGTCCGACTCGATGTCCCACAGGACAGGCGGATTCGGCATCGGGTCACCCGAGGCGCCGCGCGAGAGCACCGAGGCGAGATCGAACCGAAAGCCATCCACGTGCATCGTCTCGACCCAGTAGCGGAGACTGTCGACGATCATCCGCCTGACGATCGGCTGGTTGGCGTTGAGCGTGTTGCCCGTGCCCGTGTAGTTGGCGTAGCGGGAGCGGTCGTGCTCGAGGATGTAGTAGGTCACGTTGTCGAGCCCGCGAAAGCTCAGCGTCGGCCCGTCGTGATCGCCTTCGGCGGTGTGGTTGAAGACGACGTCGAGAATGACCTCGATGCCCGCTCGATGCAGCGCCTTGACCATGTCGCGAAACTCGTCGATGGGCCCCAGGGAATCCTGCCGCGAGCTGTACGCCTGATGCGGCGCGAAGAACGAGACCGGCGAGTAGCCCCAGTAATTGACGAGTCCCGGCGGCGAGTCCTGGGCGTCGAACTGAAACACCGGCAGGAGCTCGACGGCGGTGACTCCGAGGTCGCGGAGATACGGAATCTTCTCGATGAGCCCGGCAAACGTGCCGCGCGTTTTCTCGGGCACGCCGGAGCTCGGATGGCGGGTGAACCCACGCACGTGCATCTCGTACACGATCGTGTGCGCGGAGGGCCGTCTCAACGGCGCGTCGCCTTCCCAGTCGTACGCGCCGCAATTCACCACCACACTCTTCATCGCCGTGCCGGCGTTGTCGCCGTCTTTCCGTGCCGCCTCGCGACGGTAGCCCGGCGGCACGACCACGCCGCGCCCGTAGGGATCGAGAAGGAGCTTGCTCGGATCGAACCGCATCCCGGCGCCGGGATCGAACGGTCCCTCGACGCGGTATCCATACAGCTGTCCGGGACGCACGCCGGGCACGAACGCATGCCAGTAGAAGTAGGTGCGGTTGGCGGTGGGGTCGAGAGCGATCACCCGCGAGGGCCGCGGGTCGTCGACACCTTCGAAGAGCAGGAGCGCGACCCCCGTGGCGTGTCTCGAGAACACCCAGCTGTTCCCGGGCCACCGCGACCACGCGATCCGGCTGGAATCCGAACTTCGTCTGCAGCTCCTTGAGCGGCGCGGAGGCGCCGAACGTCTGCATGCCGATGACGCGGCCGCGGCTGCCGACGTAGCGCTCCCATCCCAGCGTCGAGGCCTGCTCGATCGCGACGCGCGCCGTCACGCCCGGCGGCAGGACGCTGTCCCGGTACTCCTGGGTCTGATGCTCGAAGATTTCCCACGATGGCATCGACACCACGCGCGCACGGATACCGTCGGCCCCCAGCTTCTCATGCGCCTCCACGGCAAGACTGACCTCGCTTCCGGAGGCGATCAGGATGACCTCGGGCTCCCCGCCGGAGGCATCGGCGAGGACGTAGGCGCCCCGCGCGAGGCCGCTCGCGGCGGCGTACCGGTTGCGATCGAGGGTGGGCAGCGGCTGCCGCGACAGGACCAGGACCGCGGGCACGTGGCGGAGCTGCATGACATAGCGGTACGCCTCGACCACCTCGTTGGCGTCGGCCGGCCGCAGGGTGATCAGCCCGGGGATGGCGCGCAGCGAGGCGAGCTGCTCCACGGGCTGATGCGTCGGCCCATCCTCGCCGTCGCCCATGGCGTCGTGCGTGAAGACGAAAATCGTGGGGAGCTCCATCACCGCCGAGAGCCGGATGGCGGGGCGCGCGTAGTCGCTGAAGATGAAGAACGTCGCCCCGAACGCCCGGAGCTTCGAGAGCGAGAGCCCATTCACGATCGCGGCCATCCCGTGCTCGCGGATGCCGAAGTGCAGGTTCTTTCCGCCGGGACTCCCGGCCTGGAAATCCCCCGCCCCCTCGTACGTCAGCGTGGTCCGGTTCGAGGGCGCGAGGTCCGCCGACCCGCCGAGGAACCAGGGAACGTTCTGAGCGAGCACGTTGAGGACCTTGCCCGACGCGTCGCGCCCGGCCACGCCCTTCGGGTCGGCCGGGAAGACGGGAAGGTTCTTGTCCCAGTCGACCGGCAGCTCGCGCCGCTGCATCAGATCGATCTCGTTGGCGAGCGCTCCGTATTGCGCGCGATAGGCCTCGAACAGATCCATCCACCGACGCCGCGCGGCGGCGCCACGCGCGCCCACCCCGGCCGTGAAATGCTCGTACACGCCGTCGGGGACGAGGAACTTGGCGTTCTCCGGCCATCCGTAAAAACGTTTGGTGAAACGGACCTCGTCCTCGCCCAGCGGCTCGCCATGGGCGTCGGCCGTGTCGTGCTTGTGCGGCGAGCCATAGCCGATGTGGCTGTCGAGGATGACGAGCGTGGGGCGGCCTTTCGTACCCTGGAAGACCTCGACGGCGCGCGCGATGCGATCCATGTCGTTGGCGTCGTCCACGCGCTGCACGTTCCACCCGTAGCTCACGAACCGCCCGGCCACGTCCTCCGTGAACGCCAGCCGCGTGCTGCCTTCGATGGTGATGCGATTGTTGTCGTAGATCCAGCACAGGTTGTCGAGACCCAGGTGGCCGGCCAGTGACGCCGCCTCCGACGCGACCCCCTCCATCAGGCAGCCGTCTCCACACACGACATAGACGCGATAATCGAAGATGTCGAAGCCCGGGCGATTGTATCGAGCGGCGAGCCACTTCTGGCCGATGGCCATACCCACGCTGGTGGCGACGCCCTGCCCGAGCGGGCCGCTGGTGGTCTCGACGCCCGACACCCAGTGATACTCGGGGTGCCCGGGAGCCTTGCTGTCGAGCTGTCGGAAGTGTCGGATGTCGTCGAGGGTGACCGAGGGCTCTCCCAGCCGCTCGTAGTCCGCGTTCACCGCTCGGGTCCCGGTGAGATGGAGGACGGACCAGAGCAGCATCGAGGCATGGCCGTTCGAGAGCACGAACCGATCGCGATTCGGCCAGATCGGATCTCGAGGGTCGAAGCGCATCACCCGGTTCCAGAGCGTGTAGACCAGCGGGGCGAGCGCCATCGGCGTGCCGGGATGTCCGGACTTCGCCTGCTGGACCGCATCGATCGAGAGCGTGCGGATAGTGTCGACGCACAGTTGATCGAGCTTCGTGTCGGTCATGGGTTCTGCCATCCCCCGGAGGGGGACAGACTCTCCTCGACTTCCTTCGGCCCCCACGTGCCGGGCTCGTATTCGTAGACGGGCGTCGGCGCGCTCAGCACCGGATCGACGATGCGCCAGGCCTCTTCGACGTGGTCCTCGCGCGCGAACAGAGTGGCGTCACCCGCCATCGCATCTCCAAGGACGCGTTCGTACGCATCCATCTCGTCGGCGCGTGGTTGCTGGGTTCCGAGCATCTCGGCGACGGCGCTGACCGTCTCCTGCCCGGGCGCGATGACGTTCGCGCCGACGGCGAACGTGATATCGGGGCTGATGCGAAGCCGGCAATAGTTCGGCTCGAGGTCGAAGCGGTGATACATGGTGGGGGGCTGACGAAGCCGGACGACGATCTCCGTGCACGTCACGGCCAGCGACTTTCCTGCGCGGATGTAGAACGGAACGCCCTGCCAGCGCCAGGAATCGATGTTCAGTCGCAGCGCCGCGAACGTCTCGACCCGGGACTCCGGCGCCACGCCCCGTTCGGCTCGATATCCGCGAAACTGGCCGCGGATCACGTTCGTCTCACGCAGCGGCGGGATGGCCATCAGGACTTTGACCTTTTCATCCCGGATGGACTCGCTGTCGGTTCTGACGGGGGGCTCCATGGCCAGGTTGCTCAGGACCTGGAACAGATGATTCTGGATGACGTCGCGGATGGCGCCGGTCTGATCGTAGAAGGCGCCCCGGCCCTGCACGCCAAAGTTCTCCGCCATGGTGATCTGCACGCTCGCGACATGGTTCCGGTTCCAGATGGGCTCGAGAAACGCGTTCGCGAAGCGGAAGAAGAGCATGTTGTGCACGGGCCGCTTGCCGAGGTAATGGTCGATGCGGAAGATCCTCGTCTCGTCGAAGGTGCCGAGCAGCGTCCGGTTCAGCG
>WNFQ01005606.1_pt1 | contig 10465 bp, 9 predicted proteins | sample 5400171 | NCBI WGS metagenome assembly WNFQ01 (sample SAMN13153356, study PRJNA577476) | soil metagenome | isolation source: 20 cm soil under Madrone tree | place: USA:California | collected 2016-06-14 | reverse complement strand
CCAGGCCTTGGCTCGCCAAAATGGCGATGTCGTTTAAATGGCGCACTTGGAGCCCGACCTTCACCCTTTCGAGGGAGCGCACTCTTTGGCTGATGGCGGCTGCAGTCAAATCCGCGGTAGCGTTCGGGGAAGCGGTTGTCGAAAAGTATCTTGCGAAACTTTCCACCTCGGACCATCCAGTCAAGAGCTTCGACGCGCTCGTGGGATTAGTCGCAATAGGATTGGACCAACCGAATTCTGCGGGACACATCCTCACGGAACTTCAGGTCGCCGGAACGCACACGCTTCGAAGCGAGGCCGGCGCCGCTTATGTCGAACTCATGCTGAAAACGGCGATCGAGACGCTGCGTGATCCAAGAGCGTCCGAACAGCGGTACACAGATTTAGTTTACGACAGCAACAAACGATCGAGCAATCGCGCAATTCTGCTCGATCCCGACGCTCTCCGGCGCGATCCCGCGGAAATCCTGTCTACAGGTCACATCCTCGGGATCACCGCGCTTCCGCTCATCGTTCGATCGAAGCCAAGCGAATACTACCCGCGAAACGGGAAGGAAGGATACATGATCCGACCTTGCGAAATCCTGCAGATCCTTAAGCGCGCATGGATACCCGATGTGTGGTCTCCGGCGTCACAAACTCTGCACTGACTTTGCCGGCTGCTTTCACGGCGCACGGTTGAGTGTTTGCGAGCCAGTCGGCCTGCGACATCCCGATGGCTGACCGCCCGGTCGCGTGCCGCTCTTTCCCTTGGTTTTGTGGTGTCCTCGGCCGTAGTTGTCGTTATCATCTCAAGCGTGTATTAGCCGTCAGAATATCGTGGCGCGAGCTCGTCGATCCTAGGTGACAGCACATTTGGTGAAGCCGCGCAGCAAGAACACCTTTTGGCGCGATCCGGCGAGAGATGCGGCTGCGCTAGGCCGCGTCAATATTATTGAAATCGAACGAGCAGCGAGGGTGATGGAAGGCCAGCATGCGTGCAGTCCACGCCTCGTGAGCGAGCTGATCCGCAACCTTTCCTCTGCCGCTCGTGGATGGAGGATGACCCGTTCCGGTCGCCGCGCTGACAGGTCAAGCTAAGCGTCGTGGAATGATAGGAGAGAAGGAGCGCCCGGCATCGAATGGCCCGAATCGTGGCATATACGACCTTCGGAATCAAACATGATGCGCGTAGATACTGTCCGCGCGATCGTGAATGCCGGATGGATGCAAGCGACGCCGGGAGAAACCTGATGGACGGGAGAACTGAGATGAACTCCTTAGGATCGCAGGGCGACCGACAGACGCGCATCAAGGGCGGGGCGCTCCAGATCGCTGTTCTCGATGACTACCAGAGGGTAGCACTTTCGCTTGCCGATTGGCCGGCTCTTGCGTCGCGCGCAAGCATCACCGTGTTCCATGATCATCTCCCGAACGCCGATGACGTAGTGCAGAGGCTGATGCCATTCCACGTCGTGTGCGTGATGCGCGAAAGGACGCCGCTTACTGGCGAGATTCTCCGACGTCTTCCAAACCTCAAGTTGATCGCTTCGACCGCGTTTCGAAATGCGTCAATCGATATCGACGCCGCCGAGTCGCTGGGCATTGCTGTCGTCCACACCGGCTACATGTCGACCCCCACTATCGAGTTGACCTGGGGCCTCATTCTCGCCAGCGCCCGGCATATCGTGACCGAGAACGCTTCATTGAGAGGCGGCGGTTGGCAGCGATCTCTGGGGGAGGATCTGTCGGGTAAGACCTTGGGCCTGCTGGGGCTTGGCAATATTGGCCGCGAGGTGGCCAAGGTCGGACTGGCATTTGGAATGAACGTGATCGCTTGGAGTCAGAATCTTACGGCCGACCGTGCTGCGGCTTCGGGCGTCCGGCTCGTTTCCAAGGACGCGCTCTTCAGTGAGTCCGACTTCCTGAGCGTTCACCTTGTCCTGAGCGACCGTACCAGGAGCCTCGTCGGAAAAAATGAGTTAGCGCTAATGAAGCAGACCGCCCGGCTGATCAATACTTCGCGCGGGCCTATCATTGTCGAGTCGGCGTTAATCGATGCGGTCAAAGCAGGGAAAATAGCCGGCGCGGCAATCGATGTGTTCGACCGGGAACCGCTCCCGGCGGATCATCCCCTGCGCAACCTGGAGAATGTACTCGCCACGCCGCATATCGGCTATGTCTCGCGAGGCCTCTATGAGCGGTTCTACCGCGACACTGTCGCCAATATCGCAGCATGGCTCGACAACACTCCTGACGCATCGGCAACCCCCCACAATCAGAACCGACCGTAACACCGCATCGGTCGCGATCGGCGACCGTTCCTGGCGGCGATCGCCGAGAAGTTCACGCGATGTATCGTTTATAAATTCGCGTTTGAGGAACGATCATGACATTTTGCAGCCCGCCGTCGGATGTCGGCTTGGACGAATCGAAGCTCGTGTTGCTTCGAAAATCGATCGAAACTGACATTGAAAGGGGAGTGTCCGACGGGTCCGTGGTCCTGATTGCTCGTGGCGGTCGCATTGTCATGCATGAGGCGATTGGTCACTCAGACAAGCGCAACGGCCGGAAAGCAAAAATCGACGACGTCTTGCCGATCATGTCGCTTACAAAGCAGCTGACGGCCGCAGCACTCTTTCGGTTCATTGATAGAGGCCAGGTGGCGTTGACCACGCGAATTGCGGAAGTGATCCCGGAATTTGGCAAGAATGGCAAGGAACGGGTGACCATTCGGGAGGCGTTAAGTCATCAGGCTGGCTTGCCGATGCAGCACCCGGTAGACCAGTGGCGCGACGGCAACGAAGCATATGTCGCTCGAATTTGCGAGCTGCCACTCGAGCCAGCGCCGGAAGGGGTGGCAAACTACCACGCCGGAGCAGCGCACGCAGTTCTCGGCGAGGTCATGCGGAGGCTGGATGAAAAAAAGCGGCCCATCCATCAGATTATGGCCGAGGAACTCTTTCAGCCGACAGGAATGACGGAGACGGCGTTGTCGTTGAAAGGGCGAAGTGACCTCGCGAAGCGATTGGCTCCGATTACCGTGCGGGACGAATCGCCTGACGCGCTGCCGGCGAGCGATATTGAGCAAATCGCGAAAATCTGTGCCGAAGTTGATTTTCTCGCCGGGGGCGCTTTCTCGACTGCGTACGACCAGTTTCGCTTTGCTGAGATGCTGCGGCTTTGGGGCAAGATCGATGCCGTGCGCGTTCTCTCTCCAGCGATCATAAAGGCTGCGACGACGATCCAGTCCGGCAGCAAGCTTCATGGCCTGTTCATGGCGGCGGCCGAGCGGGACCATACCGATGCGTTCCCAGCGAACATCGGCCTTTCACTCTACGTGCGCGGCAAGGGAATTTTCGTTACGAACATGGGTACGCTCAGTTCGCCCCAGACTTTTGCCGGGTCTGGCTTCGGAGGACAATTGTTTTGCGTGGATCCTGAGCGCGAGCTGACGTTCGTTCACCTCGTATGCGGCTATCCGCAGCTCTACAACGCGCGAAAGCGATCGCAACGAATAGCGGATCTGATCATTTCGTCAGTGGTAGACTAGGCGCATTCAAATGGTGCGCGCCTTGGTTGGTCCGGCAAGCTGTTCGCTCGCGTCCGTTCGCGGTTATCGCGGGCGAACGCCACGTTTTCCGCACGAGACGACCTGAATGACTGCACACGTCCCGTTGGATATTGGGTAGCTCCGCGCTCCGGCAGAGTTGGCTGAAATGGTTGCATTTAGGACATTGGCGAATGACCGAGCCAAGATAGTTTCTGGTAGTGAGTTGAGTTGGAGTTATCCGCGCTGCGGTCCTGGTGACCGCGACGCCTTAGGAGATTAGGTAGTTCACGCGAGATCGTCGCGCGAGTGCGCAACTTCGCGCCGTACACAGCGGAGCTATCGGCCTGCCGCGGCAGGGCGGGTGACCAGACAAGTCGGAGAAAGTAGTGATGAGCGGCAAGAATCGAATTGCTTGGGTGACTGGCGGAGGCAGCGGAATCGGTCGAGCCGGCGCTGAGGCGCTCATTGCTCAAGGATGGACCGTGATCATCTCAGGACGTCGAATGGAGATCTTAACCGCGACGGCCAAGGAGCTCGATGCGCAAGGTAGGTGCGTTGACGTCATGCCGGTAGACGTCAGCAATTCGCAGGAGGTCGGAAAGGCGGTAAGCACGATTTTAGGGAAGCACGGTCGAATTGATCTGCTTGTCAATTGCGCCGGAATGAACCTGCCGAAGCGAAGTTGGGAGGATGTAACCCTCCAGGGATGGGACCAAATCGTCGGAGCAAATCTCAATGGTGTGCTGTATTGTATGCACGCTGTTCTGCCGGCAATGCGCGCTCAGCGTGATGGGTGTATCATCAACATTGCGTCGTGGGCCGGTCGGATCGTGTCCAAGATGACGGGTCCCGCATATACCACCACGAAACACGCGGTTGTTGCGCTTACGCATTCTTTCAATATGGACGAATTCAAGAACGGCTTGCGGGCCTGTTGTCTATGCCCCGCTGAGGTGGCCACCCCGATCATGAAGATGCGCCCGGAGCCGCCAAGCGAGGAGGTCATGTCAAAAATGTTACAGCCGCAGGACGTTGGTAAAGCCATTGCATTCGTAGCCGATATGCCGCCGCATGTGTGCGTGAACGAAATCCTGATTAGTCCAACATGGAATCGATCGTTCGTGGGCATGATTTAGGCACGGTAATTGCGCTCCATGACACCACCACGGTGACCGACCTGGCGCTCGCTGCTTACGAACGCGCACTCGAACCAAAGCAGCTCGTCACACTCAGCGGCGGCCACTTCGACGCTTACGTGAAGGAATTCGATGCTGTCTCAGCCGCAGCGATTGGGTGGATCGAGAAGCACTTGGGCGGAAAATCCGAACCTACTATCCCTTAATCGAGGACATCAAAGATGCCTACATTCCACGCGCATATCCCCGCACAGAAGTTCACAAGCCAAGAAAAGCGCGCGCTTGCCGACGCGCTCAACCTTGCTCTCCACGAAGCGCTCGGCACGCCCATGGACGATCGCTTCATCATAATTAGCGAGCACGGCGAAGACGAACTCTTCATCCACCCGACCTTCCCCAATCTCCAGCGGTCGGAACGACGGATCATCGTGACAGTGACTTTCGGCACCAGCCGGACGACCGAACAGAAGCGCAAGCTCGCCGAACTCATCAGCCGCTATGCCGTCGAGAAGGTCGGCCTGGGCGAGGACGACGTCAATCTTCTCATGTACGCGATTCCGCTTGAGAACATGAGCTTTGGCCGCGGCAAGCTGATCTCCGATATCGATCTTGCCATGCCCTGGGTCAGATAGCGCCGAATGGCCGTATGCCGCGTCCGAAACAGTGGCAAATACGACCTTCTTCCGCAGCTCGAGTTGCTTAGACTGGAGAGGACGGGAGAGCTTGCCGTCGCGGACGGCCGCCGACAATTCAGAATCGATTTGCGAAACTAAGATTGAGGAGGCGACCATGCGTTCAATGCGAAAGCGACTGATCGACGCGTCGGCGATATCGATCATTTTGTTCGCTACAGCGTCAGGCGAAGCATTTTCTCAGAAGAAGTACGATCCGGGGGTAACCGATAATGAGATTAGGATCGGCAATATAATGCCCTATTCGGGTCCAGCGTCGGCCTACGGCGTCATCGGCAAGACCGAGGCCGCTTATTTCAACAGGGTCAACCGAGAGGGCGGCATAAACGGCCGCAAGATAAATTTCATTTCTTACGATGACGCCTACTCCCCACCCAAGACTGTTGAGCACGCCCGCAAGCTGGTCGAGAGTGACGAAGTGTTCGTTGTTTTCAATCCGCTTGGAACGCCATCGAACACGGCTATTCAGAAGTACCTCAATGCCAAGAAGGTGCCGCAGCTGTTCGTCGCAAGTGGCGCCACCAAATGGGACGATCCAAAGAACTTTCCCTGGACCATGGGCTGGCAGCCCTCCTATCAGAGCGAAGCGCGCATTTATGCGAAGCTCTTAATGAAGGAAAAGCCGGATGCCAAGATTGCGATCATGTTCCAGAATGACGACTTCGGCAAAGATTATCTCAAGGGTCTGAAAGATGGGCTCGGTGCACAAGCATCGAGGATTGTCGCGGAGGAAAGTTACGAGACGTCGGAGCCGATCATCGACGGCCACATTGTGAAACTGAAAGCGACCGGTGCGGATGTCTTCATAAATATTTCGACCCCGAAATTCGCGGCCCAGGCGATCAAGAAGAGTGCGGAAATCGGATGGAAGCCGTTGCATATCCTGACCAACGTTTCGGCGTCGGTCGCAAGTGTGATGAAACCGGCGGGGTTTGAGAATTCGCAGGGTATCATTTCAGCTGCCTATCTCAAAGATGTCGCAGATTCGCAGTGGGATGACGACCCCGGCATGAAGGACTTTTATGCTTTCATGGCGAAGGATTTTCCGAAGGGTGACAACCGCGACAGCCTAACGGTGGTGGGCTATGGCGTGGCGCAGACGCTAGTTCAGGTGCTCAGGCAATGCGGCGACGAACTAACGCGAGAGAACGTTATGAAGCAAGCCGCCAACCTGATCAAGTTTCGCACAGAGGTATTGTTGCCGGGCATCAGTATCAACACGGATCCCAACGACTACGCTCCGATCAATCAGCTGCAATTGATGAAGTTTAAGGGTGAGAAATGGGAACTGTTTGGGGAAGTCACTAGCTCCGATGTCGGCGGTTGAGTTGTTCAGCCGCGATTGCGGGAGCGGTTAAGTCCATAGTTGGGGCGGTGCCGTTCAACCTTAGAGAATGTCGATTGCATCAATCCAAGTAAAGCGTGACTGAGCTGAAAGTGGACAAGGTCAGCTCGAGTTATTGTTGCAAATTTCGATGGTCATCCAGAAAGCGGGAGAGGATCCTAACGTGAGTCCTGAGGATATACATTACTACGAGCCATCAAATGGGCATGGCCTCCGACACGATCCTTTCAATGCGATCATTGCGCCCCGCCCCATCGGCTGGATCTCTTCGCGGAATCCCAAGGGACAGCTCAACCTGGCACCCTACAGCTTCTTCAACGCCTTCAACTACGATCCGCCAATTCTAGGGTTTGCATCCATATCCTGGAAGGACAGCGTTCAAAATGTGTCGGAGACCGGCGAGTTCGTCTGGAACCTCGTAACCAAAGAGCTGGGCGAGCAGATGAACAAGACGGCTGCCCCGCTGGCACACGGTGTAAGCGAGTTTGAGATTGCGGGATTGACCGTTGTGCCCAGCCGTCACGTCAGCGTTCCACGAGTGCGCGAGAGCCGTGCGGCAATGGAATGCAAAGTTACGGAGATCATCCGGTTCAAGAACTGGAAGGGGGAGACGGTGCAGGGATGGCTCGTTTTGGGTGAAGTCGTTGCGGTCTACATCGATAAATCCCTTATCAAGGACGGCGTCTATCAGACGGCGCTCGCCAATCCGATCCTTCGAGCGGGTCGGGGTGGGGACTACGTCGAAGTAACCGAGGATCGAATGTTCGAAATGGAGCGGCCCGCTGGCAGCAGCCTCCCGGCGTTTCACGGCTCCTAGAGTCGGCAAGGACTTTCGCCGATGTTGTGGGGTATTGACCGCCCAGAGGAAACAAGCACGCGCCGCTCGTGACCAAGAGGTCGGGCCAGGCCTTGTCTGTCCGAGCCGCACCAGATGCGGCCGACCGAAAGAAAATTCCGAGCATGCGCATCTGAAGGTCAGCGCGTCTCGTAACCGTCAGATCCCAACACGAGGAGCAGTTCATGCCTACACTATTTGACGACGTCAGAATCGGTGCCCTGGAGTTGCCGAACCGGATTGTCATGGCACCCCTGACTCGAATGCGCGCTTTCGACGAGCGAGCGCCGGGGCCACTGAACCTAGAACACTACGTTCAACGTGCGAGCGCGGGTCTCATCTTGACCGAAGCGACGTCGGTGACGCCGCAGGGCGTCGGCTATCCCGATACGCCGGGCCTTTGGTCCGAATTGCAGGTGCAGCGCTGGACGCAGATAGTGGCTGCGGTTCGCCAAGCGGGCGGGAGGATAGTCTCGCAGCTCTGGCATGTGGGACGTATCTCGGATCCGGTCTACCTGAACGGAGAAAAGCCCGTTGCGCCGAGCGCGATTGCCGCAGGCGGCCACGTCAGTATGCTTCGGCCGCAAAGGCCATTCGAGGTGCCGCGCGTGCTCGACGCCGACGAAATCCCAGGCATAGTCGATGATTTCCGCAAAGCTGCCGAGAACGCGAAACGAGCCGGCTTCGACGGCATCGAGCTGCACGCGGCCAACGGATACCTCTTCGATCAGTTCCTACATGATGGCTCGAATACGCGGAGCGACCGTTATGGCGGTCCCGTAGTCAACCGAGCCCGCTTTCTGCTGGAGACAGTCGATATCCTTTTGAAGGTGTGGCCAGCCGACCGAATCGGCGTGCACCTCAATCTGATGTCCTCTTCGCACTCGATGAAGGATTCCGATCCGACGGCCTTATTCGGCTACGTCGCGGAGCAACTCAACGAGCGCAAGCTGGCCTTTATCTTCGGGCGGGAGTCGCTCGAAGGCGAAACGCCGCGGCTTGCGCCGCTGGTCCGGCAAAAATTTAGGGGCGCCTTCATCGCCAACGAAGGTCTCACACAGGAAACAGCCGAGCGCGTCATAGCCGCCGGCGAAGCCGACGCTGCCGCTTTTGGCAAACTCTATATCGCAAATCCAGATCTGGTCGAGCGCTTCCGCAGAAAGGCGCCCCTCAACGCGCTGAATAGCGCGACAATCTATTCAGGCGATGCAAGTGGCTACAACGACTATCCGGTGCTGGATACGGCTGCGCACTGACATCGTGGGGAGCGTTCCCTGATTGCCACGTCCTTGCAACTCCCCCAGCATCTTACCATGGCTCCGACATCGCCGACGCCATGCAGGTGAACAGTGAGAAGCCATACATCATGGCAAGCATCGGGTTGCGAAGGTTGTCCTCGAATTTCGGCTTGCTGCGGATGTCCTTGATGAACCACGTTCCGTCGTCGACGAGCCGGCGATAAATCTCCGCGATCGCCGTCTGAGGCTGGGTCATGTCATGCATGCAGTCGAACGTGATGATCAGATCATACCGCTCCGGCAGCGGAAAGCGCTCGGCAGGCGCCACAAACGCGCGGACATTCGTCAGTTCGTTGTCGGCCGCCCGCCGCTCGACATGCTCGACCGCAAACCGGCTCGGGTCCATCGCGTGAAAAATCGAGCGCGGATACGCCTTGGCCAAGGCGATCACCAGCGCGCCGTCGCCGCAACCGACATCCGCGACCAGGGCGCCGTTTTCGAGCTTAGCGGCCACACCCTCGAGCGCCGGTATCATATTCGGCACCACGGATCTTTCGGCCGTAATGCGATGGCGCTCCTCGCTCTTCGTGACAGTTGCCGGACCATCGGATTCATAGGTTTTGCCGATGCCGGTCCTGAATGATTCCATCAATCCGGCAAGCTGCTCAGGCGGATGCCCGCCCATAAAGCTGCTGGCGGCAAATCCCGACGCCTCGCGGTTGGCAAGCAGATCGCTCGCCTCGTGCGGCAGTTCGAAGCGGTCGTCGCCGCGATAGGCGAGAACCCGCGCGGCCGCCTGCAGCCTCATCCACTCCAGCAGCCAGCGCGGATGCAATCCGGTTTTTGCCGCCAGTTCGTCAGCTGACAGAGGACCGGCATTGGCCATCGCCTTGAAGAGACCGAGCTTGTCTCCGACATGAATCATCGCGGCAATCGTTTCCGCCTGCCGGTACTGCCAGATCATGTTTGCGTATTGCCGCGCGGCATCTCCAGACTTGCGCGTCGCGTCTTCCTGCACGTGTTCGGTCATGATCTCCTCGCTTGAACCACGATGTTGTCCTCTCGTGTCGTTCGCCTGGCTCAAGATATCGTTATATCGAACGAACAGGCGAGCTGCCTTGGAGTGCGTGGACCTCGACCCTCATCGCAGCCGTCGAGAAAACCCCAATTTGCTGGTGCTTTGAGCCACCCAGTGAAGCGTTGCGTACCGGTGTCGTGTACCGTTTTCAAGCCGGCTTGTCGTGGGGTAAGGCCAGTCAGATGGACACCGTGAGCCCAGAACAACGCAGTCGGAACATGGCTGCCATCAAGGGGAAGGACACCAAAGCGGGAACTGGTGGTGCGTCAGTTTTTGCACGCCCAAGGGCTCCGCTACCGGCTTGCATCTCCCAACTCCCGGGCAAGCCAGACTGCATGCTGCCGGCATGACCGACGTGCGAGTTCTTGGCCGCTCCCTCGATCGAGGCCGTCGGCGTCAACCTGCCTCCCCACGCCACGCGCCCGCTACCGCGGCCACCGAACGGCTAGATGGTCGCCAGCGGATGCGCTGCGTTGCGAAGGGTTTGGGGCGTGGCCCCGAAGGTACGAAGAAAACTCCGCCGCATTCGCTCGCGATCGCCGAATCCCGTCTCGCGAGCAATTTCCTCGATTGGCAGCCGGCCTTGCTCGAGCATGAACCTGGCGGCCT
>WNFQ01008314.1_pt1 | contig 10467 bp, 7 predicted proteins | sample 5400171 | NCBI WGS metagenome assembly WNFQ01 (sample SAMN13153356, study PRJNA577476) | soil metagenome | isolation source: 20 cm soil under Madrone tree | place: USA:California | collected 2016-06-14 | reverse complement strand
TTCCCAAAACCCGAATACCAGATTCTCACTTCGCGCTGTCCCTTCGGGAGCTGCGACTGTGCGAGCGGGATGAGTCCGGCCGTTGCGATAGCAGCGTCCTTGGTCTCGAAGATCGCATCAGAGACGGGGCCGGTATCGTTGGCCGAGAATGATGCCTGCTGGGCGACGGACGAGCTGGACACTGCGAGCAGGAGCGTGGCTGCGAACGGGAGTCGGCTCATGCCAATAGGACGGTTCTCGGCAGCCCGAGGTCACATTTAGTGACCTCATCCACACTTCAACTCCAATCCCTTGGAGGACAATGAGTTAGCCTGTGGGAAAGGTGGCCGTAAACATACGTCGCCGACCCCGGCGCACGTTATAGCGAGGTTAACCGTCTCCCGAAGACCTGGCAGTAGTAGAGGCCGCCCGCTGAAGATCTGGCGATGCCGATTCCGGTCTCCTCCACGCTGCTGTCAAGAATGTTACGCCGATGACCGGTCGAGTTCATCCAACCCTGGACAGCTGTCTCCGCGTTGGGATAGCCGAGCGCGACGTTCTCCGCGAGGCGGCCGAATGGGTAGCCGACATAGCGCGCGCGATCGCCGAGGGTTGGCAGCTGCGCCTCGGGCAGGGTGTGCGCCATTTTCTGGAAGTACGCCATGTTCTCCGCCTGGATCTTCGCCATTCGATCCAGCTGTGCGTTGTAGACGAGCGCCGGCAACCCCTGATGTTGCCGTTCAGCGTTGATGAGGTCGAAGATCCGCGCTTCCGTCGCGCCGTATCTGCCCGCGCTGGCGCCCACTCGCATCGACGGCGAAGGAGCCGGAGTCCCCACGGGAATCGCGCAGCCGAGCAGTAGAACGATGGCTGACGCGGCGAAATATCTCTGCGCGCGCATCCATCTTATAACGATCTGTCAGCGCGATCGTTCCAGCGCGTCGAGAAGTCGCCGCGGCTCCAGGCTGGCGCGCTTCGCCGTAAAGACGCGCAGCCACCTCGCGCTCTTGTACAACTCCTCAGAGAGCGACGGAAGATTGATCGTTCCGATCCAGCCCTCGCCCGTGAGTCGCTCGACTTTGCCGCTGCGCCTCAGGACTGGAATATCGAGTCCCAGCATCTGCGTCTTGACCGGATAATCCAGCAACAGCTCACCGGGTACGAGTCCGAACTCCTTGGCGAGGGAGTCTTCCGCTTCGGCGACCCGCTTCCTGTCGGTCGCGATCCATTCGACCATGTCGTCATCGAGCTCCGCGGCCGGCCATTCCGCCGCCCGCTTGTAAAGTTTCCGCTCCTTGAGCGCGACGAGCAGCGGCGTCGGCCTGTCGCTCTCCAATGTATGCATCAAGCCCTCGTCAGTATGACGCGCCAGCGATTGAACGTCCACAACCTTCGCCTTGACTGCGTCCTCCACCAGCCGTTTGTACATTGCTGTCGCGCTTCTCACGGCGTGGTGCCAATACACGTTCCGGTACATCTGGTACTTTGCGAAGAGCAGCGACTCGAGCGCTGATAGCGCTTTCTCCTGCACGCCGAGCGCGCGCCGGCCGGTTTCCGGATCGTCGACCAGTACCAGCGAATTCGTCAGCCGATCGACATCGATCTCTCCGTACGGGACGCCGCACATGAACGCATCGCGCTTGAGGTATTCGATCTTGTCGAGATCGAGCGAACCGGAGATGAGGCCCTGCAAAGGATTCTCGCTGCGCCCGCGAATCAGGTCGAAGATCTTGAGCGGGGCGTCCTTGCCCAGGTGCGATGACAGAAGAGATGCGACGCTTCCCTCGGTAATGAGCGGCCGCGCAACGTCCTCGTGGTGAAGTGCACCGATCTCCTCCAGCGCATGCGAGAAAGGATAGTGGCCAACGTCGTGAAGGAGCGCCGCCGATCTGACTATCGCCTGGTCGATTTCACCGATCGACGCTGAGTCTTCAGCTTCGCCAAGGAGCGCCAGAGTGCGACGCGAGAGGTGATGAGTGCCAAGCGCGTGCTCGAATCGCGAGTGCGTTGCGCCAGGGTAGACGAGGTAGGTCCAACCGAGCTGGCGAACGTATCTGAGCCGCTGAAACACTTCGGTGTCGACGAGCTTGAGCGTCAGCTCGTCGACACGAATGTTGTTCCAGACGGGGTCGCGCAGAATCTCGAAGCGCACGGCCCGTCTCTCGCGCGGGGTTGTCGTCAGCCCTTCGGGCCGGCGTTCTTGGTCGCCGCGTCCACGTTTCCGATCTTTTCGAAATTCTCCCGGAACATGCCGGCGAGCTTTCTAGCCTGCGCGTCGTAGGCGGCGGGATCAGACCAAGTCGACCGGGGGTTCAGCACATTGGCGGGAACCCGGTTGATCTCGGTCGGGACCGCTAGCTCGAAGATTGGATCCCTGCGCGTGTCGCTCTCGTCCAGCTCGCCGGCCAGCGCGGCGTGAACGATGGCGCGCGTGTATTTGAGCTTGATGCGCTCGCCAGTTCCGTAGGGTCCACCACTCCAGCCTGTGTTGATCAACCAGACCTTTGAGTCGTGCTCGCGCAGGTGATCTCCGAGCATCCTCGCGTATTTCGTCGCGTGCCAGACCAGGAACGCCGCCCCGAAGCACGCACTGAAGGTGGGCTGCGGCTCCTTCACGCCGCGCTCCGTACCCGCGACTTTGGCCGTATATCCGGACAGGAAGTAGTACATCGCCTGCTGCGGGGTGAGGCGCGCAATGGGCGGCAGTACTCCGAACGCATCAGCGGTCAGGAAGACGACATTCTTCGGATGACCACCGCGTCCCCCTTCGACGAAGTTGCGAATGTAGTGGAGCGGATAGGAAGCGCGCGTGTTCTCCGTGATGGACTGGTCGGCAAACCGGACCTCCTTGGTGGCCGGATCGAGCACAACGTTCTCGAGGACGGTGCCGAACATCTGGGTCGTGCGATAGATCTCTGGCTCGCTCTCGGGAGTAAGGTTGATGACCTTCGCGTAGCAGCGGCGATCCGGATCAGCGGAAAGTGTCGTTTTTCCGGTTCCGGAAAGCCCGAAGAACAAGGCTGTGTCGCCAAACCTTCCGACGTTTGCAGAGCAATGCATGGAGAGCACGCCCTGCTTTGGAAGCAGATAGTTCATGACCGTGAACATCGCCTTCTTCAATTCCCCGGCGTAGCGCGTGCCTCCGATGAGAATCGTGCGCTCGGCGATGTTGAGAACGATGAAGGTTCCGGAGCGCGTAGCATGGCGCGTGGGATTGGCCTCGAACTCAGGTGCGTGAAGCACTGTGAAGTTCGGATCGAACGTCGGGAGATCGCTGAGCTCCGGACGGATGAACATGTTGCGCACGAACGCCATGTGCCACGCGTTGGGCGACACGTAGCGGACGGACAACCGATATGATGGATCGGCGCCACAATAGAGATCCTCGACGAACAGCTCGGGGGTCTCATTGAGATACTTGCGGACGTCTTCCAGCAGCAGTTGATATTTTTCGACCGTCAGCGGCTGATTGACCCTACCCCAATCAACATCCTTGTCCGAGTTCGGCTCCTTTACGATGAACTTGTCGTTTGGTGAGCGTCCCGTGTGGGGAGCGGTGACGGCGACGAACGGACCCATGTCCGCAAATTCGCCCTCGTTGCGGCGCGCTGCCGCCTGAAACAGCTCGGGCGCAATCAAATTCCAATGGACTTCGCCGCGGGGGCTGAGTCCCTGCCTGCTCAAACCAATACTGCTCTCGCGCACGACCTGCTTGCGCTGAGGCTTTATCTCCGTTGCCATTACGCGCCCTTCCTCTCGTTGCTCCGCTGCTGCGCGTCGATCACCGCGACGGCGGCCATATTCACGATATCCTGAACGTCCGCGCCCTGCTCCAGTACGTGCACGGGAAGATTCATACCCAGGAGAATCGGGCCGATTTTCGTGGCGCCGCCCAAATGGTGGAGGAGCTTGTACGCAATGTTCCCGGCGCTCAGATTGGGGAATATCAGTACGTTCGCCCGCTCCTTCAGCATGCTGAACGGATACGCCGAGCGGAGGATGTTCTCGTCCATCGCCGTATCCGCCTGCATCTCGCCATCGACGACGAGCGCGGGGTCGCGCTTCCTCAGAATCGCGACCGCTTTCGCGACCTTCTCCGCCTCCGGATGGTGCACGGATCCAAAGTTGGAGAACGACAGCATCGCGATCTTCGGCGTGATGCCAAAAGTCTGAACGATCCTGCCCGCGGAATACGCAATCTGAGCCAACTGCTCGGCGGTGGGATCGATGTTGACGGTCGTGTCTCCGCAGAAGATAACGTGCTTCTCGAACACGAGCATGTAGAGGCCGCTCACGATCTCCGCCTTGGGATGCGGCCCGATAACCTGGAGCGCCGGGCGAATGGTCTCGGGGTAGTGCATGCCAACGCCGGCGAGGAGCGCGTCGGCATCACCGCATGCGACCATTACCGATCCGAAGTAGTTCCCGTTGAAAAGAAGCTGATGCGCTTCGCCGTGGCTGAGTCCTTTGCGCTGGCGCCGTTTCCAAAGGTAGTCGGCGTACTTGTCGCGCTTTTCGGATGCGCCCGGATCATCGATCACGATGTCGCGGAGTGAAATGTGATTCTCGCCGGCGACTCGCTCGATGTTGGCGCGCTGGCCGAGGAGGATGGCGGAGCCGATGCCTTCGTCGACGATCATGCGCGCGGCGCGAATGATCTTCGGCTCTTCGCCCTCGGGGAACACGATCCGCTTCGGATCGCGCACGGCGCGATTGATGATCCCGCGCATGATTCCTCGCGCTCGCCCGAGGCGGGCTTCGAGCTGCTCGCGGTACTGCTCGAGGTCGATCATCTCCTTGGCGACGCCACTTGCGACAGCGGCCCAGGCGACGGCGGGCGCGACCCAGAGCAGCACCCGCGGATCGAACGGGAAGGGGATCAGATAATCGGGCCCGAACTTCACCGAGCGCAGGCCGTACAGTCGCGACACGCTGTCGGGCACATCCTCCTTTGCGAGCGCGGCCAGCGCGCGCGTCGCGGCCATCTTCATGTTCTCGTTCACCTGTGTAGCGCGCACATCGAGCGCGCCGCGAAAGATGAAAGGGAACCCCAGTACATTGTTGACCTGATTGGGAAAGTCGCTGCGTCCGGTGGCGATGATTGCGTCGGAGCGGACGGCGCGAACCTGGTCCGGCAATATCTCCGGCTCCGGATTCGCCAGAGCGAAGATGATGGGCTTTTTCGCCATCTTCGCGACCATCTCGCCCGTAATCGCGCCCGCCACGGACAGTCCGACGAAGACGTCGGCGCCTGCGAGTGCCTCGGCGACCGATCGCGCCCTGGTCTTGCTCGCGAACTTCGCCTTGTACGGGTCGAGCTCCCCGGGCCGACCCTCGTAGACGACGCCCTGTCGGTCGGTGAGCAGAATGTTCTCGCGCGGCACGCCCAGCCTGACATAATGCTCGGCCGTCGATATCGCGGCGGCACCCGCGCCCGAGAAGACCACGCGAATCTTTTCGATTTTCTTTCCGACGATCTCCAGGGCGTTGAGCAGTGCGGCGCCGGAGATGATCGCCGTCCCGTGCTGGTCGTCGTGGAAGACAGGAATCTTCATCGTCTTCCGCAGCGTCTCCTCGATGTAAAAACAATCGGGGGCTCGAATGTCCTCGAGATTGATTCCTCCGACCGTCGGCTCGAGCAGCTGGCAGAACCTGATCACGTCGTCCGGATTCTCAGAGCCGACTTCGAGGTCGAAGACATCGAGATCGGCGAACTGCTTGAAGAGATTTGCCTTGCCCTCCATCACCGGCTTGGCTGCCAGCGCTCCGATGTTGCCGAGCCCGAGCACGGCGGTGCCGTTGGTCACCACAGCGACAAGGTTACCCTTCGCCGTGTACTTGTAGACGTCGTCGGGCGCTGCCTTGATCTCGAGGCAGGGCACCGCCACTCCCGGTGAGTAGGCGAGTGCGAGGTCGCGCTGGTTGTTGAGGGGCTTGGTCGGTACTACCGCGATCTTTCCGGGACGGCCGGACGAGTGGTAGTCGAGGGCATCTTCACGCTTCATGGAACATGGAAAAATGCCATGTGCGCCAGCCAAGTGCCACCTCGCCCGGGTACATTACGACCGGCATGGTAATTCCATATCCGCGCATTCCGCCCACGATAATCTCGATCGGCCCGATCGCACTCCGATGGTACAGCATGATGTATGTAATCGGATACGTGCTGGGCTATCGCCTTGTGCTGAAGCGCATTGAGACGGGTCGGTCCAGTCTCAGCCGCACTGATCTCGATAACCTCATCGTGTATCTCGTTGCGGGAATGCTGATCGGAGCACGTCTCGTGTACGTCTTCGTCTACGGTCGAGCGGAGTACAGCGCGCATCCGTGGGAGGCGTTTGCCATTTGGAGGGGTGGGCTGTCCTTCCACGGCGCGATCGCGGGAATGACGGTCGCGATCGCGCTCTTCGCGCGGCGGTACCGACGTTCGATCCTCGAGATAACTGACGTGGTCGCGCTTTGCGGGGCGCCCGGTTTGTTCTTCGGACGCCTCGGCAATTTCATCAACGGCGAGCTATACGGCAGGCCAAGCAACGTTCCCTGGGCGATGATCTTTCCGGCGGATCCGTTGCAAGTACCGCGGCATCCCTCGCAACTCTACGAGGCCTTCGCCGAAGGCGTGTTGTTGAGCGCGCTGCTCTGGTGGGTCGATGGCATGGCGCGCGCGCGTGGTTACAATCGACGCGGGCTAATGACGGCTCTTTTTCTTGTCGGCTATGCAATCGCACGATTTTCTCTCGAGTTCACGCGGCAACCGGACGCCCAGCTCGGACTCGTGGTTGGGCCGTTCTCGATGGGTCAGATACTCTCGACGATTATGCTAGCCGTGGGCCTGGCGTTGCTCGGCGTGATTTATCGCGGCCGCGAGGCATCAGCTGCTGGCGCTTGAGCGCTACCCTTTTCGTCGCGCAACGCTACCTTAAACACGAGATGAAGCCTGTACCCTCGGTAACTCGTGCCCCGGTGTGGCGTCTTCGCTTGCTCGCAACAGCCCTGGCCGTTGTAGGCCAGCTTGGATTATCCGGCGCCTCGTTGGCGCTTGCACGCGACGAGTCGAGCGCCATTGCCCACGCCGAACGGAGCGGCATCGATTTGCACCGCGGGCACAACGAAGCCACGTGCGCATCCTGTACCGCTCTCTCGTTTCACGCGAATGTAGATACGGTTTCACCGCCGGTCTCGGGCGAAGAGATCTCACGCGTGGTTCTCGCTCGCCGCTCGGTACATTTCGTCACCGGCCCGCAACTCCTCCTCAACTCCTGCCGAGCGCCTCCCAGAGAAGTCTGAACACGTCGTTCAGCTGTTAGTCAAAGTTCTCTGGTCAGCCAATGCACTTCACTCCGTCCAACGATCGCGCTGGCGCTTTCGCAACAGACGGTTTCGGCACGGGTCTGAAAACCAACAAAAAGGATTTGTCAAATGAGGGGATGTCTTATCCTTTGCGCGCTCGGCATCGCTCTGCCGACTTTCGCAAAGGCTCAGGTCACTAAACCGAAGCCAAAGCAGGATTCTGTCGCGCGGGCAGACAGCATCGCTCGCGCGGATTCCATCGCGCTCGTAAAGCAACTCGAGAAGGAGCTAGGCGCGCAGGCCGCTGATACGAACGGCACCGCGGCGGCGACGCAGGGGCCGCGGGCAACCGGCGGTTATATGAACATCGGATTCGTCGCTTTGACGGATGCAGGGTGGTCCACAGAGCCGAATGTCGGCGCCATCCAGGTCGGCGACCACGACCCCCACGTGAATGGCTTCTCCATTCCAAACGTCGAGCTCACTCTCGACGGAGCGGTCGATCCGTACTTCAAGGGGTTCAGCAACATCGTTTACAAGCTGGACAAGGATGGCCAAACGGGTGTCGAGCTGGAGGAGGCGTACGTACTGACTACGTCGCTCCCCGCCAATCTGCAGCTCAAGGTCGGGCAGTTCTTCGCGGAGTTCGGCCGCCAGAACAATCAGCACCCGCATGCGTGGTCTTTCGTCGACGAGCCGTTGGTGCTGAACCGAATGTTCGGCCCGGATGGGCTACGTAGTCAGGGCCTGCGACTATCGTGGCTCCTGCCGACGTCGTTCTATGCGGAGGCGCTGGTCACCGTAGCCAACGCTACTGGGGGAACGACGTCGAGCTTTCGCTCGCCCGATTCTCCGGAGATCCACGGTGGCGTAATCAACGACCGCTTGGTCGATCGCCCCTCCGATCTGCTTCTCGTGCCGCGTTTCAACACATCGTTCGACCTGACCGAAACTCAAACCGTGGTCCTCGGCGCCTCGGCAGCGTTCGGCCCGAACAATTCGGGACCTTCCGCGCACACTCAGGTGTATGGTGTCGATGGATACTGGAAGTGGAAACCCGCCGCAGCTCAGGCGGGTTTTCCGTTCCTGTCGCTGCAGAGCGAAGCGATGTGGCGTAGTTATGACGCCGCGCAAAGGATCGCCGAGGCGAATCCAGCGGTCACGTTGCCTGCAGAGACACTGAAGGATCGCGGCATGTACGCCCAGTTGTTGTGGGGAATCAAGCCGCGGATCGTGGCGGGACTGCGCGGCGAATTCGCATCGGGCGATCCTGGGGCGTTCGTCTCGGAGGTGCGCCGCGATCGGACGCGGTGGTCGCCGAATTTCACATGGTATCCGACCGAGTTCTCCAAGTTCCGAATGCAGTACAACTACGACAATCGCAAGGGTATCGGCACCGATCACTCGCTCTGGTTCCAGTTCGAATTCCTGCTCGGCGCACACGCGGCACACAAATTCTAACGGTAGAAAGAAAAATGAATTCAAGGAGTCTTCTTAAAGCCGCCTCTTTCGCTCTCGTCACGATTGCGGCCACGGGCTCATCGGCGGCGGCACAGATCCGGGTCGTTGCAACGACTCCCGATCTCGCTTCGGTGGCGCGGGAGATCGGCGGAGACAAGGTCAGTGTCGTCGCGCTCGCAAAACCGACCGAGGATCCGCACTACGTCGATGCGAAGCCGAGTCACATCGTGACGCTCAACCGCGCCGATGCGCTCATTGAAGGTGGCGCCGAGCTGGAGCTCGGATGGTTACCACCGCTGCTGGAGAATTCGCGGAACTCGAGGATCTCGGCTGGAGCGCCTGGACGCATCGTGGCATCTGATGGCGTCAAGATGTTGGAGATTCCCACGAGCTTCGATCGCTCCAAGGGCGACGTTCATTCGCTGGGGAATCCGCACTTCATGATCGATCCTGTGACCGTAAAGATTGTCGCCCGCAACATCGCCAATCATTTGGCACAGGTCGATCCAAAAAATGTGGCGACTTACAATGGCAATCTGTCGAGGTTCAACGCGAAGCTCGACGCCAAGTATGCCGATTGGCAGAAGCAGCTTGCGCCCTATCGCGGCGCGAGGATCGTCACGTATCACAAGGACTTTGTCTACTTCGCCGAGCGGTTCGGGCTGAACATCGTCGACGAGCTCGAGCCCAAGCCAGGCATCGCACCGTCGCCCGCACACCTCGCCCAGGTCATCGGCAAGATGAAAGCGGGGAACGCGAAGGTCATTCTCGTGCAGCCGTTTCAGAATCGGAAGACAGCCGAGACGGTGGCGCGTCAGACCGGCGCGACGGTTCTCGATACTCCTGAGCAGCCCGGAGCCGCGAGTAACACGAACACCTACTTCGATATGATGGACAATCTCGTTCACACCCTCGCCGGCGGTCTTGGGGCACAGAAATGAGCGCGGATTTTCAGATCGCCTGGGAGGTCATGAAGTGGCCCTTTGTGGCGTGTCTTCTGTTCCCGCCGTTGCTGGTCTACCTCGGCCTCCACGTGGTAAAGCGCGAAGTGATTTTCGTGGATCTCGCGCTCGCGCAAGTCGCGACGTTGGGCACCTGCATCGCGTTGTTGATGGGGTATCACTTCGATGACCGTACGACATTCTGGATTTCGCTGGCGGTGACGTTCGTTGGTGCGGCGTTCTTCAGCTGGACACGAAGCACCACCAAGGGTCCGGTGCCGCAGGAAGCGATTATCGGCATCACGTTCGTCGTGGCCGCCGCCGGAGTGATTCTGCTGCTGAGCCGAGTCGCTGGTGGCAAGGAGGAACTCGAGCATCTGCTGACGGGCGATATTCTCAATGTGACGAAGGGTGAGATCGGCCAGCGGCTGATAGTCTTCGCTGCGCTCGGCGCTTTCTATGCAACCTTCCACAAGCGCTTTGTCCTCATCTCATCGGATCCGGAAAAGGCTTTCGCGGACGGAGTACGCGTACGCCTGTGGGATTTCCTCTTTTACGCGGCGTTCGCGCTGGTTGTCGTGAGCTTCGTGCGACTGGCGGGAGTGCTGCTGACTTTTGCGTACCTGATTGTGCCGGCGGTTTGCGGAACTATGCTGGCCCAGGAATGGATGAAGCGCCTGGCAATCGGATGGGGCATCGCCGCGGCAGCGAGCTTGCTCGGTCTTTGGGCTTCGTATCGAATGGATCTGCCCACGGGAGCCGCCATTGTAGTCGCGTCCGGGCTACTGCTGGCGAT
>WNFQ01004210.1_pt1 | contig 10469 bp, 13 predicted proteins | sample 5400171 | NCBI WGS metagenome assembly WNFQ01 (sample SAMN13153356, study PRJNA577476) | soil metagenome | isolation source: 20 cm soil under Madrone tree | place: USA:California | collected 2016-06-14 | reverse complement strand
CCCCCCCACAGCCATCCCAACCCCAGACAATGCCAAGAACCACACACCCGGTTTCGCGCAAGGCGCACGCTCCGAAGCGGCGCACGTCGCGGCCCTGCGCACAGCAACGCTACTCGCGCGCACCGCTTTCCGCGTTCACGCAGACGGCCCATTTTGTGCGCGTGTACGTGCTGCATACGAGGCCGGCCCTACTGGTGCTGGTGCTGTGGGTGTCGCCTCGTCTGCACCTGTCCCTGCAGCTGGCACTGGCAATAGCAGAAACAGCGCCCCCCGCCGCGTGCATGCTGGTGGAGGAACAAGTTAGTGGTCAGATAAAGCATGGTGCGAGGCCGTAGCACTGGTTTGTCTCACTAGGAGCGCGTTCTCATCTGTTGAGGTTCAATTGGTGGTTATGTATACTACTTTACTCTTGTACTACACGATTTTTTGGGTTTCTGTTTTTCCCTCGCGACATTTAATGATGAACTGGTAAGACGGGAGAAAGAAAGCAATGACAACCACACCGGTAAGCACGCGAGTACGAAGACGATGATTAGGATTTTGTCGATATTTTCGTATGCGTCATACCTATCGCGGGCTACTGTATGCTAACCCGAAAAAAGGCTCACATGGTAGATAGAAGATAGAAAAGAAAAAAAGGATCAAAGTAAGATACATATTATCAGATCGAGTCATGAAAGCGAGGGTGACATGTGGACAACGCTATCTCTGCCTCTCTGTCCGCTTGTAATCAACGATGTACAGAAAGTACTCTAGGAAAAAAGCCGAGGAAAGGGCCCGAGGGCACTAGACGGCTAAGATTGTGAGGAAGCGGGGGCAGCTTGGGACGCAGCTGGGTGCGGTGGGGACGAGTCACCAGCACTCTCGTGCCCGTTCGCGTGCGTATTTCCGTGTGCGTGTGCATGTCCGTGACGCATCTCGTGCGCGCGGTTCTGTGCGGCCTGTATTGCGGCGCTCGGTGGCGCGTGTTTCTTTCTCGGTTTCGCAGCCTCAGCCACCATCCTATACGTTTGAAATTTTGCGTCAAGCGATACGCCGAATCAACTAGCGCAAACGCCAAAAAAAGGCACACACCGTTCGAGCTCGCGCCGCTCCGCGTCCGACTCATCCGGGATGGTGCTCTTGAAGATCGCGCCGAGGAGTAAGAGTCCCCTTGCACGGTGATACAGGTCTTGATCGCTCACGCCGGGTCCCTTCAAGACATTATCTGTGACCTGGATACGGTATGCAGATGTGGAAGAGTTTACGAGAAGGGAAGCTTATATACGGACCTCACGCAGGACCTGCACGACTTCGAAGCGCGTGCCACGCCAGGACGCGAGCATGATTTTGCCCGTCACGTCGATCTCGAGCGCCTTGAGCTCTTCCTCACTCGCATCGCCTTTGAGCTGCGCACGCTCAATATCCTGCATAACTTGTTGCACACTCAACCTACAAGAATGTCGATTCGATTCGGGTCAAGAAGGGGATGTGAGAGGGTATACGCACGCGCTACCAATCACGCCCCACGCGTCTTTCGCCACTGTCCCCTTCTCTTTCAACTTTGACCAAAATCCAGGACTTGGAAAAAAAAACATTAGTTTAAGACGCAAAAGAGATCGCGTTCTTCAAAATCACTCACATCCCCAAAAACTTTCTGCTTTTCAAAAAACTGGTCGCCTTTGTGACGTACACAGTACCAATAGCGTGTAACAGCTCGACGCCGAAGCTCTCAAATTTAAGGTCGTCCGCCTCGCGACGCATGCGCGCTTCCCACGCGATCGTCTCTTCGTCTCCGGCTCCGCCAGGGCTCTTCGCCTCGACGAACGGACGCAAGCGCTCGATAAGCTTCTCCGTGAGCATGCGCACGCGAACCTCAAGTGCGCGCTTGCGCTCCCGCTCGTGTGCTTCGAGCTTCGCGCGTTGCTCAGGTGTCAGCTTGGAGCGCTTCTTCGGGTGAGGATGCGTTGGAGTAGGAGCAGGAGAGGACGCTGGGGTTGGTGTACTGGGTGTGTCTTCGGGAGAAGACGAGTGGAGGACAAGTGGGGCCGACGTGTGGCCTGGCGTCTCCGCTGCGGATGTGGACGTTGCCGCGGCCGGATTTCCTGCAGGTTGTGCAAATCGCCCATTCGGATGTGCATCGGTGGAGGTGGAGGCAGAGGAGGAGGCAGAGATGTGGCTCGCCCCTCCAGGGTCAAGCTCTGCCTTCTCTTCCTCTGACAACATGGTATTCGCGACGTTGGTCATATCCTTCATTAGCGAGATCTCTCCAATCTACAGAGAGTCGATATGACTCTAAAATATGGGACACAGGTTGAGACGCACATAATCCATGAAACGCTCGCCACCAAAGACGTTGGCGAAGAAGCTCGCGGGATCCTCGACGTTCGGGCCACCTTCGGTACTGACCATCTTCTTCCCATTCTTGTCGTACACGGCGCGAAGGTTCTATCGAATCGGGCCGCAGCAGACCATGACACAGCATCACATCATCAGCTCCTGATGCACTTTTGGATAGGGGACAAGAGGGCGGACGCACTGAATCTGAGAGCACTCGGTATGCCTCGCTAGTTCAAGGCAAAGGTTCAAGGCAAAGGATAAGCAACATAGGATGCACATTAGCAAGAGGAAACGTCATACCTGACCTCTTTAAACTTTTCCTCCGCATCCGGGGACGGATTTTTATCGGGATGGTACTGCGGGTTGGATAACACCAGAGGTGAGATGGGAAAGAGTGTGGGGGGATCTTGAAGGCGCACAGACCTTCATGGCGGCCTTGCGGTACGCCTTCTTGAGGTCAGTGTCATTTACATCTATGGGTACACTTAGCTGCCGATGTTATCAAGTCAGGGCTCTGGCATTGAGGAGCGCGTGATAATCGCAAGAGAGGACGCTAACCAGATCATAATACTCCGTCTCTACTGGGGCCATCGTCGGTGAAAAGGGAAGACAAGGGGATGGAGCTGTGAGGAGACCGCAGCCGTACTGCAGCCGTCCCCTGAGCCTTATACGACGCGTAACGTAAGCACCCTCAGCTAAGCACGGCTCAGCCACAAAGCCACAAACGGCGAAACAACTGATAACAATACGCAATCTCATAATGCTACGAACAACAATGTGAACAACAGTGTGATGCTACAATCATAAATCATTGAATCTAGACAAACATTCCATAGTGTAAGCGAGATGGGAGTCATATTACGGCTAATGGATCATGGTCCACAGAATTGCTCTAGGGTTCCCGAATTGTGTCTTCCCCTAACTTTGAATAAGATAACAACAACGTGCGAGGGCAAAGGGACAAAAGTTATAGAAACACGTTAGATAAACAAGTCCGAGATCACCCGTCTTCGTCCTCGACCCCGCCAAAGCGCACGGCCTTGCGCTCCGGCACGGCCTCGGCGATGATAGCGACGAGAGGAAGCGCAGTGCCACGCTCTTTGCCCAGAAACCGCGACAGCAAGTTGGAGCGTGCGGAGCTATTTGTGGGGGTTGGCGGAGTAATACTAGATGCGGCTGTTGACGCGCTGGCTGTGTCGGGCGTCACGCCACTGGAAGCCGTGGCTGTCACCTTTACGCGCGGTTTTTTCAGTGCAGAGCGCGCCGGCGGTGGTGGGAGACGCGTGTACGAGCGTGAAGGTGAAGGTGACGGGGTGGTAGAGGGTGAATTGGAATGGTAAGGGGAATGGGAATAGGGGTCCAGGTGCGCCGAAGTTGGGCGCGGCTTGTGCGCGTGCGCGTGGTGAGGCGCTGAGGAAACCGGTGATGATGTACTGCGTTGCAGCCGTGGCTGCGAGAGAGTGGGGTACAGGTGCGCTAGGTGAGCGGGAAAGTGAGGGGTGCGGGATAGGTGTAAACCCATGGCAATCTGCTTATAGCTTGGTGGGGTTGCGCCCGGGCCAGGTTCGTGAGTCCGGTCAGGCTGAAAGGCATCCACATCTGGGAATCAGTAAAGTTGAGAGAGGAGGGAAAGCGAAGGGTACAGACCAGGATGGATGAGTCTTGTTCAGGTTTGGGCCTTGAGAAGGGACGCTTGAGTGAGGACAGGATGCGGGTGGGCATGTGGTGAACTGGTCTGGATCGAGGAGGGTCGAACAAGGGGAGTGAAGAGGACATTATCTGTCGTGGAAAGGGAGGAGAACATGAAATCAGGGGAAAGGAATGGAGGTGCCATCCGCAAAGCGGTGGGGTTCACTCTTTCCCACGCTCACACGGCTCCGATCCGTGACACGCATCCGCTCTTGCCCGGCCCCTGTCGCGCTGCTGGTACGTAGCAACCCCAAACCCCATCAACTTGTTCTTTTCGTCCTCAGCACCTCCTGCTTGTCCCTAGAGCTCGCATTATCCTGGCTCGTCTACACTGATCAACTGACCATGGGCGTCTCCATACAGTACCCGATCAGTCGCGTGATGGGTGATGGTGGCGGTTATCCTACTGCGCACCAACTTTGATGTTCTTGGGTGCCTTCGAGGCACCACCGCCACCACACGACCATGACTAGCCGTCACCGTACAGTACAAGTCAGATGCATTGCGCAAAAACCAATGTCTCCGTCTTGTCTTCAAGTTGACAACCATGGCACACGTCATCAACGTGACGTGGCCTGATGGGCAATGACAGAAGATGACTCGATGACGTCGTGTGCCCCGCATATCAGCGCCGCACGGGGCGATCCCTCGTCTGCCGTGCTTCTTATACAAACGAAACAAACAAAGTCGACGGCACATTGTGGGAGGTGGGAGGCCACTTGACAATGCTTCGCCAGCCTCGCCAAGGGAGCCAAATACCTCAAGTGATACCGCTGTCGCCATTCTCACCACCCATAGTGCAAAAGGTGGCGCGGAGCCGACTAGTGTGCTACACGTGCTGCTATCAAGGTACGTGCCTGTTGCTAAAATGTGTTGCATCGAGAAGTCGGGGCTCGTGCCAGACGAACATCAGACCCTGCGACATTTCACAATACGGGCCCTAAGTTTGAGGACGAAACATTACAACTAGCAACGCCAACTAAATGTGCCGTCCGAGTTGCATGCAGATCAGGTCAGCTGAGAATCGGAATAGTATAGTAATGGCAAACACGTTGTCAGTAAATCTCCTGCCGCTGACGGCGAGGACCGCTGGTATATGGATAAAGGAAGGATGAGCTAGACAGAACCTAGTAAGTCATGATGAGGATCATCTCGCTGGCGATAAAAGTCTAGTTGGACACGCACAAAACACATGAATTCGGGGGAAAGGTAACTCTTATGACGCACCCTAATCTGAACAAATGGGACACGGAGAAGCCCGTTCGTCACCGACACCGAGGCATTCCAGTACAGAACTTAATAGGCAACCACCGCGTGGCACGGGTGAAGTAACATATGGACGATCATGCGAACGGCTATTTATAACTTGGGTGTGGATCACCTGCTGCGCTTGTCAATTTGTTTTTTTCGAGAACATGATATATTTGTTATGACGATCCGAGTCATGTCGTTATATAGTAGGAAAGTGTAGTAGGGAACGTGCGCCGCTGAACGAGCAGAGCACATGGGCAGAGTATCATGTGGTGCGATGGGAACTGGAAAAAAAATAGTATCCTCTTCCTGTTTCATGACGATGTGTTCCTGGACTTTGGAAGGAGATACAAATGCTGATAACCACTGGCATGGTCGCGGTACAATGGCACGCCCCGGTGGCGCTCGCTATAGGGGGTTGGTGCGCGGGGGTTCAGTTCCATTGCCAGGAGCTGGGTGGGATGGGCCGTCCTTAATTAACAGCATGTGTGCCTCATAGATGACCCGTCCAGTGGACTGATCTATAACTTGGGGACGAAACGAAACCGTGAGGGGACTCGGAAAGCAGAGGGTGTGCGGAGCGGCCCGGCGGAGTACGCCTGGCGAGGAACCCGGTTTGTCGGTGATCTTGTAAATTTTTCTACTGGTACAGTTTAAATAAATCTCTTCCCTCGACGACAGGTGGTGGCGCCACTGAGACTTTTTGATGACTTGATAGGTGGGCCTGGGCCCGGAGGTCCCTGTGTCACTGTGTCATCTGCTGCGGCGGGAAAAGCCTGCGAACAGCGCCGAGTAAGTTACGAGTCATATTCCAACTAAAGGGACACTGCAATCATGACTTGAATTCTATTCGAGTTTACACAACCAGTCTTCAAAAGAAGGGAAACCCATAAAAGTAGTGAAGGCCATTGTATGTATACGCATGATCCAGGTCTCGTGGCCTTTGAGGACCACTTCCAAGCTGATGGCTTTACATTCTCAGCTGACGCCAAGGAGGGTCGGCGAGTGGGTGGGTACCTATGTGTTTATACCTACTGACGAGTCAGCTATGGTCTCACTGCGCGTGTGTGGGGACGCCGGCTAGCCCGGGGGGTGGGGGTGGCAAGGACCTTCAAGGACGGGGCAACAATTGTGTGAAGTGCCAGAACGGAGTCGAGGTCAAAAGCGTACATATGGAGACCAAAAAATGTCATGGCCAACGGCAGACATCACGATCAACTCGAAAGCAGTTGAAAGCAAGAAGACGGATTAGACTAGGGGTACACGAAGGAAACCGCACTCAGAGACGGCAATAACGAACAACTCGAGAGCAGTTGAAAGCAAAAAGTCAGATCAGATGAGGGATACACTTGAACAAACTGCACTAATCATAACAACATTCAAGAGGAAGTGACTGGTAGAGGAAGGGTCGGATCGACCACATTGTTCGCAGGTGTGGCAGTAGCTGGGGAATGATAGTCAGTGATCACCTTTGAATATGTAGTATGACAGATATTGTACACACCAGCTGCAGGGCTAGACAGTGCCATTCCAGTGTTACTCTCTGCGTTACGAAGCTGTTGGTCGTCAATGGCCAGCTGGGACGCCATTACTGAGTGTGTGTGATGGATGAAAAGTGTGGTTCAAATATACCTCGAGTTTTAACTTTATTCCTTCAATTCGATAATAAAGGACATAAAGTCGGCAAGTCAAGCCACGCTGAGTAACAAGGCGCAATTGCTTGAGAGTCCCCTGGGCACGATTACTCTCCCTGCGCAGCTCCGCAAATTGGTTCGCCGAGCTACATCAATGTACAGTATGAGAGGAGAGGCTATCGGTATAACGACATAATCTTCGTACCGGTCAAGATCGGTCTTATATTCGCTTTCGGATGAGATCGCATCCATCGTCTCGGCATGGTTAAGAAGTTGTTGAGTTTCGTTCAAGACCTCTGAGAGAAGTCGGATATTATAGCATGGAATCAGATAGCGGAGGGAGAAGACGAAGCTGTAAATTCCAAGGAAGGAAAGGCTAAGGCTGAGTACGTCGATAAAATGCATCCCCAGGGGCGGGATAACAATAGCCAAGTAAGAACGGTTAATGGGGGGGGGATGAGTGGAGCGAAGATACCTTATATCGTGTCAGTGCAATATATGCATCATCATGAAGCGAATACGAACTGTCATGTCTGTCTCTGGAGTTAGTCAGTAGGCGTGTAGTAACGCTCTTCATGTTCCCATGTGGCACGCAACGCCACACGGTCGGTTACGGGGACTTTGGACTGTAGCTGTTTTGGAGATGCAATCTGGCGGCGACCGTCCCTGGGCTTACACTTGGGTGCTGTGTTGGAGATCCATATGGGAGGCACTAAGCACTATTGGCGTATTTCTAATCCAACTCTGAAAACGAAACCGATCATATCTCGGAACACGGGATTAGAATGGATTAAGTTTTCAAGTCCCCAGTTTGTGCTGTAAGATACAATGCGGAATTGCCGTTGCGTTGTTTCGTGGGTCGGTTGCAGGCCAAAGGGATTTTTCAAAATTAGAATTTGCCCATGATCTATGCCACCGTAAGTTGACTTGTTGCACTTGAACTCGCCATACTGACCATGACGCCCGCCCCTTGACAACTAGTTTTCGTCACGTGGCTGTACTCAGTCCATTATTCCAGCGCCAAATGAATGGCTAGGCTAGGCTGTACATCGTGAGGTCGCTGCGAGCGCATCCTTTCCCCCGAAATGGCTGTGTTGGCTGTGCATCGTCATGCACACCTGCCACCGAGCTTGCCCGGGAAAATCACAGTTCCGTATAAATCAATGTGTGTCCGAGTCGCCAGATTGGTTTGGTCCTTGGTCGGTAAATAGCTGCACCGTCGTACAGTAATCGGAGACCGAATAACCATATCCCATTAACTCTTGACCACAAATGCTGCGCACAGTATATATGTGTCTCAGCCGCGCTGCTCCTCGGCATCCCATTGCGCCCAAAATGGCTATGATGCTTCATCTTTCTTGTCTCGAGACGCACTTGTTAGCGCTGCACAACGCTGGTACGAACCACGGCCGGGTGCCATAAAGTTCTCCAGCAGTCTCATTGCTGACCAGAGTGGCTATGTAACGGAGTGACCCGTACCAAGTTGCGTTGGGCGCTATCTGATGGATCAAATGACTTTGCCAGGACTGCGCAATTAGGCGACTATTGCGCATGCCAATTTCTTGGCAATGAATAATTGTTACGACCCCGAATTACAACCTGTGGGTAACATACCTTCGAATCCCTCCAAAAGTCCAATTGGTAGTAGTGTTTTGCTTCAAGGTGCAGCCGACCAAAAAATTGATATCACAGCCTAGACTCGGGCACTGTTTCTCCGGGGAAGTACAACGCATAGAGGTCCGCAGCTGCGGGCGAAATCTCCGCCGCAAACCCCTCGTTGGGCATCTGCACGCGGGACGTAATCGTAAATCGTAAATAATCTACCCATCCCATTCACATGTTAGTGATACATCCATAAGCTTGTATCTGCCAAAGATGACACATACAGTCAAAGCCGGTGATATACGCAAGCCATCTGGTACGAATGTCACATGACCGCCAAAAATAAAAGAATGACAAGTGAGACGCACCTCGCCCTAACTGTACTCGATCGCGCAAGTGCTTCGAGAAAAAGCGTAGACGTGCTCAACACCCAGTGGCTAGCGCGCTTCACTACCAGGTCCTTGAAAATCCTCAGAACACTCTCGTGCTCCTTGAATATTTTCCTCAGCTCTGAACCAGGCATGCGCACGCAACAATCACCATACATCAGTGTGAGCCAGGGGAAGAGGTCAATTAACTTACCGAGCATATCACTGCGGGCATTTTACAACATAATCCAATTAAGTTGCTCTCGACTGACCAATCAGATTGCAGTATTTAGCCGACTGAATTGGTTTATATTGTAAAATACCCAGTGTAACGACCTCTCCACATCCTGCAGCCTGCGCATTCGCGACGTGCGCCTTAGCAGCTCGAATAACTTCTTCATATTTTCCACGTCCGCCTCTTCCTTATCCTTACCAACCCCCTCTATCATGGCACGCACAAATACGTTGCTCTTGCACGTGACAACATATACGACCTTCGTGCGACCCTTGAAAAACTGGCCCATCGTTGCACTCTCGTATGTCACACCATGGGGCTTCCATCCCCGAGCATGCAAAAGCCGCGCACATTCCGGTTGCACAAGTAGCTGGGCCCACGCGTCGGGTGATACTCGCGCTGCTTTGATCGCGCGCTTGCCGTACCTTGTCTTGATCACGCTCATCGCCTGCGAGTTAATCAACGCCGCAGCATCCTTTGCCGCTCACACTACGCACGGCTCGAGTGCCGAATAGAAAGTCCATTTAAGTTCCACCGGCGCAGAAGAAGACAGGTGAGGATGAGAGTGATTCGTGGTCGAACGTGGGGTCCACCAGAGCGTTGCAAATCGCGTCAGTGAACGCGAACGTAGGCGCGCCGTCCATGACGGAGTGATGCCCCATGAGTCCCGCGCGTACAACTGTCGGACACGATCAATTGTACAGACGTGTCTACCCAGCGATCGCAGAGGACATAGGGGGCGCCATGCCAAAGGTAGCGGAGGTGGTCGGAAAATCGCCTGGTGTCGCCGGATCCAGGCAGAGTACGAAGGGTGGCAGAGCGAATTGTGTCGAGCAGCGCAGTGTTCGACGGCGTGAGGGTGCGCAGGTACACATAATCAGACGCCTACCAGTCCCGGTTTGCAGCAGTCAGCGCACCAACGATGGGTAATTTTGTAGTCGATGCGGAAATGATCTGTTCGATCTGGCTACAGAAGATGTTTGGATAATGTAAAGAAAAACGGCGAATGACTACGATGGGGACAAACGCCTCAAGTTCGGCCGTGCTGAGAATGTGGCCATCTGAGCGGCGTCAAGCCTCCAAAAATGCCCATTGCGTAGCACGACGACGTATCCATCACCATGAGTATCACCTACGTTGGTGTGCAACACACTCCAGTCAAGACCCTCAGTACCTGGCACACGTGTGCAGTTGAACATCCACCTTCCTATGTACTATGTATTCATGTCAGCTCGAGGAAGGTGTAATCAAGGAACGCACCTATGTGCCCATAAAGAGCAAGAGCGGATCGTCCTTGGTGCCTTCTGCAGGTACCTCACCACGCTTTAAGGCCCGGCGATAGAGCATCGCGGCGCGCGTGAGAGATGCAGT
>WNFQ01009149.1_pt1 | contig 10470 bp, 17 predicted proteins | sample 5400171 | NCBI WGS metagenome assembly WNFQ01 (sample SAMN13153356, study PRJNA577476) | soil metagenome | isolation source: 20 cm soil under Madrone tree | place: USA:California | collected 2016-06-14 | reverse complement strand
GGGCAAGACTGTCGAGATTGGTCGAGCGTACTTTGAGACCAGCGCGAGGCGGTACACGATCCTGGATGCTCCGGGCCACAAGACGTACGTGCCTTCGATGATTTCCGGCGCCGCGCAGGCGGACATTTCGCTCCTCGTTATCTCCGCGCGAAAGGGCGAGTTCGAGACGGGCTTCGAGAAGGGCGGACAGACGCGTGAGCATATCATGCTTGTCAAGACCGCCGGCGTGAACAAGGTCGTTGTCGTCATTAACAAAATGGATGACCACACGGTTAATTGGGAGAAGGCACGCTACGAGGAGATCAAGGAAAAGCTGACACCGTTCATCCGTGGTGCCGGCTTCAACATCAAGACAGATGTGTCCTGGCTTCCCGTATCCGCATATACGGGTGCTAATCTCAAGGACCGTGTCAGCAAGTCTGTCTGTTCGTGGTGGGAGTACGTTATATCAATCTATTCCTCTCTACCCCCTTTCACTGACCGTGATCCGCAGCGGACCTTCACTCCTCGAACTCCTCGATAACCTCCCGATGGTCGATCGCAAGACCAAGGCGCCAGTAATGATTCCAATCTCAGAAAAATACAAGGATATGGGCACGATCGCCGTTGGAAAGCTCGAGTCGGGTCATATTCGCAAGGGAGACACCCTCGTGCTCATGCCGAACAAGGACGAGATCGAGGTAGCGGCTATCTACAACGAGATGGAAGAGGAGGTGCAGGTCGCGATCTCCGGAGACAATGTGCGCATCCGCCTACGTGGTGTCGAGGACGATGACATCAGCCCAGGCTTCGTGCTCACGAGCGTGCACAAGCCCGTGCATGCCGTTCGCCAATTCGAGGCGCAGCTCGCCATTCTGGATCACAAGAACATCATCTGCGCAGGCTACTCCGCCGTCATGCACGTGCACACCCTCGCGGAGGAAGTCACGCTCTCGGTACGTTGGTTTGCGACGCGGGATGGATTTTCATCTTTACTGACTTTTTGAGCGTTGGTTAATTAATAGGCACTGCTGCACTATTTTGACAAGACGACTGGTCGCAAGTCGCGAAAGCCACCTCAGTTTGCTAAGAAATCCCAGCGGGTCGTTGCGCTGCTAGAGACGACCGCGCCGGTTTGTATAGAACGTTTCTCGGATTACCCCCAACTCGGTCGCTTTACGTTACGTGATGAAGGTACGGTGTTTCAGCCTTGCCGTTCTCCTACTTTAACGTTAATCCTCAATTGTAGGAAAAACGGTGGCCATTGGAAAGGTTTGTAGTCTTCCGACCCAGTCCGCTTTCAGAAAGAAAAAAGTGTACTGACTGCCTTGCCCATCTAGGTGACAAGACTAGTCGAAGCTCACATAGACGAACTCGCGGAGGCGACGGCCCAGCTTCATGTCCACCACAGCGCAGCGTAGATATGAAATGAGATATCCTCAGGCCATTGTATAACCGATAATCGACAATTGGCAGGAAACCAAAGAAAAATGTATGTGCACGTGGAAATGGAGTATGTTGTATGTTTTGTTGTCGGAAGAGCTATCATATAGATACTGTCCCCCGTACCAAGAAATGACAGTACTACATCATCTCGTCAAGGTGCAGTTGTAACATGACTTTGCGTTGCCGCGATGGGAGATGGGATGAACTGCAACACTGGGAGGTGTGATGAGAAGAAAAACGTTCTGGCTGGGTCTGCAGACGCGAAGCCCTTCTGAGTCAGCGCGAATTCAGCGTATCTTCACCCTCGGCTCCTTGTATCCCAGATTTGGACTAAAGACGATGGGTGGCCCCCACTGTACCCCCGGGGACGTAACAGTGGGAGGGTTGGTGGAACGTTTATAAGAGCCGGTCGTATTGGCCCGGATCCGGAGTTATTACACCCCCGAAGCTCTGCATCTTATCCTAGGAAGGAGGAAGGAGGAACCGAGATGTCCGAGTCCATGATTCAGCCAATATTAATCGCGCTCTGGTTACGAAGGCGGGAGCGGAAGCGCGTGCACCGGGTTGACAAACACTGGCCACTCGATCACGTGGTTAATAATTTTTGCGCGATCGCGCGACGCGGAGCAGTGGCATCTTTGTCCAGGGGCCTTCAATGTCGCCACTGACAACCATGGCAGATACGAAGAGAGACGACCACGAGGTCTCCTCCATCGGTGAGGGAGAAGCAAGTCATGAGATGCGCGTTCTCGCCAGTGCTCGGGAGCACTTGCCGGCCATTCCTATTACAGGTCAAGGTCCGCCTTCGTTTGCGCAGAGCGAGTTTTACACGGTACATTTCGATTTGGCATTCCCGCCACTTGCTGCTGCTCTCATTATTGATCTCCCCCGTACACATGTAGATTGTCCGTCGCCAACGCCGTGAACGTGGCGGCGATAATCTCAAGATGAAAGTCTCCCATTCTCGCGTGCCCCAGTTAAACGCTGAGTGGGAGTTTTCGGTGATTGACACATATTTTCCTCGCCCTCTCCTCGTCCTAACGAGAATATGTTTTCTTTTGTGCGCGTCCAGGGATGGGGTTCGATGCGTTACCTGGACATATCCCCCGAGGATCAGAGGGACGCTGAAACGCGTCTGAAAACCCCACGCGAAATGCTCGGACATCTCTCTGCGATGTCCGTTTCTGGTAACGACGTCTCCGGGAGCGTTTTCTACGCGTTTCCTTTAGTCTTCGCGTCTGCCGGTGCGCATGGGCTCTCCCCGGAATTGCATTCGGTCCGGAAAAGTTGATCAATTTTCCTCTAGGGGTATACTCACCGCTTTGCTTACTGACGGCTTCTTTGCTTCTTCTTTTCTTCCGGCCACTACTGCTCGAGCTCGCCGCTACCGTCCATATCAATGGATCGTAGGTCATGGTCCCAATCAATCCATGTCAACACTTACATCTATTTTTTTAGAAATTACGTCTATCTCTTGCAATTTTCGGGGGAAATGCTGGCTCTCGTTGGGGCAGCAGCGACACTCTTAGATGCAGTAGCTACGTCCACAGTCTCCGCGGCAACAGCCAGTGCCTATCTCAGCGCAGAATTTCATTCCATGCCTATTTCGACGACCTTGCTGACGGTGTTATTCCTTGTCGCGCTTGGCGTTGTTGCTCTTGCGGGGATCAGAGAGAGCGCCTCTGCAACCGCTGCCGTCTTTATATTTCATGCACGCCTCGCTCACTCAATTTCACCCGCTGCGAGCTCTGACGTTGACCCCCCCTCTAGATGATTGCGATGGCAGCACTGGCAGTTGCTAGCATTGTCCATTGGGCCACCAAGGATCCATATTCTATGATTTTGAAACAGAATTGGGCGTTGCGCCCTGGATCTGTAAGCGAGACCTCCAAAGCACTATTTTATGGCGTTTGCGTCGCATTTCTTGGAGTTACTGGTAGGGCCAGCAACATCTCAGACATTTGGAATCGTACAGTTTACGCGCGTAGGGTTCGAATGTACACCATCCTATATCGAGGTTATCCGCCCAAAGAACTACTCCTCAATACTGAGAAACCTGATCATCGTTTCCGCCCTCCTCAACACTATACTCTCTTTCCTTGCGTCCGCGTTGCTTCCGATGAACACCATAATCAATGGCACGAACGTCTTGTCCGCTCTTGGTCGCCTCAGTGGTGGAAACTGGCTTCGCATTGTGGTATTGATTGATGCGGTTTCCGTCCTTCTGGGCGGCGTAATGACTGGCACGGTTACGACTATTCAATTACTTGACCGCATGGCGACGTGAGCCTTTGTATATTGATAACGAGTATTCTTAACAACTGCGCTGTCCTTCCCAGCGACCATATTCTGCCGCATTGGTTCAGCCTGAGGCTTCCGGTGACAGGCAGCCAACACATCGCAGTGTTATTTTCTTCAGGATTGGCGCTCCTGCTCTACATTGGCTCGGGGATGAGCCTTTCGACTGTTTCATACGTGTTTTCCATCGCGTTTTTATTCCAGATGCTTCTTGTGAGTTTCGCTAATCGAAGTCATCAAACGTTGCTTGACTCTGAACGACGCGCCCCTAGTTCGCAGTTTCCTCTCTCCTTCTCAAACTGAAACGACCTTGCTTGTCCCGTCCACCACACTCGGGCATGCTCATTCTCCTAATGGCATTTGTTGTCGTTATCGTGACCTGGACAGGCAACGTTGCGCTCGCGTAAGTGCGCATGCTTCCCCGTTACCTGCCTTCGCTTACCGGTTGCACGCACAGTCCTATAGCGCTTGGTGTTTTTTCGGCATCTTTCTTCGTGGTTCTCGCCTCATTACTTGTAATACGTGCTCAGCTGACGATCCTGAGACTCGCTATAGTCTTCTATTCTGTTAGCCCGCTTTCACGATGGTCGTTAACTCGTAGCTGGCAGCGCCACTTTGTATCGTGGTACAAGTCTCGCTGGGCAGCACGCATCTGCGTATGGATTAAGAACGACGATGTGTGTCTTGTCAAATGTCTGTGCATGTATGTGGTACTCATGTTCCTATCCCTTGATCTAGATTCATACCATGTTACGAGCACTGCTCTCTGTGCAGAAGAACGTTCCGGATGCTCGAACAGTTATATTTGTTCACGCATATAGAAGTATTGAGGCCATACCCAGCGAACTCCACCCAAACGCCCGTCTCCTCGATGAAGCATTCCCGACAATCACCGTCGAGTAAGTTACGATCATATCTGTGCTTACATTTCCCGTGCAGGTTCTGACACGTTTCAGCCTTGCATTTGCTTCGGGCAACTTTGGCCCAGCGGTGAGTTCTTTTCCGGTTCGGAAGCCGGGCGGAGCGCTCGCCGCTTGGGCGCACATGCTGACTTGACAAAAACAAACAGCTCGTAGAGGCGACTTCTCGCAAGCTTGACGTCCCACGCAGCCGAATGTGTGTCGTCTCGCTCGACCGGAATCACCCCTGGGAGCTGTCTGAATATGGGGGTTTGCGAGTGATTATGTAGGATGATTTGGGGAACGAAGCTAGAAGAGATGGAATGCATGCCGTGATCTTACCTCTTCACGATTTCACGACTTTGCATGTGAATGCTCACGACCAGTTATGGTATGGTATGTCGCACTACACTTCTGGAGGAGACCAGTATGCTGACTATTGTCCGCAAATTAGACACCTACAATATTCGGTGGCGTCGTTGTAGGGCCACACCCGATCTAGGAACTGTCTGATACCCTTCGATATTTTACATGATCTTAACGATTTGTTTCTCTAAATGCATAAAACATAGGCTGTGCTGGTACGTGCCTTGGACTGCGTATCCTGACCCTGATCTTAAGCACATTCATTCAAAGTTATGTTATGAACAAGTTGAACAGCTGTACATGTTACGGAACACGCCGGATGTCGCTGATCGTCCATGTCACTGTCACAATGCGTCGCTCTAGACTTCGCATTCAGGTATATGTTCGAAAATGTACCGTCCAACCGCACCAACCCGGTTAGTCGGGTTATGTCGTTGAGAAAGGATAATGACTCGGACATGTTCTCTATTTATGGCCCTGCTCTCTGGCTACTAGCTATAGCTACTGTATCTTATGCGATGCGCTTGGTTCCCGCTTTTACCGGCCCGGGCAGCTCTACCTGCACTCTCGTTTAGGCCGCCCTCTTCCCACACGAACCCCTCGCTGGCCTCACTACCGCCGTTGTCCCGCCGTTGTCCTTTCCCCGGACTCAGACCGCGGCAGGCTAGCTGCCGGCCCGTGGTGTCTTCTGTCATCCTCATCCTCATCGGATTTCCATCGGATTTCTTCCAAATCAGAGTGCAATCTCTTTTCCCCCATGAAAAACAGCCAAAATCGTCCGGAATCCGAAGAACACAACACGTTGCGGTCCATGAGACGTGTTGTGGGTTTTTTAAAGGCTATCGGGGGGTTTTCGGGCTCGAATTGAAGAGGTATAATCAGGAACAGAGGCCGATCATCCGAGTCATTCAGAAGAAATGCGGAGAGATTCGCCATCAATGTCCATCATGTCCGTCATGTTTGACACGTGTGATCAGGCAAGGCCCGTGTGAGTTCAGCAGGAGGTGGTCATGATCCTTCCGTCTGCCAGTGTATACGACCTTGTCTGACCTACAGAAAATTTGGTGACATGATGGGTCTCCAGATTTGCCCTCCAGCATGACCCTACTGTACTGTTATACGGCCCTCTACCCAGTTTGTGTATATGGGTATGGCCGTAATTATTGTCGGTATCTGTCATGGCGATACACCTAGAGATAGCTCGGCGTACCCGTGCCGTGTTCAAGCTTCCTCGCTTCCTTCCTCCATACCAGCCACTGTAACATCGATGAATGCTTCTCCGGCTTTCGGACCACCGAGACTCGAAGGCACGCTGCACACTCCGCGGATTTCACCAACTTCCTGTTTTTTTGTTCCTATAATCGTTCCTATATTAACCCACATGCTGTCGATCTACACATCGTCAATCCCGGTACCACTACACCTTCCAAATATCGGTCGTCCCTCTGCTATTTAAGGCCGAGTGGAATCGCTAGGGTACAACGGCCCCCGCTCTCCCTTCCAGCGTCATCGAGAACCAGCACCCATAGATTCGATGCATATGCTCAACTACTGGAGACCCCATAAAGTCGAGAGACATGGCACCAAGCGGTTGTCGGCGGCCCGTAAGTTGCTTGAAACTCGCATCGCCGAATTGAGTCCTTCAAATCGCGATAGAGCCGAGAACCTGCTCAACTAGTGAGAACACTCCGTCCTTTCTGTGTCGACATATTGCGTTCTAATGCGTTGTCGTCTTTACAGTGCGGAGGATCTCAGACAGATCCTGCGGGAAAAGAGCCTGTTGGAAAGAATTAAAAGGGCAAGGAGATATGACAGGGATACAGGCGAGGTGCTGCACATAATCGAGGTGAGTTGCGATGATAATTCCCTCATCTTGGGCGATCGTGATCTGATTTTTTTGGTCTTGCAGTGTATGTTGGCTCAGCTCTGACTCGAGATCCCTCAACAGACCAGCCTATTCACGATTGCTTCTGGTGCACAGATGGCACAGTGGAGAAGAAATTAGGCGAGGGGGGTGGGAGAAGGGAACCTTGAGATGCGCAACACTCTTCGCCTTGGCGCGCATATCGTTCGGGGAGCATTGGTGGCCCATTCCGAGATATGGGTGATAGCGGGGCTGAGCGCTGAGAAGCTACCAGCGGATGCAACATATACGGCCTGTATGAGCTCAGTGAGCGCTCAGTGACCATTTAGAGGCAGTAGCTACATCCACCGTCTCTGCGGCAGCAGAAAGTACCCATTTCAGCGCAGAATTTCGCTCCATTCCTGTCTTTGCCCTCATCGCGCCGGGCGTTCGGGAATCAGTGAAAGCGCCCGTGCAACTGCTGTCATCCGAGTAATTGTCATATTTCAATGAATCCAACTTCCAATGCATGCAATATACTGAGGCTATGCTCGCTCACTTTTCAGTTTCACTTGCCTCGAGTTCTGACGTTGGCTCATCCTAGGTTGTTGCGACAACGACACTAAAAAGTGTTCCCTGTGCTGCCAAGGACCCGCATTCTACTATTTGGATGCACAGGGTTCGATTCGACATTGCTTTGGACAAATCGCGCCGCCGGCGCGACCGGGTGAGTTTTTGCCCGGGCCGGTCCGACGATTGAAACCCGGAGCCTGAGCGCACACAGGCGAAAGAAGAGCTGGACTGCCACGATCATGTCTTTTCACGATTGACATGTGAATATGTGAATGACTATGGTGTAGGGTGTCCTCGGTTTTCACCGCCTCTCTCACCACCGCCTCTCTCGCCCATCGCCTCCCTCTCGACCACCGTGACCGGCGCAAGACAACTGCGAACGAATCATATTTCCTTCCCGCCTTTCCTTCTTTTCCTTCCACTTTCCCTCCTTCCTTCATACTTTGGGCAACGACAATTAACACTTAGCTACAGCCACGCGGCACCAGTACTCCCTCACAATACATTCCTTATCTCTTTTCTTCCTTTTTACTGACATTATTACTGACATTATTACTGTACGTCCGGCGGACACTGGACAGACACTGGACAGGATGTGGGAAGAACTGCCCTTTTCGGTCATGGCGCAACCGGGCCGGGATACAACTCGGTGGACAACGATGTTGGTCTCCTTGGGATACAATCCGACATGGAATATTTTTAGTCTATCTCATCACCACCTGGTCTGGTACAACTATCCCCTGGTACTGGGTCGATGTTGGTGCTAAGACCAGGACGCGAGCGGAGCGCGACATCACATGAGGAACCGAGCAAGAACGCCGATGCGCGGCGAGCAAGAGCGACCGAGGGAGGGCCGAGAGAGGGAGAGGGTACGCGGAAGGGGCTTTTTGAGAACACAGGGGCAGGGTAGATAACATTCAGCAAGGCGCACATTGAACTACTTAAGTACATGACTGTCTTACTGTAATAACGATCCTTGTATACTAATAATAAGCTCTTTAATAAGTAGGTCACGAGATATGAGAACAGTAAGTATATGAAAAACGTGGACATGAACAAGCTGCCATGACCGTCGCATTTGCTTAACATAGATAACTGTAAGTGAAGAGATATGAACTGATACGAGGAGGGGAACATATGATAGAACGATCAGGCAAAAAGGTACAGTAACATGGGAACAGGTTTAGTATGAGCACTAGGCACACAGGGCTCCAAAAGATGATGAGGTTGCGCGGAGTGCGTCTCGGAGATAGGTCAGTCGGGGATGTGTCGGTGAGATCGGCGATGCCTTGATAGGCCATAATCCGCCAGTTGGGATGATGACTAGCTCAACAGAACTATGCCCTGACGAGTGCCGCAAAGTCATCATATAAACCCCCAACCGAATTTCGAATTTCGATTGCTTTTTCTACGACGTCCTGTGACCCAAATCATCAGTGTCTGCTGAGGTAGGCGGCATTGTGATGACAACCTTGACCGTGTCCAGTGCTTCCTGTGTACGCTTGAAATACAGTTTCGCTTGCCGATCCTGGGCTGGCCATTGCTTCTTTTCTACACCATGTCTGAAATCCTTCGCGCTGCCAAGATGGTCACCTTTAGACTTTGATACACAACAACTCGGATGGAGAAGGGGTTCACCAAAGTATTCGCCCCTCCGCCAAAGTACGATCATGGCTTCTCATGATGGACTGATGATCTCCGAAGAGGACCTCCACGACTTCGATTAGCTTATCAGCGCGCGTTACTAGACCCATAGGCTTCAGGGTGGAGCGAAGATTCATGAGCATCGAGAATGGAAGTGGGAGAATGAGAATCGCGGTTTGGAACGGGTTACAGCGCTTTTTTGATCGGTGCTGGCAGGACAGACCAAAGTCAATGGGATAGTAAACTGGAGGACGCTGGGTCCTGGTATAAGCCTTTTCAGTACCCTTGAAGCTCTTACTAGGATTGTTCTTGACTGGATGGAACCCATTCGGATACGTACCAGACGCGCCGAACGTTATATTATTGGCCGTGCAATCGCTACAAATCATTCAGACTGGTGACATACTCGACTGAAAGTATGATTCCCTACCGATGGACGTCATTTCGCTCATGGTTGAAAGGGCGCAGGAGAGGGAAAACCATTGATTTCTGTGGCTCGGGACTCTGAAGCTCGATGATATCCAACAGTGGCGCGCAATGATTATCGGGAATTATGGCGAACTCGGGCGAGGAGAAAAGTTCGTTGATCCCCAACTCGTGAGGTCCCTCTTCCGGAAGGACCCTTTTGAGCACGACTTGAACGTTATCTCGCACGCGAATTGCGTCCATTGCTGCCCGCAACTATCGCTAACGTAAAATAAGGAAAATCGACATTCATAGACACATACTATGGTGGGTTGACTATCCTCCACGGTGTAGAAATCCTTGTCTGACTTGAGCCAAGAGGGATGCCAATTTGGGTGGTATCGGGGACGAAGCTCGTAGCCATGTTCAGCGATCTCGTTGTAGCGATCTCGCCACCACTGTTCTGTCATCACAAGAGCCCCTGTTTGCCTGTTGGAGGCAGTAGCAGTATTGCCGACGATGGAGGATGAAGGCATGGTGTTGAAAAAGGGAGGAATGAGCAGACAATTATAGATATATAGCTGGGTAGTGGGGGAGGTTATTGTACGAGGTTCATAAGGCTTTTACTAGGCACACTATGGATTACGCTAACCATGAGGAGTTAGCAGATGCGAGGTCTGCATAACTTGAAGATGATGCGTACACGTACACGGCGGAAAAATTATGCAATCATGTGACTGGTGTGGAAGTAAAAGACATTTATGGATTAGCGGTTGGGGTGGGAGTGCAGGCGGGCACGCGATCGGAACGGCTTTAGTGGAAGACAATGTCAGGGTGAGACACATGCGGTTGGGTGGGAGTGTAGGCGGGCACGCGATCGAGACTATGTGTCAAACTAGGCGATCTGGCGTGACAAGAGGAGCGATACATTGTTGACGTGGACAGATAAGAGGTTCGATAGGGGCACCTTCACGCCGGGGCTGTTGATGTAATCAAGTATGTGCGGTGGAAGAAAAC
>WNFQ01014491.1_pt1 | contig 10472 bp, 13 predicted proteins | sample 5400171 | NCBI WGS metagenome assembly WNFQ01 (sample SAMN13153356, study PRJNA577476) | soil metagenome | isolation source: 20 cm soil under Madrone tree | place: USA:California | collected 2016-06-14 | reverse complement strand
TACCAGGGGCCGAAGAACTTAACTACTAGTTATTGATACTGTTCTGACCAGCCGAGACAATCGCCCAAATCCAGTTCTGGTTGGTGATGATCGTCTTGAATGCGAACTTGTATCCGAGCTTACGGGTCTGTTGCAAGGTGTCAGTCTGTCCACCAGGAGCAGCCGCGTACACGCGGAGGTTCTGAAGGTCAGAAATCTGATACGCATTGCGAGCCACGGCGTAGCTGGTGAACAGCTTGTTAGCTGCGCCCGAGGTAGCCTGTGACGTGAAAGCAAAACCAGGAGCGTTGGTCTTGACGATGCGGAAGCCCGACAACTCTTGGACCTCGCCGCGCCAAATACGTTCCGGCTTGCCGAACTGGTTAGACGCCTTGAAGTCAGGGTCCTGCAACATTGAAGCATGAACCTGAGGAGCGATCACAAGGACATAATCCCCGTCATCGAAAGGCCGTCCGCCCTGATCCATTAGGTTAGCGTGAAGGGCAGTCAAATCAACATACCCAATCTTGTCCGAAGCGGTAGTAGTCGCGTTAGAGACCTTACCGTTCGGGCGATACACGTTAGACGCATTGGCCAGGACGTTGTAAATAAGAATATCATACGTTTCGGCAGCGTGCAGTCCGAGGATATACAGCGCACGACCAACCACGTCATGCTTGGAAGTCAGCTCAGCAAGATCAGACAACCGGAGCACTAGACCATACTGTTCTGCCACAGCGGTAAACTGGCTCATAGAGAGCCCAACCGCATCCGGCATAATCCCTTCAACCAACTGAGTTGGAGTCAGCGAGGTAGTGAGCTTCTCCAAGCGGTTGAACTGAATCGTCTTAGACGAGTTCGAGGGAATAGGGTCTTTGTCGCCGAACTGATCGAGCACCGTCATTAGGACGGCCACTTCAAGCAGCTTAGCGGAGAAATACGTCTGTTGGTCACTCGCAAGTGAACCAGCAGGACCGGGAGTTCCTACCGACCCAGTGATAACAGTAACGACATCATCACCGAAGCCAAACAGAATCCCGACGAGGGAGCGAAGTTTAGATACGAACATTAATTTTCCTTTGTTCCCTCACAGAACTTTAGATGTCTAGTTTGACCCCTCGACCTTCCATGTCAGCAATGACTGCTCGAATGCCTTCGATGTTCTTAAAGGAGGGACGGGCAGCTTGCGTAGTGGACGGTGAGGTAGTGGTGGCTTGGACAGTAGTACGTACAGGTTGGACCTGCGTCTGTGTAGGGGTTTGAGTTTGCGTAGCTTGCGCTCGCAATAGCTCGGGCATTTGCATACCTTGGGCTGTCAAATAGGCCAGCTTGTAGAGCCCTGGCAGCCGAGAGTGGAACCGATGGTCCTGTTCACTTATGGAGATAGCTTGCTTAAGTTCAGGGTTGAGATCGAGGGCTTTGGTATAATTGGGAGTGCCTACAAAACTCTTAGACGCTGGAAGTTCCAGTGCTAGAGTCTCTACGGCTTGGTCCCTGGCAGCTTTTTGAAGAATAGGCTGAAGCGGCTTGACAGCATCGAAGATGAACTTCGCTTGCACGTCTCGGTAGGCTTCAGGGCCACCCTTCTTAGCTGCATTATACAAAGCATCTAGATATTGATCTGGTTGCTGGTAGTAGTCCACGGTCTCTTGTGTTTGACCTTGAACACCTACCGGCTTACCTGTGATCGGATCAATCCCAGTTGTAAGTGCATATCTCTGTCGCAATTGCTCGATCACGGCATCTTTTTCATTGATACCGCGAGTTGCATCCTCAGCAGTCTTATAGACTGATTTCTCCCCTTGCAGGAAGAAGTCAGACTTAACCTGTTGTGTAACAGGTTGCTGAGTCTGCGTGACCGGCGTCGCTGTAGCCTGTTGTACAGGCTGTGTTACCTGTGACGGTTATGCCGGGAAAAGAGAATCCAACGTCACATCGTCGAGAGCCGCTGGAGATTGTCCAAGTTGAACTACTCCACCGGGGGCAATACTGTCTAGCGTAGGTTCTGGCATTTGCTGTTATCCTTTGTGAGGGTGTCAGCTTAAAACTGCTGAAGGGCTTGTGACCCTATTCCATTCCAATTCGTTCAATCTGTGAATCTATTAACTTGAATGCTTCCAACTCTTCATCAAAAGCATCTGTAGGAGCGGCGGCTGAAAGCTTTGTAGCTTTCGTAACCAACTCTTGTACATATCCCAACCAGAATACACCTGCTTGGAGGTAATCTGCTTCACGAAGGTCTTTGTGGAACTCCTTGGAGCACTTACTCTCAAGCATCTGTTTCTGAAGGTTGAGACGATCAATCAGTGCAATGAAACCGGGATGATGGGCTAGTGTACCCACGGCATCCTTAGTTTCTTTAGTCCACGCCTGAGCAGAACGTGGAGCCTTTACTTCTATTACCTTATAGCGTACTTCTACTTTTCTTTTAAACCAATCAAACATATCCCCTCCAAAGGTTTAACTATCGAGCGCCGGTACGAAAATCAGACGCACCTTCTGGACTATGAACGCTTGCGCTGTTCGGGCCGGAATCAGGAGACACAACCTTACCTTCTCCGTCAAAGCCAATCGCCGAAGCGAAAGACTGAGCAACCGGATGGGCATAAGTATGTTCTGGCTGATAGGCCGCGTGACCGTCTAAATTGAGAGACTTTCCGAGTTCCATTTTATTGTCCTTTCTTTCTAGCGCCATCACGATAGTTCTCATCATCTTCTAAACGAGGACCCGTAACAGGTAGAATCTTTTTATCAAACATCCAATCTCCATGCTTGTCGTAATCAGGGGTAGTAACATGAGCAGGAGCTTTACCTTCAAGATCGTAACCACTAACAGCCCACTCCACAAATCCTGTACCTACACGAGGGGTTATAATATCATAACCACCAAGGCAAGAACCTTCCTCAACATTAGCAGGGTTAGAGGGGGCTCCTTGGGACATAAACTCAGAGGCAATCCGTTCGCTACTTCCAACACCCGTTGTTGAGGCTGCCGCAAAAATGCTATCTGCCATAATTTATCTCCAAAAATTTCCTGTTCGTTCTATGAATGAGCAGCAGTCGGGACCTTCTACTTTTATAGTCCCATCAGGCCACTTAGGTTGCTTAGAAACTCTTTTCATGTCTTCTTGATTACAAGCGTTACCGCCCACAAAATATTCGCAATTAGAACACTGGAACGGTCCTTTGTTTCCGCGCTTCTCAAAGCCCGTACCATTTTCGCCTGTTAAAGCCTTGATGTTAACGAAGTCCACTAGACTACCCTGCCAGTCCAAGGGAGTTCATTCCCATGTCTTGCCCTAGAGAACGCTGACTATCTCTTTCCTGCCCACCTGGAATAGGTCCTTCAAACTGCTTAGTCTTAGGATGTCCAACGGGATGGATAGGAGCTACTGTGGGAGGAGGAGCTGAACCCATTAGATTCTCTACCGCACTCCCGAGGTAGTACTCCATCTGACTCTGTACAGCTTCAGCATGTGGCTGAGCTGCATCTGAGATCATAGTAGAGTTCTCTGGTCTAAACTCAGGCTTTCCAGCTTGAGTATTAAGAACCTTACCTTCAATCTTGAGCAACTCTCGGATCAACTCTTCTTGCTGGCGTGATTGAGTAGCAGACTGTTGTTCTTGCATAACTTGTTGGTCTGTCTTAAGCAACCTAGCAGCAAACGGAATCTCCATGCTGCGCGCAATCTCACGAAGGAATTCCCCTTGGTTTGCATAGGGAGACTGCGAAGCCAGGTTATAGAAGGCCATCAAGTTACGTTGCTTGACTACTTTTCCCGTTGCATAATTAGCCCCAACGAAATCAAAAGCATAGTCACCGAATAAGTCAGTTAACTTTACGTGGCCCCACTTAGGAATTCCTGGGGGTGCGTTTGTGATGGACCATTCTAACTCATCCGTTCCAAACTGCTGAATCATGCTAGCAGTCATCTCACAGATGGGTTGGAGAATTTCTAGTTCAAACCTACGTAGGAGGAGCTTAAATAGATACCCCTGAGCCTGCATTCCAGCATCAATACCTGATGCAGTAGTATTATTCCCAGGTCCACCGACACCCTTGCTATAGAAATCATCAATCCCAGAACCCGTAGCTGCAAATTTTTCATACAGGTCCAAGATCATGTAGTCTTGACTATTTGGAGTAAACTTCGGGAAAGGCCAGATTGCCTTTGATGGATCACCAACGACACCAACCTTACCGCCAGGGACATTACCCATGTCGAGCTGGTCGTGGTCAATATCAACCTGCACATCGTAAGCGAATCTCTGATTAATCCCAAGGTTCCAATTATCCGTTATCATATTTGTGAAGACGTTAATTCCTTCACAAAGATCACTTATTGTTTCTATGAGTCCCATTCCGTAAGCATCGCCTTTAATGGGCACATAGGCCAAGTCGAGGATGGGTATCCTTTTGTGCGCAAAAGGGTTTGGTCCAGTATAGAGTAGAACGGGGGGCCCGTTATAAACTCGTCTTTTGTAGGCGGAATAACTTGCGTTACGGTATTGATATCTTCGATCTTTCCATCCGATTGCATCAGCATCCTCCCCAAAGGTTACAACAGTAGTAGTCTTCGATGTGTCATCCCAGAACTCAGCCATGCGAATGATGATACCATCTGCATCCAGGTCCCTGTAGTTCTTTAGCTTAGTAGTTAACTCAGCAATAGCTTCAGGGAAGTAAAGCTTCGGATTTGTTTCAACCGAACGCTTCATCTCACCCCAGCTCATTTCTTGAACATGAGCCTTCTGCTTACCATCCGGGTCAATAAGCAAATCATATACATCAATAGGTATAAGCTTAGGGCAATTACGTGGAACCTTCTTAGTAACGAATGATGTCCCGATCTGGATGAGATTTCCATTGGCGTCCCATACTGGAATCATTTCGGGTTGACCATCTTGCCCTACAACTGGCTGACCCGTGTTAGGATCAGTCTTTGGTTGCATAGCAAACTGAGGTTCAGGTCCACTTACAATGTCATAATCCCAGTCCCAATCTACTTTAAGTCCTGCGTGCCCGTAAATCCCGCAATCTCTTGTAAACAGTTCAATGGCTTTAATCCAGCCTGACTTCTTCAGGCAGGTAAGCAACACAGCTTCCATTTGCCAGGCTTGTTCAGGCGTTCCACCCTTGGGGCGGACTTCAATTGGGGGCTCAATGCTGAAGAACGCATCATGCACACGAGCGACAATGTTATCTACGTTGCTCTTAGGTATGGGAACAAATGTATTGGAACGCGGGGTAAGGTTGTCGGGATACATCCTTCTATCACGCTGCCCAATATACTGCCGGTAGAAGTATGCCCGGCGCTGGTCATATGGTCTACGGAAGTTCCTCATGCGCTGGAGCGTATCTAATGTCCAAGTTGTAAGCCGATTACGATCTGTAGTTAAGCTAACATCAATAGGCTGAGTTCCCGTTTGAGTCTGCGCTGGTCCGTTACCCGTGACATTGCTTGGCCCGGAAGGTCCCTGACCTGATTGCATCGTGCTAGAATAGTTCTGATTCAGCGGAAGAGTTCCACCCTCAAAAGGATTGGGAACAGGCCCACTCATGGCAGGAGAAGTAGCTCCATTAGAGAAGGGCAAGTTCTGCTGCATAGAATCGGTATAAGCGGCCATAGATTAGAATTTTGCCAGTACTTGAATGAAGTAGTGTGCGCTAGATATGTTGCTGTTATTGACTAATCGAAGTGAATCTAATACAGGTCCCAGTAGGCAAAGCTGCTGTCCCTGTTCCAAATGAAATACTAAGTCCTGAGGTGTTGTCTGTCCAGATTCTAAATAGTCTGTTCTTACCTAAGAATAGAACCCCGCTATCTCCACCTGGGCCTACAAGAGAAGCTGCAATGCTGATGTCTGTGTTGGGAATCCAGACTGAGGATAGAGTAGCCATTATTCTTCAGTCCATTCAACATACACTTGAGAAGCAGCAAGAGTACCACTGCACGTTAGAGTCATAAAATCTGCTGTTCCTCTAAGAGTCAAAGCCTTAGCAGTAGTCCCAAAGCTCCAACCTATATCTCCTTCATTTCCTGTTGAAGCAGCAAAAGTAGAGGAGGACAACCATTCTGAATCAGAAAGATAAGGACCACCAACCACCGTACCAGTGGTCCCACCCGTTGCGGTCCAATGTGTTACTACCGCGGTTGCTGCGGCATCTCCACTATCTGCTGCACCCGCAGTTAATGTAGCACTTGTACCTGCGGTAGCCGCCACACTTGTTCGTTGAAGTTTATAAGTAACTTGAGCGGCGGTGGCAGCAAATCCATCTATATGAATACGAGTGATACGAACAGTTTTAGTGGCACTTCCTTGAATCTGTAAAACAACTCCCGTACCTGCGGTAGCTGTTGCTCCTGTAGCAGCAGAATATGTGGGTCTACGTCCCTCTGTCTCTACCCATACACTACCCCTACTGTTACATTGAAGGGCAATAGATTGCGCTGTTGTGAGAGTTGGAGCCGTTGTATTACTTACAGCGAGAATTGCTAAACCTGAGACAGGAGAAGTAGATGCCCCTACTCCTGCACTCATTATATTACCGTTATGAGCAACAATTCCGACTTCTTGTACTCCTGCAAGTGATGTAACTACTGCGGTTCCTGCAACACTCGATAAATCAGTTTTAAGTGCCGCAGTAGCCGCAATTACAGTTGCAACCGTAGTACCATCTGTTACTTTAACAGGCCAAGCATTTGTAGATGTATTAGCAGTCCCCTGATTAGCCGTAACAGTACCAGAAACAGGTTGAGTAGCGGGAGCAACACTGTTTACATTCAGGTTATTATTAGCATCAAACGTGAACATTAGAATTTAGAGAGCAAAGAAATTGAGAAGACTAGGGTTACAGCACCATTATAGGCAGCAATATTAGCTAAATTAATCTGGTCATACAGTCCAGTATCCACAATATAGCCTTCATCCCCTAAAAAGAAAGGACTACTAGCCGTCGGAGTTGGAGCGGGTGTGGGACCTGTTGCTGCTGAATTTCCTAAAGTAAAACTAAGAGCACACCTATTTGCTCCATTAGTATTAACTTTTGCGGAGATATGTATAAGTCGGTATTTGCCTACTGTAATAACTCCACTGCTAGTCCCTGTAAGAAGAGTTCCTTGAGTAGCAGGGTGTCCAATACTATCAGTGTAATCCAATTGTGTGTATGAAGTTAAAGTAGCCATTAGAATTTTGACATCACAGATATAGAGTAAACAATGGTCGTACCATTACCATTTTTTGTGGAATCATTAGATACACGAATCTGATCGTACACATCCCCTAAATCAATAGTAAGACCCTCATCTCCCATAAAAAAGGGATCAGTAGTAGCCGGAGCAGGAGCAACTGTACCTGTAGAAAGCCCAAGTGTATAAGTAACTGCACACCTATTAGCTTGAGCAGAAGTATTCATAGCAGAGATATGCAGAATGCGTCGTTTACCGAAGGTTAAGGCAGCACTACTTCCTAGACCTGGACTTCCTGCTGTCAATAAAGCGGTAGAATTGGTAACAGATACGGTATTAGCGTAATCAGGCACCAGGAATGCTGTCATCGTAGACATAGACTTAATTTACCTTCGGTACGCCAATTTGCTTGCCGCCCACATATACTTCAGGATGTTTAAAGAAATCTTGCATCTTACCTGACTTCTTAGCTTCAATTAGTTCATTAATAGTGAACTCAAGCATCTCCATTTGCTCTTTACGCTTGTCTGGAGGAGTATTAGCTATCAAGCCCATAAACATTGTGAAGAGACATCGCTTACACTTAAAGTTCGGAGGAGTCTTCCCCCCATAGGCGTAAAAGTGTTCCCCACAAGTGAGAGTAACTTTCGTTGGATCAAGAGCCTCAGATAGGAGCTGTTCTTGATCTTTCTTACTCATTAATGCTCGACCTAATTGATTGTTGTCTTTCACTTGCCCTCTTTAGAATTTAATCGGGAATCTTGAGCGGTTGATTCCGCAGGTGGGAGGGTTGCACCTGATCCCCGAAACTCGTGCATCATCTTCTGAATCTTCAAAGCATTCTTCTCATATACCCTACTAGCCAGTTGAACTTCAAACCGCTTAAGCCCGAAGCCAACCATTAAAGCCAAAGGTATAGGAAGATTAAAATAACAGACGATGTAAGTCCAGCCCACGCATGGCCCTAAAACTCCAATTACAGATGCTAGATCAGGACCAAGCCGGGTGGATAATACTTTAATTAACTTATTTAACTCAAAATTAACCCCAAAAGCCTTCATCCGCTTCTGCGTGAGCCAAGCATCATAGGCTCCGAGAAGGAAGTTTGCGGTAGCTAAGACTTGAAGGATCACTGTAGAATCCACCATGTGAAGCAAGTGATTCCAGCATTAGATGGAAGAGAGAATGTGAAACTAGTTCCCGCTACCCGAGCTGTTTGAATCGCAAAGGGCTGAGCGGGGACAGCGCAGGTTGGAGCGCCAGGGATACCTGCATTATCCTGAGTAGGAACTATAAATACTCGGCTATTCGCCAGCATCCGTGTAGTATTGATAGTATAGGTAGTGGTTGTAGCGGGAACTGCAACTGTTCCATTATCTTGTGCTATACAAGCAAGGGGAGAAACTGCTGAAGTTAAGAGACACGGGCCCGTTAAAGCTGGGCCACCTTGCCATAATCCAGCACTCGTTTTAGTGATGAGTGCACCAGTTCCACTAGCTGTTGTAGGAGTAATTGGAGTACAATCGCTGCACCATACTTTTGATAGAACTCCAGCATTGGGGAGATTTGCAAAGACTATATTGTAATCAATAAGTGAATCTAGTGTACTTCCAGCAAGACTATAGGTAGCGCCGTTATTTCCCCCGTTATGAACTAAGTATAGAGCATTTAGGTTATTTATATCCGAGCGAAGAATACACTTAGCAGGAGTAACATCTATACAAGTATTATTAATAATACTAGGGCTGGCTGAAGTCAAATTTGAAGTGTTATCATAAAAAATCCCTACGTCAAAAGAAACTGAAGCATTTGCAGTTAAGTTATTTCCATCTATTAAGTGCCCTAGAAAGTGCCCACCGGAACTGGTATCTAGCCAAATACCATAGTTATTTCCAGTAGGAGCAGATGCCGTCATCTTAGTAGTGTTTCTTGAGATGATAGCCCCTATGCTATCCCCCTTCAAATGAATACAAGAAGCCCCCTGCCCTGAACCCGCATTCCCGCCTACTTTATTCTCGATAAATGTTACAGGACCCTGGTTAGTCCCTAATAGTACTGTATCAGTAACCCCACTAGAGCTAAAGGTATTCAAACTGGCTATAAGAGTAGCTGTTTGAGCACTCAAGGCGGGAAAACCAGGTCCTCCAAAGACCGAGTTTCCTTTCAATCTAAGAAGAGGATTTCCAGTAGTTGCATTTATACCTATGCGTGAACTTGCGCCATTCTGGTTAATAATATTATCAGTAATCTTTACTTCCGCAGCAGTATTTATCACCACACCATCTGTTGCGGCTAAATTGGTAATCACGTTTTTATCAAGCCACGTATTACCAGAATTAGTGATGTTAAAAACAGGTCCGGTTGATCCAGTAGTGTTTAGAACAGTGTTGTTAAAAATTCTGTGCTGTCCTCCTGCACCCGCAAGAACTATTGCACTCACTCCATACCTAGTGAAAATGTTGCCTGAGATAAGCGTATCTTGAGCAGTGGTATTACGCAGAGAAGACCCTAAATGGTTATCAAAAGTGTTATTTACGATGGAAATATTCGCTGGTGCTCCTCCACCCGCAGAGATTGTAATTCCATTAGTAGCAATACCCGATCCAGATATAATCATGTTCTGAACACTAGTATAAACAGAACTCAGAACAAATTGATCTGTTACCGCTAAGATGTTAAAAACCTTAGATTGCCCCCCATTAACATCACCAGGTACTTCAGGATTACCTATCCAATGTGCTCCTGACGCAGATAGAGTAATGGTTGCATCCGCTCGGATTTGGAGCCCACCGGAATACACGATAATAGCTTTATTTACGTTAACAGCGGTAGAAATAGTACCAGGATTGGCTGCGTTAAAATTCGCAAGTGTAATAACAGAATGAGCAGGAGCGGCAGCTATACAGTTGTTAATTGTAGCGCCAAAATTAGCTCCAGCAAATGAGGGCTGCGTACAGTCAAGAGCATTTATCAACAAACCATTTAAGTTTGCGATTGTTAATGCTCCACCACCTGTTACAAGATTCCAAGTTGTACCTACACAGTCAAAGAATGCCCCTGTAGTAGTATTAGTGAAGTTTTGCCCTGGAAGACACTGACCTGCGCCCCCTGGAGGATTCGTGGTTCCATTTAATCCAGCTAGTGCCCCAAATGGGGTAATGATCCCATTAACAATACCTTTGTATTGTTTAGAGGAAAAATCGTACCACATCCCACCCTCAGACACACCTTGGGGGGAAGCAGGCCCAGGATTAAAGGGCATGAACTGAGCAACTAGAGGATATACGTTTTCGCCGTTAAATA
>WNFQ01004206.1_pt1 | contig 10473 bp, 11 predicted proteins | sample 5400171 | NCBI WGS metagenome assembly WNFQ01 (sample SAMN13153356, study PRJNA577476) | soil metagenome | isolation source: 20 cm soil under Madrone tree | place: USA:California | collected 2016-06-14 | reverse complement strand
GGTGTATTGATCCAGGTAAACACCGCTAGTAAAAGCAGACATGCTCGCCGCCCTGCTTCAGTAGTATCACCGAACTTGAAGAGAGCGGGGACTAATTCGCCCAAACAGCTGGAAGAGCCACTGGGAAAAGGCTCGTACACAACCTTTCCTTACACAGTATAGCACGGACTTATGACGACGACCTGGAGGCTGACACCTGTCCTGATTGAAGGCGCTTTCGCAGCGATCAAGGCAGGGACCGACGCGCTGCCTCCTGGCGTGAATATGTTCCTCAACAGCGGTTCGTCATTCGATATCGTCAGTCTTCCCGAACTCACACGACGTTTTGAAGGCGAGTTCTACGGACAAGACTTCACTGTTGTGAATCTCGAACTTGTCGCTCGCTTCTTTGAAAAGTAACCAGAGTACGCTGACCGCACTTTCCTCTCCGTCAAGGGTGAATTGCTTCCTAGACAAGTGAGCGTAGACGGGAGCAGAGAGAATCTTCACAGGAGCGTCGATAACATCCTCAAGACCCTGCGTGGGACGAAGACTCGATCTATTCCAGTTGGCGAGACACGACTCGAAGTATGAGATCGAGCATTATGGGGAGGCGCTTAATGAAATGGTCAAGGAAGGCAAGTTTGACTATATCGGTTATTCTGAAGTTGGAGCAGAGACCGTACGCCGCGCGCACAAGGTACGAAGCCTTTTCATTAACCCGGTCCTGCCCGATCCCATATATGCGCGTGTGTACTTATATGCGAATTAAGTTGGGCCTGTCACCGCGGTCGAAATTGAAGTAAGCCTTCAAGCATAGTACATGCAGCAATTTCTACCTGTAAAGAACTTTGGAATCGCCGTCGTCGCTTATTCGTATGCACTCACTCTATCCACCATTGCTCCCTCCTGAAAGTCACTCAACAACCCGCTGGGTCGTGGATTACTCACCGGTCAGGACAAGACTTTGAAGAGGGCGATTTCAGGCGCGGGCTTGGCCGCGTCCAGGATGATGTGAGTTTTTACGTTCTACGCGTGCTCCAGATCTGATTTGACGCACCCGACTATCACGAACGAAAGAATATCGGTCACAACCTCCAGTTTGTGAAAGGTCTAACGAATACAGCGAATCGTAAAGGGATCACGGTCGCGCAGCTGAGTATTGCTTAGGTTGGCACTCTTGGCAGCCACATTATCCCGCTTCCCGGATCTTCGTGAGTACTAGTATACGACCTACCCCATCCATTCTCGTCGTTGACCCCCGTGCGTTCGCCGTAGAAATGTGAAGCGCACACTGGAAAATCTGAGTGCGGGAGACGTAGAGCTGACGACGGAGGAATTGGCAGAAATTAGACAACTGTTAGAGAAGTTTTCGAGGAAGAGTGCGCGGTATATTGATGGTGTGGAGGAGGACAAGTTGCACCTCTGGAATTGAGTAGATAATTCTGTATGATGACTGTAATTGACTTGTCCAGTTTGATGTATCATGTTGTACTAGTAATAACTTATGCTAGTAGTCGCAGTCTCATCAAGTGACCGATTTGTTGGTCCCAGTGGCATGCTATGCATGCAGAATTGTGGATAAACATTCAGTGTATCGTCACCTTAATGGTTAGACTTGAACCGATAGCAGATAGATTGAGTGTGTTGTTGAAAGTGTTAGGCACGCTGTGTGCTCCGGGTGGGGGATGTTAAGTTGGTGCTGAACTGGGTCCGCAGGACATGTTTTCTGGGGACTTTATTTCAAAGCAGAGGCGCGCGCTTTCATTTTGTTACTGTGTTCACATGTAGGATTACTACGCGTTTGTAAGACAGCGTCGCTAATTTCTCTCTCTGGTTGGTTTGCGCGCCTATCAACCCCAATGCACGGGAACTTTGAACAGTACCTTGCGCCCACAGAAAGCTGCACCCCCATCACCTAGCCCTCCATCATCCTATTTTACAAACAAGTTATCATTTGCTCTCCCCTTCATGTCTCACGCTCATCCTACGGCCTCCTCATCCTCCAACAAAGCCTCCAACTTCCAACTGGTCATCAACAATGCCTTGGACACATACAAGAAACGCACAAAAAATGACCTACTTGCACATCCCCTCGTCACCGAGCTTCAATCCTGCGACACTCCAAGTGCCATTCTCGATGTCCTTCAACAGCAAGTTCATGAGCTAGATCAGTCCCGAAGACGCGACGACCGGTGGACACGATGGCTCGATCCAACCGTGAACGTCCTTTTCAGTCTCTCTGGGGTTCTCAGAGAGGGAGTTGGTCTGGTATGCGTCAGAATATGAGCTTGTCTGAGATCTGCACTCTCACATCCATCTGACAGGTATTCTCGCCAGCCAAAGTGATCTTTGTCGGGGTCGGTGTCCTTCTTTCAGTGTGTACCTTTCTTAACAACTTTGTTTCTGCAATTGTAACGCCTATATCTCTCAGACAGCAAAGGATGTTCGGACGAGCCAGGGCACTCTTACCGACATCTTCGAGCGCATCGAAATGTTTTTCCGGCGTCTTGAAATCTATACAGAAGTGCCACCGACCACAGAGATGATGGATATAATCATTCAGATAATGGTCGAGGTTCTTTCTATTCTTGGGATTGCGACAAAGGAGATCAAGCAGGGCCGACTAAGTGAGTATCTCTTGTAGAAATATGACGTTGTTGACTGAAGGACGATCAGAAAAATATGCGAAGAAGCTGATTGGCAGGATGGAAATGGAGGATGCGCTGAAGAGACTGGACAAGCTGACGCAAGAAGAAGTTCGGATGGCGGCTGCGCAAAATCTGAAGGTGACGCATGCTGTTGACGGGAGAGTAAAGGGAGTTGCGGATACGGTGGAAGCCATCGACAATAAGGTGGCTGGCGTCGGTGGTCGAGTGGCTGGTATCGAAAATCAAGTGGCTGGTGTGGATGACAGAGTCGCGTCTGTCGACGACCAAGTGGCCAACGTCAACGAGAGGGTTGTCACCGTTGATGACAGAGTGAAAGTGGTCGATAACAACGTAATGCAAGTCATCGCTGGTGCGTAAAATATCTTCAGTCGATCCCTGAAGTCATACATAACCTCAAACTGCTCAGATGGAAAGGAGACAAAGGTATCCATGCAACAAATGGCCAACGACGTGGATGAAGTCAAACGTGTGTCATCTAATCTTATCTGTGCTGACCATGGAGCCTTACTCATCTTTTCAGAGAAGCAATTGCAAGAAAGTATTCACAAATGGCTTTCACCACCTGATCCCTCGACGAACCATAACATCGCATGTGGTACTCATCACAAGAAAACGGCAAGATGGTTTTTTGATGCCAACATCTTTCAGGAGTGGAAGTCAACAGGTTCGCTTCTTTGGATCCACGGAAAACGTCTGCCCCGTCCTCTTTTCTACTTGATTCCTTCTAATGATCTTGAATTGTAGCTGGCTCGGGCAAAAGCGTCATCTGGTTCGTGGACTTTTAATACTTCCTCTCAGAGATAATTGATGTCTCCTGTCAGTTCTACGGTCATCGAAGATATCGAAGCAATGTGCAATGCCGGACATGCGTCGATGGCATATTTCTACTTCGACTTTCGGGACGCAAACAAACAAGGGCTGCACGACCTAGTCGCTTCCCTTCTCACCCAACTTGCCGTTTCCTCTGGTCCTCGTTGCGACATTCTATCGGATCTCTATGCGTCGCACGAGAATGGCAAGAGCCAACCTAGTGATGGTGTTCTGACAGAATGTCTGAAAATGATGCTCACGCTCCCCGATCAACGTCCAACCTATCTGATCGTCGATGCCCTCGACGAGTCCCCGAACACCTCTGGGATTCCTTCGCCTCGCGAACGGGTGCTTCAGCTTTTGAAAGAGCTTGTCATCCTCTCGCTTCCGAATGTTCATATATGTGTCACAAGCCGACCAGAAATCGATGTCCGAAATGTCCTTGAACCTTTGACATCTCGCCGAGTGTCCCTTCATGACGAAACTGGACAACAGAAAGATATTGCAGACTATATTAGGTCTGTGGTTTACTCGGATTCGGAACAAATCATGCGCAGATGGAGGAAGGAGGACAAGGAACATGTCATCAAGACGCTTTCTGAGAGAGCTGATGGAATGTAAGTGAACTGCTTCTCAATCGCGATGCTTGTTGAACTTTTGAATAGGTTCCGATGGGCGTTCTGTCAGCTGGAATGCCTCCGGCACTGCTTTCCGTCAAGTGTCCGACATACTCTCGACGATTTACCAGAATCTCTTGATGAGACGTATGAGCGTGTGCTAAGGGCTATCAAGAAGCAGAATCGAGGTCACGCCCGTCGGCTATTGCAATGCCTCGTCGTGGCCATTCGACCCCTCCGAATCGACGAGCTCGCGGAGATCCTCGCAGTTGACTTTGATGATACGGAAGATATCCCTAAGTTGAAACCCGAATGGCGGTGGGAGGACCATGAACAAGCGCTTCTGACCTCGTGCTCCAGTTTGATCGCCATTGTCGACAGAGGCTATTCCCGGGTCGTGCAGTTTTCCCACTTTTCTGTCAAAGAATATCTGACCTCGGCACGACTAGCTACCGGTAATTCGAGTGGCGATGTCTCGTGTTATCATATCGATCTCAAGCCTGCGCATACGATCCTGGCACAGGGTTGCATGAGCATATTGCTCCAGACGGTTGATGGTGTTGAAGAGAACGACGTCGTGAAGAGCTCTCCCCTGGCTGAATACGCCGCTCGACACTGGACCACTCATGCGCAGTTCGAGGGCGTGTCGCGATTTCTACGAAAGGCGATGGAATATCTTTTCGATCTGGATAAGCCGTATTTTTCGGCCTGGCTCCAATTACACGACATAGACACCAGGCCCGAGGACATCACATCTCTTGGCTTATTCTGTCCGTCAAAGAAGTCTGATGCTTCTCCCTTATACTATGCGGCACTGTGCGGATTCGAAGATCTTGTAGAACACCTGGTCGTCAAATATCCGCAGCAGGTGAACACCAGGTCTGGCTGGTATGTGACACCGCTGGTCGCAGCACTGGCGGGGGGACATTCTCAGACAGCCGAGTTTCTCCATCACAACGGTGCACACGTGAATGTCAACGGTAGCGCTGGGGTGACTCCACTCAATTCTGCAGCTTGGTTTGGAGATTTGGAGATGGTTCAGGTATTACTCGACTACAAGGCAGATGTTAACGCCCGGAGCGACTACAGTTGGACTGCGTTGCACGAAGCGTCGGAAGGGTGTCACATTGCATGCAATATCCCTCGATTCCCTGATGTTTCCCGATTACTGCTGGAGCATGGTGCAGACCTAAACGTTCTGGACGGTGACAGCTCGACCCCGTTACACGTGGCAGCGAGAAATGGGAGGGTCGGGGTTGTGCGCGTGCTGTTGGAGCATGGTGCGAACGTAGGTGCGGAGGACAAGTATGGCAAAACCCCGTTGCACGCCGCGGCAGAAGGCGGAGGCAGACACGGGAAAGAAAATGAGAGGGCCTATGTTGCATCCGTGCTGCTCGAGCATGGTGTGAATGTAGGTGCGACGGATAATCAGGGCAGAACAGCGTTCCAGATTGCGTCAGCGAGGGGATACATCAAGATTGTGGAGTTGCAGTCGGAACATGGTGCCAAGTAAATGCATGGTGTAGCGTGATCCCTAAGTTACAATTCCTACGCTACTCTAGTAATCTACGTTTACATTGATGAGAAAGATTGCCGCCACCTCTCGGTTTTTAAATACTATATCTCCAACTTTGGGATGCACTCATAAGCGAAACCCTGCATATCACTTCTCGGCCTGAACCATAGGTGTTGATCTAGGTAAACACCGCTAGTAAAAGCAGACATGGTCGCCACCCTACAACAGTAGTATCATCCATGAGAGTGGAGACCCAAACAGCTACATAGTAGAACCACTTTGATCTCATCGAGCGCCGAATCTGGTTTTGTTGTCGTGTCGAAAGGCATCACTGGCCATCCTTACGTCAGCCGTACTCGTGTGACTGGCCCCGGGCTACGACACCGTCATTCTCGACTAACTCTTGCTCTGCTCACTCAAAAATGTGGCTAACAGACATGCAAAGTGAGTGAAAATCACGAAACTCCTTTCTTCCCAGCCGCCGCCTAGCAAATGCCGATCGAACCACAATCAATAATTGTGCACGGTTTACAGAAATCGGCGTCGGGCTGACGTCGTTTGGCGCGTTCTTCATGATGCTAGGCATCATGCTCCTCTTTGACGCTGCTCTCCTCGCCCTCGGAAACGTGCGCGCATTTTTGCCCCCCTCCCTCCTACTATAATGATCGTCTATCTATCACTCGCCTCGCGCAGATCCTCTTCCTAGGCGGCCTCTTCCTCATCATCGGCCCGCAAAAGACGTTTTACTTCTTCGCGCGCAGGAACAAGCTGCGCGGGACAGCCTGCTTCCTCGGCGGTATACTCCTCGTCTTCCTCAAGTGGCCAACCATCGGCGTATTGGTCGAGATGTTTGGTTTCCTCAATCTTTTTGGGTGAGTGTGGCCCTACCAACCTACTACCCACAACCATCACCTTAAAATGACCGTTTTTTTTGCAGAGACTTTTTCCCTGTCATCCTCACTTTCCTCCGCCAACTGCCATTCATCGGCCAGTTCCTGAATTTACCTTTCATCCGACCTGTACGCCCAACCCTCGCTTATTATCCGAACCATCTCACGCTCACTCGCACGATGGCCACGTGCTCTCCCAGCTCGTGGATCGTTTAGCAGGTTCTCGTACCTCCGTAGTGTGACTGACACTACGCTGATATCCCATTATCCAACCCTGTCGGACAGTGCAGCTGCTACTATAGTTGTCAAACCAAGATTTTATTGTTTAATACCGGAAGTGACTGTAATAAATACAGAGCTCCTCTCTCTCGAGGCTGGGTGCCGACAATTCGTTCGACGTTATCCAATGGAGGCAATACCAAACCTTTCCACCCACAGGACTTGTGACTGCACCTCGGAATCTTGACGCCGCAGCGCCCTCTTGTCAGTCATTTGCGCCACGGTTGAACCCTGACTTGACATAATAACCCTTGTGGCCGAGCGCGTCGTGCGCCTGACGAAGGACTTCGTCGCATTGTGAAGGTTTCAACACGAACTGATGCCGGCTTTGAGCTTGTCGCCTCCAGAGTCGCCCGTCGTGAAGGAAGAAACGCCGCGCACGTTTAACAAATTTGTCGCGCTCAGAGAGCTGCAACTGGGCTGAACCGTCTCAGTTATGATACTAGTACTGCTCCTCCTGCCCGTTGTGCGTAGTAGTAGGGTCAATTCAACTACTGTAAAATACCCATTTCATCCCTCATTACGACACTCCATCATCTCGAAGCTTTTCTCGTTCCGCCTCAGGGACGCAATTTCTGCCTCCATAGCTCGCATACGTTCCGTAAGCCTTTGCATGGCTCCGTCCTCATCCGTATTGACAAGATTCACCGCAGTCTTCAAGTTGTCGCCGGATTTGTCTACCTCTGCTTTGCTCTTGGCCCAACCACCCTCAGCGTCCTTGAGTCGTAAAGGGACTGCCGCCAATTCGGACTTCCTCGCCTCGAGTTCGGCACGCACTTCTGCAAGTTCTCGTTGACTCTGCTCGTTGGCCTCGGTGGCGCGGGATGCTCTCTGTAGCACGTGGTCACGAGACAGCAGGAATTCGTCAAGCTTTGCTTGCATTTCACGTTGCTCCAGTCTTGCGCGCTTCTTTTCTTCCGCCGCATTTGCCTCGGACTGTCTAAGTAGAGCACTATTTCGTGCAAGTTCGTCAGTTAGCTGTGTCATGCGCCGGTCCCGCTCAGTTTGCGCAGCGAGCATTGCTGACAGCTTCCGTTCAAGGAAACGCTCATGCTGCAACCGTACAATTTCTTTCTCAGGAGAAACATCAGGCGCCACAAGCTTCGCATGTTGCCCCCTCGAACCTTCGCTATCGTCGTCCTCTCCATGATATGTCTTGACTTATCATTCACACCCGGGGGTCGTGATGGTAGGTCATTTGAACTGGCGTTTCGCTCATGAGTAATCCGCGGGGAGAGGGGGTGGTCCAATTCTTCGGGGGTAGCTCTTTGAAAAGAGGGAGTACCATGTGCTGCGTAGGGATTCCACGAAGAGGATGTCGGCTCTTGTGGTTGTTCCTAGCTCATAGGATCCGCGAATGATATCCACGCAAACTGGGTGGTTTTCTCACTAGAATTGACATCGTTAGAGTCGGGTTTCGAGGAACGGAGCCTTTCTGCGTTTTCGATCTTGGAGGCCATTCAAATGAAACGACAAAAAGAAAGTACATACTTGTGTCGAGAACGTGAATAGACTTAGCTCTATCCGCCTGTACCTCTGATGATATTACTCCTCCAAACACGAAGACCCATGTCCCGTCAGAAGCCATGACATGATGTCGCCTTCTGCTTGGACCTGGACCTATGTCTTGGAATGTGGTCCATCGCTGAGCTGGATATTCATTTGAACGAGTGCACGAGGCTGAATATGCCAAACCACTTGACAAGTTGAGGGCAGTCAGATCATCAAGGTTGGTTCCATTGGTGACCTCCCCACCGAAGACATACATAACATCGTCGACGACGACAGCACCATGACCTCTACGGGGACACAGAATGGACCCCGTGCATTGTAGCTCAGTCCATTTTTGTGTCGAAATGTCAAATGACCAAGTGTCGTTATACAGACGTGAGTAGTTTTGAAACAGATATGAGTGGTCACCACCAAATCTACAAAGCATTATAATGAGGGGAGAGGGCGAGGATGAGAGAGGTACGAACACAATGATACGGTCGCCAGTGGTTACTGTTAGCAGGCTATACAGTGTAATACATGTCAATGGCAACCAACTTTTTTCTGACTGAATATCTTTCCTCGCAGCGTAGATATACTCAAACTAAGTATCAAACATCTTAGTGCATGTATTAAGGAGCATATATACGTAGTATCTAGTGATTCTATGGAATATTATGGGTTGTGGAGTGAAAACACCAGAATGCCCTTGAAACCAGCGAAATACAAGTCAATGGCAACTGTGACGATGTGTGATGTCACAGTGACAGCCGCGTTTCCAGCGGCAGTGCCGCATCAAATCAGTTCGGTGTCGTCTCACCAGCATCAACAATGTCTGACAACGTTTCCTCCTGGAATGCAACCTTGGCCTCAAGATCTCGGCGCAGTGGTCTGTTGGGCCTCTTTGGCCACTCCTTTTTGGGGACATTCTGAGCCTCCAGTGCCCGGCACATTGCCAACCACCTCTCCACTGCAGATTCATGTTCCTTCGTCATCTCTGCCCATCGAGTTTCCATCACGGCCTTAGCAACCTTCTTAGATGCCCGCAACTCTTTGTTTTTCTCTCGCTCAGCAACGATCCCCTCTCTCCTTTCCCTCTGCCGCTTCACCTCCTCTTCAAATTCATCAGAGGTTAGGACAACACCCTTTCCGTTGAACATGGTGCTCCGGTCCTCTTTCTTTCAATCCTCTTTCAAGTGAAGCGATTCGTTCAACTTTTCTAGGGTCATGTGCTGGATAACAAGTTGGGCAGAGGCTCCTTCTAGCATAACCTGCTGTGCGACGGTAATGTCATGAGCACGATGGAGGCTTTCGACGAGTTCCTGACATCGATTGGCCAGGTCTTCTTTTGTTGGTGGCAAGATCCTCTCGTATATGAGATCCCAGTTTGGCTGTGGGAGCTCGGGAAGATTTTCAAGAACTGGTGGTGCAATAAGTCGGCGTGCAGCCTCGGAGGTAAGTTTTGCCTTTGAGACAAGAAGGGAGCCTGATGATGTCGATGCCAAGGCAGACTGCATCAACCGCATTCGCTTTGATGGTGTATACAGGTCTGGATCAATATTTGGGTCCACTACTCGATGACGATGGTGGGAAGGAGTTTCAGGATACCCATCTGGAAGGGTATGAGTATCTATGTTGACATCGAATGCAGTTGGTGGATGGGTACGGTTAGCAGCAATGACTGCTCGCACAGGGCTGGGCTGAGTGAGTGGGAATGACCCTTTGACAGAGTGTGGCACGCTGGGCATCATCTGCTGTGGTGTGATGATGTCATGGTTGAAGGGATGAATCCCAGTGGCAGAGAATGCTGCCTCAATAATTTCTGTGTCAAATGCCTGCAGATATGCATGACCAAAAACTTCGGTGAAGTCTTGCTTTGTCACTTGTCGATGATTCTTCTCTTCGAAGCCATTGATTTCCTCCTTCCAGACCTTCTTCATCTTGGCAAAGCAGGCAACATCAAGGCCTTGGAGCGCATGGGTGCAATGAGGAGGGTATGCAAGGAGGATAATGTTGTGAGCACGTGCATACTGAATTAGCTCAAGTGTGTAATGAGAACTGTGGCCATCAAGAAGAAGAACGCGAGGCTCATTGTTGGCCTTCTCCTCCGTGCAGCGATTGAATACTTTTTCAATCCATTCTCTAGCGTGCTCTCCATCAGTCCATCCGTTCAAAGAGTGGGATATTCTGTTATAATTATAAGATACTGTACGTCTCAA
>WNFQ01004957.1_pt1 | contig 10474 bp, 11 predicted proteins | sample 5400171 | NCBI WGS metagenome assembly WNFQ01 (sample SAMN13153356, study PRJNA577476) | soil metagenome | isolation source: 20 cm soil under Madrone tree | place: USA:California | collected 2016-06-14 | reverse complement strand
GCCACATCGCGGCGCTCGATCTGACCTACGACCTCACGGCGAATTGGTCCCTCGGAGGCAAGTACGCCTACCGCATGGGACAGGAAAGCCTGGATCGCGTGCACCCGAATTTCTTCGACAACGCCGCGCAGCTCGCGGTGTTGCGCTTGGACTGGCGGTTCCTCAAGGAATGGGATGGCCTGGCGGAGGTGCGAACGCTTTACCTCCCGGATATAAGTCAACGGCGCCGCGGCGCGCTGGCCGCGATCTATCGTCATATTAGCAAGAACCTGAAGGCTGGCGTCGGCTACAACTTCACCGACTTCTCCGACGACCTGACCGATCTGAAGTACAACCACAAAGGCATATTCGTCAATCTCATCGGGACTATGTGACGCCCGCGTGACTTCGCTGGGCAAGGGGCATGCTGGAGTCCAGCCCCCCTTTTCCAAAAAAAAATGTACTGGTACCAAGATTTTTTCTGACATTTTCCGAAAGTCGGTACTCTGAGTGAGTAGGTGAAGTTGTCGCCGATTCCCCGTTTGGCTTGGTGGAGCCGTCCCACTTCGGTCAGCCACCTAGCTTGATTGCGCGCCGCTCGATGGTTCCGAGCCGCACGCGAAGGTAGAAACCTTGTCGACGGACCCAAGTGTCTGGGTGTGCCCACGAACTGGGGTTAAACGAACAGATATCGCGCTATAGGGCTTTCCTTCTGTCTCGCGTCTGAGATTGCCGCCCTTGAGATTTGGAATCCTCTGACTATGAACATCACACCGACGCATCTCGAAGCCCTCAAAGCCTTCGGTTACAACGCCCCGCCAATTCTTCGCCTTTACTGGGGCTCATTGGGGTAAGCGCACCACTACTTTCTGGAGAAAGCTTCAAAGTCAGAAGCAAGTCTGGCGAGTGGATTCAGTAACTTAGAGTTAGGAGGTCGTGGGTTCGATCCAGATCGCCCCTTTCCCCATCTTTATGACAGATAAGGGCTTACTGCATGAATGAGGGGCAATAAGGGGGCGGTAAGCCTGTGTGCGGCGTTCTGGTTTGAATGCGGATGGAAGGACCTATCGCCCGTAATCGGTACAGGTCGAGGCCAAGCGCGCAGATTACTTTCGAGAAGCCGACTAGAACGAAGCCGCCCGTGCGGCGGACGCTTCGCGTGAGGTAGGAGAGTGTCGGTTGCTTGATGGCTTGAGATAAGTTTTGGGTCACAAGGAGGTCCCTGTGACCCATCTCAGAAAAATAATGCTGGAAGAACTCCAGCGCCGTAAATTACGCTCAACATACCACACGTTCGTACATCCGCACAGTCGAGGATTTTGCTCTTGTCGAGGATTTTGCTCGACACTTCAACTGCTCCCCGGATCGCTTAGGCCCTCGACGTATTCGCGAATACCAGACAGAAGTAGTAATCATGGTCGAAGTTTTGATCGAAGAGATGTTTGGGTCGGACTGAATCCGCCCGACAGATTACAAACGAGCCGTGGTCGTCGATGCTGAGAAGAACGAACAAGAAAGAAAACGAAAGAGAAAAGCTCTTTTAGGTGAAAAGAAAGAAGTGCGCTCAAAAATGGCTTGACAGGGAGGACATTGTCAGAGATGTCCGGTCTTGCGACTAATCGTCCACTCACAGCCCGAGGGGCCCCCGAGCCCGCTCCTCCAAGCAGGCTGCCTCGGAATTAATGAAGCTTCGCGTACTCCGCCTTGGCCTGCTTCAGGATGGGGATGTCGGGGTCGGCATTTTTCCACAACGTCAAGAAGTCATTGTGGGCGGCCTTGCCATGCGCGAAAGGGACTCGGCGCATCCTAGATTGCCGGGTTGGGGTGTGACGTGAAATCTTTGTTCAAAGAACCTCAGCGAAAATTGCGGATCAACACAACGTCGCTCGATGTAGCGCCCCGGGCCGCTGCCAGTTGTTTGCCGTCTGGAGACCAAGCAAAGCTGTAGATCTGCTCGGAAGTGAAATTGGTCAACTGCCGCGGCGTTCCGCCGCCGAGTGGTTGGAGCCAAAGATTGCCAGCACCGGCCCGAGAATCCAAGTAAATCAGTCCTCGACCGTCACGGCTCCATGTTGGGGGCACAGCAAAGTTTGGGAACGGAAGGTCCAACTCTTTGACTGGAGGACCGCCGCCAAACGGAATGATCGCCATGTACATGCTAGGTTGCGCCTGTCGGGCCTTCAGCACGGCCAAGAGCTTTCCGTCGGGAGAGATGGACGGAACAAACGAGGCGTCCCGAGTAATTTGGGCAGGATCGCCACCTTCGAGGGGCACTTTCCAGGCTGTCGCTGGCGCCGTAGCCCAAGATTGGTACACCACGGATTTCCCGTCCGGAGAGACCTGCGGCCGTGATTCTGCGCCACCACGCGTAAGTTGGACGGGATTGACCCCTTCTATATCCATCCTCCAGAGGCATGAGGCACCAGTTCGATTGCTGACAAACACGATCGCGTGCCCATCGGGCGATACGGAAGGAAAAGAATTGCTCCCGGGACCCAGCGTAAGTTGTTTGGCGTTGGCTCCGTCTGCGTCCGATATCCAGAGATCGAGGTTGCCGCCTCGATTCGAAGCGAACACGATTCGTCCGTCCGGGGTCCAGGCCAACCCCTCCAGTCCATCGTAATCTTCGTTGCCGGAAGTAATCCGGCGGGCAAGCTCGGCCTTCCCTCCCGGTGCCGTCCATAACGTGGAGAGAGTCGCAGACTGTGTGGCGCTGATCGTGTTGGAGTCTGCTGTCAGGCTGACATCCCAGTAAGAGTTTAGGTCGTTCGTAATGCGGCGCGCCTGACCTCCGGGATACGAAAGCATCCAAAGCTGGTTCGAAGAAGTGCCCGGCTCGCTAGCCCCAAAAACGAGACCGGTGCCATCGGCCAGCCATACTGGATCGAAGACATAACTCCATACGCGGGCGGTGATTTGTCTTTCCGGGCCGCCATCCACTGGCACTTCGACTAGGGTAAGTCTTTCAGCAGAGGTCGAAGAGGCCAAGACGATAGACTTCCCGTCGGGCGACCAGGCTAATCTGGATAGAGGCATGTAGCCCTGCGGAAACTTGCGCGCGGCTAGAATTCTCTCAGCGGAACCATCTACCGTATTCATCAGTAAGTCGATCTCCCCCTTTTCAGGCGTAACGCGCACATAGGCCAATCGCGTGCCGTCCGGGGAGAAAGCGACCGGAGCGTCAACGTCGGCAATAAGCTTCCGGGGCACGCCCCCAAGGACGGGCACTTGATAAAGGACCTTAAACAGGGACTGCCGCCTCTCTGCCAAGAGATAGTAGATGTAGTTGCCGTCGGGAGAGAACGTGAGTCCGTCGAAGGTCACATCCGCGGGCGGGACAATTTGAATATCGCTCTTCGTGGCTACTTGACGCGTCCATAGACTCTGCTGGCTGTTCATGCTTACTGCGTGCACGACGTATTTGCCATCGGGGGAAATCACGCCAATTCGGGACTTGCCGTCAGTTGTGAGGCGGGTAATCTTCATCGTCTCGAAGGCTGCGCGGCCAGGTCGCAGTGCACGCCCACCTCCTAGGCGATAAATTCCGTAGGCAAGGCCCCCGAGCACCGCCATAAGCGCGACCGCCGCTAACACGACACTTTTCCTGTGACGTTTGGCCAGACTAGCCACAATGTGGGTGTCAGAAGGTGTCTGCTCGCCGGGGACAGGGCTAGGTGCGCGAGTCACGCCCGGCATAGCGGTTGGGGAGCCTGAAAGTCGTCCCGATTCTGTGTCGCGCTTCAGACGTTGCAAGTCGGTGCGAATGTCGGCCGCGTGCTGATAGCGTAGCTTGCGGTCTTTCTCTATCGCTTTGTTGACGATTTCTTCCAGCTTCGGCGGGAGTTCTGGATTCAGTCGTTCCAGAGGAACTGGCGCACGGTTTAGAATCGCATCGGTAATGACGCCGGATGTATTTCCCGGGAATGCTGGTCGTCCAGTGGCCATTTCGTAGAGGACCAGTCCGAATGAGAACAGATCGCTGCGCGCATCGAGCTCTTCGCCGCGGACTTGCTCTGGCGACATGAAGGCGATAGTGCCGACGGCGGCGCCGGGCGTGGTGAGCAGATCTTCCGCAGTTACAGTAGCCATCCCGGAGACGCCCACACCTTCCACAACGCTGTGGGCTTGGGCAAGTTTGGCCAAACCGAAATCGAGTACTTTTGCATGGCCGCGAGGGGTCACGAAGAGGTTGGCAGGCTTGATGTCGCGGTGGACGATGCCTTTTGTGTGCGCGGCATCAAGCGCGTCGGCGATCTGAATTCCCAGTTCCAACATCTGGCCTAACGGGAGCGGCCTCCCCGCGATGCAGTGCTTGAGGGTTTTACCATCCATAAACTCCATGGCAATGAATTGCTGGCCATCGTGCTCGCCAATGTCGTAAATCGTGCAGATATTCGGGTGATTCAGCGCTGAGGCAGCCTCCGCCTCGCGGCGAAAGCGTTCGAGCGCGATAGGGTCTTGGGCCGCTTCCGGCGGGAGAAACTTGAGAGCGACCAGACGCTTCAAGCGCGTGTCTTCGGCCTTATAGACGACACCCATCCCGCCTCCTCCGAGCTTTTCGATGACGCGGTAGTGCGAGATGGTCTGGCCAATCATTGCTTGGAAACCGCTCTTGGCGAGGCATGTTAGGCCGTGCTCAAAGGCAAGTCAACGAACGGAACTCAGGTGGCAGCTGGGGCAGGGCTTACCACCAGCCAAGTGGACTCAACTCCGTAATCGGAGAAGTGGAATCGTGCCAAAACCACATGCCCATCGTTTTGCAAACTGGGCGCACTGCACGATTGGACGTAAACTCTTCTCTTCATGACGTTTACTAAACGACTTCGCGAGGGAATACGTCGCGGAGGAATCACTTGCAGTGTGCGAATTTGGACGCGTCCCCACGTCAGAGTAGGCGCGCGGTACCGTATGGAGGAAGGCGAGATTCAGGTCGATTCGATTCAACCAATAGGGTTTCCAGATATTACTCCTGAGCTGGCGCGCGAGTCTGGATTCCTTAGCGTTTTGGACCTGCTCAAGGTCGCGAAGCACGGTCGAGGTGAGAATATTTATCTAATCCGGTTCCACTACGTGCGACCGCGCGCCAAGCAAATGGGTCAGCGTAAGTCTGGTTAGAACGTCGAATGGATTTTGCGCGGTTCTTTCTTGGTTGAAAGTGGTGCCGGTACGAACATGTCCGGTTACGCGACTTCACAGTACTAATCTATATGGTTTCCCGGAATACTCCGGAATACTTCCGACAAACCACCCGCAATGTGGCGCCCGCGAACGGCACTTCTAAATACCGCGGTCACACTACCTACATTAGGCACTCACCAAATAGTGGCAGCCAATGCCGTCATGAGTGCAATCACGCGAAGTCATTTCCGAAGAAAATCCTGAATTTGTTCCATGGTACGTTCTGGTTCTTCAACGAAGGGAAAATGTCCGCTCTTTTCGAACATGACGAATTTCGCTTTTGGGGCATAACGTTTAAAGTCCAGTGAAAAGCGCGGCATCGCAGCTCGGTCGAATCGCCCAGCCAAAATCAGCACTGGCATATGGAGGTCGGAAAGCCGCCTTCGAAAATCGAGTCACCCTATGTCTCCTCCGACTAAAATGTCAGCATCTTCGCCCGCTATTGAACAATACACGTCCACGCTTTGGGGGTCTTCGATACTTTGCAGCAACTTGTTTCCGGATGTCGCGTCGTAGAAGCCAAGCAAAACCATGACGGGTATCTGGTTTTCTGCGTCTTGGTACTCCTGGTGACAACTGGGCACCCCACGATGGCGCAGCGCGGTAAGCTTTTCCCAAACCTCGGGAAACTGACTGCGAATCTGCGCATTCCAGTTGTCATTATTGGCCTGCCACATCTCTGCGCTGAAAAGTGTGTTCGCAAGGATCAGCCGGTGAACTGAGTCGGGGAATTGAAGCGCATAGGCCTGCGCGACCATCCCCCCGTAGGAGTGACCGAACACATCGATTTTCCCCGTCCTAGCGCCTGGCGAAGACCTTCCACGTCTTCCACGTCGCGATTAAACGTGTATTCGACTGGATTTTTTGCCCGGTCTGACTTGCCTCGCCCAAAGGCGTCGAAATAGATCACCCGAAATGAATTAGCTAGCGTGGAAAAATAAGGGTGGAAATAGCTGTGTGAGAAGCCCGGACCTCCAGCAATTAGTAACAGTGGCTCTCCGCTACCCTCGCTCTCATACCATATCTTGGCACCATTAACCTTCACGTAGTCGCCATGTGGATGGGCAACGGGGACGGCAGCAGTAGCTTGCGCGCAAGGAACCGCCAGCAGCGCGCCCAGCAAACAGCCAAGGATTGTCACATTGCCTATGACCAAAAGACATTTTCCGCGCGGCATGTGTTTACTCTCCCTGTCACCGGAAAATCGTGAACGGCCGAGTGTAGGCTTCGCCGATTCTAGCGGCGTATCTCACGGGAATCCAATCAATTATCATTCCTTTAGATAGATCGCGGCCAATTGCGATTGGATCACGGGCAAGCCTGAAGTAATCCCAAGGTAAGAGTTGCCGACAATACGTTCAAGTGAATTGGGATTGGTTAACCCTGCGGCGTTAGCGTGCTCTATGCGTGTGACCGGCACAGCTTCGCAGCGAGGCTGATTCGGGCAAAGTTGCCTTTTGCTCAGAGCAGTGTCGTGCGATTCTCCTTGGGCAATTATTCGTGCCGCAGCGCGATCATCGGGTGGATCCGAGAAGCCTTCCAGTCCGGGACATAGCCTGCTGCCAGATTGGCAGCAACCAAAGTCACCACCGCCAGGCCCCAGGGAGAGCCGTTCAGTGGTAGCTCTCAGCGACTTCAGAGCACCGCTTGATCAGCTCCACCTGTTAGTCGGGATCCACCTTGACATTCTAGGTGAGTGGGTCTATCTTCGCTACCTAGAATGTCTACCAAGCCAAGCTACGGTCGAATCGATCTCCTACAGGGCACGCTGGATCTGCTGATTCTGCGCACGCTGCGTTGGGGACCGGCACACGGCCACGCTATTGCCAAGGCGATCGAGCGTGCGTCGGATGACGTGCTGCTAGTAGAGCAGGGGTCCCTTTATCCAGCGCTTCACCGCCTGATCAAACGCGGATGGATCACGTTCGAGGATGGCACCTCAGAGAACAACCGGCGGGCCAAGTTCTATCGACTGACCGCGAAGGGGCACAAGCAACTAGAGATCGAAACCAGCCGGTGGGAGACGCTGGCACGAGCGATTGCCCGGGTCCTCCGTCCCGCAGCGCAGGAGTCACGACATGAGACGCGGTAGACGAGCACTGGACGGCCTCGACGACGACATGCGCGATCACATCGAGCGCGAGACTCAGGACAACATCGAAAGGGGCATGGCGCCAGAAGAAGCCCGTCGTCAGGCTATGCTCAGGTTCGGTAACGTCGCGCTGATAAGGGAGGACACGCAGGCAGTTTGGGGCTGGCCATCGCTTGACGCGATACGGCAGGATGTCCGCCACGCATTTCGCACGCTGCGCAAGAATCCTGCGTTCGCAATCGTTGTCATCCTGACGCTTGGATTCGGCATCGGCATCAACACGGCGACCTTCAGCATCGTTAACACGGCGCTCATCCGGCCGCTGGGGTTCGCAGAACCCGAGCGTCTCGTGGCATTGCACGAGCACCCCGCAAGTGGCAATGCGGAACGCTGGCCCTTCTCTCCGCCGGACTTTCTCGACCTCCAGCGCGACCAGCAGTCGTTCGAGGGTGTGGAGGCATTTGTAAACGTTCCGTTCGAGCTCTCGGGACGCGGCGACCCGATCCGGATCGATGGCGGCAAGGTATCCGGGAAGCTGTTTTCGCTGCTCGGCGTGCGGCCTCTCCTGGGCCGGGATTTCACCCTCGACGAGGACCGGCCCGGCATGGACGTCGCGGTACTGAGCTGGGGTCTCTGGCAATCGCGATACGGAGGGGATCGATCGATTGTCGGCCAGACCGTTACGCTCGACCGGCGGCCCTATACTGTGATCGGTGTCATGCCGGCAAGCTTCGAGTTTCCCCGCCGTGGCCCCCAGGTGAACAACAAGCCAGCCAGCATCTGGGTGCCGATGGCGTTCACGGACGAACAACGACAGGAACGCGGGAACCAGTACAATCGCAGCGTGATTGGCAGACTAAAGGAAGGCGTGTCAATGGACGAAGCTCGAGCGGAGCTCGATGTCCTGGCCCGACGGATCAATGCCAACTATCCAGTGGTGTTGCAGCGCGCGGGCTTGTCATTCGGCCTGTCGGCTGCGCCCCTTAGAGACGAGATTGTCGGGCGGATGGAGCGGCCGCTGTTGCTGCTATTGGCGGCTGTCGGCCTTGTGCTGCTCGTGACGTGCGCCAACGTCGCAACGCTCGTTCTCAGCAGGGCCGGGTCACGCACGCGTGAAATCGCAGTGCGGACGGCGCTGGGCGCAAGCCGCGCCCGCCTGGTGCAGCTCTTGCTTGCGGAGGCTGCGATCCTCTCCACGGCCGGGGCTCTGCTCGGTCTCTTGTCCTCGCGGTTCCTTGTCGGTGCGGTGCCCGCGTCCGTTACTGAGACACTTCCAGGAGTGCAGGAGGTCTCGATCGATCTCCGAGTCCTGACGTTCACCGGCGGCATCGCCATCGCCACGTCCATCCTCTTTGCGCTCATCCCACTGATCACAATCGATCGCGGTTGTCCAGGTCTCGCACTTCAGGGGGCGACCTCGCGCTCGACACCGGGACAGCGACGGCACCGCCTGCAAGCGGGCCTGGTCGTGTCCACGGTCATGCTCGCCTGCGTCCTCCTGGTGGGTGCAGGGCTGTTCATCAGAAGCTTCTCCGCTCTCATGCAGACCGACCCAGGGTTCAATCCCGATCGCGTGCTGACAGCGTCGCTCACGCTTCCTAGAGCCGGCTACAGCACGGCGGCCAGCGTCCGCAATTTTCACCTCGCGCTCTTCACCAGCGCATCCTCCCTCCCAGGCGTACGCACGGCGGCGCTGGTGACGGATCTGCCTCTCGAGCGTTACGAGGACCGCGTGCTCTCGCCCGAAGGGGTCGACATGGCGGGCGGCAGTACGAATCTTTCGTGGGTCTACGGCCCCTATTTTCAGACGCTTGGGATTCGGTTGAAGAGCGGCCGGGTGTTTTCGAATATCGAAACCATCGAGCCGGGAGGCGTCGTCATCGTCAACGAGCGGCTGGCGCGGACCTTTTGGCCAGGACAGGATGCGGTCGGAAAGCGGCTACGGTGGGGGATCAACACACAGCAGAACCCGAACCCCTGGCTCACCATTGTCGGCGTCATTGCGGATGTCGCCGACGGGCCGCTCGGAGTCGAGCCATCTATTCACGCGTACGAGCCGTTCAGCCAGTATCCCGATTTGATGTTGAACAACGTTAACGTTCCGAACATCTTTGGACGCCAGATCAAGCTGGCCATTCGAACCGACGCCGATCCGCGGGCGCTTGCGTCTGCAGTCCGCGGGGAGATCGGCAAGATCGATCGGCAGCTCGCCATTGAATCGGTCGCCACGATGCTCGATCGCGTTGGAGACGTGGTGGCCCCACGACGCTTCAGCGCGATGACCCTTGGAGCATTCGCGACCGGATCGCTTCTGCTCGCGGCCATCGGCCTGTACGGCCTTCTCGTATTCAACGTCAGAGAACGCATCCGTGAGATCGCCGTCCGCCTCGCGTTGGGCGCTGAGCCGGCGGCGATCCTTCGGATGGTCGTCGGGCAAGGGCTGAAGCTGGTGTCGGTGGGGCTGGTGGCAGGTGTGATCGCCTCTTATGGGGTTGCGCGCGCAGTGGACTCACTCCTGTATCAGACCGAGAGCCACGATCTCGTCACGTTTGGTGCCGTTCCGGTTGTCCTCGTGCTGATCGCTCTGATGGCATGCGCGCTGCCGGCTTATCGTGCGTCGCGCGTGGATCCGGCACGGATCCTGCGGACGGAATGAATGTATTCGCGATGTCTGTCGGACCGGGCCACGTTCAGCCCGCCTATGCCAGCCAGCTGTTGCTACAGTTTGAATGATCCTTTAGCAATGAACTAGGGCGCCAACGGCTGGACATCGAGGTGGCATGCACGATTGTACGACCCTGCGTCTCGCCGCGCAGGAGTGAAGGCAATGACTCGAGGTAAACGAGCGCTCGAAGCCCTCGATGACGACATTCGGCGACTTCGACATCCCCCAAGACGGCAGCCAGGTTGTCCTCGAACGTGTGCAGGAACGTTCGGATGTGGTGCTCTGGATCCCCTACCATAATCTGGCTTCAACCCAGCCAAGCGATCGACGTGCTCGCAGCATCCGCGAATCCTTACAGCCGGGCGGTTGACGGGCAAACCGGAGAGCGCCGGGGTAAACCGGCATGTTGTAGGGGATGCAAGAGCCCTACAGGAAAGGAACTAGCGAATCCATCCTGGCCTCGAATCTTGCTGGGGACATCGCGAGGTGTCTCTTGAAGCGTAGACAGAGGCATCGGTGGGCGGGGCGATTGAGCTGCGAAAAGCCCGTAGATCAGGATG
>WNFQ01032796.1_pt2 | contig 10475 bp, 12 predicted proteins | sample 5400171 | NCBI WGS metagenome assembly WNFQ01 (sample SAMN13153356, study PRJNA577476) | soil metagenome | isolation source: 20 cm soil under Madrone tree | place: USA:California | collected 2016-06-14 | reverse complement strand
AATTCTTTCTCTCCATCCACCTCACCCTCCACCTCCCGCCGCTTGCGTTTTCGCTTGTCCTCCACCGTCGGCGCCGCCGCCTCGGCAGGTGCGGCGAACGCCTCCGCGCGCTCCACACGGCGCTTCGCGGTGGCTTCAGTTTGCTGTGCAATGCAAACGTCATAGGGGGTTCCACGGGGATGATGATACAATCTACACGGGAAACACACACCTTTTGTTTCCGCTCGCGCTCCTCACGCCGCTTCCTCTCGGTAGGCTTGAGGAAATACTCACCCGACTCCAGTTGCAGGTCGATCTGCGATCACCCCACACACCACGCCCGGTAAACGCCCATCATGCATGGCAACAACAAACACGCACCTTCCGTGGAAGTTGTGGAGGCGGAAATGGCGTATATGGCTTTTTCTGCGGTTTGGTGCTCTTGATGGGCTCGAGGCCGGCGGCCGAACGCTCAGTGTTTTTGGCTTCGAGTCGTTCGTTTCTGTGTGCCGTCTTCTCCGATGTCTTGAGATGCTTTCGACGGAACTTGGGCAAGAAACGGTCCCAAGATTCGTTTGCGAGTTTCGGGTCCTTGGCTAGTTCACGCTTGATCATAAGCTCCTGTCCAAATACCCGTTCGTGAAAACCAATCAATTGGCGTAAATGGTGGCACACTTTTATCCGGTAGATCGGATGAATGTTCTTCATGCAATCCAACACTATTCGTCGCACTTCCTTGAGGGATTTGTAGGGCCCCATGACACTGACGGTGCTTCCCTGCACCAACACATAACACTGTGTCAGAAGTTCTATTGCCTGTTGGGCGATCAATGCCCGTCGTGCCGTGTGAGATCCAGAGGGAGCGCACCTTGAGCGTACTCCCATCAGGCCCGATTATGCGCTGCCTCCGCTTGACGAAGCGTTCCTTGTTACGCACGATATTCCCTATTTTAATGATGTCGCAAGCAACGCCATCGTCCAATATCTTGACAGCTTGCCCAACCGCGACGCCTCGCGCAAGCAATTTGATCATGTCCCGCGCTTTCAAAATGATATAGGGGTCATATGTCTTTCTCGTCGTGTGCACGGACATGGAGCCATGAATGAGGTCAAGTGTGCACGCCACATGCTTTGTTGATGAGGGGAATCAAATCAACAACGTCAACACCAACAAAAGGTTTCGCAAAAGGAACGAAAAAGAAACGGACGTGGGCATCCAAAGCCTTCGTGACTGCACCCCACGCTTCTCGAAGATACTTTTCGCGGTACTTGGGAAATAGAGTCGCGAACGACGATTCTTCCAGGAACGTGCCGCCCTTGTTATCCGCCTCTATGAACTTGTCGATTTTCCACTATGTTTGTGGAAAGAATAGATTTTAAACGAGATCTGGTCGAGAAAATGCCGTTTTTTTGGTCACCTACGCTGTCGTGTATGCGCTTGGGTTGGATAGTGAACAACAGAATAATAGCACTTTGAGACTCAACTGGTCAATATCATCCGTATCCCAGGCTGCCAGTTGAACAAACAATCAGCCCTCCTTTCTGAAGAGAACAAAGAAAAGCCGAGTCACACGTTTGTCCTTTCTGAATCTCTTGTTCTTGTTCACCACACCTACGTCCTCGTCTTGAGCAGCCATCGTGGAGGAGGAGGATAAGGTTAGACCACCGATTCTGGCTAATTTTGGACCAAAAAGAATTCAAAGACTAAATTTAACCCAAAACTGGGCAAAGCACCATCGCGTCTAATTTGGCTATCGCTTCAGTCCCCCTTCTGCTACCTGGGTTGATTCGTTCTACTGCTCATTTCCGTCTCTATTGACACCGAAAAAAACCAAACCGATAATGCCAAAACGAACGAAAAACACCACCCCGACGGAGAAAAGAAGCCATATATATATAGAGAGTGTGTGTTATAAGAGGAATCTGAAATAGAGCGAATTCGCCAATCACAGAACGCGGCGGCATGGAAACTCTGATGGAACATTCGCATTCGCCACCAAGAGTTATATATACTTCGTGGATGTGGACAGGACGAAAAGAGCTTGATGAAGTCTAATGAGCAACCGCAACGAGAGGCGGACGCGCGCTTAAATCCCAACGTATACGGTCTTGTGCCTTGGGACCACCACGGCCACATCCCTGGCTGCCCCTCATAGCGATAGCGATAGCGAGCACAATCTAAGAGCAGCCTCAAAAAGGGAAGCAACTCAGGGTGATCGGGGCCCGTGCACTACATCAAGCACTAGAGCGAGCGCATAGACTCGGAGGGCGCGGTGGCGCGTGGGCATGTGAACTCGAATGTGTGGCGGCGGCGTTCAATTGGAAGCGATAGTCAGTCAACGATTCGGGGCATAGTCACAGCCACAAAGGAGGGATAGACGATTTGTGGTGGTTCCGAGTCCTCACAGCTTGGCTTGCAGCTCAGCCTGAATGGCAGCGAGCTCTTCCTTCGTATGCCTCTGCTGCGGCCATCCGACGACGAGGCCCTCTTGATCCGAATCGGATGGTTTCGGTATAACGTGGAAATGGACGTGGTCCACTTCCTGTGAGTACGCGAGCACAATCAAAATCCACGCGAAACCCTTTTCAACATTGTATCCGCACCTGATGCGCGATGCGTCCATTGTTCTATATCACGAAACATCGTTTAGACCCGGAGCAGTAGATCCCAAACCCGGCCTAACTTGGAGACGGGGGAGGGGGGAAAGCAACGCCCACCTGCAGAATGTTGTAATTCTCTGCGCCTTGAGCAATAGCGATCTTTTTCGCGATGGGCAGCGCGTCCGCTAGGTACTCATCAGGGAGTTGGTGAAGTTTCTCTGCATGATCTGTAACAACATCGAAAGAAGACACATTCAAGATGCGCCAAACGGGAAGACAAAAGAGAAAACCCCGCACATTTGGGGATGACTAGGGCATGACCCTTTGCCAGGGGATTGATATCCAGGAAGGAGTACCTGTAGCAGTGAGCAGCAGTGGTCGGATGTCAGCGATGCCGTGACAAATGTCGGATGTCGGAAGTGAGATACGAGATGTAACACAAATTGAAGGTAAAGCATGATTGATGAATACGCACGACAAGTTTGTCTCGACGAGTTTCAAACTCGGGATTTCCCCTGACATGACATCCCAAGCACACATGAGCCCCTTGTTCCAAATCAAATTAAATCAACAAGAGCGAGCCAGAGCCACACCTTTGATTATCTTGCAAAAAATGCAGCTGGCACTGACAACGGATCTACCAAAAGTCACATCAGTCATCGATATATCCTCTCCTCACCGGCGCGTAATCAATGCATCGTCTTACTTGGCAGTTGATGAAGCCATGTTCGGCAAATGGAAAAGCAAAGAGAAACTACGTTGAACGTTGCAAGTGTTGTAAAGGTCAGGTGCAAGTGGACCCCGGCGGCTCCGTCTCCGTCTCCGTCTCCGAGTTCTCCGAGCCACACCCGGTAACTTAGATGGATAGAGTGCTCTACGTTATCCCGCTTCCTAACACCGATAGATTCCGAACGTTCTGAGATTCTGGGTGCGACATTATGACTTTGAGGAGATGTAGAATGTACTGTACTCATACAAGTTACAACAAAAAAAAGTCAGCATCATAAAATGAAAGGACTAGAAATGTGGTTGATTATATACAGATAAATCAGTTTTCAACAACCCCCCTCTCCTCTCCATGACTCACGACCTTTGATCACAGCAACTTCTAAACGTCAGAAAAGGTGACCGCGCGACGATACCCACGCGCACCTGCCAACCCTGTATTATTTTAATACATCGTTGTCAGGGCACACGGCATGCTGTCATCTACGGCATGGGGTGCGGTAATTCAGATGGGCAGACGTTGGATGGCGCGAGCTGCCAAATTAGCAGTATTTGAGAAACGCGACGTTAACCCGTTCGGTAGGCCTATGCGGTCGATGGCCTGTGGAGGCACGCGATGAACGTGCCACCTCGCGCATATGACGGTAAGGTCGCGAGACAGTTTCTGTGATAGCGTTTCGAATCGTTCGTCGAGCGTAGCAACGCGCTTCCGTGTCTTTGCTTCTTCAGATTGCGCTGAAGAAGATAAGCGGAAGTGATATGAGAATGGACCGCTCATTTTATCTAAAGCCGGACTTGAAAAAAAATCCGCCACATACCTGAGTGGGACATCCAATGTCTATCAACCTCGAACCACTCTTCCTGTACCCGTTCTGAGTATCTGAATCACGAACGAACCAATCCAACGATGAGGTGAACGTCCATCCACGGTAACGATCAAAGGGAAATGGGAACCACTTACTTTCGCTTTGGTCGTCCGTGGTTGTCAAGCGGCGAAAAAGCAAGCCGATGTCCGGCCGCGGCCTGCGCATAGATCTGTGTCCTCCGTCGTACGACCATAGGTGACACGCAGGAGAATGCCATGGGTGAGGAAGCATCGCGTGTGGCGATTTCGGGATTTTTCACAATCTCCGACAGCTTTTGCAGCGCATTTTCCATGCCTGTGGGGTGTGGCGGTACTGGGTCCGAACGCGTGGGGGGCTGGCGTGCGAGAAAGGACGCGAACACACGATTGGCGATTGATGCCGACTCGGGCACAACGCCCAGACAGCCTTGCCCACCTGGTCCGTGTCTCAGCGTACATACACGTGGGGAGCTCAGAGTATACGTACCTCTGATGAAATACAGCCTGGCGCCATCCTTTGCGTTGACGAGTTGCTCTTGCATGATGAATGCACCATCTGGAGGGACGACCTCATTCGAGTCGCCCTTTGAAAAGCGACGGCTCTGTTAGTCAGAGCACCGCAGGTAAAATACCAACAACCGTACATGAATGAGTAAAACCGGTTGAGTTATCGACGCTAATAAATCTTGAGACGGTCTTTCGGCCTGAACACGCTGTACGTAAGGCAGCGATCCTAGGATACGTCAGAGAACTCACGCTTGCGATGAGGCAACCTAGATGTGAAACGATGATCCTCCTAAATGGTGGATAGTGCACTTCCAAGTGCGCAATGAGCTGCCTTATCGGTCAGTTTGCGCCCCGGTGTCTCATGAATGTGCTCACTGACGTCTGTGATGTAGGGGCGTACCTGACCACACAGTGTCGTGACCACATTCATAAACGCGTGTTCGACCGTTTCCAGTTCCTGCGCATAACACCATGACTGGAGAGTCTCATTCAAGTTGTAACGAGACCTTGATTCCGCGGGCTCCCAGGTTAGCGACGTCTGAGGAAGAGAGACAGTGTCGTAGGAGCGCTCACTCGTCAGGGTCACAGGGCGCCGTCAGCAGTGTCAAGCTCAGGCACTTTTCTGGAAAACTTTGAGGTGACATTTTAGTGAGCGGGATCATCAGGAACGCAGCGCACTATCAGCAACCAATGCAAAAAAGGGCACCGAGCCCGCTGCTGAAGAACTCACAGTGCAGCAAAACGCAGTGCACACGACGTCGCGAACAGCTCACACGCCCAAAGATGAACAGCGGGAAGACAGAGCGCCTAGAAAACCCATGAGCATCAGTCATCCGTCCCTCGATTGGCCAATGGAGCACGCCAGCAAAGGTACACCAATAAATCAATCGCGCACGAACCTCGAGCGCAAACGCCAAATCTGCGGCATCCGTCCAACTATCCTGTTTTCCACTGAGCCTGGACGTTGTTTGACCAGCATGGCGGGCATCAAGCGCGATGAGGTTGTAGTTTGCTGAGAGGCGGGGGTCCTCGAATTGTGCGGAGAGCCAGGCCGAGTCGAGAAATTGGGGGTGGAGAAGGAGGACGGTTGCCCTGGAAGGATCGAAGCCGCCGACGGTACCCGTTGCGGAATTTGTGATGTACCAAAGGGAAGCGTAATCGTCGTGGGCGTTGGGGAGGTCGACAAAAGGCATTTTTATGGACGACGGCACGCGAGAGGGGGGTTCGACATGAACGACGTCGTCGCTCGGTCTGCTAATAACCGAGCGTAGCAGAGCAGCGATGCTTCCTTTCCATTTCGATAAAAGAGCGATCTAACCTCACCCGGTCTTTTTTCACACGTCCCCCTCAACGAGAAGAAGATCGATCCGTGAAACCAGCCCGGGCGTTGTCTGCTCTGACTGAATAGCAACCATTCGCGCCATCCGTCTCACCCGTCAATTTTGATTCCGGGGCCCATGCTCTTGTTTAACGGGATAAAAAATGCCCAGTAAGGTTTAGTGGGCGTCAAATAGCCGAAAACGACAAGCCTCCACGAGGTATATCCACCAATTTGATTTTTTTTTTGATGGCAGGGGCAGTCGGCATTGAGTTACGGCCGTTGCGTGCGTTCAAAGAAGATCTACCACTTTGCAGTACAGTACCCACGGATGGTCACGTACGCGGTGAACTGGGTTCAACCAACCGGCACGGCTTGTATAGGCCGTTGAAATGTGCTCCAGCTTCCGCGTCCGTCTTGTCTTGTTTCAAAACTCGCCAGAGTGAGGCGTCGAATATGTCTCAGATCGCGATGTCGATCCTGCCAGCAGAGTACGGGTACAGCCCATATGGCCATCTTTCTCTTATGGTACCTGGGGCACTCGTGATCGAGGGGCTTGTCACTGAATTACCCGAATGTATTAACAGAACACGAGGGGTCTCAGAACGAGCCCAGAGCCGAGCCCGTCGCCACCTCCTCCGTGACTTTGTATTCAGGTCCCGAGAGATAAATTAAGTCTCGTCTCGCCAGACTGGTTGATGTCTCGCGGGACCAATTCTTTCCCGAACTTGCTCTTAACTTGCTCTTAATATTGACAGTGGACGATGTTAATGAAGTGCAATCGAAAGTCTCTAAAAAGTATACATAGGTAAATATCATGCGTAGTCATCAGAAAATCGAAATTGAACCCAGGAGGGGGTTGACGATGATATGGCGATAGGCTTTCTATTCTCCCCACCTGTGAACATCCCACAAACAAATCTCAAGCTTTGGTTTGGTGTTAGTACTGGTTAGTGCCCGCAGAAAAAGGCTTGTAAATTATCAATATTTTAAATAAATAAATAATAACACAAGCTCATTCAGAAAATTTGGAAAAATAAAATAAAAACGACTGCGTCGGTTGAGAACTACTGTACTCCAAATACCAGGAGAGGGGAGCCGGCCGCGCATCCATGTGTACTGTATGTGCGTCGCAGTCATCATACAGTAAAGAGTCAAATACAAAGACCACTCCAACACACTCATGGCTTGTTCCGTCCCGACCATCCGCATCCAGAGATGAGAATTTTTTCTTTTTGGAGTTTCGCTGTACGCATCAGTGGCGACTGTTTTTCAGAGTCAAAGCGGCAAGCGGGGGGGGACAACCGAGTTGGGGGTTTCATCGAGCGCCCCCTCGAGGCGCCGGAGAACGTTTTGGACGAGTACAGTAGTACATTTCAGGTTCAGTACCGTGCCAGTGACTCAGGCTGGGTGACCAAGAAGTGGCTGATGTAGTGATGACTTTTACCAAAGCACCTCGGCCTAAGTCCATGGGGAAGGGAGATTAGACAATCACCACTCGGATATACAATGTCCGGATACTTTGGGCGCACAATTCAACCAGCTCTCGTCCTAGGGAACGAAGCCTGATGGCAAGCAAACGTCAGGACAAACGACACGTAGATATGGATCACGCACGGATATGGAGCCCCGCGTATTGCGTTCTCATGTAACCGTCACATGTTCAGTCCGCAGTAAAAAATGATCCTGTGTTTTTTTTTTGAAACCCAAGGAGCAAACCAAAAAAGAAAAGACATGCGGTACGGGACATCTCAGAGCTAAGCGCCGCGCCACAAGTGGCGATGTTTCCCCGGACGACTGTGAAAAACAACACTGTTGGAGATGTTTCGATCGATGCAGGTTAGTAGTCGTACTTGGGTCGAGGGGTCGAACGGCCGTCTTTCACTTTCGCGGTTACCAGGCGAGAGCGTGGTCATTACCAGATATACGACAGGATAAGACTAGGTTGACCTGCGGCATTCAGTCGAGTTGATCAATATCGTGGTGAAGGGTACACAGTAAGCGCGGGTAAGCCACAGATAAGTTCCGCCCAAACACCGCTTCACCCGTGACGGCAGATGGGGGAGGTCTCATGTAAGCACGCACCCCCATTAACGACATGCGCCTTCCCGTGTGGACGTGGAAGTGGAAGTGCGCACAACAACAAACCTAATTACACACACGCAATGTCCGTCCCACAGCCGGCTCCTAATAGTGCATACCCCTACCTTCCCTTCCTTCTCATTGAACACAATAACAGTGTTTCACGCATCACCCGTCTTTGGCCTTGCCGGCGCGAATTCCGAGACAACGTGGGTTCACCAGAAGACAGGAGCAAGTCACCGGCGGTCACGGCAGGAAAATGTTTCAATTGGCGAACAAAACGTGACCAGCGCTGCCACCCGCACTTGCGGCCATCTTCGGAAGTCGGTGGTATGCTGCCAGAAATAGGGGGAAAGGGAGCCTAGCCTTTCTATTGAGGGGTGGGGCCCACCCTGAAACATCTGCTCTTATAGTATCACATCGTGGCACATGCGTTTACAAGGGAGAGGGAAGGCATTTCACAGCAACCACCTGGCAGGATGAGCGGGCGAGCGATCACGGGGCTGGATCAGCTGGATCGCTCGTGGTCCAAGATGCCTTCCAAAACGTTCACAACCCTACGTTGCTTCTAACAGACTTCAATGCTTCAAGACGCGCCTGCTGACCCCGTACCAGACCGTCCCAAGTGGGAAGTACCCGCTCGACGTCAAACTTTCTCATCTCCTTCTGGAAGTTGTCAGACAACGACTGCAATTGGCGGAAAGCGGAACTCAGCACAGGAGCAAAATTAGGAGTCTGTAGCACATGATATATTACCTGTGCCTCTTGCTTCGACAGGTCAACTCCAATCATCTTCGCCCTGCAGGAAGGTCAGTAGGAAGGGACAGAAAAAAGATGTGATATGGTGGCATACTTGGCCTTAGCAACTCCCACCTTCGCTTCGTGGCTTCTCCGAATAACTTCCCTCTCCTCCCACAGCTGTTTCTCTAAATTATCCTGCTCTTCTTTCATCTTCGAAAAAGCGCAAGTGAAAACGGAAAGGCATTTATTAGCGAAAATTAGTCACCTTCGTCAAGTTCTCTACCACGTGAGGTTCCTCCATAAGTTGAGATACATGGGGTAGAGCCTGATGAAATGAGAGAGTGCGGATGTCCAGTTGGGACTGGTGGGAGGCATGCGTAGAAACGCTCTGGGGCACGGGCACGGGCGAGGCGTTTGGGGTGTGGTCGTAGGGTGGGAGGGATCGCCGTTCTCGTTCTAGTGGTCGATCTCCCCTCTCTCCAGCCACGGCCGCATTAGTGGTGGTAGTGGTAGTAGTGGAGTGTTCTAGACTCTGAGATGCTCGCAGCTGGGACAGTAGATCGGCGACAGAAGGCCCAGGCGTGCTGGAGTGCGAAGACTTGCCCGAATTCGAAGATGGTGTTATTGAGGAGGTCGTGCTGGAGGACGAGGATGGGTCCGCGGCGTTCCCTGGACTAGGACCAGGACTAGGACCAAGACTTGATGAACTCGAACTTGGACCTGCGGCGCCGTCATCTCCACTCGAGCGCGAGCGTGAGCGCGACGAATCAGAAACATGTCTTTGAGCGTCGCGAGGCTGTGTACTCGGTTCAGGACCACCTTCAGATTGCACCGCCTGACCGGATCCGACCACGTCGGCCCATGCTTGAGAGTTTCGTAGGGTGTCTAAAAGAGCTTTGACGCCTTGAGGGTCCTAGGATAGGGGGAAAAGAAGGGAAGATATGAAATGTGGAGGTTTTTCAGTGACAAATGCGTTTCGGTGGTCATAGTAACCCCATACAGTACATTAATGTTCTGGAGGGTCATCTCTTGGTGATGGCAAACCGAGATCAAACTGAGCTCCCCCAGAAATAGAATGGTGGGATCTCTGCCTGTTTAGGCACCGCCACTCACTTCCACTGTCCCACAGGGGAGAACCCGTCAACGAGGCTCTCACTGACACAACAATAAAGGCCAAGTGACCAGCAGTTGGTAAGCACCCTTGGCGATCCTGTTATCTTTTTCGGCATACTACCCAACCCCGATCAATTCTCAAGGACCATCATCATGGCCCATTACTCGCACCACATGCCCGGGCAAATTCTGGGGACCCAATAGCGTTCGGTATCTACACATATCGGGTGAATTCGGGAGCCATCGGCTCCGGTCAACGATGTAGGTATGTGTTCGGTTCGTCGTACTGCTCAGGACGAATAACGGATCAACAAGCACTATGTACCAACACCCTTAGCTGCGAAGCTCATCTATCCCGAGCCTATATTTCGTAATGCCGCCAATAGATATCCGTATCGTGGATGATTGAAGCGCTCGCCTCGTTATCGAAAGCTATGGTGCCTATCTCAACGCATGACGTGTCGAGTGGCTGAACGTAGCCCTTGCTGGTGACGCCACAGAAACTGCTTCTCAGGTCATGGGAGATACCCATCTCTGTCAAGACGCCCGCACGACATCATACCT
>WNFQ01013647.1_pt1 | contig 10479 bp, 7 predicted proteins | sample 5400171 | NCBI WGS metagenome assembly WNFQ01 (sample SAMN13153356, study PRJNA577476) | soil metagenome | isolation source: 20 cm soil under Madrone tree | place: USA:California | collected 2016-06-14 | reverse complement strand
CTGGTTTCGATCAGCGGAGGGCAGAAGCCGGCGGTTCGAATCCAAGCCCATCCCACGGCTTTGGCTTCCTACCAGTTGGGTCTCGAAGATGTGCGCGCGGCGCTGGCCGCCGCCAATGTGGACCAGGCCAAGGGAGTAATTGACGGTCCGCGGCAATCGTTCACTATTGGCGACAACGACCAACTGCTATCGAGCCAGCAATATAACGGCGTGATCATCGCCTACCGGAACGGCGCACCGGTACGTTTGTCGGACGTAGCCAATGCCGTCGACAGCGCTGAAAACGTGAAGCAGGCAGCCTGGGTGAATACCACGCCCGCGGTTCTGCTCAATATTCAGCGCCAGCCCGGAGCCAACATCATCAGCGTGGCCGATCGCATCAAGGCAGTTCTGCCGCAATTGCAGGCTTCCATGCCGGCGACCGTCAAAGCTCAAATCCTCATCGACCGCACGCAGACGATTCGCGCATCGGTCAACGATGTGCAGTTCGAGTTGATGCTGACGGTGGCCCTGGTGGTGATGGTCATCTTCCTCTTTCTGCGCAATCTTGCCGCGACCGTCATCCCCAGCGTTGCTGTACCCCTCTCCTTGGTGGGCACCTTCGGAGTGATGTACCTGCTCGGCTACAGCCTGAACAACCTGACACTGATGGCGCTTACCATCTCAACCGGATTCGTGGTGGACGATGCGATCGTGATGATTGAGAACATCGATCGCTACCTGGAAGAAGGTGAGCCTCCGCTGGAAGCCGCGCTCAAGGGAGCGGGACAAATTGGATTCACCATCGTATCGCTGACCGTCTCGCTGATCGCTGTGTTGATCCCACTACTGTTCATGGGAGACATCGTCGGCAGACTCTTCCGCGAGTTCGCCGTTACATTGGCGGTAACGATTCTGGTTTCCGCCGTGGTGTCGCTGACCCTGACGCCGATGATGTGTGCGAAGCTTCTGAAACAGCGGCAGCCCGGGAAGGAATCTCGCTTCTACCGCGTCACCGAAGACTATTTCAACCGCGTGATCGCGTTCTACGGCCGGACCCTGAAGTGGGTTCTCAAATATCAGACCATCACTCTTCTGGTCACGGTATCAACCCTGGTCGCCACGCTGCTGCTGTATGTCTACGTGCCCAAGGGCTTCTTCCCGGTCCAGGATACAGGCGTGATCATGGGAGTCTCCGAAGCCGCCGAGAATACGTCGTTTGCGGCCATGTCGCAGAAGCAGCAGGCATTGGCAAAGGTGATTCTGAAGAATCCGAACGTCGATAACCTGGCTTCGTTCATCGGTATCGATGGCACGAACATCACGCCAAACAGCGGCCGCATCCAGATCAATCTCAAGCCGCGTAATCAGCGTAAAGAGACGGCTTCCGAGATCATTCGCGATCTGCAACCGGAACTGGCCAAGGTGGAAGGCATCACGCTCTACATGCAGCCGGTGCAGGACCTGACTGTGGAAAGCCGCGTAAGCAGCACCCAGTACCAGTATTCGATGGAAGACGCCGACGCCGCTGAATTGGCGACCTGGTCCCAGCAACTTCTGCAAAAGCTGCAAACAGTGCCCCAGTTGCGCGACGTGGCCAGCGATCAGCAGAACAATGGATTGCAAGCGAACCTGATCATTGATCGCGACACGGCTTCGCGATTGGGCATCCTGCCGCAGGCCATCGACGACGCGCTCTACGACGCGTTTGGGCAGCGGCAGGTCTCCACCATGTTCACGCAGTTGAACCAGTATCACGTCGTGCTGGAAGTGGGACCGCAATTCAAGACGACCCCGGACGACTTGAAGGACATCTACGTCAAGTCAACGAGCGGCGTAACCAGCGCCGGTACGATGGCCACGAGCACCTCAAGCACCAGCGCGTCGGCCAGCAACGCGTCGTCCACGGGCACGTCCGCCGCCGCATCCGCCAACACCACGCAGGTTCCGCTTTCCGCCTTCACTCGCATCGAGATGCGCAATGCGCCGCTCGCGATCAATCACCTGGGCCAGTTTCCAGTGGTGAACCTCTCGTTCAACCTCGCCCCGGGAGTTTCGCTGGGCGAGGCCACCACGGCGATCGAACAGGCGGAACAGCAAATCAACCTGCCGCGCAGCATCAACACCAGTTTCCAGGGAACGGCGGCTGCCTTTCACAATTCGCTTTCGAGCGAGCCCTGGCTGATTCTGGCCGCCATCATCACCGTTTACATTGTGCTCGGAGTGCTTTACGAGAGCTACATTCATCCGCTCACGATTCTTTCCACGCTGCCCTCGGCCGGTGTCGGTGCGATTCTCGCGCTGCTGATTACCCGCAATGATCTCGGCGTCGTAGCCCTGATCGGCATCATCCTGCTGATCGGCATCGTGAAGAAGAACGCCATCATGATGATTGACTTCGCGCTTGAAGCCGAACGTGTCGAGCACAAGCCGCCGGAAGAAGCCATCTACCAGGCCTGCTTGCTTCGTTTCCGTCCGATCATGATGACCACCATGGCCGCACTGCTCGGCGGATTGCCGCTGGCGCTTGGCGGCGGCACGGGGTCGGAACTGCGCCATCCGCTCGGAATCACGATTGTCGGCGGATTGCTCCTCAGCCAGTTGCTCACGCTCTATACAACCCCAGTCGTGTATTTGTGGTTTGACCGGCTGGCGCAAAGATTCGCAGGGTACAGGATCGGCAATCCGATGGAGGAACCGGCACCCGAGGCCACAGGGAACTAAGTCATGAATATTTCCGCTCCCTTCATCAAGCGCCCGGTTGGGACCTCGTTGCTAGCGGCGGCACTGCTGCTTTCGGGGGCGTTGGCATTCAAATTTCTGCCGGTGGCTCCGCTGCCGCAGGTGGAGTTCCCCGTCATTTCGGTGTCCGCGGGTCTGCCCGGAGCAAGTCCGGAGACGATGGCGTCCGCGGTGGCGACTCCGCTGGAGCGGCAGTTCGGACGCATCGCCGGCATAAACCAGATGACCTCAACCAGTCAACTGGGTTCCACCAACATCGTTCTCCAGTTCGACCTCAGCCGGAACATCGATGGCGCCGCACGCGACGTGCAAGCGGCCATCAATGCGGCGCGCAGCCAACTGCCTTCCTATCTCCCCGGCAATCCAACATATCGCAAGGTCAACCCGGCGGATGCGCCCATCATGATCCTGGCGCTCACTTCCGAGACTATTCCGCTGCCTAAGATTTACGACGCCGCAGATTCGATCCTCGCCCAGAAACTCGCACAGGTGGACGGCGTAGGGCAAGTCTTTGTCGGCGGCGGCGCAAAACCGGCTGTGCGCGCGGAAGTCAATCCCATGCTGCTGAACAAACTGGGCGTGGGCCTGGACTCGGTCCGCACCGCACTCAACCAGGCGAACGCCAACACTCCCAAGGGCGAGTTCAGCGACAGCGCGAATGCGTGGGCCATTCACGACAACGATCAGATCTTCCTCTCAACGGCGCGCCGGTCAGGCTGGCCGACGTCGCCGATGTGCAGGATGCGGTCGAAGATATCCATGTCGTCGGACTTGCGAATGGCAAGCCCGCCGTGCTGATGATCATCTCGCGCCAGCCGGGCGCGAACATTATCGCAACCGTCGATCGCGTGTACGCGGCGCTGCCGCAGTTGCAGGCTTCGATCTCACCGGCGATCGCAATGAGCGTGGTTCTCGACCGGACGACCACGGTGCGAGCCTCGGTGCATGATATCGAGCTGACGCTCATCATCTCAGTCGTACTCGTCATCCTGGTGGTCTTCGCTTTTCTGCGTACGGCGCGCGCAACCTTGATTCCCAGCATAGCGGTGCCGCTTTCTTTGATTGGCACTTTCGGAGTGATGTACCTGCTCGGCTACAGTCTGGATAACCTGTCGCTGATGGCCCTGGCGATCTCGACCGGGTTCGTGGTGGACGATGCCATTGTGGTGCTCGAGAACATCACGCGGTTCATCGAGCAGGGGATGACCCCTGTGCAGGCGGCGTTTCGCGGCGCGCGCGAAATTGGATTCACCGTGCTCTCGATGAGCGTCTCGCTGGTGGCCGTTTTCATTCCAATCTTGCTGATGGGTGGTATCGTCGGTCGGCTCTTCCGGGAATTTGCCGTCGTGCTCAGCATTGCCATCTGCGTTTCACTGGCAATTTCACTGACCTTGACGCCCATGATGTGTGCCAAGTTCCTGCGGCCTGAGGGTGAAAAAAAGCATGGGCGCGTCTATCGCGCCAGCGAATGGGCCTTTGACCGTCTGCTCGGCGGATACAAACGCGGTCTCGATTTTATCTTACGCCATCAGCCGTTGACCTTCATCGTGACCATCGCGACTGCCTGTCTTAGCGTGTATCTCTACATGCTGGTTCCGAAGGGCTTCTTCCCGCAGCAAGATACGGGACGGATCAGCGGATCGGTGCAGGCTGCGCAGGACATTTCCTTCTCGGCCATGAAGGGGAAGATGAGCCAGTTCGTGAACATCGTAATCAAGGATCCTGCAGTCGCCACGAGCGTGGGCTTTGCGGGCGGCAATACGACGTACAACACCGGACGCATGTTCATTACGCTCAAGCCGCTTGCGGAACGCAAGATCAGCGCGGATCAAGTGATTGCACGTCTGCGATCGAAATTAGCGGTCGTCCCGGGTGCGACCCTGTACATGCAATCGGCGCAGGATCTGACCATCGGCGGACGCATGAGCCAGGCCCAATTCCAATACACGCTGCAGGGAGAGGACCTGGCAGAGATGAACAACTGGGCACCGCGGTTGCTTCAGAAACTCCGTTCTCTGCCGCAGTTGCGTGACGTCAACACCGACCAGCAAGATAAGGGTCTGCAAGCGAGCGTGGTGATTGACCGCGATACGGCGGCCCGCCTCGGAGTCTCCGCATCTGCTATCGATAGCGCTCTCTACGATGCCTTTGGCCAACGCCAGGTCTCGATCATGTACCGGTCTTTGAACCAGTATCACGTGGTCATGGAAGTCGCTCCGGAGTTTGCCAACAGCCCTGACGCTCTCCAGAGCATCTATGTGCGCGCGAATAGTGGTACGGCGGTACCGCTGGCGTCGTTCGCGCACTTCGGGCCGTCGAACACCTCGCTCGGGGTCAACCACCAGGGACAGTATCCGTCAGTGACACTCTCTTTCAATCTGGCTCCGGGAATTGCGCTCGGCGACGCGACCAAGGTGATTGACGACGCCGAGCGCAGCATCGGTCTTCCGTCCACCATCCACGGAAGTTTTCAGGGCACGGCCGCCGCGTTCCAGGACGCGCTATCAAGCGAATGGCTGCTTATCGGGTGTGCGCTGCTGACCGTGTATATCGTGCTGGGCATCCTCTACGAGAGCTTCGCGCACCCGTTCACGATCCTGTCGACGATTCCGTCAGCGGGCGTGGGTGCGTTGCTGGCTCTGTTGATCTCGAAGAATGAGCTCAATGTGATTGGGACGATCGGGATCATCCTGCTGATCGGCATTGTCAAGAAAAATGCCATCATGATGATTGATTTTGCGCTCTACACTGAGCGCGAACACGGAAAGTCTCCGACGGACGCGATTCACGAGGCATGCTTGTTGCGTTTTCGCCCGATCATGATGACAACCATGGCGGCGCTTCTTGGCGGATTGCCTTTAGCTTTGGGCACCGGCACGGGATCGGAGCTGCGACGGCCACTCGGCATCACCATCGTGGGCGGGCTCATTGTGAGCCAGATGCTGACGCTGTTCACCACTCCCGTGGTTTATATCTACGTCGACCGCCTGCGACTGTGGCTGGCAAGCCTTTTCACCAAAGCTCCCGCACAGGCTCGACCACCGGTAGTTTCGCGTCCGGCACAGAGCCACTAGGGCAGGGTGGAACTCTCGGAAAGATCCCAGGACGGATCCCGCCGGCAGCTATGCCGTGTGGCGTTCCTGACTGCCGTGGCGCGAACGGATCTCGCGTTCCGCAATCAGCCAATCCTGGTTCTCATCGCCATTGCCGCTCTCGCCGCCCGCTGTCGCTCTCCGTTCCAGGTAAAGTTCGTAGGCGCGGCGGCGAATCTCTTCTTCGAGATTGATGGGGACAACATTGGACGGTCTCCCGTCTTTGCGAACTTCCTTGTTAACCTCGAGCGCACCCTGCACAGCGGAAGCCGCAACAGCGACTCCGGTTTTCTTGCCGCGAATGGTGGTAGCGTTTTCGGTTGTTTTGCGAGCCATACGGTACTCCTTACAGATTCCCAATTCCAGGAATGGTCTTACGTAATGAACAAGCGACATACTCACACCCCGATAGCCGCGATCCGGCTATTTGCGACGAAGGGTTTATCCAAATATAGCGCGAACGCCTGTGGAAGTGTGCGGGAAAGACAACGAAAAAAATCGCTGCTCTGTATAAGAAAAGACACTCTTTTGGGCAGGGACAGGTGTGGATTGTCCGGGGTGAGGCAAAAGTACTCTGGTAACTTGTGGAAAAGTTCTTCGTACCCGCAGGATAGTGCGTAAGGCCTAAAGGCCACACCTATGTCATCGGGCAATCAGAGTTCCGCCGCTAAGGCAGCCAAGGCCGCGACGGCCGGCGTCAGCGAACTGGAGAGCATGCTTTCGGAATCTCCGAGTTCAGATAGAGTTTGCCTGAAGCTGGCGCAGATTCTGCGCGTGCGCCGCAGCGAAGTAGCACTGCTGAGGCTGGAAAAGGGTAGTCTGCGATTTATCTTTCCGCCGGAGCTACGATCGGCAGGCGTACTGCCGCTCACCGGATCGGCGGTTGCGGCGCGGACGGCGGCGACTCGCACTCCTCTTCTTTCGAATGCTTTCATGCGCGTAAAACATGTCAGCCTGTTTGAAGCGGTCAAGCTGGGAGCCGAAGCAGAAGATCGAAGCCAAGAGCAGATGCCGATTCAGAAAATCATGTCCGTTCCCGTGGCGCCCTCCGGAGGCAACGTTATAGGAGTGGTGCAGGTTTCGCGCAAAGGGCTGGATGCTTCGATCGCGGGCGCAGACTTCACCAACGAAGATTTGAAACAGCTGGAGAAGGCCGCCGAGATTCTCTCCCGCATGCCCTTCATGCAGGAAGGCGCGGAGATCTAAAATTTGTGGTTGGTAATTTGTAATTGGCAATTGAAGCTCAATTTGGCGATTGTTTGAAATCACAAATTGCGAATCACCAACTACCAGTTCTTCACATTGCCTTTCCGGCGCAAAATCCGGACGCCCACGCCCACTGGAAGTTGAAGCCGCCGAGCTGGCCGGTGACGTCGACTACTTCTCCGATGAAAAAAAGGCCGGGCACTTTCTTTGATTCCATAGTCCTGGCAGAGAGCTCGGCGGTATCGACGCCGCCCGCTGTGACTTCCGCTTTTCCGTAGCCTTCGCTCCCTTCCGGCTTGACCTCCCACGCATGCAGTTGATGTTCTGCGTCAGAGAAGGCGCGATCGGACCTGCCAGCCAACGGATAAGTTTCGAGCCAGCGATCCGCGAAGCGGCGAGGCAGGACTTCTCTCAGCAGCAATCTCCAACTCGACTCGTCGCGATGGCCACGAGCCCGCAAATCGCCGGTGAGATCGCGGTCTGGCGCAAGGTCGAGATGAATCGGCCCGTTGCCATCCCAGTAAGAAGAGATCTGAAGAATCGCGGGTCCGCTGATGCCGCGATGAGTGAAAAGCATGTTTTCGCGAAACGCTAGTTTTGTGTTGCGCTTCGTGCTGCGGGTGGAAGCAATCACCTCGGTCGAGACTCCCGCCAGATCGCACCAGCGCTTGCAATCGCGTTCGCTGAAGACGAGAGGAACCAGGGCAGCACGCGGGGGCTCGATCTTCAGTCCGAATTGCCGGGCCAGATCGTAACCAAGTGATGTGGCGCCGATTTTCGCGATGGATAAGCCTCCGGTGGCGATCACCAGGCGGGGCGCGCTGAAACTGGCGTCCTCGGCTTGAACGGTGAACCGGTCGGTATTCTGCACCTCGTTCTTGCGCACCTCGGTCACTTTCGTATTGCACCGGATTTCTACTCCGGCGTCGCCGCATTCCTGCTCGAGCATCGTGGTGATGTCGCTCGCCGCTCGATCACAGAACAACTGGCCAAGCTTTTTCTCGTGATAGGGGATGCGATGCTTTTCGACAAGGCGCACGAAGTCCGCGGGCGTATAGCGGGCGAGCGCGGACTTGGCGAAGTGTGGATTGGCCGAAAAAAAGTTCCCTGGGCTGGTGTGCAGGTTAGCGAAGTTGCAGCGGCCGCCGCCGGAGATCAGGATCTTTTTGCCAATTCGATCCGCGCGTTCGAGTACCAGGACACGCCGGCCCCGCTTCCCGGCTTCAATGGCACACATCAGGCCAGCAGCGCCAGCTCCGAGAATAATGACGTCGTATTTCTGATTCACGCAAGAATGAGCTTAGCAGGGCTCGCGAGCGGCGGGCCCCGTGGCATCCCCGAAATGAAGCGCAGCCGGTTTTCATGGCTGGCCCCCGAACCATCGCCGGACCGTTTCCCCAAACCCGGAAAACTCATGCGACACGCCCCAGCGCAACAAAAGCCGGTGGCTGTTGTCGTTCAGACCGAAGCCACTCGAAAGACGCAGAGTCCACTCCGGTGAAAGATTCCATGCAACCGCAGGTGCGAGGTAATGCGACGTGTCACGCAGACCAGCACTCCGCGTGTTGCCCAGCCCTCCGTACATCTCGACTCCGGCAACAAAATTCTCAAGGCAAAAATTGCAGCGGTTGGGTGACGCCTTAAGCGCGAGCGGACGACTCGTGCCGATTGCGTACGCAAACTCCCAGGGCTCGCTCGGCAACAGGTTCTTGGTGACGATAGGATTCACTGCGACATTCCAGCCTTTGAAGCTGCTGGAGAGCAGAAGCTTGAGCTCCAGTTCGTGCTTGTGCTCTCTTCGTAAGGCGGCGTTGGAATCGGCGAAACTGGCCTCTCCGTCGTGTCCCTCGATCTCCTTCAGAATCTTGTCGGCGCCGCTGATTTGCCCGTATTCGACATAGAGCACCGGATTGACGAGGTGTTCGCGCTGCAGCAGGCGAAAGCGGTTTTCCAGCCGAAACCCCGTAAATACGGTGCTGTCGTTGAAGGTCGTCTGGCCGTCCACATAAAGCGCAGTCGTCCACCAGGCCGTGGCGCCGTATTCAAACTCCGCCCAGAAGGCGTGAAAGTCGTTGCCGCCACGCTGTGTCCCAAAGGTTGAGAAATATTCCATCTCGAGATCGCCGGGCTCTTCAAGGTAATGGTCGTAGGTCACGATGTAAGGGGCTCTCCTGCGCCCGCAGCAGAGACGAAGGGCAAACCAGGAAAAATGAAATCAGAGCAATAGAAATCGAGCCGGCAAATATCCGCCCGATCAATTTCGAAATTAGGTGCGCGCTCATCCGCCTCTCAATTTGGTTATTCCTTGTTGCGACTGAGTTGCAACAAGATTACAATTACAGCGTAGAATGCGCTTTACTCACTGTCAACGCGCGCTCAAAGATTTCGTCGCAGGTACTTTGCGATCAGTTGCGACACGAGAGAGGGGAGATTACAAATGCCGCTTCCGCAAACGGAGATTCCCGGCCGGTTGCAGTCACAACTGGCTGGACGCGGAATTCGTCTAACTGCTCCGCGCCGGGCGATTCTGCGCGTGATTGAGACCGCGACCAAACATCTTGATGCCAGCCAGATTCTGCGCAAAGCGCGGACTGTGGATACGTCCGTTAATCGCAGCACGGTCTACCGGACGCTCGACCTGCTCAAGCGCCAGGGACTGATCGATGAACTCGACCTGATGCATCTGAACGGCGAGGGCCATTACTACGAACGCAAACTCGGCCGCGATCATATTCACATGGCGTGCTTAAGGTGCGGGAAAATCACCGAGTTTGTCAGCAAGACTTTCGAATCGTTGAAAAGGCAACTACAGCGGGATTGTCGCTTCCATATCGTCGTCGCGCGGCTCGAAGTCGGCGGATACTGCCCCGCGTGCCGCCACTAGGTTATGGAATCGGATTCCCCCACTTCTCGGCAAATACCGTGCGCTGTATGGCGAAGCGTCCCGCGAATCGCTTATCTTCTCCTTTGATATGGCCGACGGCAAGTAGCGCAACAACCCGAACGTGGGCGGGAATGCCAAGCGTCGTTTTCACTTGCTCTTCGTAAAAGCCTTCCATGGGCGCAGTATCGTAGCCGAGCACCTCGGCCATCCACATCATGGTGGTGAAGGCGATCATGGTCTGTCGATTCGCCCACACCGCGAAATCGGGCGCCAATCCACCGGCATTACCTGGAGCAGAAAAGAAATTGGCGATGTTCTTGCGCATGCTAGCGTGGCGAGCCTCATCGCCATAGCCGTGTTGCTGAGCGAGACGGATGATTTCATCGAGATCGCCGCCGCGCCAGCCTTCCAGATCGGCGCAGGCCACGATCACCACCGGAGCCTCTTCCACCTTGGGCTGATTCATGGCTGCCTGACGCAATCGCGCGCGCTGCTCAGCCTCGCGCACCACCACGAATCGCCAGGGCTGAAGATTATAGGCACTGGGAGCGGAGAGCCCCGCCTCAAGAATTTTCT
>WNFQ01004199.1_pt1 | contig 10483 bp, 9 predicted proteins | sample 5400171 | NCBI WGS metagenome assembly WNFQ01 (sample SAMN13153356, study PRJNA577476) | soil metagenome | isolation source: 20 cm soil under Madrone tree | place: USA:California | collected 2016-06-14 | reverse complement strand
CCTTTTCCCTTTCCTTTACTCGCAATACAAGTGGGGCATAGTATTGGGAATCTATGTTCATCAAGTCGCGAGGTGACGTGTCCGCGCAGGCATTCGCGGCAAAAGGTATGTCCACAAGGGTCAGGACAAGCGATTGAATCATAAGGCATCTCTTCCAGACATATGCCGCACACGAACAATCGTTGGGCGGACTCGGACTCGGCAAGCTTATCGTGCTGTGAGCGGATAGCGCGATCTTCTTCGTCGAATTCGTCCTGCAACCGCATCGCCTCGAGAAAACTTTCGTCGAGATCAGAGAGTGGAGCCGGTGGCTTGCCAAGGTGACCGAGCGCACGACCTGAGCTCGAGCCGGGGGAACGGGAATCAGGTGTAAAAGGATTGAGGGTAGAAATAGATGCCTTGGGGGATGACGGAGATGGTGACTGGCGCGTCGATGAGGGGAATTGCCCTGGTAGAGCAGCACAGTCCTCGACAAAGAATGGAAACCCTGAAGACGATATAAGTTGGCTTGTTACTACTACTGCTGCCGCAGCCGCACCTCCTCGTGCTGTTGCTGCCCCTGTTGCCCCCCCTGCTGTCCCTGTTGCTGCTGCTGTTCCCACTTGCTGCTGCTGCCGCTCCTCCTGTTCCAGCTCCCGCTGCTGCTCCCACTGGTGCTCCCACTGCTGTAGCCACTGCTGCTCCTGCTGCTCCCACTGCTGCAGCCGTTGCCGGTCCTGCCGGTCCCACTGCTGCTGCCGCTGCAGGTCCTGCTGCTTCCACTGCCGCTGTCGTTCCTGCTCCTGCTGCTCCCACTGCCTCTGCCGTTGCCACTGCTGCTGCCAGATCAGCCTTTTTTGCTCTCGACTGCCCGCTTCTACCTTCTTGATTTCGCTTTCCAGACGTCGCTGTTCGCCCTTCAGGAGTTCATTCTGTGATCGCAACTCCGCAATCTCAGTTTGCATTGATAATTGTGCGAGGCTAGACTCTAGAACTTGCCACAACGTGGGGGTGAACATCCCAAAACCATGTGGTACAAATACGTGGCAACTGTAGTTGGCTAAGAGTTGTGCTTGCCACTGAAGAAAATCGTCCGGGAGGTCAACGGTAGGAAGGAGCTCGGTCAGCCGAAGGGCAGTGCGCTCGACCGAGGGGCTGATGGTCATCCCAGCACCATTGGGATAGGATGGACGCGGATGAGAATCGAATATGATGAAAACGTTCCGGTTGGTAAGTCGTAGTTTCAAGCAGGCGATAATTTCCGGAGGGCGGGTGATGATGGCGACAGCTGATGAGTCGAGGTCGCTCAGTTTCCTTTACCCGAGAACAGTCATCGGTCACTGCGTTCAGACGCAATCATGTCTGGTACGCACGTGAGTAAAGTTTTGAACTCGGACACTCCAGGAAGACCATATGTCGTCGTCTCTAGTTTGAGGGTCTTTTCAAACAAGGGAACGTGGTAGATATCTTCGACTTCTAGATGAAGGTTGCCAGACCACAATGCGCATATAGCTGTGGCTTCCTGAAGAGAAGATAAGACAAGTCGGATAGGGAGGTTATTGTAGAGTCGTCGTACCTCTACGCACTCGCGAGCCAACACGGCCTGTAGGAGAGCTGTATCTTGCAAACCACTTTGTTCCATAGAGAAGACGATCCTCGCAAAATTGAGTGCTGCGAGTCCGCAAGCTGAGGCGCCAGTCCCATCCCTGTTGTACTGGCTAGTGCCGCCATGGGAAACGACGTGTTCGGTACCATACACGACGACGCTGCGAGATATGGCTTCGGTTTTGAGGTCGGGTGATGATTTCTGAAGACGGGTCGGATAGAGATGTGTGTCATCTTGACGAGAGAGGATAGAGATGTCATTAGACTGACCTCATCCTTCTTGTACTGGCTAGTGCCACCATGGGAAACGACATGTTCGGTATCGTACACGACAACGCTGTGGGAAATTGGTTCGGTTTTGGGCTCGGGTGATGGTTTCTGAGGACGGGTGGGATTGGTCATCTTGGCAAGAGAGAATGTCGATGCCATTAGACTGACCTCATCCCTGTTATACTGGCTAGTGCCACCATGGGAAACGACATGTTCGGTATCATACACGACGACGCTGCGAGAAATTTCTGCTTCGGTTTTGGGGTCAGGTGATCGCTCCTCGGGTGTGGGTGTAAGCTCCACAGAAGATTCTTCTCCGCTGCCCTTATTGCGATGGAGTTTTTTTAACATATTAGGCGCACCCAGTCCATTTGGTCGCCTTGCGGTATGTTGCTGCTGCTGTCGCGCCTGCAGTTGAGCGTCACAAGAAGCGCGCGATTGATCTGCTCCTGATGTTGTACTTGGTATTCGCGCAGCAATCAGGTCCTGAGAAGTTAGGCACTTCGCGTACAGTTCCTAAATAGTTCATCAGCTCCCTTCTCCTCGACAAAGAGACACGGACTCCCACATTGACGTTGTCCTTCTCTTGTAGGTCCTCCGGAGAGGCAATTTTGACTGCTTCATTCGACGATTGTGCATTTCCATTCGCAAAAGGGGATTCTTGGAATTGTCGCCTTGACTGTAGCAAGTGTGATTGTGGCGGTGGCGGTGCTTGAGACGGAGTATTCAGCGGTGGTGTGGTTTGAAGTGACTGTTGATGCATAGGAGCCTGAGGCTGATAATCAGGAGGAGGAGGAGTGGTGCTTCGCTGTGGAGAAAGGGGATCGGGAGTGGAAAGATCAGAATACGAAAACGGGATGACCTCTAAAAAGTTAGCGGAAGTCATATATGGGGGGACCTCCCCCAAGGCAGGGGGGGTTTGGGAGGGTTTGGCCAAGACCCTGTTGAATAATTTTTGCATGGGAAAGAAGATTGAGTATAAGAGGGAACAAGACGGAGTGGAAGGGGAAAAAGGTGGGTCATGAGAATGGGAGATAAGAAAGGAGGGGCAAATACTAAGATCCCATTCGGGGATTTGTCCCCAAAGAGAGACCATGGTTTGCGCACCTAATGACAAGTCTAATCGACCAACAGGCAAACCCCCAGTCCTCAGGCGCTAACAGATCTAGGAGCAGGAACTGGCCAATCACGGAGTAGCGGGCTATGCCGAATGTGATTATGGTCGACCATAAACGGTGCGCAACTGGGGGCGCTCGGGTCACGGGAGACGTGCCGGCTGTAAGCTGAGGTGGTTGACGGGCGATGGAGAATGACTGAGACGCGAGTGTGGTTGCAGAGAGTTGCCTGGTCTGGTACACGGGCAGATGTGGAGCGCCGTCGGGCGAAGCCTGCGGGTTCAGCTGGAGAGGTGAGCCACGAAACCTGGGTAGGAAGGAGTACAAACAACGCTTCTATTGGAAGGATTTTAGACTCATTCTATGAGATTGCCGCACTGGCTGCATAGTGATTGGTAATGCGTACGAATTCTGTACCAGTATTTGTAACTGGCTGCTAGATTGCTGTGGTCGTGATAGCTTTGTGTTTTGACTTTGTATGCAAACATGTAAACTTGTTTGAGAAGGTTGCCAATGTTGATATTTCACGGGTTCTTGAACTCGAAGTCCTCCTGTGGGTCGGCCAGTATGATTGATGTAGGTTCTCAAGGCGGACCAAATGGTCGTGGTGAGACAAATGATTATATATGCAGGGAGCATTGCCCAGTATTAAAGCAACCCTGCAAGAGACCCATAGCTGCATTGTGAGAGCAGTTTCCGATGTGCTGCCATGCCGGCCGTCCATGTGCGTCCTCGAGGATGAGCATCGCGAGCAGTGCTAGGTCTGGCGTGTCAACGACTCAACACCAGTCGCCACCTGCACATCGCCGCCATTTTCGAACAAACTGAGAACATGTGCTGTGAGGACTTGACTGTCGGATATAACTGATGAAGCAAGTCCAGTGCGACAGCGACAACGGAGCTCAGCCATCCCTATTGGGGTCAAGCTTGAGCCTGCCGATGTTTGAGGGCTCATGTGACTCCTAATTGAGGCGCTTGTGACGATGTTGGACATGCCAGGGACTAGGAATTTGCGCAAAACATAGTATAGGACATCGTGAGGGGTTTCCAGGCAAGCTGTGCCGGCTTTACGTCGGATCATCAGATGGAGTTAGGGGGGTCCCGTGGGATCAGGGCATCCCACGGGGACCATATGGCACCGTTCTAGACCGGCACCGGTGCCCGAAAGGGTTAGCCATTGCACGCTGGCACAAGGCACAATGGGAAGCCTAGCCGGCATAAAAGGCTGGGCTGGAAGCAACATCCCACCCTCCCATTCGTGACTTTTCCCATCTAGCACACCACCCCATTCGGGGTCAAGCCACACAGGCGGACTCTCCCAGTGGCGAGTGGTAGGCCCTTAAGTGGACTCGGAAGGACGCGCGGTCGGGGTAGCGGTAGCCCCCTGACGAGAGCTTTCGCAGGCTCGAAACCGCTACTGATCGCACTCCTTACTGCCTCTGCGCACCGTCCAGGCCCTTATCCTCATGAGACGGACGACTGACAAGTGCAGTAAGCAGCCAGACAGCCCGAGCGGCCCCCAAACCTCACACAGCCTCAGGCTTGGCTCCAAACTCCGCCGCACACGGCTGCACTTGGACCGACCATATAGAGTAGTGTGACACTACTAAAACTGAAGGAACAAAACTGGCTTCTAGGACTCGAGAGACAAGCCATGCGAGCTTGACTTTATTCCAACATTTGTATTTTACGTCGTCCGCAGGTCAGGTTAGGCCACCTTCCTTTTCTGGTAACCACCAACACGCGGCCTAGCTTTTTTGCAAAAGCCAGTGGAAAAAAAAAAAAAAAGAGATTTTTTAGTGGGAACTAGTCTAGCGTAGAGGTACCTTGAGAAACACACAAACACCTTTCCACTTAAAAGTAGTATTTACTACACCCCTTTTGTTGATGGATCCCTCAGCGGAATCACCACCTCTTCCCCCTCCACCAAATGAAAAAAATCATGTTCCAATGGACATCCCCCCCGATGTCCCACTCCGTAGAATAATTGCGCACCCATTCTTCTCAGGACCTGACCCTGTCAAGGCAGTTCCAGAAGACTATTTCCCCAATAAGGAAGTATTGGGGTCGTACGTCAATCAGCTGAGAGAGAGCCTCCAATCCCTAGTTCAGTGTAATAGACCTTACTAACGAGGATAGCTCAAGTGATGACAAAGAGCTTTAGTAAGGGTCTTACAAAGGGGATTACCAATCGGACTGCCATGATTGCTAACTGTCCTGTCTTCTTTACCAAGCGTGTTTCTCATCGCTTACCTATCAGAAAATGGCTTAGTAAAACCCTAGTACTGTACGATTTAAATAGCCTTCCTTGCTGTCTTTAGGACGGCAAGTTGAGTCTCTGTCTTAACTACCAGAAAACCCACAATCTACTGCTCTCTCAACTTCCTTCTCTTTGCCTGCTTCCCCTCTCTTCATAATGGGTCTTGCGACGTACTGCAAGGCGGTAACCGTTGCTCTATAAGCAATCTAGGAGAGGCGCTCTCCTAGCTCAACTCTGAAACACTTCACGTCTAAACTAGTGCCCATATATCCCAATTAGGCATACCGAACGCCACAGACGCCCATCTATCCTGATTAGGACGTACCGAATCACGTGCCCATGTGACCAGCTTAGGGCCGGTCTTATCTCAACTTCACAACACGCAGAGGGATCACGTGACCTCTTTAGGGCAGGCAATACAATCGACTTAGCTTTACAAGTCTAAAGTCGCGGCGGTGACAGGTAAACCTAGGATCTTGGTCGCTAATCATTTTGGTTGGTAAGCCAAACCATTGGTAGACATAATCCAAGTAGAGCTGCGCAATTCCCAGGCCTGTAATGGTGTCTGAACATGGGAGGAAGATGGCTGCGTGCGAACATCTGTGGTCTACTATAGTCAGTATGGCGTTATGCCCGTGTTGCTGTGGAAGCCCTGTGATGAGGTCCATCGCAATTTGTTGAAAGGGGAGGGTGCCTTCTTTAGTGGTGATGTGGTAGAGTGGCGTTTTCCTTTTGTGGGTCATGATTTTGTTTTGTTGGCAGGTCGCACAGCCCTTCACGTAGTCTGCGATCCATTGTCGCATCCCTGTCCAAGGTAGGATTTCTGTAGCTTTCTGAATTGTTTCGTCTCGTCCGGGGTGTCCTGCGGTGGGATGATCATGGATGAGGGTCATAAGGTTCCTTTTGGAGGAGTTTGGGATTTGTGCTATGGTGGCATTGACAAAGAGCTTCGGTTCAAGGAGGGTTTGATCTTTGTTGTTGTTGTCTCCTTGGTCCGAATTTGGTGGACGCGACAGTTCGTCTGCTGGAGTGTTAATCTTTCCAGGGATATGTTTGATGACAAAATCGTATTCCTGAAGGTCGGTGTGCCATCGTGCCGTTCATCAGTTTAGTTTTTGTGGGGCTTTCCAATATTGTAAATTGGCGTGGTCGGTGAGGATTGTGAATGGGGTTTTTGTCCATCCTAGGTAGTGTCGCCAGTGGGGGAGGGCTTTCATAATGGCTAGCAGTTCTCGTTCATAGATATCATAGTTTCGTTCGGTGGGTGTGAAGGTCGCCGAGTAAAATGCGATAGGGTGTAGTTTAGGTTTTTGGGAGGTGACTGCGTGGTGTTCACCCTCTTGCGAGAGTATGGTGCCCACGCCATAGGCTGATGCGTCGGTTTGGAGAAAGAAAGATTTATTAAAGTTGGGTTGTGTAAGGACCAGACAGGAACACATGTGTGTTTTGAGCTCTTCAAATGCTCTGTGTTGCAGTTCTCCCCAGTGCCACATGACGGCCTTTTTCGTAAGATCCAGTAGTGGGCGCACTATTTTCGAGTATCCTTGGACAAAGTATCGATAGTAGCCTGTGAACCCAAGGAATTTACAAATTTCTGTTGGGTTACGAGGGACGGGCCAGTCTGCGACGCCTTTAAGCTTCTTTGGGTCCATTTGTATCTGACCGTTACCAACGATGACGCCCAAATAGTTGATTTCTTTCTTTTCGAAGTCGCATTTTTCGGGTTTGAGGTATAAGTCGTTTTGTTCCAATTTGTGAAGCATGTGGTGGGTGTAGAGTTGGTGACGTTCTAAGTGTTGGTGTTCCGTTTCGCCATTTTCACATTTGGTGTGGATTGCAATGTCATCCATGTATACAGATAGCCATCCCTGAGCGACTTCGGTGCGAAAGATGGTGTTCATCATCATTTGGAAGGTGGCGGGCAAGTTTGTGAGTCCGAAAAACATCACGGTTGGTTCGAATAGTCCTTTGGGTGTTAAGAAAGCGGCTTTCCATTCGTCGCCTTCTTTAATTTGGATGTTGTTGTATCCCCACCTGATGTCGACTTTGGTAAATAAGGTACATCCCCTTAGTCGATCAATGACTTGAGGAATTAGTGGGGATACATTCTGATTTTGCCTAGTCCACTTGTTGATGGGTCGGTAGTCTTGGACTGGTCTGAGTTTTCCATCTTTCTTTTTGACGAAGAAAAAGTTGGCTGCGTATGGGCTCCAAGATTCTCGTATGGTGCCCCTCTTCAGATGTTCTTGGACGAAGTTGTGAACTTCTTGGATCTCTTTCTGATTGAGGGGTAGAAGACGTCCTGGCATCGTAGGTGGAGCCCCTGGTAACAGTTCAATGGCGTGGTCCCAGATGGTGTGCTTCGGAAGTCGTTGGGATTGTTCTTCGCTAAAGACTTTACTGTGTTTGGCGTATTCTTGTGGGATTTTCGTGTTGTCCGTCTCTTGGGTGGTCCCTATCGTGGCTCTACAGAGCAGTATACGTTCGATTAGGATGGGTCGTGGTTTATTTACCGTTTGTGGCATGAACCGCGCTTTGGCTGTGTCTGCAGTTTTAAACACAATCGGTAGTTGTGTGTGGTCAATCCAGCCTCTCCTCCAGTTGATTTTTGGTTGTACCGCCGCAAACCAAGGGTAGCCTAGAATTGCTTTGTGCTCGCCCAACTGTGTGAGGAAGAACCTCATGTTGGTGCTTGTCAACCCTGTTCGGATGGCAAGATCGGTGTAAAATTGGAGTTGTCCCGCTTTATTCTCTGTTCCGTCGACGTTGAATAGTTTCCTTGGGAAGGGTAGTTTCTTTATGGGAAGTTTTAACCACTTTGCATAGTCGAGATTTAGGAAGTTTTCCATGGCTCCTGAATTGAGTAAGGATATCGTTTCGGCCCTCTTTGAATTCGAATGGATAAAAACGCGGACTGTCATTGACTTTCGAGCGGATATGTATACATTGGAATTGCTAGGCCTAATTAGTGCTGATCTAATTAGGCTGAGGGAAAATCCTGTCGATCTCCTCCTCCCATTGCTAACATGAGTTTTTCTCTGTTTTCCGTGGATAGGGAGTTAAGTTGGGCCTGGAGGACTTCGATGGGGTCTTCTTCGACAACGTTGGCTTTGGGGAAGTTTTGGCTATCGTTAAAGTTGATGAGGTTCGCCGTTCGGTTGTATTGGCCTCCTTGGCGGCATTTTGGACAATTTCTAGCGAAGTGTCCTACTTCTCCACATTGAAAGCATGCATTTGATGAATTTCCTGTGGCGGCTGCATTGCCTTGGAAGTTATTCTGTGGGCGATTCCCTTGATACCTATTGGGGTTTTGCCGACCTCAGAAGTTGTTGCCTCTGTAGTTTCCTCTGTAGTTCCCTCGGGTTGGTGCCCTGTTTCTATTGATGTTCATGGGGACAGGGGTGTTATTCATCCATCGAGGGGCATTGGACGAGTTATACTGGGGTGCATTCTGTCCCTGAGGGCGAGTGTTATTCCATTGGGAACGTTGTTGCTGAGGGGCAAAGGTTCCGAAGGTTCTATTCCCTCCGAATACATTCCGGAGTAGGACCTTTGACCGAACACTAGCGAGGGCCTTCTTGGTGTGTTCTTGGTAAGTGATGGGTGTAGGGTATTGCATGACGTCCTCAGCTACATCTCGTGGTAGCCCGGATAGGAATTGTTGGTTCATTTCGTGTGATCCCAAGCGGTAAAGGGCCTTTTGGACGGTTTGTTTGAAGTCGGCTATGTAGGAATCTATATCCAGAAATCTCATTTTTAGTTGGGTGAGTTCCTTTCTGGCTGTGGAATCCGCTTGGGTGTCAGTGAATCGGCGATAGAAGCGTCGCTGAAAGACGCGCCAGACGTGGTCGGTGTTGCTTTCGTCGGGGATCTGTTGAATCCATTGTAGCATTCCGCGGGTCCATTCCTCTACTTCGGGTCCTTGCATAAAGGTTAGGACGAGAACCACTTTCTTCTTGGGGGATTTGAAGCCTGTGACATCGTCGTTGAGTGTCAGATACTTCTCCACCTTGTTCATGAATGTGTCAGCTTTGCTTCTTTCTCCTTTGAAGAGAGGGGGGTCTTTCCCCATGGCTTTGACGTTTGCTGCGGCAGCGATTGGTTGTCCTGCTGCTCCTCCTGCAGCTGCAGGTCCTCCTCCTCCTGGTGGCCCTCCTCCTCCTGGTGGTCCCGGAGGAGTTCCTCCGGTTCCTCCTCCTTGTTCTCCCATTGCGACATTTAGGAGTTCTTTGAGTTCTGTTTCGGTGAAGGGGTGTTGCGGGGCAATGGCAGCAGTCGCTGTCTGAGTTATGGTTTGGGTTTGAGTGGACATAGTGGTGCCGATGATACTTTGTGATAGATCACTTTTGGCAATGGCGAAGAATGGGTTTGGTGTTACTGGCATTGTTAGTGTGAGGGGTTCCTTTAAGTTTATGGGAGTGTTTCGGATAGCAAGGTCGAGGGGGTCTTGTTCCGCATCGGATTCGCTTTTGCGGGTATGGACTTTGACGTCGTAGTCGTGTACTTCTGGGATAGGTTCTGATACATAAACGAGTTTCTCGTTTAGACCGCTTGTGTATTTGAGCGTGTGCCACACTCCTTGGTAGAGGGCAACTGGGAGCTTCTTTTCTGGTGAGGTGTCTGTTGCAGGTTCGATGTATGCTAGGAAGTCCTTTTTCAGGGGGTTTCCCCTATCTGTTGCTTTGATAATGTGTACACGGTAGTTCTGCCTAGACTGAAGGATGTCGAGATCGGATAGGAAGACGTGTTGTTCTTCTTGTTTTCTGGCTTTCCCTTTGCTACTTGTGGAAGCCGTGATGTAGATAGAAAGTTGAGTCTAATGTCACCGCCGTGACTTTAGACTTGTAAAGCTAAGTTGAGAGTATTGCCTGCCCTAAAGAGGTCACGTGATTCCTCTGTGAGTTGTGAAGTTGAGATAAAGCCGGCCCTAAGGTAGTCACGTGAGCACGTGATTCGGTACGTCCTAATCAGGATAGATGGGCGTCTGTGGCATTCGGTATGCCTATTTGGGATATATGGGCGCTAGTTTGGATGTGAAGCATTTCAGAGTCAAGCTAGGAGAGCGCCTCTCCTAGATTGCTTATAGAGCAACGGTTACCGCCTTGCAGTATGTCGCAAGACCCATTATGAAGAGAAGGGAAGCAGGCGAAGAGAGAGAAGTTGAGAGAACAGTAGATTGTGGGTTTTCTGGTAGTTAAGACAGAGACTCAACTGGCTGTCCTAGAGACAGCAAGGAGGGCTATATATATCGTAC
>WNFQ01004198.1_pt1 | contig 10483 bp, 9 predicted proteins | sample 5400171 | NCBI WGS metagenome assembly WNFQ01 (sample SAMN13153356, study PRJNA577476) | soil metagenome | isolation source: 20 cm soil under Madrone tree | place: USA:California | collected 2016-06-14 | reverse complement strand
GATAAATCGATCACGCATGTGACGTTCGGTTCGCTCAACGGAAGCGGCGCATTTCAAGAGTACGCGCCGGGAAAAACAGGCGGCGGCAATCCCGGCGTGCGCATTAACTATACCGACAACCAATCGGGCAATTCACAGACGCTATATTATTTCACGACCGATATTTCCGACGGAGGCATCCATTCGAACCCCGGTTTCCTGAAATTCTGTCAGCATTTTGGCGTCGGCTCGAGCCTGCTCAAATCGTCTTCCTATCTCCTGTTCGAAAGCGGCTTCGCCACGATCCGTAATTTTATTCTCGATCACAGCAGGCTGATTGTGCAAGACGACGCCGGGATTCCGCTCGATTATTTTAGCCGCGATAAATGGAACATTCGGCTCTTCGGCAATTACATTGGCCCGATCGAGATCTTCAAACAACATTACCAGCCGAAACTGCAAGAGCTCTATGCGCAAAGCAATCCACTGCCACTGGAGTTCAACTTCGGTTATCGCTGGAACTACAAGGAAAGTAATTTGATGGTGATCCAACGCAATGAGCGTTGAAGAGTTTCAAAGGCATAAGTGGGGCAATTCCAGCGAACAGCCTGGGGTGGGCCTATCTCATCGTCAAAATCTTCGGAACCACGAATAGGGAAACACATCGCCCGGACAATCAGTAGCCCAGCGCGGCGGATTCATTTCACGATGTGGCCGTACCACGATCTCGTGTCCGGCGGTTTTGCCGCATCGCTGCCGTAAGTAACGAATTAGTTCTTCGCACGATTCAAGCTGTGCTCGCGTTGGCTGGTCGCGATTGAAATCGCCCACCAGGCAGATGCCAAGCGAGATGTTGTTCAAATAATCGCTGTGGACATGACCTCCGTTAATCTGGCGGCGCCAGCGATCCCCTACTTCAATCTGGCCGTTGCCAGTCGATGTCCCATTGCCAATCACGAAATGATAGGCGAGCCCATTCTGCATCCGCCGGACATGTCGATGGTAATAATCGAACACCCGCGCGTTGCCCTGCCGCGTGCCACTATTATGGACGACAATAAATTGCCAACGACGCCGCTGCACGGGGGCGCGGCGGATTTGTTCGATGACCGAACGCGTAAGATAGCGATAACTTTCGCTCGAGCCCGACCGGGACCATGGCCAAAAACCAAATCTGCGCGGTGGCGGTGACGGCGGGGGCTCAAGCCCTTGATCTTCCTCAAAGCCGGATTTCTCGATTACAACTTGCGCTCGGTTGTCCGCCGGAACGCTGCCCGGAACTTTTGTTTGCGGTGACGGCGTCGGCGTTGGTACAGCAATCGCGTGCGGAGGCGGTGGGGTCGGGTTTTCAGATGGAACGCGAGACTCTCCTGGAACTGGCCTGGGACTCTTTTCAGGCTTTGGCGTTTCGCTTTTTCCCGGGGTCGCTTTCACTTTGCCCTTCGCAGTTTTCTTTGGGGTTGGAGATGCTTTCTTTTTCTGAGTTGATTTTTTCTTTCCCCCTTGCGCCTTTGGCGTCGCGCTCGGTGATTTCTTCGGTCTTGCTGACGCAACAGTTGGTTCAGGCGTTTCGCTCGGTTTTGACTTTGGGACTGGTTCTTCTTCGTCGGATTTTTTCGCAGCTTTCGCTTTCGCAATCGGGCTGGGCGATTCCTCCGGCGTCGGCGATGTGCCAGTTTTCTTTTTCGACTTGTTTGAGACCGGCTTTGCCTTGGCGATCGGGCTCGGTGACTTCTCTGGCGTCGGCGAGGGCGTGTGCGCCTTGTGGTGTTTTTTTACCGATTGCTCGCCATTGGGCGTTTCCTCATCGCTAACTTGCGCGCGGAGGACGCTTCCGACGATGGCGCCGAGCGCGAACGCAGTTGCAAGCCAGAGGCGAAAGCGCACCACTGCAGCGGAGCGTAGCAGAGCTGGCCGAGCGATCAAGCTGGGTGCGCGGCAGATGCAGCTCCGCGCTGGGTTGTTTCGCGTGCGCGTTCGCGGCGGAGGATCGCGTTTAATTTCCCCCCGACAAGGAGCAGCAAACAGGTCAAATACATCCAGGTGAGTAGCACGATAATTGATGCCAACGCGAGATAAGTCGGGTTGTAACGATCATATCTCGCCACGTAAAGCTGAAAGAGCTTGGTCGCGATAATCCAGCCGACGGAGAAAAAGATTGCACCCGGCAATGCCTGGCGAAGCGTGAGATAATTTTCCGGCGTCAGGAGATAAAGCAGTAGCGCAAGAATGACCAGTGCCACTGCCGTGAACGGTAAATTTAACGCAGCAACCCACTCCTGCAGTGGGATCTTGAGTTGGAAATTAACTTCCGCAATTCCGGCGAGTGTTTCACCGAAGACCATCGCGTTAAAGCAAAAAAGAATGATGATGCCGAACCAGAAGAGCAGCAGCAACGAGATGATATACTTTGACCACCAGTGAGGATCTTCGCGGACGCCATGCGTTTGCGTGAGTGATCGAGAAATGGTGGCGATGAAAACGGTGCCGAAATAAATCCCAACGACAATCCCGGCATTGGCTAGCAGGCCGCTGGACCCTGTGACTACGACGCTGGCAACCGCCGTATCGAGAATGTCCTGCACTTTTGGATCTGGCGGCATGAAGCTTTGCAAGAGAAGGAACATTTGGTGAAGCTTCGCCGGATCGGTACCGAACAGACCGAGCAGATGCCATAGGAAGAGCAGACCGGGCGCGAGAGCGAAAAGAAGCAGATACGCCATCTGCGCAGCTAGACCGGCGGTGTTATCGGTCACTGTTTCCCAAACCAGACGGCGCAGGATTCGCCAAACAAATCCGAGATATTTCATCTCCGTTCGGGAGTTTACTTTGCCGGACATAAATATCCATTAAACTTCCGTCCACTGTGTCGGTTTCATTTTTGCCTGCCTCGCCTAACGAATCGTGAAAAAGATACTGATCCTCACTGCGAGTTTTGGAGAGGGTCACAATAGCGCCGCGCGAGGAGTTCGGGATGGATTGGCCCGTGTCGCTCCAACAGCCAATGTCGAATTGCGTGATCTGTCTGCAGAGGCCTACGGATCAGCGAATGAGTTTGTGCGAAGGGCGTACCTCGCAGTGATCAACCGTTGGCCGCGCTCTTGGGGATACGTTTATCGCTGGCTCGATCGCAAAGAAGATTTCGATAAGAGCTTTCGGCGGTTCTCTCGGCTCAAGAATCATTTCGCTATCTTGCTCGATCGGTTTCAACCAGACATAGTCGTTTCAACTTTTCCACCCTTTCCCTATTTACTACAGCAAATTTTCGGGCCGAGCAGACGCTGCAAAAGCGTGGTCGTCGTCACTGACTCGATCACGGTGAATTCCATCTGGTATCGTTGCACTGCCGATTACTTCTTCGTTCCAAACGAGCAGAGCGCCGCGGTGCTGCGCGCCGGTGGAATCTCGCCGCAAATCATCAAAACGTTCGGATTCCCTGTGAGTCCGAAATTTGCTGACCTGACGCAGGATCGCCCATCGCCTCCGAATAACGATCGGCGAGTGCTCTATGTGGTGAATCCACCCACCATGAGAGCGCCCGAACTCGTGCGACGACTTGTCGAGCTCGATATTCATCTGACCGTCACCGTCGGCCATGCGGACAAACTTCGCCCGGCGATCGAAGAGGCGGCAGGTCATCGCAAGGTCGAGATCATCGGTTGGACCGAGGAGCTTCCGCGCATGCTTGGGGCCAGCCATGTGCTTATCGGAAAAGCCGGGGGCGCGACGGTGCAGGAAACGATCGCTGCCGGTTGTCCGATGATCATTAATCACGTCGTCTCCGGTCAGGAGGAAGGCAATGCCCGGTTGATCGTCGAAACGAACTCGGGCGCGGTGGCGCTTTCGCCTGCTGAGGTGATCGCGCAAGTCCGGCGCGCCTTTGCCGATAGCGGAAATCAATGGCGCGAATGGGCAACAAACATCAGGCGTTTGAGCAAACCCCGGGCAGCGCTCGAAATTGCGGAGTTTTTATCGTCGATCTAACGGGAGAAGATTTCTTCACCGCCGACAAACGTTCGCAATACTTCCAACTCGGGCGAGAGAACAATCAAGTCCGCGTCTGTTCCAATTGCCAATCGGCCCTTCGTTGCGAGACTAATCGCGCGTGCGGGATTTTCTGTCGCCATTGCAAACGCTTCATGCAGCGGCACCTCGACATCATTCACCATTGTGCGGACGAGATCGATCATGCGCGAAGCGCTACCCGCCATTGCTGAGTGGTCGGCGAGCAAACAAACGCCATCTTCCACAACGCAATCTTTACCGAAGAGCGAAAATCGAGATCCGTTAGGCAATCCCGCGCCAGCGGTTGCATCGGTCACGAGACAAATTCCAGCACCGCGTTTTGCGCGGTATAACATTTTCATCAGCGTTGTCGAAACATGATGACCGTCCGCAATCAATTCACAGAGGACGGTTGGCTCCCCAAATGCGAACTCAAGCAAGCCTGCAACACGATGAATGCCACGCCGGCGCGCCGATGACATGCAATTGAATGTGTGCGTCACGCTCGACATTCCTCGCGTCAAAGCAGCCTGTGCTTCGTCATCCCACGCATTGCTGTGGCCGCCGCTCACGCTGATCTCGCGCGCGTGAAACTTTTCGATCGCTTCCAGCGCCCCCGGCAATTCCGGAGCGATCGTGATACGTTCGATCACGTCAGCATGTCCCAGCAATAGCTGCACCGCGACTGGTGATGGATTCTGAATGAACTCTGCGCGCTGCGCGCCGCACTTTATGTTAGAAATAAACGGGCCTTCGACGTGAACGCCGACGACCTGTTTGATCGAAGATCGGCAATTACGGACCGCCTTTATTACATCGACAATTGCGTCGAGCGGCGCCGTCGCGGTCGTCAGCAAGAGGGAGGTCGTTCCGCCGCTCGCATGGAAATCGCAGATAGCCCGAAACGCCTCCTCCGAGGCTTCCATCGTGTCGCGCCCGACTGCACCGTGAACATGAAGATCGACAAACCCCGGGGCGAAATAATTTGCGGCAAGATCGACAACATCAGTTTCCGGAGCATTCGTTTGTTGCCGGATCTCCGCAATTTTCCCTTGTTGCGTAATGATTTCCAGGCCTTCACGAATTCCATCCGAGAAAATCAAGCGAGCATTTCGAAAAATCATTGATCGTAGGGCGAGCCTCCGTCGAGCCTACGAAATCCGCCAGAAAATTCGAGGCTAAGTAAACTGTCGTTTGCCGGAACTGATTGCGTTTACGACCCGCAAAGGCCATTTTTCTGGGTTGCCATGGAGTTCGAATACGATGTCGTGATCATCGGCGGCGCGTTTTCCGGCGCCGCGACCGCGCTCATGCTCAAACGGAAACGGCCTGAAGCGCGCGTCCTCGTCATCGAAAAAGCCGCGGAGTTTGATCGCAAAGTCGGGGAATCGACTACTGAAGTGAGCAGTTGTTATATGACCCGAATTCTAGGCCTGACCCATTATCTCGGTCATCATCAGCTCGCAAAACAGGGTTTGCGCCTGTGGTTTTCGAATTGCCCGGACCAGTCGTTCGATGATTGCGTCGAAGTTGGCTCACGTTATCAGAGCCGTTTGCCCGGCTTTCAAGTTGATCGCGCGAAACTTGATTCGCACATGCTCGAGCTCGCGGTGGAAGCAGGCTGCGACCTCTGGCGCCCAGCCAAGGTAACGAAGTGCGAATTGAACGGGGTGAACGGCCAAACCGTGAATGCCATCGTCCATCTTGCTGAACGAAGCATCGCTTGTCGTTGGATCGTGGACGCGACAGGGCGCGCGACCATGCTGGCTCGGAAGCTCGGACAACTTCGCCCAAATAACGAGCATCCGATCAAGGCGGTTTGGGCGCGATTCAGTGACGTCAAGCAGTGGGATAGCTACGAATGGCGAGAACGCTTTCCCGAATACGCCAACCGTGTTCACACCAGCCGCGAATGGGCCACTAATCACTTGTTCGGACGCGGTTGGTGGGTCTGGATCATTCCTCTCCAGGGAGGCGACGTCAGTGCAGGCATTGTTTATGACAATCGCCTTTTCAAGCTTCCGGAGGGACGAAGCCTGGGCCAACGGCTGCATGCGCAGATTCTCAGCAATCCCGTAGGTCGAGAAATTTTCGGCGCGGCACGCGTGATTGAGGGGGACGTGCATGCCTTGTCGATGTTGCCATACCACAGTGAAAAGGTTTGCGATGAGGGCTGGGCGGCGGTAGGTGACGCGGCCGGCTTTATCGATCCCCTTTACAGTCCGGGTCTCGATTTTTGCTCTTACACATCTTATTATGTGGCCGATTTGCTCGCCCGCAGTTTAGCGGGTGAAGAGGTTGCGGATCAGATTCGTTATTATAACCAGCAGTATCCGATCACCTATCGTTTCTGGTTCGAAAGCTTGTATAAAGACAAGTACTACTACATGGGCGATGCCGATCTGATGTCGGCTGCACTCCTGCTCGATGTCAGCAGCTATTATCTTAGCCTGGTCAGGACTGCTTACCGCGATCCCGAGCATGAGTTCCTTAAGCTTCCGTTTGGCGGTCTCGGCGGCCGATTCGCCGCCGGCATGATGAAGTTTTACAATCGACGTCTGGTGGCGCTTGCGAAGCGGCGATGGGCAACCGGGTACTACGGCAGACGAAACTCTGGATGGCGCGAACTTTACGATGGATTTGTTCCAGATGCGCGCATTCGGAAGCAAATCTGGCGAGGCTTGCGGCGTTGGTGGAAGTGCGAGCTCATTAATCTGAGATTGATGTTGGCTGTACGAGCGCCCGTTCCAGCCAGCGAAGCTTCGGGAACGACACGAACTGAAATCTTCGAAGCCGGAACATAGACTTCCAGTCTGAGCGGATAAGCGAAGCTTTGCTCCGCTGAAACAAACAAATGCCGAGAACATCTTTGCAGGCCGCACATGTCACGGACCTGTATTCCTGGTCACTGCAGGTTGACGAAGCCGAAATACCAACGCAAAAACGCGTCGCCGAAAAAGAGCCAGCTTAGCGCGCCAAACGCCAGGTAAGGCCCGAACGGCAGCTTCGCCGACCAGACGCGCTTACCGACAACGAGCGTGATCAATCCGACAATTGAACCGAGCAGGGACCCGGCAAAAAGACTAAACAACACCGCGCGCCATCCCAAAAATGCGCCGATCGCGGCGAGAAATTTCAGATCGCCGCGACCCATTGCCTCGCGCGGAATTTGGAGCTCACGCACGACGCCCGAAATTTCGGTGACATTGTCGAGCATAAATTCATTACCTTCGACCACGACGCGATCGTGATGAAATTCCAATGTCGCACCTCCGTATGTGTGATTGTCGATCTTTGCCTCATCACAATAGAGCAACAATCGATCTTTCTCACGGGCGAAATGATCACTCCACACGCTTTGCTCGCTGCCGACCACAAAATCGGCGTCGTCACCTTGTTTCTTCCAGGTAAACGGCGTGGGTGCGTCGAAACGAATTCTTTTTTTCCCAAAGGCGATCTTGCCCGCTTCCAGAACGAGCAGAAGAATCAGATAGCCCAGGACCGCGGCGAGCGCGGAGCGAATGCCCGCAGCGACCCGTGAATCCGTATTCATCAACCCCGGTACTGCTATGCTGGCAACGAATCCCACGACGATTCCGCCGATCGTCACCCGATCTGGAATGATGAAATGTTCGAAATCGATAAATGTCCCGACGATCAGGAACGAAATAAAAATCCAGTAGGCGATTGCGATCGGCCACGAAAAACTTTGCCAGATCGCGAGGAAAAGAAGCGCGGTCAGCAATTCCACGGCAAAATAGCGAAAGGCGATCTTGCTTCCACAATTTGCGCAGCGGCCCCGGAGAACGAGCCAGCTGATCAACGGCAGATTTAGATGCCAAGGAATCGGTTCCTTGCACGCCGGACAAAAAGAGCGGCGCGGCTCGTTTACCGAAAGACCAAGAGGCAAGCGATAGACGCAGACGTTCAACAACGAGCCAACCGCGGCCCCGAGAATGAACGCAAATGCGTTGAATACAAATTGGTGAACTGGATTGTCCACGCGATCAGCCGGCGATCGATCTCGATCTACGGCGCTCCATTGCCCAGGCAATCCAGATGCAGCTTTCATAAAGCAGACACATCGGGAGTCCCATCGCGATCAACGTCAGGATATCCGGCGTCGGCGTAATGATTGTCGCCAGGATAAAAATGAGCACGATCGCGTACGGTCGCGTGCGCGCCATGAATCTGTAAGTGACCAAGCCGAAGCGCACGAGAGCCAAAACCACTACCGGCAATTCGAAAGCGAGACCGAAACCGATCGTGAACCGCGTCACAAAAGAATAATACTGCTGCACGGTCCAGGTAGGCATCCAGCCAAGCGACTGGGTGTCGCGGAAGAAAAAGAGAATTGTCTTTGGCAGCAACCAGAAATAGCCGAGGAGCACGCCAAGCAGAAATAGCGCGAAGCTGACAAAAATGGCGGGAAGCAAGAAGCGCTTCTCCACGGCTGTGAGCGCGGGCAAAACGAATTCCGCCAAAAAATAGAGAAGGAGCGGAAAGGAAAGAACGATGCCGGCGTAAAACGCGAGATGAAATGAAATCACCAGCGAATCCGTGATTCCAAGAGCCCGGAGCGCGCCAACCTGCGGATCGATATCGTGAAGTGGCGCCTGCATCACGCGCACGAGGGTCGACCGAAATGCGAAGCAAATGATCATCGCAGCCACCAGCGTGATTGCCATCTTCACGATGGTCCAGCGCAAGTCTTCCAGGTGCTCCAGAAACGGCTTGGAAGTTTCGCTTTCTGGCAGTTCGCGAAATTTAAAAATGTCTCGCAACGCCATTTGAGATCGACAATCGTTCAGCGCCGCTCGGGCGAAAGAAAACCGCCCGCACCGAGCCGCGCCCACATGCTCAAAGTGTTAGCATCCCGAATTTCGTTCTTGGTGATCATGAGCCGCAATTCCTCGATGCTGAATTCTCGACAATCGACAATCGATTCTGTTTCATCGCGCACGTAACCAGCGCACGGCTCGACCGGTCGGGCCAGAAAAAAATAGCCGTGCTCGTCAGTAAACCCCGACGACGAAAAATAATGACCGAGCCCAATTAAATGGCCGTCTTTGGCCAGTTCATAGCCAGCCTCCTCGCGAAGTTCGCTCAACGCGACCGCTTTGATTTCTTTCTGGTCCGGCTCAACCACCTTATCGATCTGACCGGATGGCAATTCCCAGATCGTCGAGCGAATCGGGATGCGTTCCTGGCGAATGAGAATAATTTTCCCAGCACGAGTCATCGGCGCAATGATGACGGCGGCTTTCCGATGCACAACCGTCCAAGCCCGTGGTATCACCCGTGTTGGTGTCCGGACATAATCGGTCACGACCTCTAGGTGCGCGTTCCCAAAATGCCGGTCGCTCGAGATAGTTTCCCATCCTTCGTCATCGCGCACGAGCTTGCTCTGCTTCACGTGAGAAACTGTAGCGGCCGCTGTCCCCAGCGGCAAACTGCTGGATTCGCTGTGAGTTTAGTCGAGCAGTTTACGCCAGCGCGCGATCTGCGCAGCGACGTTTCCCGGCGCGGGAGCGCCGATTGCAGTCCGCGCCGCGAGCGAACGGCGAACGTCGAAGAAGTTCGCCACATCGATATCAAATAACGGCGAAGCTTTTTTTAGTTCCGCGGTCGGAATTTGATTGAGCGGCGATTTCGTCTTCGCCGCGTCCGCGACAAGTTTGCCGACGATCTCGTGCGCTTCACGAAAGGGCGTCCCCTTCTTAACGAGATATTCCGCCAGATCGGTTGCGAGAAGATTGGCATCGCTTGCCGCGGCTTCCATGCGACTGCGATTGATCTCGATTTTCGGCAGCATTGCCGAAAACACTTCCAGCGCGGCGCGAACGGTATCTACCGAATCGAAAAGCGCCTCCTTATCTTCCTGCATGTCGCGATTGTAAGATGACCGTAGCGCTTTCAGCGTGGTTAAGATCGACAATAAGTTGCCGTAGAGTCGGCCGGTTTTGCCCCGCGTGAGCTCTGCCATATCGGGATTTTTCTTCTGTGGCATTAAACTGGAACCAGTGGAAAAAGCATCGCTGAATTCTACGAAACCGAATTCGTGCGTGCTCCAGGTGATCAAATCTTCGCTCAATCGCGAGAGATGCATCCCGATCATCGCGAGGCAAAAAAGAAATTCGCAAACGAAATCGCGATCACCGACCGCGTCGAGACTGTTCTGATTCACCTGCGCAAACCCTAGTTGCTGCGCCATTAGCTGACGGTCGAGGACGATTGTCGATCCAGCCAGCGCGCCGGAACCAAGCGGCAAAACATCCGTTCGTGCATTGCAATCACGGAGGCGTTCAGCGTCGCGGGCGAAAGCTTCAATTTGCGCCAGCAAATAATGCGCGAGAAAAATTGGTTGAGCACGCTGCAAGTGGGTATAACCCGGCATAACAACATCCACGTGGTGCTCTGCAAGATCGAGCAATGCGGTCTGCAACGAGCGAAGTCCGGCACCCAACTCCGGAATCTCCGCTTTGACGTAGAGACGCAG
>WNFQ01013277.1_pt1 | contig 10484 bp, 8 predicted proteins | sample 5400171 | NCBI WGS metagenome assembly WNFQ01 (sample SAMN13153356, study PRJNA577476) | soil metagenome | isolation source: 20 cm soil under Madrone tree | place: USA:California | collected 2016-06-14 | reverse complement strand
GAACCCGACTGGCTCAGTAATGACGCCGGAGGATTTGACTGAGGTCGCGCGGTTCGCGGCGGAGCGTGGGATTTGGGTGATGTCGGATGAGACATACGTTTATCTGAACTACAGCGGGCGCGAGTTTTCGCTGGGGTCGTTGCAAGAACAGCGTGAACGAGTGATCGTTGTAGGATCGCTTTCGAAGACTTATGCGATGACCGGATGGCGCATGGGCTTCGCGCTGGCGCCGTCAGCCGTCATAGGCGCAATGCAGAAGCTGCAAAGCCAGTCGACCTCGAATCCGACTTCGATCGTGCAAAAGGCGGCAGTGGCCGCGCTGAAGGGGCCTCAGGAGTGCGTGGCCGAAATGCGCAAGGAATATATTCAGCTTCGCGATCATATGCTGGCGGGATTGCGTGCGATCGAGGGAATCGAGTGCGCGAAACCTGAAGGCGCGTTTTATGTGTATCCCAATGTGTCTGCGTTCTTTGGGCGTGGAGGGATTCATTCGCCAGCCGAATTCTCACGCAAGCTCTTGCACGAAGCCCACATTGCGACTGTCCCTGGCGAGGGTTTTGGGACGAATGAGCACATTCGCATGTCCTATGCGACTTCGCAGAGAGAGCTGGATCGCGGGCTGGAGCGGCTGCGCGGGTTCTTAGGCGCGCTATAAGTAGTCAGGAGAAGTGGCAAAAGACCAAAATACAGTGCCCGTCTGGGGATCGTGCAAGTTAGTGTGGGCGGCTGCGATCGTGGGTTGCCTTGTTAGTGCCGCCGACGCGCTAACCATGAAGGCTGACGTCTCGATTTCAGTCTATCGGTGTGTGTCATTGCTATCCATGCCAGGTGGAGCCGGCGCATGGTATCTCAATCTTCTGCTGCAAGGCGGTCACAGTGTGACCTCGCCCGCAAAGGAATTCCTGCTGTCACTGCTTTTCAATGGCCTCGCGTATTGGATGTTCATCCGCGCCAGTGCTGGCATAGTCTGGATTCTCTCTCCCCCGAAGGCCGCCCGTTGATTGCTCTGGGTCTGGGATGAAGCAAGTACTCGCCTTTGCGGGCAGCCTCTCTGCTGAGTTAGGCTTCTAATGCGGCTGGGGCGAGATACACAGGATTCCCGCCACTCGCTATGCGCGATCTCTATCCACTGCTAATGAAGCCGCTTTTCGACCCTCGGCCTTGGGGGACGCATGACCTTTCGCCGATTTATCCGCAGCAGTTCAAAGAAAAAATTGGCGAGTCCTGGCTGACGGGCGACAACTGCAAAGTGCAAAATGGGGCACTCGGGGGAGAGTCGCTGGCGGAGCTGGCGTCGCGTTTCAAGCGCGAGCTGATAGGAGAAGCTCCCGTTGACGGTAGCCGGTTTCCGTTGCTGGCTAAATTTTTGTTTCCATACGAGAAGCTTTCAATTCAGGTGCATCCGGATGACAATGATGCGCGTGCGATTGGACAGCCTTGGGGAAAGACAGAGTGCTGGTACGTTGCGCATGCACAGCCTGGCGCTGAAATTGGGCTGGGACTGAAGGCGGGAACCACGCGCGCTCAGTTCGAAAACGCGGTCCGCGAAAATCGAGCGGAAGAGTTGCTCAATTGGATCAAAGTTTCTGCCGGCGACATGATTTATGTCGCGGGAGGAACGGTGCATACTCTCGGCCCCGGGTCGATCATTGTGGAAACTCAACAGCAGTCGGACACCACATTTCGCTTGTATGATTACGGGCGGCCACGTGAGCTGCATTTGAAAGAGGGCTTGCGAGTGATCAAGGAAAAGGTCGCGTCGGGCAAGGTCAGGGCACAACCGTTCTCAAAATTTGGCAGCAATGGAAATCGCGTGCAGCCGCTGGTCGCTTCGACCTATTTCGGCGTGGAAAAGTTTGACCTGAATGCGCCGCAGGATTTTGACTTGCGGCACTTCGACAAGAGCTCTCCGCAGATTCTTGTCGGCACTGATGGGGCAGCTCTCGTTGAAACGGCTGGGTGTGATCCGGTCAGTTTTGGCAAAGGAGATGCGGTAGTGCTGCCGGCCTGTATCTCGAAGTTTAGAATTCAGCCGCAGCCCAGAGTGGAAATTCTGAAGTCATATGTGCCGGGAGTGGCGGTCGCGGAGCCGGAGACGAGCTTGTGATTCGAGATTGAAGTCAGACTCCCCGCCCTCTCTCTCCAGAAAACGGAGAGACAAGGACGGGGTACCCCGGCCAATCTAACAACTGAAATCCAGATGCCCGCGAAATTTTATCCCGTGATCCTTGCCGGAGGCCGTGGCACCCGCTTTTGGCCGCTCAGCCGAAAGAAGCGCGCCAAGCAACTGCTGGCGCTCGACGGGAAGCAGACGATGATCCAGCAGACGGTTGCTCGCCTGCTCCCGCTGGCTTCCGCGAAACAGTGTTGGATTATCACGAATGACGATCTGCGGCCTGAGATTCTGCGTCAGCTCCGGAAAATTCCGCAAGATCAAATCATTGCCGAGCCGGCCGGACGTAACACGGCTCCGGCGATTGGGCTGGCAGCGTTCATTTTGCAACGCGCTGATCCCGATGCGATGATCGGGCTGTTTCCTTCTGACCACGTCGTCGAAAATGCCGAACGTTTCCGCGAAGTGCTGCTCGAAGGAATCGAGATTGCGGCATCCGGCGATAACATCGCAGTGCTCGGAATTGAGCCGTCTCGGGCGGAGACGGGATACGGTTACATCGAGGCCGGATCGCTTTCTGCTGGTATCGCCTGTCACGTGCGCCGCTCCACCGAGAAACCGAATGCTGAGCGAGCCGCCGAATTTCTTCGTACCGGCAATTTCTATTGGAATAGCGGCATGTTTCTCTGGAGTGCGAGGACCCTCGCCAACGCACTCATCGAACACCTACCCAAGACGGCCGCCCTGTTGGAGAAGATCGCCGCAGATTATGGCACAAGAAAGTTTGCGGGCACGTTTCGGAAGCTCTATCCAAAGTGTGAAAATATCAGCGTGGATTACGCCATTCTTGAGCCACGTTCGGCAAAGGGAGAGCAGGAGTCGAACATCTTCTGTTTGCGTGCTGATTTCGGCTGGAATGATTTGGGCTCGTGGACCGCGCTGCATGAACACCATGTCGCGAAGAGCACGCCACCGGACGGCAACCTGATCTCTGCCCAGAGCATCTTCACGCTGAACGCGAGCGGGAATTATGTCCACGCGCCAGGGAAGTTTGTGGCCGTTGTGGGCATCAACGACGCCGTGGTGGTGGAAACTGAAGATGCCTTGCTGGTCACCACGCGCGCACAGGCGCAGGATGTAGGTAAAGTTGTGAAATATCTCGACGAGAAGAAGATGAATAAGTTGGTATGAAAATTGTCGTTGGTCCTTGGTCTTTGGCCAACGCCTTCGCGACCATCGACCTAGGGCTAGCAACCAATTCAATGATTAATACCGCTCTGCCAACGACGAACGACCAACGACCAACGACCTCCCCGATCAAGTTTGGCACTGATGGTTGGCGCGCAATTATTGCGGATGACTTTACCTTCGATAACGTGCGGCGTGTGGCCGGGGCCGTTGCCTCCTACGTGTTGAAGCACGAGGAGCCCTCGCGGGGACTTATAGTCGGCTACGACACACGTTTCCTATCACGCCTATTTGCGCAGCGAGCGGCGGAAGTCCTTGCTGACGCAGGTATTCCAATAAAGCTGGCGGATGACTACGTTCCAACCCCCGCAGTTTCGTTCGCCGTGAGAAGCATCGGTGCCGCTGGCGGAGTCATGATCACGTCTAGTCACAATCCGTTCAACTGGAACGGCGTAAAGTTCAAAGCGAAATTCGGCGGCTCTGCGACGCCAGCGATCATGAAGGTCATTGAGGAGGAAACGGCAGCGGGTGCCATGCCGAAGGGAAAGCAGGCGGGAATTGAGGATGTCGATCTAAAGCCTGCTTACGTTCGGGCGATCTGTCGCTTTGCCGATCTTGAACTCATCACGAAAGCCCGCTTCAAGTTTGCTGTCGATTCCATGCATGGCTCCGGGCGAGGTGTGCTGGCGCAGATCTTCGGCGAGCACAGAATTGAATTTATTGCGATCAGACAAGAGGTCAATCCGTTGTTTCCAGGCATCAATCCGGAACCGATTGAACCCCATGTCCGAATGTTGCAGGACACCGTAACTCGCGAGCGATGCCACGCCGGTCTCGCCACCGACGGTGATGCCGATCGTATTGGCGCGGTCGCCGAAGATGGTAGCTTTATCGATTCCCACAAATGTTTTTCGGTACTGCTGGACTGGATTCTGCGGCGCAAGCAATGGCCGGGAGAAGTGGTGCGGGCTTTCAACACGACCCGGATGGTCGACCGCATTGCCGCTAAGCACGGGCGCAAGCTGAATGAGTGTCCCATCGGTTTCAAGCACATTGCTGACCTGATGATGGAACGGGAAATCGTGATTGGGGGCGAAGAATCAGGCGGGATCGGTTATTCGCGGTTTCTTCCGGAGCGCGATGGCATTTTGAATTCTCTGCTGCTGGCGAACGTTATGGCGGAAGAGCAGAAGCCGCCGGAATTAAGTTCTTCCTTGATGCCTCAAAAAACGGCAACGGAGCTGAGCCTTGGGTATTGTTTCGAGCTTCGGGGACAGAGCCGCTGCTGCGGATCTACGCCGAAGCCGCTTCGCCCGAGTTGGTTGAAGAGGTGCTTGCGTCGGCTGAAAAGTTCGTTCATTCCGGGTGAGATTGTCTGCCGAGAACAGCGGGCGAGGACGCCCGTACCTCCAAAATCAAATTTGGTATATCAATAGTCGATGCAAAGGCCCTCGCACCTTTGCGGGTCGCGGTGCCATAATCTAACTAATGGCTAGCACCAGCACAGTTGCTCCTCCGGACTCTCCGGAGGTCCGCAAATATAACCGCATTCGTAGATGGCTCGGGATTGTCGAGTTTGTCCTCGGACTCGCGCTGCTGATCGTGTTGCTCATTACCGGTTGGACTGGGTGGCTGCGCGACCTCGCTTACGCCACCGCGTTTCAGAGTTATGTGCTGGCAGTGTTTCTTTACGTTGCGTTATTGGTCCTTATCAGCAAAGTTCTGGGTCTTGGTCTCGATTACTACAGCTTCCGCCTGGAGCATCGTTACCAACTTTCAAACCAGAAACTTCGCGCATGGGCATGGGACGAAACTAAGGGATTTTTGGTGACCGTTATTTTGGCGGCGGCATTGGTTGAGTTGCTTTATTTCATTATTCGCCAATTTCCGCAGCATTGGTGGGTGTTGGCCTGGCTAGGCTTTTTGGGTGTCACCGTTCTTCTGGCGCAGCTCGCGCCCGTGGTGCTGTTCCCCATTTTTTATAAGTTCGAGCCGTTGAAAGATGAGGAATTAAAGTTACGCCTGATCCGGCTGGGAGAGCGGGCGGGCACCCGAGTTCGCGGAGTCTACAAGTGGCATTTGTCCGAGAAGAGCAAGAAGGCGAACGCAGCGTTAACGGGACTAGGGAACACGCGCCGCATTATCTTGGCGGACACGCTGCTCGACAACTACTCGCCCGATGAGATCGAGGCGGTGCTGGCGCATGAACTTGGCCATCATGTTCATAAGCACATTCTGAAGGGCATCGCCATTCAGGCCGCAGTGACATTCGTGGGCTTCTGGGCGGCAAATTGGGCGCTGCACTATTCGATTGATCGCTGGCACATTTTTGAAACGCTGTCTGATTTTGCGAACCTGCCACTACTCGTATTGACCTTTGCTTTGCTTTCGTTTTTGCTGATGCCGGCGCTGAACGCATTTTCGCGATTCAACGAGCGCCAGGCTGACCGTTATGCCTTCGAAAATATTGCAAGTGTTACTCCTTTTGTGTCGTCCATGAACAAGTTGGCGGAACAAAACCTCGCCGAGCGGATTCCTACGCGATGGATCGAATGGTGGTTTCATTCACATCCCGCAATCGTGCGCCGAGTTGCTGCCGCCGAGCGCTGGCAGAAGACCAACGCTTCCTGAGTTTCACCACAGAGACACAGCGTCACAGAGAAAACGACTGCCAGCTTTTCAGAGATATTTGTTGGTGTCTCTGTGACGCAGTGTCTCTGTGGTGAAAACAGCGAAGTCAGTTTTTCCCGGAAAGCAGTTTCTGAACACGCGCAACGTCTTCTTCGGTGTCAACACCAATGCTGTCGTACGCGGTTTCAGCCGCATAGATCGGAATCCCATTCTCCAGGAAACGTAACTGTTCTAGACGTTCAGCTCGCTCGAGAGCGGATTCGGGAAGATTGACGAATTTGTCCAGTGCCGCTTTGCGATAGGCGTAAATGCCCAGGTGTTTGAAATAACTCGGGCGGGAACCGTCGCGATCGTACGGAACCGTGGCGCGAGAGAAGTATAGAGCCCTACCGCTCAGGTCGGTCACGATTTTGACGGCGTTCGGATTCGCGATGTCCTCAGCGGCGGCGGGCGTCTTGAGCGTCCCCACAGGAATCTGAGCATCTTTCATCAGGTTGACTAGAGCAGCGATGTGATCGGCGCGGATCATCGGCTCGTCCCCTTGCACGTTGATGTAAACGTCCGCGCCAATTGATTGAGATATTTCGTGGACGCGCTCCGTGCCGCTGCGATGTTTTTCGGAGGTCATCTGCGCTTTGCACGAGTGCTTTCGGCACAGTTCGTCGATTTCTTCAGAGTCGGTGGCGATAACGACGTCTTGCAGCAGAGGCGATGATCGCACGGCACGGTAAACCCAAAGAACAAGAGGAAGTCCATTGATCTCGCGAATCATTTTGCGAGGGAGCCGCGTGGATGCGAGGCGAGCGGGGATGACGGCGATGGCTTTCATGAGGTGCCAGTGTCGATGTTTTGGACAAATCTTGCAATACCGCTCCGGGCCATTCCGGACCTTCGCCGACGTAATGATAAAATGAATTTGGCCGTGAGTTGCGGCCAGGCACCTGCAGCGAACGCAAATTCCGGATCGTCCTCCACGCGTTCCCTTACAATCTTTGATGTGGCGGTGTAGCTCAGGTGGCTAGAGCGAGGGTCTCATAATCCCTAGGTCGTTGGTTCGAGTCCAACCGCCGCCACCACTTTTACAGTGCACAACGAGTTTAGGTAACACGCTGGTTGCCTCGCTATTCGCACCAAAGTGTAATCACTGAACAAACTTTTGCACAGTTGACAAGTTCCCGCCCGGAGCTTCAGAATTGGCGACTGTTGCCGCTTTCGTCCGATCTTCGAGCTTTACGTTTGACAACCGCCACGGGGCAAGTCCTGCAAGTGATCGTATCGAGGGAATCAAATCCAAGGAGAATTTATCTATGAAAGCACGTGCTTTTGCGACTGATCTGCTTGCCCTTCTTCTGCTTGCCTCGTTTTGCCTATCAGGTAGCGCGGCAGCACAGGACGCCCAGATCGCACCCGGCAGCGAACGTCCGATGTTCAAGCATTTCCGAGGTCAACTGCGTAGTCCTAAGAACGCGATCGAAGCGGCGGCAACTCCGCTCCAAACTTGGAATGGGTCGTTTGTTTCTGGGGGGACAACCTACAACTACAACATGGTTGGCACTCTGCCATCCGGCGGCGCGTCCACAACGGTACAAGTGGAAATTATTCCCATCAAGATCGTCATTGCCGGCAAGGGCCGTGGCGGTTCGACTACTTTCGACCCCGCTCACGTGCTCTCCAACGGAAACTCCGTGACGACCAACACCGTGCAATCGCCAATTTTCAACGGAATTCCATTTACTTCGGGCGGCGTTAACATGGGCACGACACAATATATCGATGCTTATCAGCGCGCCAATTTCTGGGGAACTGTGCAGAGCCATACCGGGTATCACCTGCTGCTGGGTGGGCCGACTGTTTTGCCGGAACAGACCCTTAGTCCTCCGACACGCTCCGGCAAACTTGGCAACGTATTCGGCTTTACAGCAGGATTGGTTGACATCAACTGGTTTGACTCCCAGGTCCACACTTTGATCACGAATTTAGGCATAACGCCGAACACGTTTCCCATTTTCCTGACGTACGACGTTTATCTCACGCAGAACAATTCCTGCTGCATCGGCGGCTATCACAGCTCGACCGGTCTTGTCAGCGCGCCACAATCCTACTCGCATGCCACCTACATAGATCATCCGACATTCGCACAGAACGTTTCCGCGCTGTCGCATGAAGTAGGCGAATGGGCAGACGATCCTCTGGTGGTGAACATTAATGGCAACAACACACCGTGTGGAAGCCTGGAGAATGGCGATCCGCTGGAGAACAATGCAAATTTCGGCGACTTTCCGTATACCGGCAACAACGGGTTCAGCTACGAGTTGCAGGACCTAGTAACCCTGCCTTACTTCGGTGCACCTCCGAGCACATCCGCGAACAACGAATTCACCTTCCAGGGTGAAACGTTGACGGTTTGTCAGAACGGCTCATAGCAGGTCAGTTAGTATCAGGGGCCCGCTTCGCAAGAGGCGGGTTTTTTCCTTTTGGCAATGTGTCGTAACAATTGTTAACTGGTGCACTAAAGTTGAGATCCCTTGCTACGCTCGGGATTTCGGCACGTGGCTTAGATGCCACGTAAGTGCCCCAAGTTCGCGCCCAACCGCCGATGCTAAATCTGGCCTTCCGTAATCTTCCAGTCCCCTGGAACCGGGGCACATACTTGGTGTGGACTTATGAGCTATGTCGTTCAGTCTCAAGAACCCCGCCGCCGCGCTGATCGTGTGCGGTTCGATGAGAGCACTCCTGTCGTACTTCGATTCTCTGACGGGCGGCGCTTTTCCGGACAATTGCAAGTCATCTCTGTCACGGGTGGCTTGATTTGCCTGTCGCGGCCATTCGAACCCGGGTCTCTGGTCAAGCTAATGTTCCTGACGCAGAGCGGGTCGGTGCTTGGCCAGGCGCAGATGTTGAGCCCTGTCGCCTGGGACCACCAGCCCTTTCGGTTCACTGTGCTGCATGATGACGATCGCTACCGGTTGCAAACGGCTATTCAGTCTCGCTTAACGCAGAGCCGGCGTCAGGACGAGCAGCGAAGCCGGGAACGCGAGCAGATGGAAAAGTTTAGGGCCTGGTAGTCCCGCACAATACTTGATTCTCCATCCGCGGTTCGCTTCTCCTTAACCCTCTTCTTCCCGCCGCTGCTTGCGGATATCTATTCCAAGCTGCTCGACTTTTTTGTAGAGGTGGCTACGTTCGAGGCCGAGGGCCTTTGCGGCGTTGGTCATGTGAAAGCCTGCGCGTTTTAGTTCGGCGAGAATCACATCTCGCTCGAAGTTCTCTACGCGATCGGCTAAAGTGCCGGTTTCTGAGCTTGCCGCAGGAAGTTCTGCTCCGGGCGCGAGCACAGAGCGAACTACCGCTCCGTCGACTTCGTCTCCAGTTGCGAGCAGCATCAGGCGTTCCACCATGTTGCGCAGTTCGCGGATGTTGCCTGGCCAGGAGTACTCCTGTAGAGCTTGCACCGCCTCGGAATTGAATGGGATGGACTTCCAGTTGTTTTGCGCAGAGACCTGCGCCGCGAAATGTTCGATTAGCGGGGGGATGTCTTCGCGTCGCTCTCGCAATGGCGGCAACGAAAGAGGGAAGACGTATACGCGGTGAAATAAGTCCTGACGAAATTTCCCTTCTCGCACTAGCGCTTCGAGATTGCGGTGTGTGGCCACGATCACGCGGACGTCAACGCGCAGCGGTTTCGTCCCGCCGATTCGCTCGACTTCGCCTTCCTCTAGCACGCGCAGAAGCTTGGCCTGCATCGGCAGAGGCATATCGCCGATTTCGTCAAGAAACAGCGTCCCTCGCTCGGACTGCTCAAACTTTCCGATGTGCCTCCCAGCGGCGCCGGTGAATGATCCTTTTTCATGTCCGAACAATTCGGATTCGATCAACTCGGAGGGAACTGCGGCACAGTTCAGGGCGACGAAGGGGCCGGACGCGCGCGGGCTTTTGTCGTGCAGAGTGCGGGCGACCAATTCTTTTCCTGTGCCAGTCTCACCGAGAATACAAACGCGAGTTTCGCTTGCGGCGACGCGTTCCACTTGCGCCATGACTTTCTTCATTGCTTCGCCGGTCCAGATAATCTCGTGCTTGCCGAGACGTTGGCGTAGTTGTCTGTTTTCGGACTCTAGGCGCTGAAGCCTGAGAGCATTTTCAACCGTGAGCAGAAGCTTGTCGGTAGAGATCGGCTTTTCGAGAAAATCCAGAGCGCCGAGTTTGGTCGCGTGCACGGCCATTTCGATATGCGCTTGACCAGACATCATCACAACAGGAGTGGAGACGCCGAGGGTTCGCAGATCTTCGAGGAATGAGAGACCGTCTTTGCTGGGCATGACAACATCGGAAAAAATGAGGTCGAAATTGTCTGCCTTGGCAAGATCGAGCGCGCGGCTTGCGTTGTCGCAGACAGTGGCTTGGTGTCCGGCGAGGCGGAAGGCTCGCGACAGGGAAGCAAGAGTGCTGGCTTCGTCGTCCACGATCAGCAAGTTGGCCTTTAGCGGCAAGCGTTTTTCCTCAAACGTGCGTTCCCTGGCCGGTCGGCAATTTATCGCGATTCGGGGGCAGGTCG
>WNFQ01007012.1_pt1 | contig 10484 bp, 10 predicted proteins | sample 5400171 | NCBI WGS metagenome assembly WNFQ01 (sample SAMN13153356, study PRJNA577476) | soil metagenome | isolation source: 20 cm soil under Madrone tree | place: USA:California | collected 2016-06-14 | reverse complement strand
CATCGTGTTGATCGTGTTTTTCAGCTCCAAAATTTCCCCGCGAACATCGACGGTGATCTTCTTCGAGAGATCGCCCCGCGCCACCGCCGTCGTTACCTCGGCAATGTTACGCACCTGGCCGGTCAGGTTGCCGGCCATGAAGTTGACCGAATCGGTTAAGTCCTTCCACGTTCCGGAAACGCCTCTCACTTCTGCCTGGCCGCCCAAAATTCCTTCTGAACCCACTTCAAGAGCGACACGCGTCACCTCCGACGCAAATGAGCTGAGTTGGTCCACCATTGTGTTGACGGTGTTCTTCAGCTCCAAAATTTCGCCCTTCACATCAACCGTGATTTTTTTCGACAAGTCGCCACGGGCGACCGCGGTGGTAACGTCGGCGATGTTGCGCACCTGACCGGTAAGGTTTCCGGCCATAAAATTCACCGAGTCGGTCAAATCCTTCCAAGTACCGGAGACATCGCGCACCTCGGCCTGGCCGCCGAGCTTTCCTTCCGAACCCACTTCCCGCGCGACACGCGTTACTTCGGACGCAAACGAACCGAGACGGTCAACCAGCGTGTTGATCGTATTCTTCATCTCGAGAATCTCGCCCTTCACGTCGACGGTGATCTTTCGAGACAGATGGCCATTCGCGATCGCAGTCGTAACCTCAGCGATGTTACGCACCTGCGCGGTCAGATTGCCGGCCATCAGGTTCACGTTCTCGGTCAAATCCTTCCAAGTGCCGGCGACACCTTTCACATCCGCCTGGCCACCCAGTTTCCCCTCCGTGCCCACTTCGCGCGCGACACGCGTTACTTCCGATGCGAATGAGCGAAGCTGGTCCACCATCGTGTTAATGGTGTCCTTCAATTCCAAAATTTCGCCACGAACATCGACCGTGATTTTTTTGGAAAGGTCTCCATTGGCGACCGCGGTCGTGACGTCTGCGATGTTTCGCACCTGGCCGGTCAGGTTTCCAGCCATTGAATTCACGCTATCGGTCAAGTCTTTCCACGTGCCGGCCACTCCTTTGACTTTCGCTTGGCCGCCTAGTTTTCCTTCCGTGCCCACTTCGCGCGCGACGCGCGTCACTTCCGAAGCAAACGAACTGAGCTGGTCCACCATCGTGTTAATGGTGTTTTTCAATTCGAGAATTTCGCCTTTCACGTCGACTGTGATTTTCTTGGAGAGATCGCCGCGCGCGACAGCAGTAGTGACGTTGGCGATGTTGCGCACTTGCCCGGTCAAATTGCGCGCCATGAAGTTCACCGAATCGGTCAGGTCTTTCCACGTTCCTGACACGCCTTCGACTCGGGCCTGACCGCCGAGAATTCCTTCCGAACCCACTTCGCGCGCGACACGCGTGACTTCCGAAGCGAACGAACGCAGTTGGTCCACCATGACGTTGACTGTGTCCTTCAACTCCAAAAATTCGCCTTTAACGTCGACCGTGATTTTTTTGGTCAGGTTTCCATTCGCCACCGCGGTCGTAACCGTGGCGATGTTCCGGACTTGTGCCGTTAAATTTCCGGCCATCAGGTTCACGTTTTCCGTCAGGTCTTTCCACGTTCCGGCCACGCCTTTGACTTTCGCTTGGCCGCCCAGTTTTCCTTCCGTGCTCACTTCGCGCGCGACGCGCGTCACTTCCGAAGCAAAGGCGCCGAGTTGATCGACCATGGTGTTGACCGTCTTGACCGTACGCAAAAATTCGCCCTGCAGCGGCCGTCCGTCGATTTCTCTGGCCATCGTTTTCGAAAGGTCACCTTTTGCAACAGCACCGATGACGCGCGCCATTTCGCTGGTCGGATCAACTAAATCTCCAATCAGCGTGTTGATGCATCCGATGCAATCTGCCCAGCCTTCCGAAACCGCGCCCAGGGAAATACGCTGACCGATACGTCCCTCCTTGCCGACTACGCGTCCAATGCGCTCGAGCTCGCGGCACATTCGTTCGTTGATTGCAATAACTTCGTTGAAGGTATCGGCGACTTTGCCGGCCAGACCGGTCCAGTCCGCTGGCAGGCGGACCGAAAAGTTTCCACGCTTGAATGCGATCAATGCGTTGAGCAATTGTTTCAGCTCGATTTGGTTTTCGCCGTTAAAGCGAGCACCGTTTGCCGGACGAACGATAGAGACAGGATTAGATTTCTTCATAACGAATCAATCAGAGTGAGAAAAAAGGGGGGCCTACCGATCGCGAGTTTCGATCCGGTAAGAATGAACCCATAAGCCGCCGCCCTCCTTGGACGAATCGTCAGATTCATCGCATTAAATTGAATACGCAGCAAGGCCAGCGCCAGGTTGTGCGATAATGGTCACGACGGCCTGCGATTTCGCGTCATCACCGATCACGATAAAGCGACCGTGATAGGGTGGCATCGGCTTCGCCGGATAAGGCGGGCGGATGATCGCGAATCCTTGCGCTCCAAGCGCAAGACTGAGCAGGACGCCGAGGGCGAGCGTTTTCATATTGCTGTTCTCCTCTGCATCATTCGTGCCATAGAAATTCCTAATTCTGCGACGCCGGCTCAGTGGGTGAACCACCGGCCGATTGGGTAGGCAAGAAAGGGCCGAGCGCTGCAACGGAAGATCGCTACATCCGATTTGGATTTCGAGACAACACCTGCGATCACTTCAGGAACAACAGCAGTCAGCAGCGTGTTCAAATCGCCATAAATACTACACCAAGTAATTCAGTTGTCCAACATTTTGTAAAACCCCGGGCGACTTTCGCATTTTGGATTTCGAATTAACTTCCCGTCCGATGCCACAGTTTACTTATCGAGCCCGCGACGCGCAGGGCGCACTGGTGGAAGGCGTGCTGGATTGCGCCGATCGCACCATTGCCATTCGCCAGATCGAGCAGAAACGTTGCGTCCCTATTCGGATCGAGATCGTCAATGCACGTCCCGAACGCGATCAGAAATCGCAATCGGTCGCGGCGACGGCGCCAACGCAGGCCTTGAAAATTCCACACAACCAGCTGCTCATTTTCACCGAACAGCTCGCGCATTTGCTCCAGGCCGGCATGACGCTGGACGAAGGATTGTCGATCTTACAAAAGCGGCTCAAACAGCCGCGAGTACAGGAAATGACGCGAGCATTGCATCAAGCGCTGGTTGATGGCCGAAGTTTTTCGCAGGCCTTGCGCGAGATGCCGCGAATTTTTCCGCCGCTCTTTGTCAATCTAGTCGCGGCGGGCGAAGCAAGCGGAGCGTTGCCGGAGATTTTGCACCGGCTCGTAAAACATTTGATGCAGGCGAAGGATCTGCGCGACCGCGTTCAGCAGGCGCTGATCTATCCGGCGTTTCTGGCAGTCGCCGGCGCGGCGCTGATCACAATCTTCATCACTTACATGGTGCCGCAGCTGACCGGGTTCATGGCCCAAATTGGCGGCGCCCTTCCGCTGCCGACGCGAATCCTGATGCAGATTCATCACGGCATCATTACGTATTGGTGGTTGGCAATCCTGATTGTGATCGGCGTGAGCGTCGGTTTTCGCGCATTCGTCCGCACCGAGGAAGGACGGCTCACTTGGGACCGATTTCGGTTGAAGATTCCGGGGTACGGGCGTGTGATTCGTCATCGTTACTACGCGCAGTTTTCACGCACGCTTGGCACGCTCATCCAAAACGGAATTCCCCTCCTCCGCGCGCTCGATCTGGTGAGCGAGATCGCCGGCAATCGATATTTGGAATTAAAGGTCACCGAAGCGCGCCGCGCCGTGGTGGATGGGGCAACGCTCTCTGCGGCGTTGAGTGCGCAGCACATTTTTCCGGATTTGTTTACCGACATGATGGCGGTAGGCGAACAGACCGGACGTTTCGGAGAAACAATGCAAACGATTGCCGATGTTTATGAGCGCGAGCTGGACCGCAACGTTGCCATCATTTCGCAGTTGATCCCGCCGGTGATTATCGTTGTGATTGCGCTTATCGTAGGGCTGGTGGTTTACAGCATTCTTTCGGCAGTATTTGAGGCGACACATAGCTTGCAGTTTCGGCCGCACTAAGATAGTCTCGCCGGCCAAATGGTTTTTCGCGTTCTCGCGTGCGCGATCGTGATAGGTGCAGCATTCCTCGTCCGGGCACAAGAAGCGTTGCACCGCACACTGCTGCCTCCGAATAGCGGCAGGCCGGCTGTTTCCCGCAGCGGGCAGCCCACGGTTGAAATTCCTACTTACCAAGGCGGGCCGACAATTGAAACTCCAACCGATCAACACTCAGTTGCTCGGAGCGGCCAGCCCACGGTTGAAATTCCTACTTACCAAGGCGGGCCGACAATTGAAACTCCAACCGATCAACACCCAGTTGCTCGGAGCAGCCAGCCAACAGTTGAGACTCCTACTTACCAACGTGGGCCGGCAATTGAGACTCCAACTGGTCAAGGCAAACCGACAATCGAGGCGCAATCGAAATCAGGAGTGGCGCTGCCGCAAAGTGCCTGGCTCGATTTACGCCAAAATGCGGCCGCGAACTCAAACGCGCAAAGTGCGCCTGATTGGGTTGAGGCCCTCGCCATGACGCCCGCACCCTCAACGAGCAGCGCCGCTGGGAAAACTGTCTTCCGCATTCGCACGGCGCATCCGCCGGGAGATTACCAAGTGCTCTTCTTTCGCCTGCTCTTCGACGACAAAGCGGAGGCGCGACCGGAAGTCGTGGCATGGGACGAATCGGGCACGCAAGTTTTGCGATCGGGCGAACTCGGGTCCGGAGTGGGTCTGCCGAGTTCGGATTCGGTCATGATTCCAATGAACGGAATTTCAACGCTCGATATCGAAGTGCCCGGTGATGGAAAAACGATCCGCGGCGCGTATCTCGACTGGATGACGAGCAGCGATGTGGTGCATCCGCTCAGCGCCGAACATCGAGATCTGATCCGGGAGCCGTTCTCATTGATGCCACCGCTGCATTCGCCGGCGCAGGACACCGAGCAATTTGGAACCGTCACCGCCACGCTCGCCGCGGAAACGATCCGCATCGGGCCGAGTCTGCAACAAGGCGCGGCCTTTCAATTCGGAATGGAGGCGCAACCGCTGCTCGCGTTGTTAACGTTTGAAGTGGCGAGTCCTCGAATCGATTCGCCGCCGGAAGTTTATGTGAACGGCGAGGACGTCGGAGCGGCGACACTGACGCTGCCGGAACTGGCCGATCCAGCTTATCGCGGCGAGATGGAATCGCTCCTGAAAGAGATGCACTTTCAATACACCGGCTGGCTGCGCGGTCAGAAGCTCATTCCGGTCAGCAACTTGAAAGTCGGCACGAACGATGTGATCATCCTGAGCGCCTCCGCTACATCGACATCGGCGATTCGCGGGACGCAGGTGCAACTAAAATATCTTTGGGAAAAATCGGATTATCTGCTCCAGACCAATCATTAATTGAATTGTAACAGGCCGTCGCGTGTCTGTTTAGGTCACAAATGATGAAACGAACGAATCAATCTGGCTTCACCCTGCTCGAGATCATGATCGTAGTCAGCATCATCGTGATCCTGCTGGGTCTCGCGATTTCAAAAATGGGCAATCCGACGGCGTTCGCCAAGACCACGGCTGTGCGAGCGGACGTCCAATCAATCGGCACGCAATTGATGCAGTATGAAGCGATGAACGGTTTTTATCCGACCACCGAGCAAGGTTTGCAGGCGCTTGTCACCCAGGCCGAGAGCGAGCCCAGACCAACTCGGTGGTACCAGTTCTTCAAAGAACTTCCGAAAGATCCCTGGGGCACGGTTTATATTTATCGCTGCCCTGGAATTAAACATCCGGACAAGTACGATCTCTTTTCAGCCGGGCCCGATCGTCAGCCGGACACGGCCGACGACGACTGGGGCGAATAACGCCTCTTAAGACCGACAATCGGCTTATTGCTCCGCGGCCGGCGGTGGAGGCTGTGGCGGCGGTTGCGGTTGAGGATTTCGTTGAATGGTGCCGCGCACATGCGGTGTCGGCGCGACCACTCCGGGATTTTGACCCGGTTTCTGAAAACCCGGCTGCAGCGGCGGCGGAACAACGCCCGGTGCCGGTCGGTTCGGCAACGGTTGAGTGATTAGTTGCTGGTTAAAAGTGAGTGTCGCGAATTGCCCGTCTTTGCCGATCGTCACTTTGGTTTCGCCCACTTTGTCCGACCATTCAATGTTCGCGATTGCGTAACCATCCACCGGCCCACCACAGGTCGTCAGATATTTTTTGAACTCCTTGTCACCCGTTGACGCGATCGTAACCATGTCGCAGTCGGGCGCCTTTGCGGCGCTGGTAACGTAAAGGTCCTTCGCGAAATTTGGTGTGGCTGCCGGCGCAACCACGGCGCTGGCGACGGCGAACGGCGAATGATCAAGCATTCCTTTGTAGCGATCGAAATTTAATCGCTTCGGCAAATCGTCATCGGCGCGCGCGGAAAAGATTCCGATCGTCGCGAAGATCGAGATGTAGATTCGTGGGCGCATCGTACTCAACCTTTCTTGCGGTTAGCCGGCGCAAACCAGCGCGCGATCTTGAATTTGCCGCGCATCATGGTCGCGTCATTGCTGTCAATCACCAGGTTCACACTCTCAAAGACAAGGAACGCGTCCGGTTGTTGAACGTCATAAAGAAAGTGAACAAGCTCCGGCCAATGGCTGCTCGTTTCGATGGAAGCGAAAACAGCTTGATGATTGGGAGTTGTTTCGCCTGACCCGATCGCCGGGTTCTCGATTAAAATGTTGTACGTACCGGCGATTTGTTTGAGTTGATCGAGCAAAGTGGAAGCTTCCTCGGCGCCTTTGAGGGTAGGCTGCGTTTTCTGCACCCATTGGTCGCGCCTCGCCCAGAGATCGCGCTCTTTCATGTAAACGGTTTGCTCAGAGCGGGTCGCTTTGCGCGAGGCCAGCTCGCGCCGCGAGGTGCCAATCGTTCCCAAAAGCCATCTCCAAACGAAGAGATTGACGAGCAGGAACAAAATGCCGGCGACAGCGAGCGTCATGATGCGCTCGCGCTGACTCATCCGTTGATAAGCCCCTGTCAATTTCGCCATCATCGCGGTTTTCCCTCCAGACGAAATTGCGCATGATTGTTCGCCAAAATTCGCGGTGCGGCCATATCGAATCGGAAATTCTGCAAGCCGGAGTTCTTTTTAATTTTCTCCGCGAATTGATAGGCCAACGCGGCAGTGTTGGACTCGCCATCGACTGAGATCTGGCGCGCGGACTGATTGTAGGCCGTGATGTGGACATCAGCCGACGGCAAGCTTTCGTAAAGGTGCAACAGAATTTCGACCGGGTAGAAGCGCGAGTCGATCGCCGGTGCGAGCGCTTTCCAGTTGGCTTCAGTCTCGCGAATGAACTGTGTTTGCGGCGCGTCGCGCGCAATCAGTCGATCAAGTCGCGCGATCGCGAAACGGCTGTAAGCAAGGTAAAGGAGAAAAAGGAGAAAGATCGCGGCGTAAGCGCCGCCGGCCAAGGTGAGTCGCTTCTGCCATTCACCGCGCTTAACGAGTTGCGCCCGGCGCTGCCGCCAACTGTCGGGCAGGAGATTAAGTTTGACCGACGCCGGCGGCGTCTCGATCCCTACGAGCTCGGTGGGAGTCGCGAGAATCCCCTGCACCATGTCGCGCAGATCGTAACAACTTTCATCGAGCAAGACGCTGGGAAAGGAACCATTGATACCTTGCAGCTCTGCGCTTAACGCCAGGTGCGGCAATTCCATTTGCAGTTGTTCAGGCGCGGCTCCGTCCAGTGTGCGGGTAAGGCTGACCTTTCCATTTTCAGTCACAGCCGAAACCAGCGTTTCGCCTTCTGGATAAATTAGCAGCGCACGTCCTTCCGGAGCATAGGTAGTCGCGCGCTGCGCTGCATAAACTGTGACCTGGCGCGGTATGATGCCGTTATCAATTAGTGGCGCAGCAATTTCAGCTAATCGCTCATTCCTCACTGCGATGGCGGAAATAACGCTTTCGGTTTCGTTTTGTTCGATCAATTCGAAATCGGTCGTGACTTCCTCCGCTGAAAACGGAAGCGCCTTCTCGATTTGAATCCGGACCATCTCCGGAAATTCCGTCGGATCGATGGTCGGCAGACGGAATCGCTGCGCGAGGACAGCAGCGATTGGCAAGCTCAAGACAACGTTGTCCTGGGTCGAGAGGAGCGGCACGGCTTCGTCGAGCGTGCGCAGCAAGCGCACATTCCACGAACCGTTGTCCTTACGCGCGCGCAGGAGATTCCAGCCGTTCGCGGCCGGCGTGATAAAGACCGGTGTCGATGTTGGCGCGATAACTAAAACTCCTTCCAGGTAATGAGTTGAGGAACGGCGCCGACCCGCCGAAACACCATTTGCACCGTGCGCTTGGCTTTGCCAGCCGTTCCGACGCTAACAACGCGCAACACCGGATCCTTGAACGAAATGAGCCCGTTGAGATGCTTGAATTGCTCTTCATTTAGTCCGAGAAGCAAGCGCGCATCGTCGATTCCTCGTATCTGCGTATCATCTTCAGTGCCATCGATTCCATCTGGCCCGCGTCGCGCTTGCAAGAACCGATCCACGATCTCCGGTGTTAGTCCTGGCAAAGCAAGCAGGACGTCGCGGGATGCCCACGCCAAATCCACTGGGCCGCCGCTGTTGAGAGTGAATTCATCTTCCCATCCGGGCGTGCTCGTGAATTCGGACCAGCCGGCGATTTTTTTCAACTCCTCGATACGCGTCAGCAACGTGTGCGGTGGATGATAGTCGTCACTTTCAGACGGAGCATTTAAATGATGCAGACCGGTGTTTGGCTCCACCCAATCAAGCAGCGAATCTACCATGGTGTCGCGTTCATGGAGATCGATTTCCTTAATCTCGAGAAATCGCCGTAAAATTTCCAGTCGCTCGGGATCTTCTCCCGCCACCAGCCAGTTTAAGTTCAAACGTCCGCCTTCACCGCTGAGTCGCGCCTCGTAACTCGCACCGTTATCCAGTTGCCGGCTCAGATTTGGCGAACCTGGAGTGACTGCCGGATGCAGCGCCACTTCCGCTCCGGAACAGGCCACCGCCTCCGCCTTCAACATTCGCGCTCCCTCTCCTGAAAGCGATAACCGCGAATCGATGTCGAGCGCCCACGAAATCACCAGCGCGCTCAACAAAAAGATCGCCCAAAGTGCCAGCATGATGGCCGCGCCAGAAATTAATTTCGAATTTGATGAAGGCATCTTCATAACATCGGCATCATCACATCGGCGTCCGGCCAAGCGGAATGATCGCCTCCCATGGCACGGCAGCATCACTCCGGCCGACCGTTAATTTCACCAGCCGCGGCAACGTGCCGGCGTCCGTCCACCGTTCCACCCACACATTTAAACGCGCATCAAAATAGCGAACTTGGAAACTGCGCACATTTTCAATTAGCGGAACCCAGCTTTCGTTCGCGTTAGTGAGCGACGAATCGTCTTTCGGTTTTCGCAGAAAGCCGAGATCGAGCCGATCGCCATCGTTCTTTTCCGATTGCAACCGCAACGCCACTACAAAATCGGCCGCAGCATAGCGCGTCATCAAACCTGGACCCGCGCTGCAAATCCATCGGATCTCGTCCCGCTCGCGATCATTCAATTTGAAGGCCTCTCCAAGCAGCGCGCCTTTTCCGGGAGGCAAGCTCTGCCACTGCGCCGCGAGCACTTCGCGCAAACCGTCGTAACGCGCATCGGCCGCGAGCGCTTCAGAAGAAAGACGAATCGCCACCAGATTGGATTGGACGAAGCGATAGATGGCCAACGCCATTGTGGCCAAAATCGCAACCGCCATGATGATCTCGAGCAAGGTGAATCCGCGGTGGCGATTAACCGGGGCGATAGACATAAAATTCGATTTGCTGCGATTGTTCGGCGCCGCCGCGCGTCCACTTTACTGTGAGCGTAACTCGATTCACACCGGCGAGTCGCGTTCCGTTGTTTTCTTCCAATTCAGCGGGGACGCTTTTTTGAACCAGCTTCACAACTCCGTAACCGGTGTCGACATTGAATTCCTTCGCCGGATCGGGAAATCCGGGCGTGGCCTGCACCTCGGCCATTCGATTGGATAAAATGTGCCGGACACGGTCTTCCTCCGCGTTGAGGGTACTGGCGTTGAGACAGTTTTGCACCGCGCGGCCGAGCGCGAGCACGCCGAGAGCGAAAATCGCCAGGCCCATCAGCACTTCGTAAAGCGCAAAGGCAATCTGACCTCTGACCTTTGATCTCTGACCTCTGATCTTACCTCGCCGCATAGTTTGCCAACTGGCCGTAGCCTGTAAGCGGCGAATAATTTGCCGTCCACGTTCCCGCTCTTCCTTCAAACCGAACGATCGCAGGCTCGCAGGTGCCCGTCGGCCAGAAAATCCATTCGCCCGCGGGCTTGGCCGTGAGTGCAGCCGGCAAAGTGAGCGTCAACGCGCTTCCCCGTTCCAATGCAAATGTCGCCACCGCTTTCTTCTCCTCGCCTTTGGCGAACGCCTCCGGTTGCACAATCACATCCTTCTCGCCCCAAACAATCAAGTAAGCGCGATGCTCGGCCACGCTTC
>WNFQ01004194.1_pt1 | contig 10484 bp, 7 predicted proteins | sample 5400171 | NCBI WGS metagenome assembly WNFQ01 (sample SAMN13153356, study PRJNA577476) | soil metagenome | isolation source: 20 cm soil under Madrone tree | place: USA:California | collected 2016-06-14 | reverse complement strand
ATGCCTTCGATGTAACGGCCATACAAATCGTCGAGCAGAGAGTTAATGAACTCACGATGGGCGGGTGTCATCTCTTTTTTGGTGAACATGTCCGCCGCGCTCTTGTATTTCCCGATCTGGTAAATGTCCGGATAGATGCCCAGCTTGTCGAGCGAGCCGCGGAAGAACATCACGTCGGCTGCCAGACCAATCGTGAATAGTTCACCTGGGGGCGGCACAAAAATCTTGTCGCACGCGGTGGCAATGTAATAGTCCTTGTTGAGGCCCGTCTCCATATACGCATAGACGGGTTTGCCCGATGTGCGAAAGTCGGCAATGGCCCCGCGAATCTCTTCCGACTTGGCCCAACCCGCTTCTGACATGTCGATGTCCAGCAAGACAGCCGAGATGCGCTGGTCGCTTTTTGCCTTGCGGAATTGCGTCAGCAGGCTGCTGAGTGATTGCGGCTGAGCGCCGAACAGGCGACGAAACGGATCGTCGGGAACGTAATCGGGAAGGGCGCCTGAGATTTTGAGCGCCAGCACGCTGTTGTCCCGAATCGATGGTCGACTCCCGCGCAACGCCGAGACGAGAATCGCAATCCCGACGACGCAGATAAGGACGAGTCCGAGCAGAATGCCTCCAATAGTAAGCACGACTTTGCGGGTTGTTGACATTGCCATAAGCGATTTTTACCTATTATTTTCTAAGAATTCTGACTGATTGTGATTACGAGCAGACGGCCGAAAAGGTTTACCAGAGGGTCACAAAAGTGATTAGCTCCGAAGGTGTGACAAACTTAGATCACTCCTTCGGAGCCTGGGCTCAAACAACCACGTCGCTATAAAACATCGTCTCGTAACGCGGACGTCCGTCCCGCCGCGATACTCATAGCGCTACATCTTCATACTAGGCATCGCCTCTGATTTCGGCGCCGGCTTTGCCACGGGAGTTCCAACGTGCAGGAGCGCCAGCCATTTGCCATTGCGCAGCGCCCAGATCGACGTGTGTCGCTCGGGACCCATGTTCGGACCGGCAGGCGGCGTTACCAGGTAAGTCACTAACGCCGCTCCGGAATCAATTTTGGCGCTCTTCCATTCGGACAATTCAAATTTGGAGAAATCAAGCATGCCTATGCCCTGTACTGATCCAGCTTTGTCATAGAAACCGTCGGCTTCGAGCTCTACAGAGTCAGGCGCCAGGAAAGCCGCGAACGCGTCGCTGTTATGGCTCTTGATGGCATCCCAGACCAGTTTCTCGTCAGCGATTGGATCGGTTCCGGTTTCGGCCGGCTTGGCTGGCGGACTCGCGGCCCCTTGTGTTTTGCTCGGGCTCGTCGCAGACGACGGTGACGGCATCGGCGGCATGGTCTTCACCGGAGTCTGCTGGTAATAGAACGACAACCATTTTCCGTCGCGATTTACCCAGACAGCCGCCGATCGATAAGGACCCGGCGGGACCTCGGCGCCTTTGTACGTGGCTTTGAGAGTCGTCTGGTAAGTAAGAATCACGGCATCGTTATCGATAGGCAACATCTTCCAATCAGAAAACGTGGCGTCCCTAAGGTTGAAGTCCTTTACGTCGGCGACTATGCCGGCCTTGTCAAAGACTTTCTCGTCAGTGACCTCGAGATAGTCGCTGGCTAGCAGGTTTTTAAACCCATCAAAGTTTTTCATCTTAATCGTGTCCCAGACCGCCTTCTCTTTGGAGATGATGTCGGCATCGGAGGGCGGCGCGGATTTCGGCGTCGCCATGTTGGCATTCGATCCCATGTTTGAATTTGACGGCTGATTGGTGCACGCGGCAGCAATTAGCAAAAACGAAACGAGGGCAAGAATCTTCTTCATGACTCGAGGACTCCTTTGGACTCAGACTTTAATAAAACGTGTGAGGTGCTTCTATGCCAAAACGGAAGTGTAGTCAAGGGTGCGATGCACCGCTGCTAAGAACAGAGTGCGTCTGCACCAGTCAGTCGGCAGGTGGCTTATCGGGGCAGTAGCCCGACCGTAAGGGAGGGCGGCGCAGTTAGACCAGAGTAACCGGCTGACGTCGGACTACGTACAACAGTCAGATTGGATTGTTGCCGACCGGGGCGCTTTCCGGAAGTTTAAATAAACGACGTGCTTCAAAATGCTCGGTGATGATCATTCGCGCTCGCCAAAGAGTTCTGAGTCACCACGCGCTAAATGTATCTCGCTGCTAAGATCGCCGTACCTTTGAGCTTAGAGAGTTTCGAGAATGCTTCCACGGTCGCAACTCCTCTTCATTTGATCCTGCCCAGAGTGACGGCCACGCCCTCCCTCACGGTCGGGCTACTGCCCCGACCACGCGCGGTCGCTGCCGCTCCCAATTCTGTATCGCCGCAGCGATTGCCTCGAACAGTTCATCGGCGCTTTTTTTCCTGATGCCAAGGTCACACGTTCCCCTGACTTCACGCCTTTAGTGTGAAGTCAGCTTTCACTGGGAAAATCTCAGCCGGCTGACCATTTCGGTGAAACGAGGATCGGAACGCAGCGGATCGAGGATTGGCTCGACCTTGAGATTAATAATCCAACCGGCGCGATCGTCGTACGCCTGGTTTAGTTCGGCAAACGCTCGCTCCTTGTCGCCCAGGCCGGTGTAAAGGACCGCCAGATCCCAGGAAGAGACATAATCCTTTTTCGATCTTTCCTTTAGCTCATCCAGGATCTTCAAGGCGTCGGAGTGCTTGTCCGCAGCTGCATAAGCATGCCCCAATAAACCCAAGGCGCCCGACGTTCTTCCGGCGATGCCGATCGCTTTCTGGAATTCTCTGATTGCTTCTTCGTGCATCCCTTTCAGGTCGTAGACTTCTCCAAGATTAAGATGCCCTCCGGAATCATTCGGATCCAGTTCGATTGATTTCTGATACTGCTTTATAGCCTCATCGTACCTGCGGGCAAGGTAAAACGCACCGCCAACATCATTGCTGAGCACTACTGAGAGCGGATCAACCTGTAAGCCGCGTTGGGCCGTGGCGATACCTTCATCCAATCTGCCGGTCGCCGAAAGGAGGTACGAGTAGACCTCATAAGTAATTTCGTAATTCGGGTTGAGTTCGATGGCTCGCCGGTATTCACGTTCGGCCGCGGGCCAATCCAAATCATAAAACATCGTGATCGCGCCGGCCGTGGTGTGTGCTTCCGCGAGCGTGTCGTCAAATTCCAGGGCACGCTTCACCGCGAGTTTTGCTTTGGGATAACCTTCGCGCGGCGAAATCCAACCATTGGTGGCGGACGCGCCGTAGGCGTCTCCCAGGCCCGCATAGGCCAGGGCGAAGGTTGGATCAATAGCGATGGCTTGATTGAAATATTCGACAGCCTTCCTGTGATCTGCAGGCGTAAATTTCAGCCAAAAGTATCGGCCCTTGAGATAAAGTTGGTAAGCCTGGGGGTTCTGGGTGTACCGCTTCTTTAACTTGCTTTCCACTGCGCCCGAAAGTGTTGGGCGCAGGTTCGCCGAAATAGCTTTTGCGATCTCGTTCTGGACCGCCAGAAGATCGGCGACCTTGCGCTGGTAATGCTCACCCCACAGTTGCTTGTTGTCACGCACGTCGATCAATTCGGCGCTCACCAATAAGTCGTCGCCACGTTGCAACAGCCGTCCGGTGAGAACCGCGCGTACCCCCAGTTCATTTCCAGCTTTGAGTGGGTCGGTCTCTTTGCCTTTGTAACGAAAGGCGGAGCTGCGGGGTGTGACTTTCAGATTGGGAAGCTGAGTGAGGTTGTTGATGACGCTTTCCGTCAATCCATCAGAGAGATATTCAGCATTCTGATCATTGTTCTGATTGACAAACGGCAAGACGGCGATTGATTCGATCGCGACTTCAGTATTGCGCGCATGCAGATAATAGAACAAGCCAATCGCGCATACGACCAACGCCGGAACCAGCAGGATCACGAGGAGTTTGTGCTGCTTAATCCCGGAAACCAGATACTCAGCGCTTGATGCCCTGGTACTCGGAGTACCGCTATGAGGCGGCAAGTCCCGCGCATCGGATCCGGCGCCGCCCGAAGGCGCTACTCCGAGCCTGGGAGACGGCGGTGGTGGCACCGTCGTGTCCAAGCCGACACTGCCGGCGATTTCCCGGCGCACCTCCTTCAACTCGATCGCCACATCCTTGATCGTTTGATAGCGTTCATCGGGATCTTTCGCCAGACATCGCCGGACTATTCTCTGCAAATCGGCTGGAGCCAGAGGATTGAGATCGCTAATCGCGGCAACCGGTTCGCGAATGATCTTGTTGAGAGAGTCAATCGCGTCTTTGCCCTCGAAGGCCCTCTGCCCAGTCACGGCTTCGAAGAGAATGCAGCCAAATGAGAAGATGTCAGAACGCTGATCGATCTCTTTGGTCTTTCCCTGGGCCTGTTCCGGAGACATGTAGCCGACAGTACCTAGAATCATACCGGGCTTCGACAGTTGTTGTAGGATCGCCGTGGCCACCTCAGAGCTTCCGGTTTCGGAGGTCCGCTGCGGCTCGACTAGTTTTGTCAGACCGAAATCCAGGACCTTGGCGTGGCCATCGGTTGTGACCATGAGGTTGTCGGGTTTCAGATCGCGGTGCACAATTCCGGCCGCGTGGGCTTTCGCTAAACCTTCCGCCGCATGCTGTAAATATCGCAGCAGCTTCGCCAGATCGGTCTGGCCCCCATGAATCAGTGCACGCAGCGTTTGCCCATCAACAAACTCCATTGCGATGAAGTGCGTGCCTTCGCTTTCGCCGATCTCATAAATATGAGCGATGTTGGGATGATTGAGCGCCGCAGCCGCCCTGGCTTCCTGCACAAAGCGCCGCATGCGGTCCTGATCCGAAGCAAGATTGGCAGGCAGAATCTTGATCGCAACCTTGCGATTGAGCTTCGTGTCTTCCGCCAGGTAAACCTCGCCCATGCCGCCCGCGCCAAGCTGTGAGCGGATTTCATAGCGTCCGAGTTTTGTGCCTGTCGTAAGAGACGGCGCCATGATCGTGACCATGTCCGTCATGACGGACGATGTCTTAGCGGCGGAGCAGAATCAGTATGCCCGCGAGGATCGCGAGCACGGCCAGGCCAGTTGCGACCGTAGAAGAGATTTTGTAATTGAGCAGCGGCAGCAGTCCAGTGAGAGTCAACCACAGACCCAACAAAAGCATTCCTAAATTTCTACCGCCTGCATTTATTAATGACATTCTTTCTCCTCCTGTTTGCTATTTGCGTTTCGCGGAGTTTCGTGTGGTTTAGTGGATCGTTCTCCACGCACCTATAGGCGATCCACGAAATCACACGACACGGCCACGACGAGAACTAACTGTAGAGGCAATTCAGAGACACACTAAGTCAACACCCTGCCTCTTATTTGAGCTTCGCGTATTCGTCTTTGGCCTGCTGCACGACTGGAAGATCAGCATCAGCATCTTTCCAGACGGCCAGAAAATCCTGATATTCCTTTCGCGCCTTTGCGGTGTCGCCACTTAAGACTGAAGCACGTGCCAGTCCGAGGTGGGCCAGAGGGTACAAGGGCGACGAAGGTTCTATGCCTCTGTGATCGAGAATTTTTTGAAACTCGGCGGCGGCTTCGTTACCTGCCTTCTGCCGGAGATAAATCTGACCGCGGACATAGGTCAACCAGATGCCGGCCACATTCCCAAACTCGAAGCGAGTCGCGGGCCGCAGTATCTCGATCGCCCCGGCGGTGTTACCGCGATTCATTTCCATGGTCGCGCGCACCAGTGGGATCAGCACAGCTATCGTGGCCGTATCTTTCGGAAAGCGCTTCTGTAACTCATCGACAAATGACTGGGCTTGACCCAGCTCGTTGCAATACGCCAGAGCCATCGCCGCGGAACCTAAGCCAATTCGGTCCCGCGAAAGTGCAACGCCCCGAGCCACCGCTTCTTTGGATTGCTGGCACCTGCCCAGGACCGCCTCAAAAAAAGAATTGGAAGTTTCAGCCTGTCCGGCGTTCTCCTTCCGGTCCTGGCTCAACATCATTTCGATAGAACGACGACTAAAATCCCGAGACTTCTGCCATTGTCCATAGAATGCGGAGGTACCGGCCTGATAATCCAGAGCGTCAGTCTCGGTTGGCCGTTTGCTCCACCAGTCCAGCTCTCTTTTCAAGATGTCCTGATCGCCCCGGATGAATGCCAGCTGGGAACTATAGAAGCGATAGATGCTTCGTTCGGGATTTTGCCCCAGCGTTTGCTCGAGAACTTGTCGAGCTTCGTCGAAACGGTTCAGCTTGATGAAGTTTTCTACATAGTTGCCCTGGGCGGTGGTGTTGTTCGGGCTGAGGCGAACGGCTTCCCGGCTCTCTTTCAGTGCGTCTTCATATTGACCAAACAAACTGTAATTCACCGCCAGATTGTTGTGAGGTATGTAATCATTCGGATAGCTTTGCGCCCACGCCTTCAAGACTTTGACGGCTTCTTCGCGGTCGCCGGTGACATAGCTGGTATATTTTTCCGAGATATAGAAACGCTCGCGCTCACTCACTCGGTCGCGGAGGTCGTACGCCTTTTGCGAATACTGGGCCGCCAGCTCAGTCTGGAATTGGTTGCTGTAAGCCACTGCCAGCCTGGCGTAAGCGAGCGCAAAGTTCGGATCCAACTCGACTGCGCGTTTGTAAAAAGGAATCGATTCAGTTTGATTTCCCGCGATTCGCTGCTCGTTCCCCTGCGAGAAAGCTTTGAGAGCTTCGAGCGAAGAGGTCGTGGCCTGTTCAATCGGCGCGTCGAACTTCTTGATCGAACTCAAGGACTCGCCCAACTTTTCTCTGAGCTGAGAAGTGGCTTTGCCCAGCGCTTTGAGGACTTGCTCTTTGTTCTCAGCTTCGGCCTGCTCGCGCGCTATGGCGTCGCCTGCCTGCGCGTTGATGGCTTCGATGGTGACGACGTAATGACTCCCGAGACCAGCGATCGAACCGACGATCATCGCTTTGATGCCCTGGCGCACGCAAATTTCCTTCGCCACATCTTTAGTGATCCGTTCATTCGGCGCCTTTCCCATGAACCGCAGAGTTTCGTTCACCCGCTCATCCGGAAAAATGTTCAGGAACGGTGACTGGCCAAGTTGCACCGCGAGTGCCTGCTTCAAAGTGCCGTCGAAGACCGGCTCACCAGTAGTGTTCACAAAGTCAGCCAGCAGCACCGTGTCCTTTTCAGTAAGCGCCGCCTTTTTGCCCGAGAAGTAGAAGAAACCGCCGACGGCCAGCGCCGCAATTAACAGCGCTCCGATCAGCAGCGCGCCTTTCCTGTGCCGGCGAATCTCGCTGACGATGTATTCCGCGCTCGAGGCGTGTGGAGTATTGGCCACTGACGTTGCTGCTACTGCGCCCGAGGCCGTCGCAGCTCCGCCCGGAACTCCGCCGGTTGAAACTGCAGCGCGTAACTCTGGTGGAACGGTGCGATCAATCTCTGCGTCGACTTCCAACTTGCGTTTCAAATGGCGCAGGTCGATCAGCATGTCCTTGGCCGTTTGATATCGCTCTTCCCGATTCTTTGTCAGTGCTTTGGTGGCGATGCGCTCGAGTTCGTCGGGCACTTCATGCGCATAACGGACCAGCGGCGCGGGCTCTTTTTGCAGAATCAGGGAAATAGTTTCGGTCGGAGTCTCGCCGGCAAACGGCACGTGTCCGGTGACCATTTCATAGAGCACGGCTCCCAGGCTCCACAAATCGCTGCGCTCGTCGATGTGCGTTCCCTTTGCCTGTTCGGGCGACATGTAATTCGCTGTCCCCATCACGGTGCCGGCGCCCGTGTTGACCATCGCTTTGGTCGGGGCTTCAGTGTCGGTGGTGGAACCCTTTGGCTCGGTAAGTTTCGCCAGACCAAAATCGAGCAACTTGATGTAACCATCGCGTCGCACCATGATGTTCTCGGGCTTGATGTCGCGATGGATGATGCCCGCCGCGTGCGCGGCCGCCAGCGCGGCGCACGCCTGGATCGCGATCTCGAGCACCTCTGCCAGTTTCAGGCCCGCACCGATATGCGGACGCAGAGTGTCACCGTCGATGAACTCGGTTGCTATGAAACGCGAATTGCCGGTGACGCCAATCTCATAAATCGTGAGAATGTGCGGATGATTTAAGGCCGAGGCTGCTTTTGCTTCCTGAACGAAACGCTGCAGGCGCTGCGCGTCCGCGGCGAGAGCAGCGGGAAGAATCTTGATTGCGACCGTACGATCCAGCTCTGTATCGACAGCGAGGTAGACTTCACCCATTCCACCCGCGCCGATCTTTGAGCGGATTTCATAATGGGCTAGTTTGGTTCCAGGTTTCATGGATGAGCTCGCGAAGAAATCCTGCTGCTACAAATTCGCTACGTTTTGTCGGGGGATTCTATCCGAGTTCGCCGACGGGAGCCAGCGGCACGTGAGTTTGGTTGGGTCCTAATCTGTTCGGCGCCGGCTCGCTGACGAGGTCACTACCGGGAGCGGGTAGCGACCGGGTCTCAACACTCCACACGTCGAGATCGCGAGGCCAAGACCCGGTCGCTACCGCTCTCGGTACTGACCTCACCCGGCTGATGCCACTACGCCCGCCCGGCGACTTCGCCGGTCTGCGTATTCACCCGGACCACTTCGCCTTCTTTAATAAAAAGCGGCACGCGCACCGCGAGTCCAGTCTCGAGCGTCGCCTGCTTGCTGGCCCCTCCGGCAGCGGTGTCACCGCGCATGCCGAGTTCCGTGGACGCCACCGCCAGCTCGACATATTGAGGGAGTTGCAGCGACACCGGCGCGCCGTTGTATTTCAAAACCTGTAAGGAAACCCCCTCCTTCAAATAACCACGATCCGGCTCGACATCGTCGGCACTAAAGGTAAACTGCTCGTAACTCTTCTCGTCCATGAAATGAAAACCATGCGCGTCGCTATAAAGAAAAGACGCAGGCACCAACTCGACATCGGGCTCTTCAAATTTCTCGCTGGAGCGAAAGCTCTTTTCCATGACTGCGCCCGTCAGAAGGTGCCGCAATTTGGTGCGGACCATGGTGGCGGCGCCCCGCGCGGTGGGCGAAGCAAAAAAAACTTCCAGGACCACGTAGGGCTGGCCTTCCACCCCAATCAGTAATTTTCGTTTTAGTTCATTGGCTGAAATCAAAGCCATTGCGATTCAATCCTTCCGGGCTCGAACAAAGATAAGCAAAATCGTTTCCAAATCGTAAGCCGAAGCGAGTCGCTGGATGACGGCACATCGTGAGGTCGTCCGTCCCGCCTGCTACCATCCATGAGCGGGTTTGCTAATGGCCGTAATACCAGATGACGATCGCCACGAGCGCCAGCAGAAACATCGCGACCATCGCCGCAATCCGATAACCGACAGAGCCCTCTCCGACCCTCGCGTTGTTTGACGGTTCGGCGCGACTTGTCGCCGGCCCTGACGAATCAGTGTTGCCGGCCGGGACCTCCGACTTGACGAAGTCGGCGTCTGAGACGTCGTGGCCGGACGCCGCGTGTTTTCCATCTTCCATGCGCGGCGCATTCTATCTGAGATGGAAAGGTGAGGGCTAGAGCCGCAGTTGGAATTCTGGCGCCTTCTTTAGTGATACGAGGGCACTTAGACACGAACACAGTTGGTGCTGAGTAATGTCTTGGAGGTAATCTCTGTAGCCTGCGGCTATCGTTAACCTGCTTTGACCAAAAAAGTAGGCATGAACTTGGTCCGCCGAGCGGACCATGAAAGTAGCCCAGCGATTTTATCGCTGGGTTCGGTCGGGCGATGGAATCAGTCCGCGAAGCGGACGGCTGAATGTTCCAGAATCGCTCGCGGCTCTTTACTGATCCTCAATCGTCCGTTTCACGGACTCACTTTTAAATCTCGATTCAATCCCAGCACTAAAGTGCTGGGCTATTCTCATCTCGTCCGCTCGGCGGACGAAACCACTTCCGCCTTTTTGGGCAAGGCTGATAAATACGGGACCAACATGATCCTGCTGCCGGAATCTGACACAGACCTGCTGCGCGAGTGCGAAGTCGATACCTTTCGTTCGAGCGGCCCCGGCGGCCAGCATGTCAACAAAACTGAGAGCGCCGTCCGGCTTACGCATCTGCCTTCTGGCGTAGTGGTCACTTCACAGCAGGAACGCAGTCAGCATCGAAACAAAGCCCTGTGCCTGGAAAAGCTGCGTGAGAAGATCGAGCGAATGAACTATCGTCCCGCCAAACGCGTGCCCACGCGCGTTCCCCGCAGCGTAAAGAATCGCACCCTGGAAGAAAAGACACGGCGATCGCGCCTCAAGAGATTGCGGTCAAAGCCGTCGGCAGATGAATGACGAAGGCCCCGTGATGTTTAGAGGATGAGTTTATTTCAGCGAGGTTGAATCCATCGAACCAGCGCATCGTGTATCATCAGATCAGGGGGAGATTACAGCAATGATAACTGTCGCCAATCGCATCTATGTCGCGCCCGAATACGGCGACGCATTCGAAGAGAGATTTCGCAAACGCGCCGGACTGGTCGATGCCATGCCTGGGTTTGTTTCCAATCAGGTTTTGCGTCCGGTCAATGATGG
>WNFQ01012223.1_pt1 | contig 10485 bp, 9 predicted proteins | sample 5400171 | NCBI WGS metagenome assembly WNFQ01 (sample SAMN13153356, study PRJNA577476) | soil metagenome | isolation source: 20 cm soil under Madrone tree | place: USA:California | collected 2016-06-14 | reverse complement strand
TGCCCGGCGGCTCGGTGGCATCGATGGCGTTGGCGAGGAGGTTGATCAGCACCTGGCTGAGCGCGGCCGGGTCGCCCGGCACCGGTGGCAGGTCGGGCGGGATCTCGCTGCGCAGCACGAGCGCGCGGCCGGCGAGCCGGGTGGTGACCAGCGCGAGCGCTTCGGAGACGAGCGGCGCGAGCGCGACCGGGCCGCGGCCGATTGCGCGGTCGCGGGTGCGGCCGAGCACGCTGCGGATGGTCTCGATCATGCGCTGCACCTGCGACTCGATCACCGCGAGCTTGGTCGCCTGCTCGGCGGGCAGGTCCTCGCGCAGGAGGAGCTGGGTGTAGCCGAGCACCGAGTTGAGCGGCGTCCCCAGCTCGTGGGCGATGGTGGCGGCCATCTGCCCGAGGGCGGCGAGCCGCTCGCTGCGGCCGACCTCGAGCTGCGCGCTCCACAGCTTCTCGTTGGCCTCCTTCAGCTCGCGGTTCGCGTCGGCCAGCTCGCGCGTCGCCTGGCGCACGCGCGACTCGAGCCCGGCGGTCAGGTCCTCGAGGCGCGCCAGCATGCGGTTGAAGCTCCCTGCCAGAAAGGCGAATTCGCCTCCCCCCAGGACGCTCACGCGCGCGCCCAGCTCGCCCGTCTCGGCGCGCTGCATGCCGTCCACCAGAGCCGCCACCGGACGCCCGACGCGGCGCTCGAGAAAGACCGCGAGCAGGAACGAGATGAGCACGATCGAGACGACCCGGAAGATGCCCCCGATCATGCGCAGCCGGCTCTCGAGGCGCGCGATCTCGAGGAGCGAGAACTCCACCTGCACCACGCCGGCGAGCGCGCCGTCGTGCATCAGCGGGCTCGCGATGCGCCAGATGACGGCGCCGTCGCGCCGCTCCGTCGCGGTCCGCACGGAGCCCTTCGCGAGCAGGATGGCCTCGTGCGCGGGATCGAGGTCGAGCGGCGCCACCTCGCCGGCCGGCCGCGTGGTGAGCGCGGGCTCGAAGCGGCCCTCGCGCCGCAGCAGCACGTCGACGGCGGTCAGCTCGCGGTCGCCTGCGACCAGCGTCTGCAGCTCGCGGCGGAGCGCCCCCGCCCCCGTCCGCCCCCAGAGCGACTCGACCGTGTGCAGGTAGAGGAGCGCGCGCGCCTCCAGGTCGCGCTCGAGCGCGCCCTCCGAGAGGCGGGTGTCGAGCCACTGGGAGGCGGCCAGCACGGTCGCGACGGTCGCCACCACGATGGCGATCAGCTGGAGGCGCAGCGAGCGGTGCACGGCCGCAACGCTACCCGAAAGCCGCTCGCCCGGCGAGCCTCACCGCTCGCGCGCCACGCGCCGCATCACGTGCCGGATGACGACCAGAACGGGCAGGCTCACCAGGAGCACGGCGAGCAGCCAGACCTCCGCCCGCTTGACCCGGCCGACCAGCGCCACCGCGCTCGTGCTCAGGCCGAAGCCGAGACCGGCGAGCACGATCGCCGAGAGCAGGCAGCCGACGAGGTCGAAGGCCGCGAAGCGCGCGTACGGGAGCCGGTGCACTCCCCAGAAGAACATGCTCGCGATGCGCGTCCCGTAGACGAAGCGGGAGAGCACGATCTCCCGCTCGCCGACACGCGCCACCAGCCGCTCGATGAGGGGCGCGGCGCGCAGATAGAGCCGGCTCCGGCGCACGGCCGCGGAGTTGAGCCGCCCGAGCGCGTACCATGCCGTGTCGCCGACGAAGCCGCCGAGCCACGCCGCCTGCACCGCGCGCGGCAGCGAGAAAAAGCCCAGGTCGGCCAGGACACCGGCCAGCACCACGCTGACGTCGCCCTCGACGGCGGCCGCCGCGAAGACGGCGAGCAGGCCATGGCGGGCGAGGAAGTCCTCCACGCCCGTGTCGTGCCTGGCTCGCGACCGTTCATCAAGAGTTGGGCGGGCAGCCGCCCGCCGGGGTCAGCAGGGTGGCATCGTCTCCAGCACCGTGGCCCTCAGCTGCTCCACGTTGAAGGGCTTGTCGAACATGGCCACCACGCCCAGCTCGCGACCCTCGGCGTGCGTCGCCTCGTCGCCGAAGGCGGTGATCAGGATCACGGGCGTGGCCCAGTTCGCGCAGCGCAGGATGGCGAGGACGTCGAGGCCCGTGAGGCCCGGCATGCGGATGTCGGCCACCACCAGAAAGGCGTCCGGGCGCTCGCGCCGGACGGTCAGGGTCTCCTCGATCGTGGCGAGGAGGGCGAGCCCGTCCTCGGCCTCGACCACCTCGTACGAGCCCGTCCTCGGCCTCGACCACCTCGTAGCCGTCCTCCTCCAGCACCGAGGCCAGCAGATGGCGGAACTCCGCGTCGTCCTCGGCGAGCAACACGAGCGGCTGGCGCCGGGGCGGGGCGTCGGGAGCCGGGGCGGGCACCATGACCGCTTCCTTGCACGGCGCGTTCCCGGGCGGAGCCGGGAGGGGACGGCGAGAACGCGGGGCCCGCGCCCACGCGGGCGGGGCGCTTCGCCACACCCTGGGGCGGCGCGCGGCCTCACCCCGCCCGCCGGCGCGCGCTCCAGGGGAAGACCGGACGCAGGGGGATCACGCGCTCGCGCCGGCGCTCGGCCTCGAGGTTTCGCATGCGCGCCTCGAGGAGATCGCGAAGCACGACCATGCCGACCAGCCGCCGTCCATACCCGCGCTCGACCACCGGGAAGCGCGTCAAGCCGGTCTCGGCCATCCGGTAGGCAACCACGCGCAGCGGCTCGTCGGGGTGGGCAACCACCGGCTCGTGCCGCAGCACGGCGGCGAGGGGGCGGCCGGCCTCGGTACCGTGCTGGCTCTGGAGGCGCTGCAGGTCGCCCCGCCGCACCACGCCGAGCAGGCGCTGCTCGCCGTCGACCACCGGGTAGAGCCGCTCCCGGCGGGTGCGCCCGTCGGCCTCGAGCCAGCGCATCAGCCCCGCGAGCGGCAGGTCGGCGGGCAGCACGGCGACGTTCGGCCGCATGACCTCGCGCACGAAGAGGATCTCGAGTGGGTCGACTGAGTACTCGCGCGTCAGGTGGTAGCCGCGCCGCGCCACCTTCTCGGTCAGGATGGAGCGGCGGAGCGCGAGCACGGTCGTGGCGTGCGCGAGGGTGACCGCGATCAGGAGAGGGAGGAGCATGTTCACGTCGTGCGTCAGCTCGACGGCGAACACGACGCCCGTGAAGGGCGAGCGCATGGTGCCGCCGAGGATCGCGCCCATGCTGACGAGCGGCCAGAAGCCCGTGCCCTCGGGCGGGAGGTAGATGGCCTCGAGCCCGCCCAGCGCGCCGCCCATCAGGAGGAGCGGAGCGAGCACGCCGCCCGAGGTGCCGGAGCCGAGCGACACGCTCCAGATGATCGACTTGACGAGCAGGATGCCGAGCAGCAGGCGGCGCGGCACGTCGTCCTGCAGGAGCGCGGCGATGGTGTCGTAGCCGACCCCGAGCGCCTGGGGGAACACGAATCCGCCCAGACCGACCACGAGCCCACCGATTGCCGGCCACCACATCCAGTGGATGGGGAGCAGGCGGAACGCGTCCTCGGCGGCGTAGACGGCGAGCGTCAGGAGCGCCGAGAGGACCCCCGCGGCGAGCCCGACCAGCGCGCAGCCGAGCAGGCCTCCGGGGCCGATGAAGACCGGATGGGGCGGGGTGGGAAAGAGCGGCCCGAGCCCGATGAGGTAGCGTCGTGCCGCGGCCGCGGTGGCGCTGGCCAGGGCCACCGGGATCATGCTGCGCGGCTTCCACTCGAAGAGCAGGAGCTCGACCGCGAGCAGCACCGCGGCCACCGGCGAGGCGAAGGTGGCCGACATGCCGGCCGCCGCGCCGGCCACCAGGAGCGTCTTCCGCTCGGCGGCGGTCAGCTCGAAGAACTGGGCCACCAGGGACCCGAAGGCGCCCCCGGTCATGATGATCGGCCCCTCGGCCCCGAACGGGCCGCCGCTGCCGATCGAGATGGCAGCGGAGAGGGGCTTGAGGACGGCGAGACGCGGCTCGACGCGGCTGCCCCCGATCAGGATCGACTCGATCGCCTCGGGGATGCCGTGGCCGCGGATGCGCTCGGAGCCGTAGCGCGCCATGACCCCGATCACGAGCGCGCCCCCCACCGGCACGAGGACCACGAGCGGGCCGAGCGTGCTCCCCGCCGGCGAGACGAGCGCGCTGTCCCAGCGCTGGAAGAAAAAGAGGTTCGTGAAGAGCCCGATCAGGCGGAGGAGCGCCAGCGCGACGTAGGCGGCGAGCACACCGATCCCGACCCCGGCGAGGGCCATGGGGACGACGCGCCAGGTGGCGGTCGAGCGCAGCTCGGCGCGATGAGCGAGCGTCAGGCGCAGCAGCAGCCCGTGCCCGTGCGGGGCGAGCCGCACCAGGACCCGGCGGCGGTCGCTCGCGCCGCGCGCGCGGCGCACCAGCCCGTGCGCCTCCATGCGATCGACCAGCTCGACGGCGCTGTGATGCCGGATGCCGAGCCGCGCGGCGAGGGCGCCGATCGTCGCCTCGGCGCCGCCGGGCAGGCCGCGCAGCGCGAGCAGGAGCTGGTGCTGCTGGGGCTCGAGCCCGCCCGCGCGCGCCACGGCAGCGCTGAAGGCGAGGAAGCGCCGCAGCGCGTGGCGGAACTCGGCCAGCGCCCGGTACTCCGCCAGCGTGACGTCGCGGGTGGCCACCGTCGCCCGATTTATATCGTGTCACGATATGAATTGCCAGCGGGGCCGCCAGGGGGCGCTGCTTGCCGGCCGCGCGCGGCGAGCGTACATTCGGAGGCGTCGCACCCGAACGCAACCCGACCCGTCTTCTACCAGCCGCCCGCCGGGGCCGCGCCTCGCTCTTGGGCGTCCTCCTCGTCGCTGCGGTCGGCCTGGGGGCCGCCCCGGACGGCGCGCGCCCGGGGCCGGGAGCGCTCGTCATCCCGCGGAGCCCGCGTGTGCTCGTCTTCGCGCCGCACCCCGACGACGAGACGATCGGCGCGGGCGGGCTGATCTTCCGCTCGACCCGCCGCGGCGCCCCGGTGCGCGTCGTGTTCGTCACCAACGGCGACGGCTACGAGAAGGCCGTCGAGCAGGACTTCCACGAGCAGAAGCCGCGCGACACCGACTACGTCGAGTTCGGGGAGGTGCGGCGGCGGGAGGCCGTCGCCGCGGCCCGCCACCTGGGGCTCCACCGCGGCGACCTCGTCTTCCTCGGCTTTCCCGACGGCGGACTGGCGCAGCTCTGGCAGGATCACTGGTCGCGCACCCGCCCCTACACCTCGCCCTACACCAAGGAGGACAGCCCGCCCGCGCCCGACGGCGCCGAGTACGACGGCCAGGATCTCGCCTCGCTCGTGGCCCGCGAGCTGCGCAGCTTCCGCCCGAACGTGCTCGTGATCCCGCACCCCTACGACGTCCACCTCGACCACGCGCACACGAGCTACTTCGTGATCGACGCGCTGGATGCCCTCCAGGCCGCGCACGTGCTGCCCGAGCGCCTCCTCGTGCTCACCTACCTCGTCCACCATCACACCTGGCCGAGCGCGGGGAGCGACCGCGACCGGCTCGCGCCGCCGTCCGTCAAGGAGACCCCGGACACGCTCTGGAGCGGGATCGACTTGACCCCGGCGGAGCTGGCCGCCAAGGAGGCGGCGCTCGGCGAGTACCGCACCCAGCTCCCCGTGCTCGGGGACCTGCTGCACCGCTTCTGCCGCCAAAACGAGCTCTACGGGCGAGTCAAGTCGCGCGTACTCGACGGCATCGCGCAGGTGCACTGAGATGGCGGACGGGGCCGGCGCGCGCCGGATCGCCTTCCTGGACGCTTGCCGCGCGCTCGCCGTGCTCGGCATGCTGTTCGCCAACATGATGAACGTCTTCCTGCGCCGCGTGCCCGAGGTGCTCCAGCACAACGAGGGCGACGTCCTGCGTGCCTTCGACTTCCCCGCACCCGTCTTCCAGTTCCTGATCGGGGTGTCGCTCGTGCTCTTCCTGCACAAGCGCCGGACGGGCGGGCTGACGCCGTCCCGCGCGCGGCTCACCGCCGTGAAGCGCTTCGTGCTCCTGATCGGCCTCGGCATCGTGCTCGACTCGGCTCCCGCGCTGCTCCCCATGCTCAGGCTGACCGAGGGGCCGCGGTGGGGCGTGCTGCAGACGCTCGGGCTGGGCGGCGTGGTGGCCGCCGGGGCCGCGGAGCTGCCGGACGGGGCCGTGATCGCGCTCGCGCTCGGGCTCCTCGCCCTCTTCTTCCGCGGCGCGTCCGGCGAGGTGCATCACGGCCCGGTCGCCGCGCTCGCCTTCGTACCGCTCACGCTGGCAGGCCTCCTGGTCGGCCGGGGGCTCACGGCCGGCGCATCGCGGCGCGCGTTTCTGGCGCGCGCGGCCGTCGTCGCCGCCGCCGCCGTCGCCTGCGCGGCGGCGGCCCGTGGGGTCGGCGTCCCCTTCAACAAGACGATCGGCACCTCGAGCTTCGTCGCGATCGCCACCGCCGCCTCGGTGGCGTTCCTGCTCGCCACCGCCGCGCTCGAGGAGCGGGGCCTCCCCTTCCCGGGCTGGCTGCTCGCCGTCGGCAGCAATGCGCTCACCGCGTGGGTGCTCCAGTACGTGCTCGTCTACTATCCCGCCTGGATCGTCTTCTGGTCGTGGCGGCGCCTGCCCCTCCTCCCCGGCATGGCGGCGGTGCTCGCCACGCTCGCCGTCCTGAGCGCGCTCACCATTGCGCTCGGGCGGCGGGGCATCCGCATTCCCATCTGACTGAACGAATCCCGAGGGCGTGGCGCGCCGGTAGGTCGCTGCAACCCGCAGGACGGGTCCGTGCCCGTCCCCCCCGCGCTCAAATCCGTTTCAGCGGCGGCGGGCAGCTTCGGCGGCTTCGACCTCTCCGTTGGGGTCCCACACAGGAACGAAGCGGCGGAACACAGACGGGTCGACTACAGGCTTCCTGATGACGACGTCGCACCCGGCGCGCAGGGCCAAATCCCTGTACTCCGGAATGCTGGCCGCGGCGCTGACGACCACGATGGCTATGTGCCTTCCTCCCTCCATCTGACGGATACGTGCGATTGCTTCGGCACCGTCCATGACGGGAGACTTGAGGTCGGTGAAAACCAAGTCTGGCCGCTCCGCACATACCGCATTGACGAGTTCCAGCCCGTTCCTCGTTTCGCGGATATCGAGATCGGCCAGTCTGCGCAGGCGGTGGCTGAGGATGCCGCGGTTGCGCTCGTTGTCGTCGGAGACGATGACCCTGGTGATCAAGGAACCCGATGCGACAGAGCAGCCCGGATGAGATCGGCCGTCCATGATGAAAGTCCAGATCTCTGCACACTTCGCACATGGACCCCCGTGTCCGCACCATTCGTGGGTGGTCTGCGGCTGCCGAGCGGTGACGGGCGGGTGGCGCGGATTGTGGATGTTGGCACTCATCTCGACCAGCAGCAGCTTCTCATGGCGGCAGTATGCGAGGAATTAGAGCCAGCGTTCGACCTTCTGGCGTACCAGGTCGGGATCGACAACCGGCTTGGTGATGTAGTCGTCGCAGCCGCTGGCGAGCGCCGTCTGCTTGTCACCGGCCATCACCAGCCCGGTGAGGGCGATAATGCGGATACCGTCGCCGCCTTCCATCTTGCGGATGCGCTTGGTGACCTCCCGACCGTCCATGACCGGCATCCTCAGGTCCATGAAGATCAGGTCGGGGAACTCGGCGCGCACGGCCTCGATCGCCTCCTGGCCATTGGCGGCCTCACGGATGTCGAACTGGCCGATCTTGCGCAGGCGATGGATGAGGATGAAGCGGCAGTCCTCATTGTCCTCGACTATCAGTATTTTCTTCGGCTCACTCATGGCTAGTGCGTTCTGATGCTGAACGAGAAGCTGCGCCGGTGACGGGAGCGGAAGGTCCCCGGCGTCAGGAAGCCTCGCAGCATGTCGGCGTGCTCGTCCGTGCAACAGCCGACGCCAGTCACCGTGCCCCGATCGTCCTGCGCCACGACGCAGCGGCACGTGAGGATGGTGAAGTTCATGTCAGCCGCAACGGACTCCCTCTTGCGTATGCCCAGCGAGCATCCGCGCTCCAACGCGACCGCTCGATGCGGCCTGAGAGCGCTGAAACTGCTGCGTCGCCGCTCGGTCATGCGCGGGTGAATCGCAAGAATGATGCCTCCGCTGCGCCTGCCGTGCTGTCAGCCTGGTGCCCGTGCAAGTTGGCGAACGGGAAGCGGGAATCTACGACCAGTATTGAGTGCGGATGCTGTCTTCATCGCGCACCTCTGCCAGTCGTTGCACTGCTGCGGCGCGCCACACGAGGCAACCGCTGAAGGTTGGGGGCGTTCGGGTCCCCACCCATGGTGGACGCCATGGCATACGGTCTACGACGCACGCCCTCTTCACGAGCACGTTCGGTGGGATCATCATGCCTCCCACAGGCGAGCCCCCGAACACATCGGCGTCTACCCTGTGCCGATCACCATGCCGACGAGCGCTCCTTCTCCTTCACCGCATCGTCCTCGGCGATCCGTGCCCGCTTGGATCCGTCGATGCCGGGTCGCGGGCGCGATGAACCCCGCCGCCGCGAGGTCCGCGCAGAGACGCTCGATCTCGTTCCACTTCGGCGCCGAGCGCCGTCGTATCGACATCGGCTCGAGCTCGGCCGAGACTGGGCCGAGCCCAGGCGCCGTGGTCCTGCTCGGCGGCTGGGTGCGTCTCATGCCGCCGTCGCAGCGGGGGTCCCAAGGCGAAGTCTGGCGCTGGCCCTACTTCTTGATACTGTTGCTAGCGTTCCCTTGAATCTCCTCAACCGGGGGGCGAAAATGCGAAAGTGCCTCCGCTCTCAGAAGCTCAAGACGACGTTCCCCGCCGACGACCGCTTCCCGACCGACAGCGGTCCCGTGTGCTGGACGTGCCATCAGCGCCAAGAGGCAACACCCGACGAGGTGCGGGTGTTCCGTCTCTGGCGGCGCCGGGCGACGTCCCTCACGCGGTGATGAATTTGTGATTTGACTTTTGCTTGCGCCCCGTTGTAACTAATTCACAATAGTATTTCTCGTTACTTAGGCTGACGGTACGGGGTTTGCTTACGTTCGGAAACGCTAACAAGGCAGAGGACCCCCATGTCGGAAAGGGAGCACCCTGAGCCCGCGTAACGTCTCGCGACGAGGCTCATGTCGAGTTCGCCGGCGTGCGCATGGCCTTCGGGCAGCGCGTAGTCTTCCGGGACCTCTCCTGCCGCTTTCCACGCGGCCGGGTGTCGGTCATCCTGGGCGGCAGCGGGTCGGGCAAGAGCACGCTGCTCAGGCTGATCGGCGGCCTGGTCCGTCCGCAGGCGGGGCGCATCGTCGTGGACGGGGACGAGATCACCACCCGCGCGGAGCGGCAGATGTATGCGGTCAGGAAGAAGCTCGGCATGATGTTCCAGGACGGCGCGCTCCTCGACTCGCTCACCGTGTTCGAGAACCTGGCCTTTCCGCTGCGCGAGCACACCGCCATGGGCGAGCGCGAGATCGCGGCCGCGGTGCACGAGAGCCTCGCCGCGGTGGGCCTGTCCAACGTCGATGACCTGCTCCCGAACCAGCTCTCGGGCGGCATGGTGAAACGCGCGTCGCTGGCGCGGGCGATCATCATGAAGCCGGTGATCCTCCTCTGCGACGAGCCCTTCTCGGGCCTCGATCCGGTGTCGGTGAAGCTCATCGAGGCGCTCCTCGTGCACGTCAACCGCCAGCTCCAGGCGACCATGATCATCGTGTCGCACCACATCCCCTCCACCATGCGCATCGCCGACCACGTCGTCCTGCTGTTGCCCGACGGCCCGGTCCAGGGCTCGCCCGCGGAGCTCCGCCGCACCGCCGACCCGCGCGTCGCAGGCTTCCTCGACGAGGACGGCACGGCGGCCGAGGCGCGCGCTTGACCGCCATCGGCGACCTCGGCTTCGCCGCCGTGCGCTTCGTCACCGATCTCGGCGGGCTCGCCCACTTCGCGGCGCAGATCGGGCGTGCGGCGCTCGCCCCGCCGCTGCGCGTGCGACTCTTCCTGGACGAGCTCTTCAAGCTGGGCGTGCTCTCGCTGGTCATCATCTGCGTGTGCGGGCTGGCGGTCGGCATGGTGCTCAGCCTGCAGGGCTACAACACGCTCGTCCGCTTCGGCGCCGAGCAGTCGCTGGGCGCGGTGGTGGGCCTCTCGCTCATCCGCGAGCTCGGCCCGGTGCTGACCGCGCTCCTCGCCACCGGCCGCGCCGGCTCCGCTACCACCGCCGAGATCGGTACCATGGTCGCCACCGAGCAGCTCGACGCGCTCCGCATGATGTCGGTCGACCCGATCGACCTGGTGGCGACGCCGCGCGCGCTCGCCATGACGGCCGTCATGCCGCTCCTCTCGGCGCTCTTCATCGTGTGCGGGCTCTTCGGCGGCTACCTGGTGGGCGTGGGGCTCATGGGCGTGGACGCGGGGAGCTACATGTCGAGCCTCGAGTCGGCCGTCGACTTCCACGACGACGTGCTCGGCAGCCTGCTGAAGGCCCTCATCTTCGGCGTGCTGGTCGGGCTCATCGCGACCTATCGCGGTCACACCACGGCC
>WNFQ01007111.1_pt1 | contig 10485 bp, 9 predicted proteins | sample 5400171 | NCBI WGS metagenome assembly WNFQ01 (sample SAMN13153356, study PRJNA577476) | soil metagenome | isolation source: 20 cm soil under Madrone tree | place: USA:California | collected 2016-06-14 | reverse complement strand
ACCCGATTGCACGTCGTCAGTAACAACGCTTCGGCGCAACCCGTTTGGCCTAAGATCGATTCAGCCGTCGCGCTACCGGTCAGCTGCTCCCGCGTCGCGACGTCCGCGGTATGATGACTTAATCCGAGACAGAAAAGATTCATGGCAGCGGACTCATTTCCGCGGTGAATTCGATTCCCCAGAGAAGCGCCAATGCCACGCTAAATCCAATAATGCATAACGTGGCCACCCATCTCGGCGCGAACCACCGAAGGTGACGACCTTGTAAAATCGTCGCGTAAAGCAGCCAGACCCCAATAGCGGCCACAACTTGCACGCGCGGCAATGGGTGGCCCGTAAAGAAACCGCTCACAATGCCCAGCGTGTAAAGCGCAAAGCCCCACCACAGCAGCCGGGTGATGGTTGCATAAAGATCTGTCAGCGGCGGCAGATGATAAAAAACAGAATGCAACTGATGCGTTTTAAGCTGCCGTTCCTGGATCAGATACATGACGCCAGCAATGCAAGCGAGAGCGAACGCCCCGTAGGCCACGGTCGAAATCGAAGCGTGAAATTCCAGCCACGGATTGGCTGGCACTTTCACCGGGTGACGAATGTCGATTGGCGCTACGAGCGCAAAACCTTGCAGCAAAACCACCAGCGGTGCGGTGAACGCGCCCATCAACGAGAGGCGATACAACGGGCCCACCAGCATGTACATCAGCGCCACCGACCACGCCAGAAAAACGAAAACCTCAAACAGGTTCGTCAACGGACAGCGACCCAGCGCATGACCACGGACCGACAAGAACGCCGTCTGAAAGACAAATCCCAAGCCGACCGCAAAAAAATTGAATCGCATCGGACGAAACACTCCACCACGCAACTCAACAATCGTGTGCACGACTGCTGCGAGAAAACAAACTGTCGAAGCGATGAGAAGATAGCGATCCACCGGGACAGGTTATTCTAGATTGCCGTCCCGACTTGGCAATCCTCTGTAAAATCACCGCGTGATTGCTAATTTGCTCCGCCGACGCATCTGTCGCGGACAAGCTTGATTGACCTTTCAGTTTAGCCCGCTAGCGTTCGCGCCGATGGCGTTGGACATACTTGGAAAACTCCGCGCTGCTGTTCGCGACGTGCCCGATTTCCCAAAGAAAGGAATCGTGTTCAAAGACATCACGCCGGTCTTGAATGATCCCGCGTTGTTCCGTGCGTCGATTGATCTTTTTCTGGAGCGCTGCCGCGGGAGAAAGATTGAAAAAATCGTCGGGATCGACGCACGCGGTTTCGTTTTTGGATCGGCGGTGGCGTATGAACTTGGTGTTGGTTTCGTGCCGGTCCGGAAGCGCGGCAAGCTTCCGTACCGGACGGAGGTCGCGAAATACTCGCTCGAGTATGGTGAAGCGGAAATAGAGATGCACGTCGATGCTGTGACCGTGGGCGAGCGCGTTGTGTTGGTAGATGATTTACTCGCGACCGGCGGGACTTCTGCTGCCGCGGCTGTGCTTATCCGTAAAGCTGGCGGAAACCTGATCGAAGCGCAGTTTCTAATTGAGTTAGAATTCCTTCATGGCCGCAAGCAACTCGAACCGACACCGGTCACGTCGTTTCTGAAATACTGAATTTTTTCAGGGCGGTAAAACGCATGTAGTGCGGACGCTACGAATCCTATTCTTCTGCGATGGTGGGGGGATTTGGATTTTGGATTTCCAACTTTAGATTAACCGCGATCTAAACTGGCGATGAGAATGTCCCGACATCTGGAACAAGTTCTGGCGCACGCCGAAAACCGTCTTGCGAACACAGGGACCAGACGACCAACGGAGGTTCTCCCGCTTTACAAAAAATTTCTCAAAGTTGAAGAGCACCGGCTGCGACTGAAGCATCAGGCCGGCGGGGGTGGCCGCGAAATTTGCGCGCGGCGCGCTGAGCTCGTCGATATTCTGTTGCAATACGTTTTCAGTGCTGCTACCGCGGCTGCTCGCGAAAATGGCCGGGCGGAGGTTCGGCTGGCGTTGATTGCTCTCGGCGGATATGGCCGGGGCGAGCTCAATCCTTTCAGTGACATTGACGTCATGCTGTTGCATCGGCAACGAGACGAGATTTCGCCGCACCTGGAGGAAATGGTGAATCAAGTCCTCTACCTGCTGTGGGATAGCGGTTTCAAGGTTGGCCACTCCACGCGTTCCATTAAAGAAGCGATTGCCCAGGCCAACCGTGATATGCGCACAAAGACCGCCATGCTGGAGTCGCGGTTTCTCGCTGGCGACGAAGAGCTGGCGGGCGAATTTCGGGAGCAATTTCGTTCAAAATGTGTCGAGAGGTATGAACGCGAATATGTCGAAATGCGCATGCAAGACCAGGTCGCCCGGCACAAAAAATTCGGCGACAGCGTTTATCTGCAGGAGCCGAATCTCAAAAGCGGCTGCGGCGGGCTGCGCGACTATCAAAATTTGCTTTGGATAACCTACTTCAAGGAAGGCTCGCTGAGCACGAACCAGTTGGTGGGGAAAGATTGGCTGAGCGAAAGCGACCAGCGACGGATCGAGAGGGCCTACGATTTTCTCCTTCGCTTGCGCACGGACTTACATTACGCGACCGGGCGTGCCACCGACGTATTGCACATCAACCTGCAGGAGCAAATCGCCAAACGGCTCCATTATTCTCCCCGAAACGGCCAGCTCCGGAGCGACGCGCTTATGCGGGACTACTACGACAACACGCGAAATATCTTGCGGGTGACCGAACGCATCACTGAGCAATTTGTGCGCGGATACGTCACAAACAAGACCCGTTCTCTTTTTAGTTTTCTCCCGTTAATTAGAGCTGACAAAACTCCAATCGGGGACTCTTTCTTTATTCGTAATAAACAATTGCATCCGGCGCTGCGGGATATTTTTCGCAAAGATCCTGAACAGATGATGCGGGCCTTTGAGTTGGCGCTGGAGCGCGCCTTGGATCTTAGCCCGGAACTGGCGGATTTATTGAGCAGAAACCTCGGCCAGGTTACCCGCACCTATCAGTATGCACGCGGGCCGCGCACGATCTTCAAATCGATTCTTTCGCAAAAAGGGAAAGTGGGACGCATCCTGCGGATCATGCATCGGGTGGATTTTCTCGGCCGCTACATCCCCGAATTCGGCCAGCTCACGTGCCTGGTGCAGCATGAGTTTCTGCATCGTTACACAGCCGACGAGCATACTTTGGTATGTATCGACAAACTCGACGCGCTGGCGGAGACGAATGATCCCAAGCTGATTGCTTATCGCAAAATTTTTGAGGAGCTTGAGGACCCGCTGGTCCTCTATCTCGCGCTTCTTTTGCACGACAGCGGCAAAGCTGTTGGCGCACGGCCGCACTCTGAAGCAAGCGCGCTCTTTGCCCAGCGCGTCGCCACCCGTCTGCAGTTGTCCTCCGAGGAGCGCAAGTCGCTTATTCTGCTGGTTGATCATCATCTTACCCTCTCCAGGATCGCGCAGCAGAGAAACCTGGATGACCCAGCCACCGTGACAGAGTTGGCGCACATTGTGAAACACCAGAAAAACCTGAACGCGCTCATGCTGCTGACTCTGGCAGACGGCCAGGGCACAAGCGCCGAAGCGTGGTCGGATTGGAAGGAGTCCCTCGTCTGGCAGTTGTTTCACCAGACCTCGCGTTATCTGGCCGACCGGAAATCTTATGACGAACAAACAAGAATCGAGCGCCAAAGCTTGCAGGCTGCTGTGTCCGAGAAACTTTCGCCGGACTACGCAGAGGAAATTGAAGCGCACTTTGAGTTCATGCCGGATCATTACTTCCGCGCGAGCGATCTCCCCGAGATCGTCGAGCACCTGAAATTGTTCCGGTCGTTCCTCGAGAACGTCTCTACGGGACGAGAGCTTCCGCTGGCGCCAGCAATCAAATGGAAGGTTGTGCCGGAGCAGGGGCACACTGTTATGACCTTCTGCACGTGGGAGCGCGAACGGTTGCTGGCAAAAGTTGCCGGATCATTTTCCGTTGTGCCGTTGAACATTTTGAGCGCCGACGTTTTTCCGCGCGGCGACAACGTGGTGCTCGGAGTTTTCCGCGTGTGCGACATGAACGCCCGCCCGGCCACCGACCCGCGAGATTTCACGCTGGTAGAGCAAACTTTGCGACGAGCCCTCGAAGACGAAGGCTTCCATTTTCTGCCACTAATCGAAAAGGCGAAGCGCCAAAGCCGTCGTCTCGCGCCGGCAATTGAATTTCCGACGCGCATTGCCATCGATAACAGAACACACCCAAGCTACACGCTCATTGAGATTCAAGCTCCGGACCGGCTCGGATTGCTCTACGACGTGCTGAACTGTCTTGATCGCGAAAATATTTTAATCCCGCTGTCTCGTATTAATACGCAGGCCGGCGCTGCAATTGATACGCTGTATGTGGTGGACGGCGCCAACCACGCCAAGATCACCGATTCGCACCGGATCCGGATGATCCAGCAGCATTTAAACAACTCGATCTTAAGTGGAGGCGCTGCGAAATCGCAGTAGAAAACACAAGCGCGTTTCAGTTTTGCTACCAACTGTTTCGGTCTCATGAATGTTCTTATTCTCGCAGCCGGGTACGCAACGCGCCTCTATCCGTTAACGCTCAAGAAGGCGAAGCCGCTTCTCGTGGTCGGAGGCAAACCGATTATCGAGTGGGTGGTGGATAACCTCGCAGGGGTTCCTGATCTGGGAACGATCTACGTAGTAACAAACGACAAATTTGCGGCTGACTTCCAAGCTTGGAGCGAGCGCTATCGGAGCCAGCAACCGGAATTCAAATTCCAAATCATCAACGACGGTTCCACGAGCGATGAAGATAAGTTGGGTGCGATTGGCGACATCAATCTTGTCGTCTCGCGCGAGAACTTGACTCAAAGCAGCTTGCTAATTGTTGCTGGCGACAACCTGTTAACTGAATCGCTGGCAAATTTTGTGGAATGCGCCAGGGGAACTGACGCGACGGTTGCTGTCTATGATGTCGGCGACGCTGAAGCCATCAAACAATACGGCAACATCAGCGTTGATGGGGATGGAATCATTACCCGCTTCGAGGAAAAACCGAAAAACCCCCAGGGAACCCTGGCTGCAGTCGCTGTTTACTATTATTCGCCTGCGGCTCTCTCTCTTTTAACGACGTATCTGGCTGCCGGCAACAATCCCGATCAGCCAGGCCGCTTTGTGCAATGGCTCTATACGCGCAAACCGGTAAAAACGTTTCAGATCAAAGGCAAATGGCTCGATATCGGGAGCAAGGAAACGCTGGAGAACGCAGATAAGATTCTCGCGAAGCTCAAAACGTGAGAATGACCAAGCACGAATGACGAATGCCGAACGAAGCTCGAATGACAAATGACCGAAGAACAAGCGCTCCTTCTTCGTCATTTGGACTTTGTCATTCGTCATTTTAACCGCCCTTCATCAAACTCGATCAGATCAAAATAAGTCTGAATATCTTTGCGCCCTTCGCCACCCGCCTCTTTGAGAAAATGCATGAAGCGCGCCTTTTTGGCAGCAGTGTCGGGATGCCGCGAAATCATCGCCTGGTCCCATTGTTCAATTTCCGCGGGCGAATGTTTAGCGCCGTTTATCTGCACCCATTTCAGGATCGCCGTGTCATCGTCAAGTTTGTTGGCGATTTCTTCAAATGCGTCGCCGTCGATTTTGAGAAACGCCAGTAAATGTTTATCGAAGCCAACAGCTTTATAGTTGTAACCGTCAAGCAATCCTTTCCGATGCAGTCTGGCCTTGTCGATCAAACGCGGCAGATGCACGTAACCGCCAAGTTTCTCGTAAGGACTGCGTGGATGCAGTCTTGACATGGGGGTCGGCGTTATGTCGCGGGCAAAGGCCGCGGTGCTGCTTCTGGAAAATTCGACTCCGGCGCGCTCGCGGCGGCCCGCTCTTGTTCCTGCAATAATTCTCCCTGTGTCAGGCCGATCTGACCGATGACGAGCTGGCCGGAAAACATCCCGCCTTTTTCCACTGTAATGGCCCTTGCCGTGACATCGCCTTCCAGTGCGCCTTTCCTCTCCACCGTGACCGTTTGCGCAACGATCTCGCCCGACATTCTGCCTTTGATTTCGACGCTTTCCGCGCGGATTCTGCGGAAGCAGTGAATGTTGGCTTTGCGATCAACCATGACGTGTCGAGCGCTGATACGCCCCGGAATTTTGCCTGAGAAGTTGATCGTCGCGGTGTCGCAATGCAGATTCCCGCGCAGCCTGCCTTCGATTAAGGCGGATCGGCAAACGATGCTGCTGCTGGCCAGATCGCCTTTGCCGGTCAGATGCACGTCGCCCCGGGTTCGAATGCTTCGGCTGAAACCGCTGGTGATTTTGTAGTCGCGCAGATCAATATGCGCACTACACGACGGGCAGATTGTCGAAGTCGCCGCGCCACTGACCTGCTGTTTTCGTTTACAATCAAAACACTCGATGACGGAACTGCGTTGTCGCTTCCAAAAATCCTCGAATCTGCCAAGAATGGAGGAGCTCTCCGGCGGGGGCGCTTCTTCTCTTGTGCGCAGTTTCAGGCCAGGCTTCGGCGCGAATGGCAAAAACGAGCGGCCGCACTGGCGACAGATCGAGCTTTTGGCCGCAGCATATTCCATCTGCTTAAAGCCGCAGTGCGGGCATTCCGCACTGACTTTTACAAGCGACGGATTGGCCACTGGACCCTAAGCCGAGATCCTTTCCTTATGCGCGCGCTCCAAAGGCTGCTTTGATGGGCTCGCTCGGCCGCACAACCTCAGGGCGAGCTGCCGCCTTGGCGGAATACGTTCCGCTGGTGACTTCCGACTTGCCGATGAAAGTGGCCCCCTCTTCGATGGTGAGACGCGCTGCTTTCAGATCTCCCTGCAACACGCATTTGGATTTTAGCTCGCAACGCTCAGCCACGGTAATGTTGCCGTGCACTTTGCCATAGACGGTGATCGATTTGGTTTTTATCTCGCCCCGAATTTCAGCGTTTTCACCGACGGTCAAAGTGCCATCAGAGTTAATATCCCCTTCGACCTTCCCGTCGATGAGAAGTTCCTTTTGGAACTTAATCGAGCCTTTGATTTCGACATCGCTCGAAAGGATGTCTTTACCTCCATGATCTGCCATAGGACTTGAATTTGGATTATCGATTATTGTTGGTGTTTCTGGTTCTTCGCGACTCGCAGGATGATTGTTGTCATCTGTATCCGGATACCGCGGCTCTTCTCGGACCGGCGGTATCGGCTTTTGCAGTCCGAATCTCTTGAGCATTAGATAGATTGTGACACTCGCCGATGCCTGTCAACGGATTCTCGTTTGTAATCGGAACTTTTTATTCGTTTTTATCGTTCAACAGCAGTCCGGTATAGTTTGAACGCCGCGGTCTGCGCGGAGAAAATCAGGAAACGCGGCACTTGGCCGGGCGTTCGATCCAATACGCGACAGAGCGGAGGCAGGGGTAATGCCTGGTTCAGAACGGCTGCGGAATTTTGCGCCACACGGTCCGCATCGTACGCACAAACCCACGCTACCCGGTGGTTCTGCAGAATTTCGCGCGCTTTCTGCAAATCATCGGAAAGAAAAAATCGCGCGCTGTCTGCGATGCCGTTGAGGCTTTCGTGCGAACTTCCGGCCACTCCAGGCTGCCCGGACCAATAGGCGATCGAGGGCGAAAGCCACCACGGCGCAAGAAACGGAAGCACGTCGCGCGATTGCAAACTGAGTGCCAGTTCGCGCAACTGCGCCGATTCATTCCGCCGTTCCACACGAGCGGCTAATTGCGTTTCATTTGGCCAAAGCCTTTCATCCCAATCGCGCAAAATCGGAAAGATCGATAACACAAATGCGATCCAAACTGCTACTGGCGATTTGATTGGCGCCAGCAAAACCGGAAGCGCAAGCGCAAATATCAATACAAAAAAATATCCCCAGCGCGCTTGCCAAATGGTGAGCAAGTACGTGGCGAAGAGAAGAACATAAACTGGTAGCGCGCGACCTCGAATGGGTGCGCGCCGTCTCTTCGCGTCCTGATATTCATCCAAATCAAAAACGGCGCGACCAAAAGCAAATACCCGCACCACCGCAACCAAACCGGATTTGTCGGCGACACGTGGACGAGTTCGCCGATCGTGCGTGACCAGTTTTTGAAAATCAGGTCAGGATGCAAAATCGATAACGACGGGATGCGACGCTCGATCAGCAGCGCAATCGCAATGATGAGAACAAAACATAGCCCCTCGGCACCACGAGATTTCGCTGTAGCCGCGCCGCTGTGCGGCGCCTCTTTGTCGCCGGGCACCCGCCTTTGCTGCGCTATGGCGTGGCAGGCGAGTTGGAACACCATTACGAGCACGAGCAGAATGAGTGATTCGTAAGCAGAATTCCAAATCGCCAATCCCCACGCGACTCCGCTCACGATGCCCCACCGTGCGCTCGGCGGGCCTGTTGCTTCCCGATGGCTCCACTCCGCGCAAATCGCAATCGTCACGAGCAGCATCGATAAAGATTGATGATCAGGCCTGCCAAGCTCCGTCCCGTGAACAAGAATGGGACTGATCGCGTACAGGCTCAGCATCACCCAGCGATACTGGAAGTTCATTTGGCGCGACCACCACCAGAGAAACCAGCCGCCAAGCAGCGCAAGTAACGGCGAAACAAATGCCCCTGCTAAATCGAGTGCGTGCGCCGTGAATGGCTTTAGGAGAAGCAACAAACCGAGAATAAGATAGTCCAGCGGCACGGTCGTGTGCGGTGTGGTCCCCTGTGGAAAATTTTCAAACGCATGATGCCGCACGATCAATCCCGGCTTTGCCTCGCACATCTGCACGCGCGTCATCCGCGCATAACAATCCGCGTCAACAAAGTAAATGTTCCCGGCGACAAAAACGTCCTGATAATTCGCGCACCGTGTTGCCAGGATCAATGCGCTGAGAAGGGCGATCTCAGCAAAAATCAGAACAAATCGCGCGAATCGTGGCACAAATCGAGAATCGCAAATCGGCGATCCAAATCGAAATCAAAAATACAGTGGCATTGAAAATTGGACGTTGGACGTTGAATATTGGATGTTCGCCACGCGAAAACGGGCCTGTAGCTCAGCGGTTAGAGCAGGGGACTCATAATCCCTTGGTCCCAGGTTCGAATCCTGGCGGGCCCAGCCTCCGCTCGCAGCGCTGTAAGAGCAAAGGCTGCCAGGCCGGAGTAAAGCGAAAGGGGGCCTATGTTGTGATCACACTGTCTCAGCGCTGCGAGACTGCGGCTTGGCAGGCCAGCTTAAACTTCGCTTTGGAACGGAGCGAAAAAGCTAAATGGATTCTTCTCAGTTGCAATTTTCCCCTGCGTGTTGGAAGCTCTGCGTCCGCTCTGGGAGGAATTCTTATGAACCAGATCATCGATGTGATCGAGAAAGAACAACAAAAAGCCGACGCGAACACATTCAAGGTCGGCGACAGCGTCCGCGTCCATACGCGGGTTGTGGAGGGAGACAAGGAACGAATCCAGATATTTTCTGGCGTAGTGATTGGCCGTAAAGGACGCGGACTCAACGAAACGTTCACCGTGCGCCGAATCTCGTATGGCGAAGGCGTGGAGCGAGTTTTCCCGTTGCATTCGCCGCGCATCGCAAAAATTGAGGTGGAGCAAGAGGGACGCGTTCGCCGCGCCAGACTGAATTATCTTCGTACCCGCAAAGGCAAGGAAGCAACAGCGGTGCGGGAGTAACGTCACTCATTTAGCGATTTGGCGAATTAGTGAATTAACGATTGAAGCATCAGGATTAAATCGCTAAATCGTTAAATCATTGAATCGCTAAATTGGGGACATGTACCGGCGCTGCGGATTTCGTTATGAGAAAAAACTCCGCGCTAATGGCGTCGCTCGCATAGCCGGCATCGACGAAGCAGGCCGCGGCGCGTTGGCAGGTCCAGTCGTCGCCGCAGCCGTGATTTTGCCACAAAAATTCCGTCATCCTCGCCTGAATGATTCCAAACAGCTTGCGCCCGAATTACGCGAGGCGATTTATTGCGAACTGGTCGCTCATCCCGAAGTCACATGGACTGTCGGCATCGTTGATTCCGCAGAGATCGATCGAATCAACATTCTGCGTGCGAGCCATAAAGCCATGCGCTTTGCAGTCGAAGCGCTGATCGATCAGCCCGATCACGTTTTGATCGATGGTCTGCCCGTTATTCCTTTTCCATTGCCGCAGACGGCTATCGTCGATGGCGATTGCATCAGCATGAGCATCGCTGCCGCCAGCGTGATCGCCAAGGTCACGCGCGACAGAATGATGCGTGACTTTTGCGCGCAATTTCCACAATATTCTTTCGGCCAGCATAAAGGTTACGGCACCGAACTGCATCTCGTTAAGCTCCATGAATTCGGCCCTTGCCCGATCCATCGCCGATCTTTCGAACCGGTGGCGCAACCGCTTCTCGCTCTTGAGGAACTCGCGGAAATCGGTCCATCTCCGGCGCGGCGCGCACGGCGAGAAGTTGGCGTGTCGCTTCCTG
>WNFQ01004741.1_pt1 | contig 10485 bp, 8 predicted proteins | sample 5400171 | NCBI WGS metagenome assembly WNFQ01 (sample SAMN13153356, study PRJNA577476) | soil metagenome | isolation source: 20 cm soil under Madrone tree | place: USA:California | collected 2016-06-14 | reverse complement strand
CCAGATCAATGTCGTCCGGCGGCACGCTGTACGTGAAGTAACGCTGAAAGTGCTGCCGCGAGCAGACTCGTTGTTCCCGCGCCCAGTCGGCTTCCCGGTCGTGCCCGTAGCATGTTTTTCCAAGTCTGGGAAAGAGCGATTCGAGCAGGTCACGACGCAAACTTGCGCGCTGCTCTGGTGTGATATCGGGCGCGGATTCACGGAGCAAGTCTGCGATGCGCCGCCGCTGCGTGCTTTCCGTGTTTTGGTCCGAATTGCGGCCGCCGCTAAGAAACAGCTCAGCGTTCTTCCGGATTGCCAGATACATTTTCGGATAGAAGCTGCGGATGCCCTCCATCAGAAGAAGATCGACCGGATGCGCCTCTTCCTCAAGCAGCGGCAGCGCGAACGTCACGGAGTTGATGTACAGCTTGGCATGGCGGGCCGTCGCGAGACGCGGCTCGAGACCCTCTATGAAGTGACGCGCAAACGCATTGACCTCCTCCTCTGCGAGCTCGATTCTGGATTGCCGCAAAGCGCCCGCAACGCCATCGAACACCACCTGCCGCAACTCGATGGCGTCAAAAGGCGGAAGATGCAGCGGCACTTGGATTATCTTAGCGAGATAGTCGCGCCCGGCCTCGTGTCCCGCCTGGGCATATCGCTCCCCGAGGGACGAGGCAACCATCTCATCGTCGAACGAAAGCACGTAGCTCGTACTTGCGAAGCTGGCCGACAGCTTCACAAGCTTGAAGATCGCCTGTATTTCGGCTCGTTCCAGGCGGTCGATATCGTCGATCAGCACCATGACACGCTTGCCGGCCTGCTCCAGCACTTCTTCGATCTGCTGCTTCAGTTCGTCGAGCTTCACACCAGCCAAGGAGTCGCCGATCCTCGGCAGGGCATCGCTCCGATTTGGCAGGCCCACCCCCGTGACAGAGAAGGAAGCCAGCAACAGCAGTCCACCGTAGTCCTGGAGTAGGTTGCCGATCTCCTCGGCTTTGGTCGGCAACGAACGGCCGAGCGCCGCGGCAAGCGTATCGAAGAAGCCGCGTAGTTGCCGTTCTTCAGAGCCGTAAAGCCACGGGTTGAAGCGGACCACGACTACGTTGGAATGATCATCCAGCGCCTCCTCAACCAGGTTAAGAGTAGAGGTCTTCCCGCATCCCCATGGGCCATACAGGCCAATGACGATGCTGGATGGATCCGAACGACTTGCTGCTGAATCCGCGATGCGCTGTGCAAACACTGCGCGATTGAATCGATCCTTTCGCTTCGAATGGATCGGTTGATCGGACGAATACGTGAGCTGACGCGTGCGGTCATCCATCGGAAGTGCGGGATGTGTCAGTGACTTTGCGACACTCGCGCATGCAAACCAGTCGGCATTCATGGTGTCGCGGCCAGGTCATTGGCCTGCCTGATTGCGGCGAGAGTCGGAGCAAAGATGCCTCCGACTCTCGGTGTCACGTACCAGCAGCTCAGACGGTCGCATGCGGCACGGGCACTCGGCTGGCCTCCTTCAGTTCAGCCGGGCAGCAACGCCGCACACGATGACGGGACCGGCGCTGCCGAACGGTGCGCCGTTAGGCCCTGTGATGTAGCCGTCTCTTGCCAGCGTCAGGATGCGGAACTCCTCGTTCTGGAGACCGCGAAAGCCCTTTTCGATGGCGTCTTGGGTCCACTCATAGATGTTAGCGTCCCAGACCGGGCTGTAATCGGTGGCGGTCGTGGGAATGCCGCCAAACGTATTGTTCGGCCGATGCCCGTCCGTCAGCGCGGCAAAAATACCCTGACGCTGCGGATTGGCGCAGGCGCCTTCCGATGGGCCATTCACCGCGATGAAGATCCGCTCGACCGCGCTGCGGGCGATGTCGTCGATCCCGACCTCGAGTCTGTGCATACGTGGGGCGAACGTGTTCCCCTCGATGGCAGACACGGTGGGGTCGCTTGAGTCGGTCGAGATGTAAAGAACCGGCTTGCCGAAGCTGAAGCCATTGATCAGGTTGAGCGTAACGGTTCGGTGCACCGGGTCAATGGCGATCACCTGGTCATGGACGAGCGCGTAGTTCGGATTGCCGTCCGGGAAATTGATGGACGCATCTTCCAACGCCGCGGCGATGATCGGCGCGTCGTAAATGATGCCGTTGGCGCTGACCAGCGGGCTGTAGTTCGCATCCCCGACCGAGCCCGGCTGGGCTTGCTTGGGCGGGAACGGTCGATCTTCGGGGCCGGGTACCACCACGCGGGTCGGGCTGAAGTCCACGAGGCCCGATTGGAATAGAAATGTTCCATCGTCCCGCAGGGTCGCGGGGCGCGCGGCATCGCCGACGTTCGCCACCCTCAGCTTTTTGGAGAAGTTCACGCCAAGGCGATCCGCCTCCGCCTGGTTGCCTGCATCGAGGATGACGTACCAGGCGGGCCGCAGACCAGACGGGGTGTTCACGGCGCCCTTGTAGAGGGGCAATGTGACCGTTCCCCTGGCGCCGCTGCTGAGGTCCACGCCCGTGAGCGATTCGATCGGTATGTCGAACTTGCCTGATTTCAGCAGCTGGACCGGCCCCGCGAGCTCCGGATCCGTGAGCGAGTCTGGGGGCGGAAACTGCGAGATGTCGACTTTCGTTCCCGTCGAGGCCTTGGCTGGGATCAGATTGCATCCAGGACCCGGCCCGATCGGCCCCGGTCCGGGACCATCCGCTGCCCGTAGGGGTTCGTCGCCGGCGGATGCCGCCACCGAAAAGAGCGCCGCAGCGAGCGCCGCCAACGCGATGCCGCCGCGCCATCGACGCGGACGATTCACTTCGGGTGACGCAAGAGCGGCGTCGCCAGGTTCCGATGCACGATCAACAGCAAATGAAAAGTGAGAACTCATGTTTTCTCCAATCGTGAGATTGATCTCGATTTAACTTCGGCAAACAGGCGCAGGCGCACCGCGACCGACCGACAACATGCGGGCCGCAACATCTCTTGAAGAAATCCGACTGATGCTTCCGTCTGGCGAACACCCCGCTTTACCTTGTATGGTCGGCGCCGGTTAATTCGCACGCAATCAGCGGCCGGTTACATAGGGCGGGCCGATTCATTATTTTCTGGAGTGCTCCGTCCATTTCACAGTCCCTTGGTGGTAACCAAGCGCGTCGTTTCGACGAATATGGAGGTGGCCGGCTTCGCGAGGAGAGCCCTCGCGCGGTGACTCGAGACACCGGTGTAAGAACTTGCATCGCCCACACGACTCACGTCGGCAACACGACCTGACGGCGTTTTGCAACTTGGCAGAGATGACTGTTCACGAAAGGACGCATCATGAAAAGCAGACTGGCATTGAGCACATTGGCAATCAGCGTGACACTGGTCGGTTCCGGCGCCGCGCTCGGACAGGAATACAAGACGCGAGAGCAGGTGCAAGCGGAGCTTGCCGAGGCGAATCGCGACGGCACCATCTTGTCCGGCGACGGTACCTTGTGGAGGGATTTGGGCGCGCCACGTCGGGCCGACACGACATTGGCGGGCAAGACGCGAGAGCAGGTGAGAGCGGAACTTGCCGAGGCGAATCGGGACGGCACCATCCTGTCCGGCGACGGTACCTTGTGGAGGGACTTGGGCACGCTTGGCCGACCGGCCGATACGGGATTGGCGGGCAAGACGCGCGAGCAGGTGCAAGCGGAGCTTGCCGAGGCGAATCGCGACGGCACCATCCTGTCCGGCGACGGCACGCTGTGGCGCGATCTCGGCTCTCTGCACTACCTTGCAGCCCCGTCATTCGTTGCGCGATCGAATCACACTTCCAGCACGCCAAGCATGGCGGGAACCGATCGGTCACCCGATATGGGGGATGGCAAGAACTAAAGAGCACCGACTTCCGGAAGGCGTTTGCGACGGACCGGTCCACGCGCAGGGAAGCGGGCGTGGCTGGATACAACGGCCCCACCCGTCCATGCTCGACACCATCGCAAATTGGCTGGGCGCCCGCCTGGTTCGATACCTGAGCCGGGCCAGCCATGTCCACGGGACGGCTGTCCCCACCGACCCGGTCAAATTGATGGCGTGCCTGCAGCCGGGCGACGTGCTGTTGGTCGAAGGACAAACGCGGGTGAGCGGGGCGATCAAGTACCTGACCCAATCCACGTGGTCCCACGCGGCGCTATACGTCGGCGACGTCACCGGCCTGGCCGATGGTGAAGGCTTGCCGCGGTGCTTCCTGGAGGCTGACATCGGGGAGGGCGTGCGAGCGGTCAGCGTGACCGAGTTCGAAGGCCTGCATTGCCGCGCCTGCCGCCCGGCCGGACTGAACGCCGCGGAGATCGACGCGGTGATCGGATTTGCGATGGCGCGCCTGGGGTACCGGTACGACCTGAAGAACGTGGTCGATCTGGCGCGTTACCTGTTGCCCACCCCGCCCGTACCGCTGCGCTGGCGCCGTCGTATGCTCACGCTGGGCAGTGGTGATCCGACCCGGGCCATCTGCTCCTCCTTGATCGCCCAGGCCTTTCATTCCGTGCGTTATCCGATCCTGCCCATCGTCGAATCCGTACCCTCCAAGGATCCGCTGTGCCCCGGCTGCGTGCACGAAATCCTGCACTTTCGCCACCACAGCCTGTTTGTCCCGCGCGATTTCGACGTGTCACCCTACTTTGCGGTCATCAAGCCAACGCTGGCGGCGGGATTCGACCATCGCGCCCTCGAATGGCATGACGCCTAGCCTCGCACGCAGGGCGCTCAGCGGCTTGCCGGCTTTGACGACTGCCGCCGCCGGGGCATATGCCTTGATTCTGATCGGGATCACCTCGGTGCTTGTGGATCAAGCGGGTGGTGCGACTCAGAGTATTTTCAGGGGGCACGAATGATCGATCTTTACTACTGGACGACGCCTAATGGCCACAAGATCACCATCTTCCTCGAGGAGGTGGAATTGCCGTACACGATCAAGCCAGTGAACATTTCAAAGGGGGAGCAATTCAGCGCCAAGTTTCTGGCGATCTCGCCCAACGGCCGCATCCCGGCGATCGTGGACCGTGGACGGCGCGGCGACCCTATCAGCGTGTTCGAATCCGGTGCGATTCTTCAATACCTGGCCCACAAGACCGGAAAGCTGCTGCCCGCCGATCTGCGCGGCCACACCGAGGTCATGCAATGGCTGTTCTGGCAGGTAGGCGGACTGGGTCCGATGCTCGGGCAAAACCACCATTTTTCGCAATACGCCCCCGAGAAGATTCCGTACGCCATCGACCGTTACGTCAGGGAGACCGAGCGCCTGTATTCGGTGCTCAACCTCCAATTGAAGAATCGCGAATACCTAGCCGGGGTTTACTCGATCGCCGATATCGCCACCTACCCATGGATCGTTCCGCACATGCGGCAATCGGTGCAGCTCGAAGAATTCCCACACCTGTATCGGTGGTTCAACGCGATTTCTGCACGGCCAGCGGTGGAGCGCGCTTACGCGAAAGCAGCGCAGATCAACACGGCGCCAACGGTCACGGAGGCGTCCAAGGCGATCCTGTTTGGACAAGGACGCACGCCAGGCACAGTAGTCTCGCCGCAGCCGACATCGAGCATGTAGTAAGAAGCGGCGCGTTGCCACGACGAATATCGCCATGAACGATCGCCCGAGGTCACGATGAACCGACCAATCTCTTCAGCCCTGGCCGTTGCGCTTCTGGCGCCGACATTCAGCTGGGCGGCTTGCGACTTGATGAGCGGCCCGAAGACGGCTGCTCTGGTGGAGCTGTATACGTCGGAGGGCTGCTCGAGCTGTCCGCCGGCGGACAAGCGGCTAAGCCAGTTCCCCTCACGTCAATACCCCTACGAGCAGGTCGTCCCGATATCGCTTCACGTCGACTACTGGGATTACATCGGCTGGAGGGAGCCGTTTGCTCAGGCGCAGTTCGCCGAACGCCAAAGCTGGCTGGTTCGGACCAACGGGCACAAGACCGTCTACACGCCTCATTTTTTTGTCTCGGGCACCGAAGTTCGTGACTGGGACGTCGAGCTCGCTCGCGAATTGAACCGGGTTGGCGCCGAGGCCGCACGTGCGAGCGTTCATATCCACGCCGAACCCACCGCTTCCGGAAAGCTGTCCGTCTCCGCATCCGCGACCGCATCCTCCTCGCCGGCGCAACTGGCCCTGTTCGTTGCGCTCACCGAGGACAGGATCACCTCGCGCGTCTCCGCCGGTGAGAACAACGGCGTGACCTTGTCGCACGACCATGTCGTGCGGGAATGGATTGGCCCCACAGCACTGAGCGGTGGCCGGGCCGAGGTCGATCGCGCGGTGACACTTCGCTCGAACTGGAATCGAGCGGAGTTGGGAGTCGTAGGCTTTGTCCAAAATATGCAAACGGGGCACGTACTGCAAGCGGTCGGCGCGTCCGAGTGCCTGCGCTCATGAGAACGGCCCGCTCGCACAAAACCTGACCTCGTTGCTGCAACCGATTCGGTGTGAGCCGATCGCTCGGCTGCGCCGGAAATCCGGCACATTTGCCATTTAAACCTCAGTCCATTTTGGGAGATATCCATGAACAAGCTAACAACCGCTCTGCTGACCGCCTGTCTCGTGTGTGCCGGCTCGGCCGTGTACGCACAGGACGCCGTGTCCAAGGATGCAATGTCCAAGGATGCGATGAAGAAGGACCCGATGTCCAAGGATGCTATGTCCAAGGACGCCATGTCCAAGGATGGAATGTCCAAGGACGCCATGTCCAAAGATGCGATGTCCAAGGACGCGATGTCGAAGGATGCAGTGTCCAAGGATGAAATGAAGAAGTAAGTTTGAACAACGGCGCCAGGGGCGGCGGGGCATCCCCCGCCCCGCGCCGATCGTTAGCCGCAAACCACCCTTGACTGCCGGATTGCATGGACTCGCGACGAAAATGGAATCTGTGAAGCCCTGGCACCGGGTCGGCCGCCTTGTGATTGCCGCGCTCGCATGGCTTGCTTGGCCCGTTCAGCAGCCCGCGCATTCGCTCGATTTTCTTGATCCGCAGGATGCGTTCAAGTTCTCCGCTGCGGTCGCCGACGGCGGCAAAGCCGTCGACGCGCACTTCACCATTGCGGACGGCTATTACCTGTACCAGGAGCGCTTTGGCTTCGGCGCAAGCGATGGCGTGCAGCTTGGCTCGCCACAATTTCCACCCGGCAAGATCAAATTCGACAGGACTTTCAACCGGGAGCTCGTAACGTACCGCCACGACGTGGTCGTGAGGCTGCCGATCGAATCCGGCAACGGCCCGTTCACCCTTACCGCCAAGCTGCAAGGCTGCGCCGATCGAGGCGTGTGCTATCCGCCTGAAACACGCACTGCGCGCTTGGTACTGAGTGCAACATCACGGGCGAGGGGCTTATCGGACGCCGACGTCAGATCGGTCGCGTCCGACCCGGTCACGACGAGCGAGCCGGGGCGCATAGAAGGCGCGTTGAAGTCCGGTTCGTTGCTGACGGTGCTGCCGATCTTTTTCGTGCTCGGCCTGCTGCTGAGCTTTACGCCTTGCGTGCTGCCGATGCTGCCGATCCTGTCCTCGATCATCGTCGGGCAGAGCGCTCGACAGGGCGATGGAGGTAATCATGGCCTGACCAGGACGCGCGGCTTCGTGCTCGCGCTGGCTTATTCGCTCGGCATGGCGATCGTCTACACGGCGCTCGGCATCGCTGCCGGTCTTGCCGGCGAAGGTCTGGCGGGCGCGCTGCAGCAGCCGGCGGTACTCGCCGTTTTTTCTGCCTTGCTCGTTGCACTGGCGTTGTCGATGTTCGGCTTCTACGACTTGCAACTGCCTTCCGCCTGGCAAACTCGCCTCGCCCGGGCCTCGGGGCGCAGGAGCGGCGGCAGGCTCGGCGGCGTGTTTGCGATGGGGGCGATCAGCGCCCTTATTGTCGGGCCTTGCGTCGCTGCACCGTTGGCCGGGACCTTGCTTTACATCTCGCAAACGCGCGACGTCGTGATCGGCGGCGCAGCACTGTTCGCGATGGCGGCCGGCATGAGCGTGCCGCTGCTTCTGGTCGGTATCAGCGCGGCCTCGCTGCTGCCGCGCGCGGGTCGATGGATGGAGTCGGTTGGGCGCCTGTTCGGCGTGTTGCTCATCGCGGTGGCGCTGTGGCTGGTCTCGCCCGTGATTCCGGCCTGGGCTCAGATGCTGGGCTGGGCCGCGTTGCTTATTGTCAGTGCGACCTATCTGCGCGTGATGGATGGGCTTCCCGCCGATGCGACCGGCTGGCAGCGCCTTTGGAAAGGCGTTGGCTTGGTACTGCTCGTCCTCGGGGCAACGCAAATCGTCGGCGCCGCCAGTGGTGGGCGCGACGTCTTGCGGCCGCTACAAGCGCTGGCATCGGGCCGTGACGTCATGAAGGCGGAATCGCTCGCCTGGCGCCCTGTTCAGGACATCGACCAGCTCGACGCGGCGCTCGCCGACGGGAACGGCAAGCCCATTCTGCTCGAGTTCACCGCAGACTGGTGCGTCTCATGCACGGAGATGGAACGCTTCACCTTCAGCGACCCACGCGTCGCGGCCAGGCTGGCCGGCATGCAGTTGCTGAGGGTCGACGTCACGTTGAACAGCGCGCAGGACAAGACTCTGCTGAAGCGGTTCCATCTGTTTGGGCCTCCGGGCACGATCTTTTTCGATCGACAAGGTCGTGAAGTGCAGGGCGCTCGCGTGATCGGGTTCGAGTCCGCGGATGAGTTTCTGCTCAGCCTGGAGCGGGCCACCGACCCCGCGGCCGCCCCAGCGGTCTGAGCCCGCGGCCGCCCCAGCGGTCTGAGGGCTGGCACCTTGTTACAAGACCCTTCGCCGGGTTGTCTTCCCATTGGGTTCTGTGCTGGTTAATTCGCCGGCGACCTACGCCACCAGCGGCAACTTGCTTCGAGAGGGCGGTGGCATTAATCGGGGGCCAATTGGATCCTTCACCGTGTGCCGGATGATTTTCTCGATCTGTCGCGTCGCCATGTCGTCCAGGCGCCGCCCCACCACCCTCTTTAGCGGGTCGAGGTGTTCCAGGTGGCGCGCGCCCCACAGCGCGATCGTGTTTGCCTGGTCGAGCACCCATCGAACCGCGAGGGCTGTGAGCGGCCAGCCGTAGCACGCTCGCGCGTATCGATCGAGCGCCGCTGCGGCGGAAACGTATTGAGAGAGTCTGGGTTCGTGGAACTTGGGATCACTCCGTCGCAGGTCATCTTCCTGGAACTGCGTCGTCGCAGTGATAGCCCCCGTCAAGAGTCCCCGGCAAAGGGTGTCGTAGCACAGGACTGCGATGTTGTGACGCCGGGCGTACGGCACGACGCTGCTTTCGGCCTCGCGTTCGAACAGGCTGTACGGTACTTGCACCGCGTGGATCGGAGCAGCCTGCCGGAACTCGTCCATTTGTTCCGCAGAGTAATTCGCGACCCCTATCGCGCGAATCTTTCCCTCCTTTAGCAGGCGCGCGAGAGTTTTCGCCGTCTCGGCAATGGGGGTGAGCGGATCGGGCCACTGGACGATATAAAGATCGATGCGATCTGTGCGCAAGCGTCGCAGCGACTCCTCCACCTCTTTTCGGACGTGCGCAGGGGCAGAGTTTCTGCGCACCTTGCCGTCTCGCCACTCCAGCCCCGTTTGGGTTGCGATGATTGCGCGCTCGCGCAACCCGCCCGAGAGCATCACGCCGACGATTCTTTCGGATAAGCCGAAGCCGTATACCGGCGCCGTATGGATGAAAGTGATCCCGCGTTCGATCGCGGACGGGATCGTGGACATCACGCGCGCCTCGGTGTCCAGTCCCATGCGCGAAGCAGCGATCCCTGATGTACCAATTTCAATCGTTTCCATGGCCCATTCGTTCATCAGTTGACTTCTCCAGTTGCCCTTGCCTGCCTTGCTGTAGAGCAATGGCCGTTCCAGCGGGGCAGCTCTTGCCTGCCTTGCCGCGTAAGCAGTGCAGCAACAAGGACTTACGGATTCCCTTGGGCGAGATCGCCGATGGGAGAAACGGCAAGTGCCGGGAGTCGATCGCCGGCCGGCGAGCACGGCCGCCAGCGGGCGGGCATCACGCAGGCCGGAAGAGGCCGAGCTTTCTCATCTCAAAAGGGATCGTGATTTGCCGACCCGACCCGGCATACGCGGCCCGCGTCGAGTCCCATTGAACACGGGGTGATGCCCACCCACTGGCGCGGTGCCCTCCGCGGACTTCGTCGACGAGTGGAAGTGATACGAACGAAACGAAATGGACTCCGATGGACACCAAGAGCATTCGAGACAAAGCCTTTGCAATGCCGCTCACCAGCCCCGCCTTCCCGATGGGACCGTACCGCTTCGGGCGGCTCGGGGCGGGCGACGCTGGAAATCGCACTGGGCGCAGCAGCGCCTGACTTCGATGAGGTCAGTTCGAATCTGCGCAAGGCGAATTCGCCACGGACGCCGGAGCCGCGGCTGAGGCGGGTGTCATCGCAACCAGCACCTCTGACTGATATTCCCACATTGCCCCCGAGACCCCGTCGACGAGATAGCCCACGGGAATCTGGACCATCGAGACACTCGCGAA
>WNFQ01004193.1_pt1 | contig 10485 bp, 7 predicted proteins | sample 5400171 | NCBI WGS metagenome assembly WNFQ01 (sample SAMN13153356, study PRJNA577476) | soil metagenome | isolation source: 20 cm soil under Madrone tree | place: USA:California | collected 2016-06-14 | reverse complement strand
ACCTTGTCGCGCTCGGTCAGAAACTTGTTCCAGATCGGCTCGCTCATCGACCTTGCTCCTTGTCGTAGGGCTCCCCCCGGTCTTCAGGCCGCGTCATCAGGTGCCCGCAGCCGGCCTTGTTCGCCCAATATTGCCAGGCGCGCCAAGTCTCGGTCGAATAAGGGCCGTAGCCGCGGTTGCGGGCATCGATCTCGCCCTGCGAGAGGTATTTGATCGGGCCTCCGAGCTGCTTTGCCCGCATCAGCGCGCGGGCATTGCGCGGCAGATAGACCGACATCCGCACGACCTCGATCAGCGAGCGGCCGGCCGACGCGAAGCCATGACCGCGCATCAGCGCCACATTATTGCCGCCAAGGCATTTCGCGAGGTCGCGGCCCTGCTCGATATTGGTGACGAGCAGGTTGGTGTCGCCGAAATTGTCGGCGATGTCCCAGACCGGGACCTCGCTGCCGATAAAGCTACCCGAGTGGATCACCGGCCGCAGCGCTGTGGCATCGGCGATCCCGAAGGGCAGGGTGTCCTCGGCATGCGCGTGCACCACCGCCATCACATCGGGGCGCGCTTCGAAGATCGCGGCGTGAATGAAGCGCTCGAGATAGAGGGCGGGGCTCTGATCGCGCACCGGCTGGCCGTCGAGGTCGAGCTCGACGATGTCCTCGGCACCGACCAGCTCCGGGGCCACCGAACGGGCGATCAGAAAATGGTTCGGGTTGTCCGGATGTCGGATGCTGACATGGCCGTAGGCGTCGACCACCTCCTCCTTGGCGAGGATGCGGTTGGCGATCACGAGGTCCTGGATGATCGTATCGAGACTGCTCATGACCGTACAGCCGTCATCAACCCGGCGGCGCCGGCTGCAGCAGCGAAACGTCGTCGTTCTTCAAACTGTTGACGCGGTCGCCGACCGTCGTGATCGTCAAGCCGGCGGCATAGGGCAACAGCAGCTTCTTGGCCATGGCAGCCGGTGCCGTGAGCCAGCGCTGGTAGTCGGTGGGCGCGATGATCACCGGCATGCGGTCGTGCACCTCGCTGACTAGTTTGCTGGCTCGCGTCGTAACGATGGCGAAGGTCTCGACCGGATCGCCGTCCTCCGGCGCCCAACGCGCCCACAGTCCGGCAAAGGCGATCAGCGCGCCGTGGCGCAGCGTGATCTTGTAGGGCTGCTTCTTTGTGCCCCTGGCTTGCCATTCGTAAAAGCCGTTCGCGGGCACCAGACACCGTTGCGACTGGAAGGCCGTGCGGTAGGCGGGCTTCTCTTCGAGGGTCTCGGCCGGAGCATTGATCATCCCGGCACCGGGGGAGAGGTCGCGCGACCAGGCGGGCACCAGGCCCCAGCGCGCCATCAGAACCGCTCTGCCGTTCTCCTCGGCGACCACGATCGGCGTCGATTGCATCGGCGCGATGTTGTAGCGCGGCACGAGCTCGGGGACTTTTTCGAGCTTGAAGAGCTTTCTGATTTCCGCCGGACCGGCGGTGAGATAGAAGCGGCCGCACATCGCGACGGCACTATAGCATCGTGCGTTAACGAGGAGGACGGAAATGCCTATCTCAGGGGAACTGATCGCCGGCGCGTTGGCCGGTCTCGCTTTTGTCGGATGCAGCCTGGGGAATGCGACCCCGCCACAAACCCCGGGACCGGGACAGGGGCGACGGCGGGAGGTCGTCGTCAACGGCAAGCGGGTCAAGACCGTCGACGTCCACGCCCATACCATCGTTCCCGAGGCGGCGGCGGTGATCAACCACCCGCTGGAGGCGCCGGGCCTCTTGTGGAGCAACGTTTCCGACCGCATCGCGGAGATGGATGCCGAGGGGATCGATGTCGAGGCGCTCAGCATCAACCCCTATTGGTATCGCGCCGAACGCGACGCGGCGGCCGAGCTGATCAAGATCCAGAACGAGAAGCTCGCTGAGTTCTGTGCGGCGACACCCGACCGCTTTGTCGCCTTTGCGACGGTGGCGTTGCAGCACCCCGACCTCGCCGTCGAGCAGCTCCAATACGCGATCAGGACCTTGGGGCTGCGCGGCCTCTCGGTCGGCGGCAGTGTGGCCGGTGAGGAACTGGCCGACCCGAAATTCCACCCGGTCTGGGCCAAGGCCGAGGAGCTCGGCATCCTGATCTTCATGCACCCGCTCGGGACCCGGGAATTGGAGCCGAGCGGGCGGCTCAAGGGCAGCGGGCTCTTGACCAACACGATCGGCAACCCGCTCGAAACCACGATCGCGCTCTCGCACCTGATCTTCGAGGGCACCCTCGACCGCTTTCCGGGGCTCAAGATTTGTGCGGCTCATGGCGGCGGCTTTCTGCCGTCCTACGCCGCGCGCTCGGATGCGGTCATCACCACCTTCCCGAACCGGGTCGGCCCGCTGCCCAAGAAAAAGCCGACCCAATACCTGAAGGACGGTCAGCTCTATTTCGACTCGATCATGTTCACCCCCGAAGGGATGCGCCATCTCATCGCCGAGAGCGGGGTCGGGCAGGTGATGATCGGCACCGACTACCCGTTCCCGTGGAACAAGGTGCCGGTCGATCACGTCCTCTCGACCCCGGGCCTGAGCGACGACGACAAGATCGCCATCCTCGGCGGCACTGCAGCCAAGCTCCTCGGCATCAACTGAGCAAAGTTGCGCGGTCGGGCTGTCAACACCCGACCGCCCAGCCTCCCTGAGAGCAGGGAGAAAACTCGATTCGAGGCCGGAAATCACCCATCCGATCAGCCATAACGCCATGCCGATCAGATAGTTAACTCCCCGCAGCAGCACCTGGGCATCAGGGAGGCGATTGCCGATCCTGAGGGAGACAGCAGGGAGACTTTGGGCCGACATTTCGCAGCGCTCGCCGATGGGTTGAGACGTTGTAAAAAACACACTTTATTACTTGTTAAAATAGCACGTCGCTGGCAAAAAGTCAACCTCGCAACGCCGCAACACGGTTAAAATGTTGCTTGGTGTGAGCTAGCTCACACGCGCTGAACCTCAGAACGACAAATATGAGATGAGACGGCCTAGCTTGACCAGCTTCGGACGCATTTGGCCGAACCGTGGTCCAGCATAGTGAGCCGACGGGAGACATCAAATGACCGCCGATGCATTTCGGGCCGGATTCGATCCCAAGACGTTTGACGATGTACTTGACACTGGAAAATTGAGGCTTGCCTCTATTTTGACGTTTATAGGATATGCCGGTGTCTTCGTCGGATACATAATAATATTTATGACATCTTTATTAACTGTTGGTTTTCTTGAAATCAGACAAGCCAATATGAGGGACTTCGACGCGCTAATTGCCGTGCTCGACCAGAGAGATCGATATCATCTTGATGATCACCTTAAGAAAACACTGGACGAGTTCGGTGCTAAACGTGAGGCCTACCGGTCATGGATTGATTCCCTAGACTGTGTGAAGATTTCCGGCGCGACTGCTGTCACGGAAAGCGGACGCGCGACCGAAGCTGGAATTCTGCAAGCATCCAGCACAAACCCCAAAACCTGCGCCGAGATAAAGGAGACGCTCCAACGGCATGCCAACGAATTGTCGTTGACCGAAGAGGAGGTGCGGTTCAAGGCGGCGAATCTCGCATTCTTTTATGACCAATATAAGGATGGGATTACCGGGAAAGTGCCACAAATAGTGCCCGCTTTGCAGCTATTGGATTCAGGATCCACGTTATTGAATACGTGGGCACGATCGCCATTCGAATTGATCGAAATGTTTCTGCTCGTCTGTATGGGGCTGCTCGGCGGCGTGATCAGCGTGATGCGCTGTTTCGTCGATCCTTCATTGAAAAGTCCGGCGATCGCCGAGTTCTTCTACAAGCCTGCAGCTGGCGCTGCGATCTCCCTCGGGGTCTATGTCTTATTTCGAGCTGCCCAGATTTTCCTGGGGGTACAAAATCAAGGTGGCGCCGCAACTGTCTCGACCAGTGTATTTCTCTTGGCTGGCCTGGGACTGGCATCGGGCTTCTGCGCTACCCAGGCGCTTGCCACGATCGAATCCGTGGCGACCCGGCTGTTGCGGAGCGCGGGGGAGACACGAACGGCTCAGGCGGACAATCCGCGAGGCTCGGCATCAACCCCCGGTGACGGACCCAATTCCGGGCACGCCGTGGGCTGAATGCTAGCCCGGGTCAGCCGGCGCGCAGGTATTGCACCGCTTCGTCTCGGCGGAAGAGGTAGAGGAGGGTGCGCAAGGCCTGCCCGCGCTCGCTTTCGAGCTGCGGATCGCGTTCGAGCACCAGGCGCGCGTCGTCATGGGCGATCGCCACCAGCTCCTCGTGGATCGCGAGATCGGCGAGGCGCAGGCTGGGCAACCCGCTCTGTCGAGTCCCCAGCACCTCGCCGGCACCGCGCAATCGCAGATCCTCCTCGGCGATGCGGAACCCGTCCTCGGTCTCGCGGAGGATCTCGAGACGCCGCTTGGCAACCGCACCCAGCGGCGACTGATACAGCAGCAGGCAGCTCGACGGCTGGTCGCCGCGGCCAATGCGGCCGCGCAGCTGGTGCAGCTGGGCAAGGCCGAAACGCTCGGCGTGCTCGATGACCATCACCGTGGCGTCCGGGACGTCGACACCGACCTCGATCACCGTCGTCGCCACCAGGAGGCCCACCTCGCCGTCGGCAAAGGCGGCCATCGCCCGGTCCTTGTCGGCCCCCTTCATGCGTCCGTGGACCAGCCCGACGCGGCCGGGAAAGAGCGGCGCCAATACCCGATAGCGCTCCTCGACCGCGGCGAGATCGGCGGTCTCCGACTCCTCGACCATCGGGCAGATCCAATAGACCTTGGCCCCTTGCGCCAGGGCTCGGCCGACCGCCGCCACAACGTCGTCGAGGCGCTCGAGCGCTACGGTCCGGGTATCGACCGGATGCCTTCCCGGCGGCTTCTCGGTGAGACGCGAGACGTCGAGGTCGCCATAGGCGGTCATCATCAGGGTGCGCGGGATCGGGGTGGCGCTCATCAACAAGGTGTCGGCGTCCCGCCCCTTGGCGTAGAGGCCGAGGCGCTGCTCGACGCCAAAGCGGTGCTGCTCGTCGATCACGACGAGGGCCAGATCGCGGAATTCGACATCCGGCTGCAATAAGGCGTGCGTGCCGACGACCACCGGGGTCAGGCCCGAGGCGAGGCTCGCAAGCATCGAGGCGCGCGCGCGGCCTTTTTCGCGGCCGGTCAAAAAGCCGATTTCGACACGCGCTGCCGCCGCATGGCGCTGCAAGGTCGCGTGGTGCTGGCGGGCGAGGATTTCCGTCGGCGCCATCAGCGCCGCCTGGCCGCCGCCTTCGACCGCGTTCAGCATCGCCAGCAAGGCGACGACGGTCTTGCCGCTGCCGACGTCGCCTTGCAGCAGCCGCACCATGCGCCTCGGTTGCGCCATCTCCGCGGTGAGCTCGGCGATTGCGAGCCGCTGCGCCGATGTCAAGGCGAAGCCGAGTGCTGCCTCGACCCGGCCGGTCAGCGCGCCGGTCCCGAGGATCGCCCGCCCCTTTTGCCGATGACGGCGCGCGCGGACCAGCGCCACCGCGAGCTGGCTGGCAAAGATTTCGTCATAGGCGAGCCGCTCGCGCGCCGGGGTGGTCGGCAGCACATCGGCTTCCGCCCCCGGGGCGTGGGCCTGATGGACCGCCTCTTCCCAGTGCGGCCAGCTGCGGCGCTCGCGCAATCCCGGATCGATCCATTCCGGCAGTGCCGACACCCGATCGAGCGCACCCTCGACCGCCTTCTGCACGACGCGCGGCGAGAGGCCGCCGGTCAACGGATAAACCGGCTCGATCGGCTTGAGGCGGTCGAGCTCGTCGGGCCGCAGCACGAGATCGGGATGTGCCATCTGTGGCACCCCGCTGTAAAACTCGACCAGGCCGCTGACGACGCGCTCGGCCCCGATCGGCAACAGGCGGGACAGCTGGTCGCCTCTGACGTTGAAATAGACCAGGGTCAAGGTGCCGGTATTATCAGTGCAACGCACCCGGTAAGGACGGCGGCCATGCCCCGGCTGGTGCGCCTCCACACGCACCGCAAGGGTCGCGATCTGATGGGGCTGCAATTCCTTGATCGGCGGCGAGGCACGACGGTCGACGATGCCGCTCGGCAGATGCCACAGGAGATCGAGCACCAGCGGCCCGGTGAGGCGCTCGAACAGCTTTGCCAGTTGCGCGCCGATGCCGGGAAGTGCCGTCAGCGGCGCGAACAGCTTGTCGAGGATGGCGGGACGCACAAAGCATCTCTATATCCCCGGCAGGGGTACCGCCAAGGGGACGAAATGACCTTATCACCGGAGATCCGCCGCAAGCGGCTGTCATTCCGTTCCTGGCACCGCGGGACGCAAGAGAGCGACCTGATCCTCGGCCGATTTGCCGATGCGCATCTGGCGGGGTTTGACGAGGCGCAGCTCGACCGCTACGAGGCATTGCTCGACTGCACCGATGCCGACATCTTCGATTGGGTCTCGGGCCGGGCCGAGCCGCCGCCGGAGCACGACCACGACGTGACCCGCCTGCTTCTCGACTATAGCAACGGTGCGCCCGATACATGACGTCGCAAACGCCGCCGGGCGCTCCCTCTCCGCCCCTCGGGGGGGAGAGGGTCGGGGTGAGGTGGGGGCGCTTCCGCCAGCGGGGTGCCCACCTCACCCTCCCCGCAGCTGACGCTGCGGGTCCCCTCCCTCTCCCCCCTGAAGGGCGGAGAGGGCAATGAGCGCAATGCAGGATCTAGCACGTTCGCTAAGCGAGCGGCCACGCGCGGTCACGCTGTTTGGCGCGCCCGAGGGCTATGACGCCGCGGCGATCGGCGGCATCGTTGCCGAGGGACATACCCTCCCCTGGCTGCATGTCTGCCGCGACGACGGCAGGATGGCGCGCTTTGCCGAGGCACTCGCCTTCTTCCATCCCGAGCTCGACGCGCTGACCTTCCCGGCCTGGGATTGTCTGCCGTACGACCGGGTCTCGCCCAACGGCGATATCGTCAGTCGGCGGATCGACACCCTGACCCGACTGGCGACAGGGGGCGGCGATACGCCGCTCGTCATCCTGACCACGGTCAACGCCCTGGTGCAGCGGGTGCCGCCGCGCAGCCTCTTCGAGGGCCGCGTCCTGGCTCTGCGCCCGGGCGGCCGGATCGGGCTCGACCGGCTGCAGAGCTTCTTCCGCAACAACGGCTACATCCGCACCGACACGGTGCGCGAGCCCGGCGAATTCGCGGTGCGTGGCGGCATCGTCGACCTCTACCCGGCGGGTGCCGCCGAGCCGCTGCGTCTCGACTTCTTCGGCGACGGGTTGGAGAGCATTCGCAGCTTCGATCCGCTGAGCCAGCGTTCCACCGGCAATGTCGAGGCAGCGGCACTGCGGCCGGTCAGCGAGGTATTGCTCGACGATGCGGCGATCCGGCGCTTTCGCTCGCGCTACCGCGAGCAGTTCGGCGCCACCGGCACCGATGATCTGCTCTACGAATCGGTCAGCGCCGGCCGGCGCTATGTCGGCATGGAACACTGGTTGCCGCTCTACTACGAAGAGCTCGAGACTCTGTTCGACTACCTGCCCGGCGCCGGGCTCTCGTTCGACCATCAGGCCGACGAGGTCCGCGACCACCGGCTCGAGGCGATCGCCGATTTCTACGCCGCGCGCCATAACCTGCCCGCGGCAGCGCGCGCCGGGGCGCCGATCTATCGCCCCGTGCGGCCCGCCCAGCTATACCTCGACAACCTCGAATGGCAAGCGGGGCTGCGCGGCCGGCCGGTCGTCCGGCTCTCGCCCTTTGCCTCACCGGAGGGCGATGGCGAGAGGTTCGATGCCGGCGCCCGTCCGGCGCGCAATTTCGCGATCGAACGCGCCGATCCAAACGTCGTGCTGTTCGAGGCGGTGCGCGACTACCTGGCGACCGAGGGCAAAGCCGGCCGGAAGGCCGCGGTCGCCGCCTTCAGCGAAGGCTCCGCCGAGCGCCTCTTGACCGTGCTGCGCGAGCGCGGGGTCTCCGACCTGCGCCGAGTTGCCGACGGTCATGCTTTGAGGGCGCTCCCTCAGACGAGTGTCGGGCTCGCGGTATTCCCCATCGAGCAGGGCTTCGCGACCGGGGAAGTCGTGCTGCTCGGCGAGCAGGACATCCTCGGCGACCGGCTGGCGCGGACCCCGCGGCGGCGCCGCAACCTCGATCAGTTCATCGCCGAGGTGAACAACCTGTCGCCGGGCGATCTCGTCGTCCATGCCGATCACGGCATCGGCCGCTATGAGGCGCTGGAGACGATCGCCGTCGCCGGCGCGCCGCATGACTGCCTGCGCGTGCTCTATGCCGGCGACGACAAATTGTTCGTCCCGGTCGAGAATATCGAGGTGCTGTCGCGCTTTGGCTCCGAGGATGCCGGGGTGCAGCTCGACCGCTTGGGCGGGGTCGCCTGGCAGTCGCGCAAGGCGCGGGTCAAGAAGCGCATCCGCGACATCGCCGGCGAGCTGATCCGCGTCGCCGCCGAGCGCCAATTACGGCCGGGCGACGTGCTACATCCGCAAGAGGGGATCTACGAGGAGTTCGCCGCCCGCTTTCCCAATCCCGAGACCGAGGACCAGCTGACCGCGATTGCCGACACGCTCACCGACATCGCCTCGGGCAAGCCGATGGACCGGCTGATCTGCGGCGATGTCGGCTTTGGCAAGACCGAGGTGGCGTTGCGCGCGGCCTTCATCGCGGCGATGGCCGGCTCGCAGGTCGCGGTGGTGGTGCCGACGACCCTGCTGGCTCGGCAGCATTACCGCAGCTTTTCCGAGCGCTTTGCCGGGCTGCCATTGCGCATCGGCCGGCTGTCGCGGCTGGTCGCCGCCAAGGAGGCGCGCGAGGTCAAGAAGGAGCTCGCCGAGGGCCGCCTCGATATCATTATCGGGACCCATGCGCTGCTCGCCAAGGATGTCCATTTCGCCCATCTCGGGCTCTTGGTCGTGGACGAGGAGCAGCATTTCGGCGTGGCGCAAAAGGAGAAGCTGAAACAGCTCAAGGCCGATGTCCATGTCTTGACCCTGACCGCGACGCCGATACCGCGCACCTTGCAGCTGGCATTGTCGGGGGTGCGCGAGATGAGCATCATCGCCTCGCCGCCGATCGATCGGCTGGCGGTGCGCACCTTTGTGATGCCCTACGATCCGGTGACGATCCGCGAGGCGATCATGCGCGAGCGCGATCGCGGCGGTCAGATCTTCTATGTCGTGCCGCGCATCGCCGATCTCGACGAGGTGCGCGAGCAATTGCGCGAGACCGTCCCCGAGATCAAGTACGCGGTGGCGCATGGCCGAATGGCGCCCTCCGAGCTCGAGGCGGCGATGACCGCCTTCGACGAGCGCGCCTATGATCTGTTGCTCTCGACCAACATCATCGAGAGCGGGCTCGACATCCCGTCGGCCAACACCTTGATCGTACATCGCTCCGACATGTTCGGGCTGGCCCAGCTCTACCAGCTGCGCGGCCGCATCGGACGCGCCAAGATCCGCGCCTACGCCTATCTGACCCTGCCGGAGAAGAAAAAGCTGACGGCAACGGCGCAGCGCAGGCTCGAAGTCATGCAGACATTGGACAATCTCGGCGCCGGGTTTCAGCTGGCGAGCCACGACCTCGACATCCGTGGCGCCGGCAACCTGTTGGGGGACGAGCAATCGGGCCATATCCGCGAGGTCGGGATCGAGCTCTACCAGAGCATGCTCGAGGAGGCCGTCGCCGCGGCGCGGACCGAGGGCGGCGATGCGGCCGCACCCGAGGAGTGGAGCCCGCAAATCACGATCGGCACGCCGGTGCTGATCCCCGAGGGCTATGTCGCCGATTTGGGCGTGCGCCTCGGCCTCTACCGCCGCATCGCCGCACTCGCCGACCGGCGCGAGATCGAGGGCTTCGCCGCCGAGCTGATCGACCGCTTCGGGCCGCTGCCGCGCGAGGTCGAGAACCTGCTCGAAATCATCGCGATCAAGCGCGCCTGTCGCGAGGCCGGCGTCGAGCGCGTCGAGGCCGGGCCCAAGGGTGCCGTGATCGCGCTGCGCGGCAACCGCTTTGCCAACCCCGCGGGCCTCGTCGACCTGATCCAGCGCAACGCGGGCACGTTGAAGCTCCGCCCCGACCAGAAGATCGTCTACCTGCGCAATTGGGAAGACGAGAAGACCCGCCTCGCCGGCGTCGCCAAGCTATTGCAGGCCCTCGTCAAAATCGCCAGCTCCGCCAAACCCGACGCCGATGCCGCGCTACCGCCGCCGACCCCGGCGCTGGTCAACCCGAAAGTGGCGCGAAGGGCGTGAGCCTCGGGACCCGTATTGCGCATCGCCGCCTATTTGGCTTGCCGAAATTAGAAATTGGTGACGACGACCTCTTGCGAAGAAGCGAGGGATTGCCGCTTCGCGGGAATGACGAGTGAAGTAGTTGCGGCCAATCTCTTGGGCCATTCGGGAGTTTTTCCGCAGTCTGCTGGTGCGCCGACAGAGTAACTGCGCGCCCGCTAGGGTGCTTATTCTGGGATATCTGGCCGGTAGCCGACGCCG
>WNFQ01004192.1_pt1 | contig 10487 bp, 7 predicted proteins | sample 5400171 | NCBI WGS metagenome assembly WNFQ01 (sample SAMN13153356, study PRJNA577476) | soil metagenome | isolation source: 20 cm soil under Madrone tree | place: USA:California | collected 2016-06-14 | reverse complement strand
GAATTGCTTCCGGTAGTTCAAGGCACTGAGGCGCAATATTCTGAAGGCAAGTCTCCCGCGGATGTCGAGGCAGTTCTTGCGACACTGCCCACCCTTGGCTGCCTGTCCATCGCGCTAGAGACCGTCGCGCCCGTCACAACGGAAGACGACCTCGCACAGGAAGCACCCCAAGAAGCCCTGCTGCCGTTGCAAGCCGCACCCGCCCAGGCCGAGCCGCAGCCCACGCATAACGTGGCGATCTCCGCCGCGCCGGGCACCGCCGCCAGCATCTCACTGACCTCGCCAGCGGCGTCTAGACTGGTGGCCGCGCTCTCTGATCCCAAGATCCCGAAGGCCGTGCACGACTACAAGGCGGCCCTGCATGCGCTCGCTTCCCTCAAAGTCGAACTAAAAGGCGTACAGCACGACACCCGGCTCTACTCGTACCTTCTGAACCCGACGTACTCGTCGCACGCGCTCCCTGAAGCTGCCTTGCGTCGTTTTAATCTCAAGCTTTCTGGAAACCTGGCGGAGTCCGCCGACATCACCGGACGTCTGGCCACCGCGTTGCGGCGTGAAGTCGACGATTGTGGAGTAGGCCAACTCTACGAGGACATCGACTTACCGCTGGTTCACGTCCTCGCTTGAATGGAAGAAGCCGGAGTGAAGATCGACACGGGCGCACTCGCTGGGATGTCCACGCGTCTCGAACGGGAAGTCGACCGCAAGGCAAAAGACATCTATCGCGAAGCGGGCGTCGAGTTCAACATCAACTCTCCGAAAAAACTCGGCGACGTGCTTTTCAACCAGCTCAACCTGCCCAAGCCCGTGAAGTACGGTAAGGGTAAGATGATCTCCACCGCGGTCGACGTGCTGGAAGATCTCGCTGAGGATCACGCCGTTGCGCGCATGGTGCTGGAATACCGCCAGCTTGCGAAGCTGAAGTCCACTTACGTCGACACTCTCCCGGCGCTACTGAGCCCGGCAACCGGGCGCCTGCATACGACCTTCGATCAAACCGGCACCGCGACGGGCCGCTTGTCGTCCGCCAACCCGAACCTGCAGAACATTCCGATCCGCACCGAAGTCGGCCGCGAGATCCGCGCCGCCTTCATCGCGGAACCGGGCCACGTTCTACTGGCAGCCGACTACTCGCAAATCGAGCTCCGCCTGCTGGCCCACTTCTCGCAGGACAAGTTGCTGGTGGAGGCCTTCCGTCGCGGCGACGACATCCACACCCTGACCGCCTCGCAGGTCTTCGGCGTACCTCCGCTCATGGTTACGCCCGACCATCGTCGACAGGCCAAGGTCGTGAACTTCGGGATTGTCTACGGCTTGTCGGCCTTTGGGCTCTCGCAAAATCTTGGCATCGAGCCTAGCGAAGCGAAACAGTTCATCAACGCTTATTTCGAAAAGTACAGCGGGGTCCGCGGGTTCATCGACAGGACGTTGGAAGAAGCCCGTCGCGACAACCACGTCAAAACGCTCTTTGGGCGCGTGCGTCCCATCCCCGACATCAGCAGCAAGAATGCCAACCTGCGAGGCTTCGCAGAGCGCACCGCCGTGAACACGCCATTGCAAGGCACGGCTGCCGATCTGATCAAGCTGGCCATGATCCGCATTGACGCCGCCCTACGGGAACGCGACTTGAAGTCGCGCATGACCTTGCAGGTGCACGACGAGTTAGTGTTTGAAGTTCCCGAAGCCGAAGTCGATATCATGCGCTCGCTGGTGCGCGAAGAGATGGAGCAGGTCCACTCTTTGGCCGTCCCGCTGCTGGTGGAAATTGGAGTCGGCGCGAACTGGCGCGACCTGAACGACTAAGACGCAGCGCGCGCCTCCGACTTATCATTCCGGTTGAAGATTTACGATTCCCCAAGGATCGTCGTGGGTAGGAAGGCTGGGGAATCTGCTTTTCGGCCGGGGGCCTCATGTTCATTGGCCATTTCGCAGTGGGCTTTGCCGCCAAGAAATACGCGCCGCGCACTTCCCTGGCCCTGCTCCTGGCCGCGCCCTTGTTTCTTGACCTGGTGTGGCCGATGTTCGTAATCACCGGATGGGAGCAGGTGCGGGTCGATCCGGGCAACACGCGCTACACTCCACTCGATTTTGTGCACTACCCGTGGTCGCACAGTTTGCTGATGTGCATAGTCTGGGCCACGCTGTTCGCACTCATCTACCAGCGGATTACCCACTACCGCCCGGGCACAATCGCAATCTGGGTCGGCGTCGTGAGCCACTGGGTGCTTGACTGGATCACCCATCGGCCGGACATGCCGCTGTATCCCTCGGGTCCGCGCCTCGGGCTGGGTTTATGGAATTCAATTGCTGGAACAATGATCGTAGAAATCAGCATGCTGGTGGCGGGAGTGTGGCTCTACTTGCAAAGCACGCAAGCCCGCGACCGCATCGGGAAGTACGGGTTGGGCGTTTATGTGGGATTACTGCTGCTTTTGTACGTCGGCGACCGCTTCAGCGGTCCACCCCCTAGTGTTGCGGCGATTGCGTGGACAGGGCTTGCCGCCGGAGTCATCTTCGTTTCCTGGGCATGGTGGTTTGATCGGCACCGCTCACTGCGCGATTCCCTGAACCGGTCCTCTGGGAGTTTGTGATGAGAATGTTGGCCGCGGGCGGACCCGTGGCGGATCTGGTCCGTGCGTTCGCGAATTTGTGGAGCCTCGCACTGGTGGTTGCCGCGGGCGCGACCTTGTTTTGGTTCGCCTATTCGGTTTGTTTGCGGCGATTGCTGCGGGTCAGGAGAATCGCCAACATTCGGCTCCGACGCATGCTTCGCGAAAGAGAATCTTCAGATCAGTAAGGGTTGACGCCGGAACCTTCGTCCTGGAACGGCCTATCCAAGCAAATTCAGAAGCTCGAGTCATTCCTATAAAATCAGAAGCCTATGATAGAAGAACCGATAAAGATCTACCGCGTGGACTCGGGGTGCTTGATCGAGCGGAAAGACGTCTTTTATCAGACCTCCGATTGTTCATGGGACGAACTGATCACTCGTGAGGATCTGTATCAATATCTTGCCGGGTTGATTGGACGGTCCAAGGCGGTTCCCAAGGGGTTGGCGGATTACAAGGTCCTCGCACCGGTCGGTGGTCAAGAAGTGTGGGCGGCAGGCGTGACTTACTATTGCAGCCGCGACGCCCGCATGGAGGAAGCGAAATCGGCGGGGGGCGGAGACTTCTACGACCGCGTATACCGGGCGGAAAGGCCGGAGCTTTTCTTTAAATCGACGGCCAGTCGGGTCGTCGGCCCCGGGGGAAGAGTCGCCATTCGGCGAGATGCCGCCTGGTCCGTACCCGAGCCGGAACTTACCCTTCTGGTCAGCCCCGCAGGAAAGATTCTCGGTTACACCATCGGGAACGATATGAGTTCCCGCGATATCGAGGGCGAAAATCCGCTCTATTTGCCGCAGGCAAAGGTCTACAACCGTAGCTGCGCGCTGGGCCCATGTATTCTGGTTTCGGCGGAGCCCCTGCCTTCATCGATGGAGATACGGTTGGAAATTCTGCGCAACGGAGAAAGAGCTTTTGGCGGCTCCACCACTCTCGCCAGCATGAAGCGCGATTTGGTTTCCCTGGTGGAGTATCTCTACCGGGATAACGTCTTCCCTGACGGATGCTTTCTACTGACGGGAACCGGGATCGTGCCGCCGGATTCGTTCACGCTAAACGACGGTGACGAGATTCGGATTGCGATTGCGGGAATTGGAACACTGGCGAATTTTGTCGGGTGAGTTCAGGGAAGGTTGTCGTCATCGGCTACCGCACCGGGCGTGGCTTTCAGCAGGGCATGGAGATCCCTCTCCAGCCGGCCGCGTTGGTTGTCGGCAATGTCTTTGAAACGGAAGGGTTGCAGACATCCCTGGGTGGCCCACATCGGAAATAGCATTTCCACTTTGTTGCGTACCGTGGTTGTCCCGACATGAAACAGGATTTCCACGACGATGCCCTCATCTATGGGGGTCTCAAGGTGCAGGAGGCCTCCGTTGGCGGAAAGCTGACTGAGGCGGGCACGAAGTTGCCGCCGATTCTGTAGCTGCAGCAAAGCCAGTACGGAGCCGCCGAGCTTGACGCGTGCGCCACGCTTTTCACGTTGTCTTTGAGGCGCTTCCGACATAAACCCTTCTCTACTATCGCACTCCGCAGAGGTCGTGGGCAGGTTACGAAAGCATTGGTCCCCATGAAGCAGAAGGAGATCTGACCCTTTTCCCATTTCGATTCTTGGATTTGGCTGTTTGCCGGCGCACTACGTTGCGGCGATGTTCTCAGATACAATGGGGCCGCCTGAATTCGCGAAAATGCAGCTATTCAATCGTCACACTATGAAAAGGAGATCCTTAGTGACGTCACATTCTCGGCTCCGTCTGCTCGCGGCCGCACTCAAAATCACTCGCACGAACGCAGCCGTACAACGACTTCCCCTGCTCTCTGTGGTGTCGATTTTGCTGTGCCTGATTCTGCCTGGTTCGGCCAGCGCGCAGACCATCCGCGTTGACATCACTCCGGAGCATTCCACCAACAAGTTCGTTCCCAACCAGGCGCTCGGCGCTGGAATCGACCGAATGTCGGCGGTGGCGATCGAGAAGTTGTTTACGGAGCCGGCCCTCAAGCAGGTGCTCAGTGCGGGCTGGCAAACGGTGACGTACCGGCAGAACACGGAACTGAAGGTGGAAGCGTGGCACTGGAATCCGAAAGGAACGTGGAGCGATCCTGGCGGCAAGGGCTATTTCACGGGCAGGGATACGCCGATGGAAATCATACGCAACTCGCACGGGTACCCGCTGCCGCATCGCGGGTTCACGCGCAACGATGGAACGGAGACCAGCGGCTACTCCCGGTTGACCGATGGCGATCTGAACTCTTATTGGAAAAGCAATCCGTACCTGGCGAAAGCCTTCACGGGCGAAGAGGATGCTTTGCATCCACAGTGGGTGGTTGTGGATCTGGCGAATCCTCTGCCCATCAGTGCGATCCGGATCGCTTGGGCAGAGCCTTACGCGAAGCGTTACCGCGTGCAGTACTGGACGGGGGAACAACCGATCCAGCAGCCCACTAAGGGCTCGTGGGTGACGTTTGCGGGTGGCGCAGTCGACGATGGAAAGGGCGGCCAGGTAAGCCTGCCTTTGAATTCCACTCCTTTGCCGGTGCGTTTTTTGCGCATTTGGATGACGGAGTCGTCGAACACATGCGACTCCCACGGCTCGGCTGACCGTCGCAATTGCGTAGGCTTCGCGATCCGCGAGCTCTACATCGGGACTGTCAGTGCGAACGGTGAGTTTCAGGATGCGGCGCGACACACGCCCGACCAGGACCAGACCACCACCTGGTGCTCTTCGATCGATCCATGGCACGAGCCGGCGGACTTCGACCCCCGAGTGCACGACCAGGTCGGGCTGGACTTGTTCTACACGAGCGGGGTCACGCGCGGACTTCCTGCCATGATTCCGATCGCACTGATCTACGCGATTCCGGAAGACGCGGCGGCCGAACTCGCTTATCTGGAAAAGCGTAAGTATCCGATCTCGTACGTGGAGATGGGGGAAGAACCTGACGGACAGTACATGCTGCCGGAAGATTACGCGGCGCTTTACCTGCAATTTGCGGACGCGCTGCACAGGGTTGACCCGGCGTTAAAGCTGGGCGGGCCGGTGTTTCAGGGCGTGAACGAAGACATCTTGGTCTGGCCGGACGGGGAGGGGCGGACTTCGTGGACTCGTCGCTTTATCGATTACTTGAAGGCGCACGGGCGGCTGAAGGATCTGGCGTTCTTTTCGTTCGAACATTACCCCTACGTTCCCTGCACGATCTCGTGGAACAATCTCTACGACGAGCCGCGGCTGGTGAGCCACATCGTGGACGTTTGGCGAGCCGACGGCGTCCCGGCGGACGTGCCGTTGTTCATTACCGAGTCAAACATTGCCTGGAGCACGGGCGAGTCGTTTGTGGACATCTTCGGGGCGCTCTGGCTGGCGGACTACGTGGGCGCGTTTCTGAGCGCTGGTGGGAACGCCATTTATTATTTTCATTATTTGCCCATGGGTGTTCATCCGGGATGCAACGAATCGATGGGAACGTTCGGGATGTTTACCGTCGACAGAGATTTTCAGATCCAGCAACCGACTTCGCAATTCTTTGCCAGCCAGTTGATTAATCTGGAATGGGTTCAGCCCGGAAGCGGGGGGCACCGGCTGTTTCCGGCTGCCAGTGATATCGAAGATCCCGCCGGGCATTTCTTGGTGACGGCGTACGCGACTTTGCGCCCGGATGGTCAGTGGTCGCTGCTGGTGGTGAATCGCGACCAGTGGAATGGCCATAAAGTCTGGATAGCCTTTCAGGATGCGAAGGGCAAGACTGAGCATTCGTTTTCGGGGCCGGTCATGGTGAAGACGTTTGGGCGGGCACAGTATCAGTGGCATCCGGACGCGAAGGGCGGTTTTGCGGAACCGGATGGACCGATCGCAGAGGCGACGGTGAATGCAAGCTCGGACACCCAGTTTGATTTGCCGGCAGCATCGATGAGTGTGATTCGCGGGTCCTTGGCGAAGGGTCCAGCCCACTAAGCAGGGCCGGTCGCCAGTTGATGGAGCCGTTTCATGTCACCGCGTTGTCTTCGTGCGACACGAGACGGGTAGGATTTTGAAGGGTCGCCTCGGGAAGCGATGCCCAATTTGTGGCCGTCCCGGCGCTCAAGCAAGGGGCTAGCTTCGGGTGCCCTGTCCCGGGATTTTCCGCTCTCAATTGGCACCGAAGACGTGGTCTAAAATCCTTGCAGCTCGGCGGGAAAACGGACGCAAGGGTTAACGCCTGCGGAAACAATCACTTAGTAACGGGCCGCAGGCTTTTCGCGGCGAACCAGCCACCTGCGCTGTCGTAGTTTCCAAGCTGGAGCTAAGTCTCCCTATACCTGCAGGATACGAGCAGCGAACCTCTCCTGCGACGGTTCTCCTAGTTATCGTTGCCCAGCCCTATTACGAAAGTTTGTAGGAATTCCCGTAATTGATTGGATTTATGGAGGTTAGGTGGTATTTCTGATCTAGCTCCCTCGTGACTTTGACTTCCCCCGAAGACGAAAACAAGAGGGGCAGGTGTTTTTCGAGCATGGCGAGCAGAACACAGTCATGGAGAGCCATGACGTTTGGTGCGCGTCTGCACATCAGTGTGGTCGTCGCTCTGGGGTCGTTTGTGTTGACGGTTGGGGCGATGCATCCTACCAGCCACCAGCCGGTGAAGTTTCTTTGCTACCTGGTAGTCGCAGTCGCGGCTTCGCGTCTGAAGGTGAATCTGCCGGGCATCACCGGCACGATGTCGGTCAACTTTCTTTTCATCCTGCTGGGCATCATTGAGCTGAGTTTTGCGGAGACGCTGGCGCTGGGATGCGCGGCGATCCTGACGCAATGCTTCTACCGGGACCGTCCACGTCTGGTGCAAGTGGTGTTCAACACTTGCGCGACTTCGTTTGCGATTGGGCTATCTTATTGTGTCTACCACGTCAGGCTGGTTCACGCGCAGCAGAATCCGGCGATCCTGCTGGTCGCGACCGCGTCCACGTACTTCGTCGCCAACACGATTCCGGTCGCGATGGTCATCTCGCTGACGGAACACAAGTCTCTGCGACGGATCTGGGCGGACTGCTACTTCTGGTCGTTCCCTTACTACTTGGTGGGCGCGGGCGTGGCCGGGCTGGTGAGCTGGTTGAACCGGACCGTCGATTGGCAGACTTCGCTGCTGATTTTGCCAGCCGTGTATCTAATCTATCGCTCCTACCGCGTTTATCTGGCCAAGCTCGAGGATGAGAAGGGGCACGTGGAGGAGATGGCCAATCTCCACTTGCGCACGATTGAAGCGCTGGCTCTGGCCATTGAGGCCAAGGACCACACCACGCATGACCACCTGCAACGAGTGCGCGTATATGCGGTCGAGGTTGCGAAGGAACTGGGGTTGACTCCGGAAGAGATGGAGGCGCTGCAGGCGGCGGCGTTGCTGCATGACATCGGGAAGCTGGCCGTGCCTGAGCACATTATCTCGAAGCCCGGACGCCTGACGCCGGAAGAATTCGAGAAGATGAAGATTCACCCAGTGGTGGGTGCGGAAATTCTGGAACGCGTTCGCTTCCCCTACCCAGTGGTGCCCATCGTCCGAGCGCATCACGAGAAGTACGACGGTTCGGGATATCCCTTCGGGCTCAGGGGCGAGGAGATTCCCATCGGGGCACGCATCCTGAGTGCGGTGGATTATCTGGACGCGATGGCTTCCGACCGCCAGTATCGACGCGCTGTACCCCTGGCGGAAGTGATGAACCGGCTGCAGGCCGAGTCTGGAAAATCTTTTGATCCGCAGGTCGTCAACGTTTTGAGAAAGCGGTATCTGGACCTGGAGAAACTGGTCGACAACCGTTCCAAGGCAGTGCCCTGGTCGAGGCTTTCCACCGATGTGAAAGTCGAGCGCGGCCTGGCGCCGGCCACCGGCTTTGTGGAGACCGGAATCAAGGACAACCAGGAAGCATCCTTCCTAGCCTCCATCGCGGCCGCTCGGCAGGAAGCGCAGACGCTATTCGAACTCAGCCAGGACCTGGGGGCTTCTCTCAGTCTTGATGAGACCTTGTCGGTGTTCTCCGTCAAAGTGAAACGGCTGGTGCCGTACGATTCGATTGCCATCTACATACGCCGCGACGACATCCTGTTTCCAGAACATGTGAGTGGCGATAATTTCCGGCTGTTCGCCTCGCTCAGAATTCCGCTTGGGCAGGGGTTGTCGGGGTGGGTGGCGCAGAACCGAAAGCCGATTATCAACGGCAACCCGTCAGTCGAACCGGGGTACTTGAACGATCCTTCGAAATTCAGCACGCTGCGTTCGTCGCTCGCTCTTCCATTGGAAGGCTTGAATGGGGTGGTGGGTGTTCTAGCGCTTTACCAGTCCGAGGCGGATGCGTTCACCGCGGACCACCTGCGCATCCTGCAGGCGGTCACGTCCAAGATGGCCTTGGCCATCGACAACGCGTTGAAATATCAGCAGGCGGAGAGTTCCGCTACGACCGACTACCTGACCGGTCTGCCTAACGCGCGCTCGCTGTTCCTGCAGCTTGACCGTGAGGTGGCGCGCTGCAAGCGTGATAATTCGTCGCTTACCGTGATGGTCTGCGATATGGACGGATTCAAACAGATCAACGACCGGTTCGGACACCTTGAGGGCAACCGTGTGCTGCGACTCTTCGCCGAAGTCCTGAAGCAGACATGCCGCGAGTACGACTACGTGGCGCGCATGGGCGGCGACGAGTTCGTTGTGATTGCACCCGGGTTGGCGGCCGATGCGGCCAAGAAGAAGGGTGATCAGCTTCGTGACCTCGCTCGCCAGGTGGGTCAGGAGATCTGCCGGGAAGATATCTTGTCGGTGAGCGTGGGCCGCGCGGTCTATTCGGAAGACGGAACCGACGCGGAAGAACTGCTCGCGGAAGCCGACCGGCGCATGTATCTGGAGAAGCAGCAGCAACCGAGCCGCAAGAATCGGCGACTGTATCCGCGCAGGAAGGGGCGGGTGACCATTGAGTTTCGGCCGGAGGGCAGCGACGCACCCATACTGGGCAACCTGACCAGCATCAGTTTGGGCGGATGCTACGTGGAGACCAGCATCATTCTGGCTCCGGGGACCAAACTGCATCTGAATTTCTCCTTGGACGACGGCCACCTTCAAACGGAAGGTAGCATTGTGCGCGCCGATCCAGGCGTGGGCCTGGCCATCAAGTTCAAAGAAGTGAACCGCGAAGAGCGCGTGCACCTGCAGGAGATTCTGGACTTCGTGGACCAGTCGACCAAGCTGTACGACAGCCAATACATCTCGAAGCTGCTCAAGAAGTGAATAGGGACGAAACCGCCAAGAGCGCCAATTCTCGTCAAGGACGCCAGCGATCACTCGGCGATAGGAAGTAGTTTCCAACCAGGTTTGGGTTCTGAGTGAAATCGCCAACAACGAGACTTCTTTGTGGCGAGTGTTCTTGGTTTCGATGGCTTGCTTCCCGGCCGTGATCCCCAACTGTTCGATGGCCTGTCATCTGCAGTTGAACACTAAATTTGTTCTCCGTTTGCGATACAGTCATCCAGAGGTTTAAACGAAAGGTGTGCGTATGAATCGGGTCCGCATGGTGATTGTGCTGATCATGCTGATTGTGCTGGCCGTCACCCTGGCAGGTGCGTTTCTGACGCGCGGGGTGATGGCATATCTTCCGTTTTTGCAGGCTAGGAAGGGGAACTGGACGGGAGCCTATGTACCGCCCGGAGTTGTGGATCAAAGGCCCTGGCAGACAGCGGCAACTCTGGCAGCCTTGGCACAGTCGGCGGAGGAGAGGGAACTCGCCCGGGAGGCCGAGCGCCTTGCGGATCACGAAGTCGACCAGGCGTTCTCGCAGTCACTGCGGCAGGCAAGCCTTGAAAAACCAAGTCTAAGCGGTAAAGCATTGGCATTGCAGCAAAGGGTCACCGACCTTCAGGAGACCATCAAGAA
>WNFQ01004191.1_pt1 | contig 10487 bp, 6 predicted proteins | sample 5400171 | NCBI WGS metagenome assembly WNFQ01 (sample SAMN13153356, study PRJNA577476) | soil metagenome | isolation source: 20 cm soil under Madrone tree | place: USA:California | collected 2016-06-14 | reverse complement strand
GCGCGCCCGCCGGATCGTCCCACAGGTGCTGATCCTCGGCTTGCGCGTTCAGCTCGGCGAGACGGCGGGTCGCGGTCTCCCAGTCAAAGATGCCTCCTCAGCAGCGCCAACGACTTCTTGATGTCGTCGGCGACCGCCTGGATCTCGGCCCGCATGGCTTACTCCGATACTTGTCTCGACGTTCCTAATATAGGCCACCGGTGCCGGTCGCTGGAGGGCCGCGCCGTGGCAACGCCATCGGCATCGGCGCCGCCGCGCCCTCGGTTTCTCCCGTCGATGCGATTGGCATCTCTTCCTCGCTGGGCTCGCCACGCAGGCCCCGATCACGGCTCTTGCCGGGCTCGGTCCCCGGCTTGTAAGCCTCGTAGATTGCCTGCTCGCCGGCGCCGGCCGGCAAACCGGTGGTGGCGCTGACCCGATAGAGCCGCATTCCCGGCGGCGTGCGGAAGGCGGTCGCCGGCGCGTCGTTCAATGCGGCAATCATGAAGTCGCGGAAGACGGGTGCGGCGACGTGCCCGCCGGTCTCGTCATCACCGAGGCTGTCCGGATCGTCATAGCCGATATAGACCCCGGCGGCGAGATCGGGGGTGAACCCGACGAACCAGGCATCCCGCCAGTTGTTAGTGGTTCCGGTCTTGCCGGCGATCGGCTTGCCGACGGCCTGCACGACCTTGCCCGTGCCGCGCTCGACGACACCTTGGAGCATCGTCACGATCTGAAAGGCCGAACCCGGATCGGCCACCTGTTCGCGCGTATCCGGGACGTCCGGCATCGGCTGCTCCTGCCAATCGACAGCACTGCAGCCGTCGCATCGACGGCGGTCGGCGCGAAAAATCGTCGCGCCATTGCGGTCCTGAACGCGATCGATAAAGGTCGGGGTGATGCGCTTGCCGCCATTAACCAGCATCGCGTAGGCGGCGGTGTGGCGCAGCAGGGTGGTTTCGCCGGTGCCCAGCGCCATCGAATATTCGCGCGGCATATGGTCCATGATGCCGAAGCGCTCGACCGTCTCGGCGATCGCCTCCAACCCGATCATCGAGGCCACCCGTGCCGTCACCGCGTTGAGCGACAGCTCGAGAGCGACGCGCAGCGGTGTCGGCCCGCGGAACCTTGCCTCATGGTTGAGCCGGGCATAGTTGGTCGGCGACCACATCGGCAGGCCGGGGCCTTGCGGCAGCGATATCGGACCATCCTCGACCAAAGTCGATGGTGTGAAGCCGTGATCGAGAGCGGCTAGATAGACGAACGGCTTGATCGACGACCCGGGCTGGCGCTTGGCCTGCGTCGCCCGGTCGAACTGGCTGATCGCAAAACTGAAGCCGCCGCTGACCGCGAGCACCCGGCCGGTATGGGGGTCCATCGCGACGAGCCCGCCGGAGACCTCCGGAACCTGGCAGAGGGTGAAGGCGGGCGGGAGATTGGCGTTGCCTGCCGCATTCTTGGACGACGGCGCCCGGACCGGCTCGACCATCACCACATCCCCCGGCTTGACGACATCGGCGGCGCTGCGCGGAGCAGGTCCGAAGCTACCATTCGGACGCCATGGCCGCGCCCACCGCATGTCGGAGAACGGTATGCGGCCGGTGGCGCCATCGGCTAAGCCGATCGCCACGCCGTCGGCATCGCTACGCAAGACCACTGCCATCCGCCAGCCGACATCCCGCGCAACCGCCGGCACCGGAACTGCGGCCAGGCGCGAAGCCCAGTCGGCCTTTGGATCAATGCGGGCCACCGCTCCCCGCCACCCGCCATGGCTGTGATCATAGGCGACCAGCCCGTCGCGCAGCGCCTTGTCGGCAGCCCCCTGCAAGCGCTCGTCGAGGCTGGTGCGCACCGACAGCCCCGCCCCGTACAGCACCTTGTCGCCATAGCGGGTGAGCAGCTCGCGTCGGACCTCCTCGGCGAAATAGGGTGCGCTCACTTGCTCGGTCTCCTGCCGGTGGCGCCGCTCGATCGGCTGCCCCTCGGCTCGGGCCGCTTCCGGTTGGGTCACCGCCCCATCCTCGACCATGCGGTCGATGACCCAATCGCGCCGGGACTGCGCCGCCTGCGGGCTGCGCGCCGGGTTGTAGCGGTTGGGTGCCTTCGGCAGCCCGGCGAGAAAGGCGGCTTCGCTCAGCGTCAACTCGTCGAGCGATTTGTCGAAATAGGTCAGTGCGGCAGCGGCCACGCCATAAGCGCCGGCACCCAGGTAAATCTCGTTGAGATAAAGTTCGAGGATGCGGTTCTTCGGCAACGCCGCCTCGATGCGGGTGGCCAACAGGACCTCTTTGATCTTGCGCTCGATCGAGATCTCGTTGGTCAGCAGCATGTTCTTGGCAACCTGCTGCGTGATCGTCGAGGCCCCAACCGGCCGGCGATTAGCCCTCAACCGCCCTACGTCGGTGATTGCTGCACGCACTATCGAAGCCGGGTCGATCCCGTGATGGTTGTAGAAGTTCTTGTCCTCGGCAGAGAGGAAAGCCTTGATAGCGAGTTTGGGGATCGCTTGTATCGGCACGAAGACCCGCCGCTCGGTCGCGTACTCGGCGAGGAGGCGGCCGTCGCCGGCATGCACCCGAGTCGTGATCGGCGGTTGATAATGAGCAAGCTGCTGGTAATCCGGCAGATCCCGTCCGAAATGCCAGATCGTCACTCCGACGAGCGCGCTGCCGAGGATTGCCAGCACCACGCCGCAGACAAATAGAAACCGGATCAGCTTGACCATTGTTCGCTGGTACCGCCGTCATGCCTCATGCATCGGAGCGCCCTGCCGCCTTGTGCTTTGGTCGCGCACGGCGATGCGCCCTTATGCGTCAACATCGCGATCGATCCAAGCATTCCCTGTATGCGCGCCCAGGATGCGCGCCCAGGATGCGTTATCGTCGGACATGCGGGCTTCCCCGTAGGACCCGAGTACGACGACACCTGAGGGCGCATGTGAAGCCCTCTCTCCGTCACACCCGAGAGCCCGAGGAAGCCGTTGTAGCGGGCTGCTTTCCTCTGTAAATTGGGTGCCGCGAAAGAACGCCGTCCGCCGGCCGGGCGCCGCGCCCGGTGCAGCGCTGTGAGCTCTGTGGGAATGATCGGCAGCACGCTTGCCGCCGCGCAAGGCTGCAGCGCCGGGTGAGGCGCTATATAGGAAACCGAAGCCGATCCTGGCTCTGCTGATGAGATCTGTCATGGCCCAGTCTTTGCTCGATAGAACAACTCCAGGCGCCGCCGGCTTCCCTGCACACGGGATCGCGCCGCCGGCCGATTTTCGCGCGGCCGCAGGAACGCGCTCCGGAGTTACGCCAGAATGGCCAAACGCATGCTCATCGATGCCGCTCACCCGGAAGAGACCCGGGTTGTGGTGCTCAGCGGCAACCGTCTCGAAGAGTTCGATTTCGAATCTTCCACGAAGAGGCAAGTAAAAGGCAACATCTACCTCGCTAAGGTCACCCGCGTCGAGCCGTCGCTTCAGGCCGCGTTTGTCGATTACGGCGGCCTTAGACATGGTTTCCTCGCGTTCAGCGAGATCCATCCCGATTATTTCCGGATCCCGGTAGGCGATCGCGAGGCTGTCGACGGCGAGGCCGCCGAACACGAGAGTGAAATTCCGGAAGGTGCGTCGGAGGAAGCCGGAGTACCGCTCGCCGCGGTCCTGCCCGAACCAGTTGTGGTTCCGGCGGCCGAAGGCGCACAGGACGGCGTCGAAGCCGAACAATCGCGCGAAGCCGAGGCGGTCGCCGACGAGCCCACGCCGACGACTGAGCGGGATGAAGACTCCGGGCGAGAGGCACACACCTCCATACCGTCCGAGGAAAATGTGGCGCCAATGCGGGAGGCTGCCGCCGCCCAGACGAATGCCTCAACGACCGCGGTTTGGGAGCCGGTCGCCACGGAAACCGCCGTGGGCGAGACCATCGCGAAGCCGGCCGCGACGATGCACGAGACCTCTGCGCATACGACGGGCGAGGGCGCTTTAGGGACCGTCGACGAGGCCGGCGTACAGGTCCCGGAATTCGCGGACGGATCGCCCGGGAACTATCTCGCCACCAACGAGATCGTTGCAGCCGAGGATTTGCACCCTGACGTTGACCGTGAGGACAGCGAAGGCGAGACCGTCGAGACGATCGATGGCGACGAGCTGGAAGAGGATGAGCGCCAGCGCTCGCGTACCGTCCGCCACTACAAGATCCAGGAGGTGGTCAAGCGGCGGCAGATCATGCTCGTTCAGGTTTCGAAAGAGGAGCGCGGCAACAAGGGCGCGGCACTGACGACCTATCTCTCTCTGGCCGGCCGATATTGCGTGCTGATGCCTAATACGGGGCGCGGCGGCGGCGTATCGCGCAAAATTACCAGCATCATCGACCGCCGCCGGCTGAAAGATATCCTTGAGGATCTCAATATCCCCGAAGGTATGGGAGTGATCGTGCGCACGGCGGGCGCTGAGCGCTCGAAGGCGGAAATCAAGCGCGACTATGAATACCTGCTTCGGCTGTGGAACGAGATCCGGGATTTGACGCTGAGATCTACCGCGCCGGCCTTAATCTATGAAGAGGGGAACCTGATCAAGCGTTCGATCCGGGACCTTTATACCCGCGACATCGATGAAGTCCTCGTCGAAGGCGAAGAGGGCTACCGCACGGCAAAAGCCTTCATGAAGATGCTGATGCCCAGCCACGCAAAGCGGGTGCAGCCCTATCGCGAGGCGCAGATCGGGCTATTTCACCGTTTTCAAGTCGAAAACCAGATCGATGCGATCCATTCGCCGATCGTCCAGCTCCGCTCCGGCGGCTATGTCGTCATAAATCAAACGGAAGCGCTGGTTGCGATCGATGTCAACTCGGGACGCTCGACACGCGAGCGCAATATCGAGGAGACCGCGGTCCGCACCAATCTCGAAGCCGCCGAGGAAATTGCGCGACAGCTCCGGCTACGCGACCTTGCCGGGCTGATCGTGATCGACTTCATCGACATGGAAGAGCACCGCAACCAGGTGGCGGTCGAGCGGCGGCTGAAGGAGGCGCTCAAGAACGATCGGGCGCGCATTCAGGTCGGAAGGATCAGCCCGTTCGGCCTCCTTGAGATGTCGCGCCAGCGGTTGCGCCCGTCGCTGGTCGAGACCGCGATGCAGCCTTGTCCTCATTGCGGCGGCACCGGTTTTGTGCGATCGACCGAGTCGACGGCGCTTTACGTCTTGCGGTCGATCGAAGAAGAGGGGATGAGGCGGCGGTCGGCTGAGATCTGCGTCTATGTGCCGACCACGGTGGCGCTCTACATCCTCAATCAGAAGCGCCACTCTTTGGTCGAACTCGAGACGCGTTACGATCTGCGCGTGCTGTTGGCGCGAGACGACGCCTTGATCCCCCCAGCCTTCCGGCTCGAGCGGCTGCGCGCCTATAGCCCGACCTTGCCGTCAGTCCTGCCAGCCGTTCCACTGACTCAGGCGCCCGACATCGAGGACGAGGACGAGGACGAGGACGAAGAGGTCGTCGAGGAGACGGCGGAGACCGTCGAATCCGACCGGCAGCAGCAGGAGAGCGAGGAGGAGCGCGGGCGCGGCCGTCGCCGGCGCAAGCGTCGCCGGCGGCGCGATGAGGAGCCGGTGGCTTCCGCCTCCGCGTCGCCGAGCGAGGTCGCCGAGGACGGGAAAAACGCGGCGAGCCGATTGGGGGCCGGAAATGGCATAGCCGAGGGTGATCACAGCGTTGGCGATGAGGAGAGTGACGCAGAGCGCCGCCGCCGCCGCGGCCGCCGCGGTGGAAGACGGCGGACACGACGCGATGGGGGCGTCGAACCTTCCTTCGAGGAACCACGCCGCTCGCCTGACCTGGTGGCGATCTTGCCGACGCCGGGTGTCGAGGAGCAGGAGCCAATGGCGGTCGAAGCCATGGCGAGCACGTCCACAGAGGTACGCGATGCGGTGATCGAGCGGCTCAGCCCGCCGGAATTCGCTAGCGAAACTTATGATCGCGCGGAAAGCACACAAACCGGCCGCGAAGTCGAAACCCCCGCGCTGGAGCGGGTTGCGGCGGCAGATGAGATCCGAGTGGAAGTCTCGGGAGGGTTCCGCAGCGAGAGCCCCGCCTCGGCCTCGCCCTATCCCCGTTCGCTCGAAGCAACAGGTGCAGAGCAGGCGGCCGACGTCTCGCCGGCGGCGTCGGCTGGGGAAACCGTGCCGGGACAGCCGATCGGGGGCGAGCCGGGACCGGCTTCGCAAGCGCTGTCGCCCCACGGTGCTCCGCCGTCAGAATCCGTCCACCAGGTAAGCGAGAAGCCGGCGAATCCCCGGCGGGGTTGGTGGCAGCGGTTCATCCCGTCGTAAGGAGGGCGAGGCCGACGGGTTCTTGAAAGCAACAATGATGGCCGCCCGGGCTTCCCCTCTAGCTGCGACAATCGCTCTTGTGATGTTGCTGGCCTCGACCCAAACGGCAGCGGGTGCCGAGACCTACATCCGCGATACCGAGATCGAGGCCGATATTCAGGTGATGATGACCCCCGTCTGGAAGGCGGCGGGGTTGGATCCGAGCGCGCTCCACATTTACTTGATACAGGATAAACAGCTCAATGCGTTTGTCGCCGGCGGTCAAAACGAATTCATCAACACTGGCGTGATCTTGCGCGCCAAGACGCCGAACCAGCTGATCGGCGTGCTCGCGCACGAGACTGGCCATATTGCTGGCGGACACCTGACCCGCTTTCAGGATGCGGTGCGCAATGCCAGCATCGAGGGGATCATCGCGATGGTGGTCGGCGCCGCTGCGGCCGTGGCCAGCAAAGGCAGCAGCGAGAGTGGTGCTGCCATGTTGCCCGCTGAAGGCGTCGCACAGCGCGCTTTCCTGCAATATTCCGTCGGGCAGGAAGCGGCAGCCGACCAGGCAGCGCTGAGCTTCCTCGACCGGAGCGGCCAATCCGCGCGCGGTCTCCTCGAGTTCTTTCAGGTCCTTCAGGGCGAAGAATTGCTTTCCGGGATGCGCCAAGATCCCTACCTTCGCTCGCACCCGTTGACCTCGCAGCGGATTGATTATGTGCGCCACCACGTCGAGCATTCGCGCTATTCCGACGTGCCGGATACAGAGGCCAATATAGACCGGCTCAAACGGATCAAGGCCAAGCTCGACGCCTTCATTTCGCCGCCCTCATCGACGCTCGCGGCCTATCCCGAGAAGGATCAATCGGTTGTCGCGCGCTACGCGCGGGCGATCGCGTATTACCGCATTCCACAACTCGATAAAGCACTGCCGATCATTGACGGGCTGATCCGCGATTTTCCGAAAGATCCCTATTTTCGCGAACTCAAAGGCCAGATGCTGTTCGAGAATGGCCGCATTGCTGACGCGATCCCGCCTTATGAGGAGGCCATCCGGCTAGCCCCTGGGGCGCCGCTGCTGCGGATCTCGCTTGCACAAGCCTGGATCGAGGCCAATGATCCTGCTATGAACAAGCGGGCGATCGCGTATCTGAACGATGCTCTACGCACCGAGGACAAGGAAACCGGGGCGTGGCGCTTGCTGGCGACCGCCTACGGACGGGACAATCAAATGGGCATGGCCGCATTGGCGCTGGCCGAGGAAGCTCTCTCTGCCGGCAAAAAAAAGGTCGCCCAGCAGCAGGCCATCCGGGCCAAGCAATTGCTGACAAAGAATTCTGTTGCCTACAACCGGGCCGAGAATATTCACCGTCAGGCAGGAGAAATCGAGGACTGAGGACGGCCTCAATCCGTTTCTCTACCATCCTTACCTGGAGTTCTTTATTATATGACGCGTGCTTCATCTATTCTTCTGGGCTTGGCTTGCGCATTTCTTTTGAGTGTGCCGCCTCGTCCACTTCTGGGCGCCGAGATCACTCCCGAGCAGCGTCAGGCAATCGAGACGATCGTTCACGATTATCTGATGAAAAACCCCGATGTGTTGATCGACGCGTTGCGCGAGGCGGAAGCCAAGGCGAACAGCGACGCCGACGTCAAGGCGGCGCAAGTGCTTCGCGATCGTCGCCACGAGGTCTTCGATGACCCGGCGACCCCGGTGGGCGGCAACCCGCAAGGCGATGTCACTGTCGTCGAGTTCTTCGATTACCGTTGCCCGTATTGCAAGCAGGTGCAGCCCGCCCTACAGAAACTGCTCGATCAGGATCGCAAGCTGCGTTTCGTCTATAAGGAATTTCCGGTGCTCGGCGAGCAATCCGATATCGCTGCCCATGCCGCGCTGGCGGCGCGGCTACAGGGGCGATACGACGCTTTCCACAACGCGATGATGGCCGCCAAAGGCCAGATTAGCGAGGAGGTGGTGTACCGGGTCGCGGGCTCGGTCGGGCTCGATGTCGACCGCCTCAAGCGCGACATGACAGACCCTGAGATTGAGCGGGCGCTGAGCGCCAATCGGGCCCTCGCCAAAGCGCTCGAGCTTCGCGGCACACCCGGTTTCATCATCGGCGACCACATCGTTCCCGGGGCGATCGACCTCGACGCTCTGAAGACCATGGTCGCCGACGCCCGAAAGCAATAGAGGCGGTCGGCTCAGGACTCTGGGGGAGCTCACGCCTCGCGATCGGGTTGGCGGTCCGGATGCGCGGCGGCAAAGGCTTCGAGCGCCATGCAGCTCTGATGGATCCGAGCGATCGTCGGATAAGGAGAGAGATCGAGCCGGTACCGCTCTGCATTGACCACCTGAGGTACCAGAGCGATGTCGGCAATACCGGGCGCCTCGCCATGGCAGAACGTGCCAGTCCGGGGATCGCCCACAAGCAGCCGCTCGAGCGCCTGAAAGCCGGCATCGATCCAGTGATTGTACCAAGTCGCGATCGCGGTCTCGTCGTGGTCCAGCGAATGCGTCAGGTAGCGCAGCACCCGAAGATTGTTGATCGGATGAATGTCGCAGGCGACGATCTCGGCCAGCGCACGCACCCGCGCGCGCTCGGCAGGGTGGCTAGGAAGCAAAGGAGGATCGGGATAAACCTCGTCGAGATATTCGATGATCGCCAGCGACTGGATGAGCGTCCGGCCGCCATCATCGAGGGTCGGCACCAAGCCTTGCGGGTTGACGGTGAGGTAATCGGGCTTGGTCTGATCGTTTCTTCGCAGATGAATGGCCGCGGTCTCGTAGTCGAGCTTCTTCAGATTGAGGGCGATGCGGACGCGGAAGGCGGCCGAGGAGCGAAAATAGCCGTAGAGTTTCATCGCCATCTCTCAATTCCGGGCTTGTCGCCCCCATGAGACCCCTCGGCTCGCCCCTCTCCCCGCAAGCGTGGCGAGGGGCGCATGCCAAGCCCGCCCCCTATCGCTCACAAATACCGGGTCGGACGGTTCAGGGTGCGCCACATATGCGCCGACGGGCTGCTGTCCCAGCCGAGCCCCTCTTTCGGCTGCTTGAAGTTGCGTCCGATGATGTCGGTAAACTCCTCGAGCTCGACCACAACGTTCGGGTCGAACGAATAGATGTCGTGAACGGTGATCAACCGCGCGGTCATGTACCATTTGTGATCGCGGGCGCGCTTGTACTCTTCCTCTATGTAGGGGTCGGGGCGATAGTCGACGCCGAAATTCTTGATGTAGGATTCGGGGTAGGAATAGCCGACCGACTCGTCCGCATAGAAGCGCAGCGCCTGGTGGGCGCGAATCGCCCAGGAGACCTCTTCGTCGACATAGGGGGCCACCATCTGGGCACCCCAATAGCCGTGATCGGCACGGATGAAGCCGATGACTCCGATATCGTGCACCAGGCAGGCCATGACGATCTTCTCGTCCATGCCGGCTCGGACCGCGTGTCTGGCGCTTTGCAGCAAGTGATTGGCCGGACCAAATCGGTACTTGAAGAAATCCATCAAGGTCGGCCGCTCCGGCATCTTCGGCAGCCGCGGGTCGTCACCCATCAGCATGTGCTTGCCCGGGTTTTGGGCGAGCAGCACCGAACCGTTCGGGATGCTCGTATCGCCGTCGGCGAGGTTGAACAGACGCGATTTGACGATGATCGCGTCGAGCTCGCGCATCATCTTGTGCTCGAGAGCATCGGCGCGCTCGGCCAGGCTCATCGCATCATTCATCCTCGTATCCTTTCTGATTGATTGACTGATCCGCCACAGTAGCAAATCGTCGATATTCACTGCTAGTCTGACAAGCAAAGCCCGTCAGGAAAGGTCCCCATATGACCCGGCATTCCGGCATCCTAATTCCTTCGACCAACACGACGGTTGAGATCGAGTGCCGGCTGTTGCCGGCGGCGTATCAGGCGCATGTCGGGCGGCTGATGACGAGTACGCCCGGCCGGACCTTCTCGCCGAGCCGCGACGAGGACATCGAGTATCAGGCGCGACTGCTCGGCACCGCCAAGGTCGAGCTGGTGATCCTGGCGCAGACTTCGGCAAGTCTCTTCGCCGATGACTACGACGAAGTCGTGACCCGGCGGATGAGTGCGGGTGCCGGCGTGCCCGCGGTCACCTCGGCGCAGGCGGTGGGCCGCGCGGTACGCGCGCTGGGGGCACGACGCATCGCCGTCGTCTCGCCCTATTCGGAAGCGGTGAACGAA
>WNFQ01012255.1_pt1 | contig 10489 bp, 10 predicted proteins | sample 5400171 | NCBI WGS metagenome assembly WNFQ01 (sample SAMN13153356, study PRJNA577476) | soil metagenome | isolation source: 20 cm soil under Madrone tree | place: USA:California | collected 2016-06-14 | reverse complement strand
TTCATACCTGCTATCTGCTATTTTCTCTTTGTCATCTGTCATTTGTCATTTGTCATGCGCCTCGCTCGCTATTTGCTATTTTCTCTTTGTCATTTGTCATTTGTCATGCGCCTCGCCAGCGGGATCCCGCTGCTCTCCACCAGGAAAGTTTTATCAGGACAGAAGACAAGCCTGCTCAGCCTTTCCTTTTGCGGCTTGGCGTCTTTGCGTGAGTTTTTGTTTCGCCTTTGAGCTTTCGTCCCGGAAGCACTTTGTCCGTCGACATTCGGACCTTCAGAAGCTGCGTTCCATCGGGTTCTGGACTAATCTGAAACACAAACCATCATGAGCGAACGACCTCCAGCAACCGAATTCCTGGTAATTTCCCGCGGACAGTGGGACAGCACTCTTTCGCGGAAAGAAACACAGAACGCGATCGACCAATTCTATGTTTGGCTTGATCAATTGGTTGACGAGGGAAAAATGAAACGTGGGCAACGGCTCGCGTATGAAGGTAAAACGATCGGGCGGCAAACCATGATAACAGACGGCCCTTTCGGCGAATCTAAAGAAGTGATTGGCGGTTACTGGTTCATTCTCGCTAACAATCTCGACGAGGCGGCGCAAATCGCCAAAGGCAACCCATGTCTAGACTACGGCTTGTTCGTCGAAATCAGGCCCATCGATCCACAGGTTGCGACCCCCGAGAATACCCGGTGACCACGGGCGAAGCGCATAGCCAATAGCCAATAGCAGACAAACTGAATGCGGTGGATGTCAGCCTAGAGCCAACTCGGCAAGCAGTCATCGGTCACCGAACCCTTTGCTAACATTGCACCGCTATAGTTGAGGTTCTTGTTTTTGCGAGGATCCTTGTTTTCGTCGTCGTGCTGAAGAAGGTAGGGCGTATCGGTCCGTGTGCGGACCGGTCAACACTAGTTCAGGAAACTCAGTTCGAATTCAGCTCTTTCCAAAGCTTCACGAGTGGCGTGCAAGTTAGAAGCCGCAAAGCCGGAAAGATCCGTCCGGCAAAGGATATCGTTGATTAACAATTTCGCGGTATGAGCTCGCTCGTGCGACCACCGCGCAACCGTCAACGAGAGCGATCGTCGGCAAGCGTCCGCATCAATGGCTATGTTTGTGGTCATGCATCTTAAGCGAAGCATTGCGTATGCCAAAGTTCGGGAGAAGAAATTGCGCTTCTCCTAAGACATTCATTATTAGGAATTTGCGTAGAAACTTCGGATCCCGTCAAGGACGACAGCGGGCCGGCAAGCCACTAGTTTAGAGAAACAGTTACCTGATACCATAGGCAATTTTTGCCTGGCCTGGTGTCTTCAGGATTTTTAAGTGGGCCACGTCTTCCTATCGGCGCAGGGCTCATTCGATCACTTGCTCCGCTGGATCCCGCCAAACGACTCGGCAACGGTTTTCGCGATTAGCGCGCGGACATTCTCAAAAAAGGGAGGCGCATTCAAATGTACAGCGCCAACCTGCGCCCAATCAAAGATTTGATCGGCCAGTCGATGCTGCAGGTTGCGGAAGCTCGGGGCAACACTGGAGTTCTGAAGTTGCGACATGTTGACCACCACTTCCGTATTTGCTTCGCGCGCAGCCGTTGCGAAGATTGCGGTCGCTTCCAGGAGGCCATCGTCGACCGGATAAGTGAAATAAGCCCGTGCGATATCTTGCATCGCCTTGCGGACCAGATCGAGATTCAATAAATCGCCTGGTACGACTTCGACGCCAAGCGCTCGCAGACGCTGAGAACGCTCATCGACCTGATGAACCAAGGCGCGCACGGGGATGCCGCGCTGAACGAGTAACTGAACTACTCGGTTACCGGTTGAGCCCTGGTGTCCGCCGGCGGCGCCGGTTACTAGTGTACCGTCTCACAGATAATGATAGCGTCGCACTAGGTCGCGCTCCAAAACACTGTCTAGGCTCGAGAGAGCGGACTCCTGTCTTACTCCGCGTTTGAAACGAGGAGGCGGTCAAATGTCGCGCGGGGCAGATCGGAGAAGTAGGTGGTATAAATACGATCCGCTAACATCGAATCGGAAATTCCGCGGTAGTCAGGTTCAGTATTCCGCACGTCGTTCAGATCGATCGTGATCGCCGGCACCACTCGCTCATAGAGGCGACTGTAAACCTCATTAGAAACGCTGAGGTCGCCCCGAAACGGACAATCAAATGCGACGATCAACACGATGACCAGCGCCAGCGAAGCCGCCAAAAGTCCTGTCATTAGCATGTGGAGCCAAAGCTTAGGTACCCCGAAAATAAAACTGAATGCTATCGTTACTGCACCGCCTAACAGAGTGACCGCCCACATGACGATCGGAATTCTGGATTTCGCGGCTTCTAGCCGGTCACGTCGGGCGCGGTAGAGATCGTTGGCGGTGCGCAAGATCTCAGAATCGATCGTTGTCATGTTTTCTGACGGACGATATTTCGCGAGGATCGCGTTAAGCTGGAAGAGTGGTTTCCATCCTCGGATATTTGTGTGGCCCCTCTGTTGAGCGGGCCATTCTTCGTCAATGACCAGTCGAGTATAATCCCGCAAATACCGGCGCACAGTAAAAGCCAGTTTGGGAGGGAGGCCGGCGGAGTCGACGTAGAGATTATCTATCATGTTCGCTTCCAATTCGGCGGCATCTTCGGCCTTCTTGAAATTCTCCCAGGCGGAGACGGCAATGAACGCCAACAGGACCGCGTTAATCACTCCGATAATAGCGACAATAAACCCAGCTACATCGTTGTGAGCTCGCCGGATATCCGGCGGAACAAAGCGATGGAAACAGGTCAGAGCAAGCAGGCTAATCGCTACCGCTCCGAGTACGATAACAGTTCCGGAGAGCCAAGTCGGGGTGCCATAGATCCAATCGCGGAGGGCATGCACAAGGAAGAGTCGGGTTGAGGTCTAGTGTACCGTCTCACACCGGGCCGCGGCCGGTTGGCTGTTTTTCCGCGTTGCTCGCTCCTTACGTATCGATCTAGATATGCTCGTCGCTCGCGCCTTGAAAAACAGCCAACTGACCTGCGGCGACGTCATCATTATATGTGAGACGGTACACTAGTCGACCTGAGGGCTTCCAAAGCCGTGATGGCCGGGGATCGGCTTGAGCGACGCACTCCTAACGACTAAACAAAAGCTCGGAGGTAAGCAATCCAGATCTTCAGTCGCATTGCTCGGCGAAGTGTGCTAATCCAAAACCGTTTGTAATCGGCAAATGTTGCACATGTTGAATCTTAAAGATTCAAGGAATTGAGCGGAGTAGTTTCAACTTTTTTTGACAAACCACGGGCAAGGGCAGCCGCGAACGCGTCCAACTGTATCGGCTTACTGATATAGTCGTTCATGCCAGCCTCGAGACACTTCTCGCTGTCACCCGACATCGCGTGAGCGGTCATCGCGATGATATAGGGCTGGCGAAAGTTGCCACTGCGGGTCCGGATACGCCGAGCGGTTTCGTAGCCATCCATTTCTGGCATTTGGCAATCCATCAAAATGATATCGTAGGAAATGCGATCAAGCGCCTCCAGGACGGCGAGCCCGTTCGGTACGACTTCCGCGTGGTAGCCGAGCTCTTCTAACTGCACCAAGGCGACCTTTTGATTGATGGGATTGTCTTCCGCAATAAGCACCCGCGCCTTTTGCGGCTGGGGGCGAGGTGCAGCTGAAGATCCAGCCGCAGGTTGCAGAGTAGCCGGTGACTCGAGCAGAGCTTTGGTCAGACAGTCGAAGAGCATGGATTGGCGCACGGGCTTGGAGCAACAGTCAGTAATATCCGCAGCACGCAGTTCTTCCGGACTGATCCGCTGACCGAGGCCTGCGAGCAAGATAAGCCGGGTGCGGGCAATCTTGGGGTCCGCCTTGATTTGCCGCGCCAGCGCCCAGCCGTCCATGCTCGGCATGTCCAGGTCAATGATGGCCAGCGGGTAAGGATCCCGTTCCTGGGCCGCCCTGCGCAGGCAATCGAGCGCATCGGATCCGGTGCTGGCGATGGCACTGCGCATTTTCCAGCCGACAATCTGCTCGTGAAGAAATCGGCCATTGGTAGCGTTATCGTCGACTATAAGCACCCGTGCGTTTATGAATATGCGATTCGCATCCAAAGCGGACGGAGGCGCTTGCTGTTTTTGCAAGCGCACGGTGAACCAGAATGTCGAGCCCTTTTCCGGAACGCTCAGCACGCCGATGGTGCCGCCCATTTTTTCAGCCAACTGTTTGGAGATCGCGAGGCCGAGACCGGTACCTCCAAATTTGCGGGTTGTCGATGTGTCACCTTGGCCGAAGGCTTCGAAAAGTCGCTTCTGTATTTCCGAGGAGATGCCGATGCCGGTATCACTAACTCGAAAACGGAGGTCACAGTGGCTCTCACTTTCCGTATCGCACGAGATGCGCACGGTCACTTCGCCGGCAGCGGTGAATTTGATTGCGTTGCCCACGAGATTGGTAAGGATCTGCCGGATCCGCCCAGCGTCGCCTCTGAACTGGACTGGAACGGTGGGCTCGATAAACCCGGCAAGTTCGAGTCCCTTGGTTTGGGCGCGCTCAGCCAACAATCCAAGCGTCCCCTCGAGCACTACGCGTAGATCGAAGTCGAGTTCCTCGAAGATCATCTTGCCTGCTTCGATTTTCGAGAAATCGAGGATGTCGTTGATGACTGCGAGCAACGCATCGGCACTGACGCGAATAGTCTCGGCGAAGTCACGCTGTTCACTTGTGAGCGGAGTCCCGAGCAGTAGCTCGGTCATGCCGATGACACCGTTCATAGGTGTTCGGATCTCGTGACTCATGTTCGCGAGAAACTCGCTTTTCGCTTGGTTTGCGGCCTCGGCAGCAGTTTTAGCGTAATGCAGCTCCACCTCAGTCCGTTTCCACTCGGTGATTTCGTTCACAATCGAGCCAACCGCCTTTGGCTCACCTGCCTCTCCCATCAGGGGAAAGTAAGAAATTTGCCAGTCACGCAGTTCGCCTGGACTAGCATTCGTCTCTCCACTCAGCTCGAAGTTAAGAATGGGCTTCCCAGTCGCGAACACCTCCTGATAAAGGGGCTCGAGAATGTCAGCGAGCTGCGGCACGGTTTCCCGAATAGTTTTACCAATATGCGATTGAAGCGGCACCCCGGTTATATCCGCCAGTGGCTGGTTAACTTTCATATACCGCAATTGCGGGTCCACCATTGCCATCCCGCTGGGAGAGGCGGCAAAGTATGCATTTAGCCATGCTTCACTCTCTCGCATCGACTCCTCTGCTTGTTTGCGTTCTTCGATCTCCGCGACCAACTGCGGTTTAGCAAAGCGGCGGCCTAGCCAGAACCCAAAACCAGCCGCTCCGGCAATAGCGGCAAGCAGCAGAATCAGTATCCAGATAAATGTTTCCGGCTCTATGATGGCGTCGTAAGCCGGTAGGGTGACCAGCGGGTTCATTTATTGGATTGTTTGAATGTCTCCCACCCTCGTTCCCCGACCCTGATATTTCTAGTAATTATAATCGACCCACGACCGGTCGAGTTTAGCCGCCATCGCAAATAGCCGATAGCCAATAGCTGATAGCCGAGAGGCTCCTTGCTCTATTTCGTCGGCTGATGGTGCCGCATGAGACGGTACTCATGCCAAATCAGGCCCATCACGAAGATGTCGAACACGGTAAGCAGGATCAACCCCGCTCCGTGCGTATAAGAGAAACGGTAAAGCTGATAGACAATAAAGAGTCCCAATATGATCAGGGATGCCGGATACGCCCAGAGTTTGTTCCTGAGCAGACCGATGACGAGCAGCAGTTTGACAATGCCGTGGCTAAATAGATAAAAGGCATAGAAATTCTTGGTCTCAACCGAGAAATTCTGCGCTGCAGCGAGCAAGTGGGTAGCGATGAAATCATTCGGGTTCTCGACCAACTCTTCTTGGGTCAGCATATCGACGAAGTTTTTGATCGAGCTTGTGCTGACCAAAGCAAAAGCGACACCAGCAGCGCATTCAATCACCGCAAAGGCGCCCTTGATCAGGACACTCAGCTGAAAAATCTGATGAATCCGTTTTTCGTTCATGCGTACGTCAGGATCGCCGACCCGTTATCCCGGCAATCCCATCGTTTGCAGAATCAGCGGGAGAGCTTTCTGAATGATATCATTGTGATCGGCTTCCGGGATGACGGCAAATTTGATTCGACTCGGATCCAGTTGTGCCAGGGCAGCACCCATTCTAAGCGGGACTATCTCGTCTGATTGGCCGTGAAGAATTGCAATCTCCGGTACCCGATTCTGTGAAAGAATCGTTGCCAAGGAAGTCAGGTTGTCGAACCGGTGCCGGAGAAGCGGCCCCAAGGTTATGCCAATCTGTTTTCGAACCATTTCGTCCATGGAGGTGAAGGCAGAAACCACCACGATTTTGCGCACGGAATGTCCTGCCGCGAATTGGAGGGCGGCTGCTCCTCCCAGCGAATGTCCCAGGACACATAAAGCATCGACTTCAGTGGTCCAACCCTTCCACTCCAACAGCGTTTGCAGTGCTCCTTCGGCGTTTTCGAGAATGGTTCGGGGATTTGGTTTCCCCTGACAAATTCCGTAGCCAGGATAGTCGACTAGCAAGAAGGCGGTGTATGGCGAAGGAAAAGCGCGCACCAGGTCAAGCCAACCTAAGGCCAAGTCGCCATTGCCTCCGAACACCAGCCAGAGATTCTTAGGAGAGGCTGCTGAATCTGCGGTTCGCCAGAAGAAGGCGGTTTGGTTTCCTTGAGATGTTTGGAATCTGATTTCTTGGATGCCGATTGATTTTGCCTCCTGCAATTGAGCGCTCGAGTAGCGCAGCGGAAAATAGATGAGTCGCCTCTGAAAGAGTAAGAGAACCGCTACCAGAGCGCCCCCGGCCAGGAGCGCAACGAACCAGGTGTCTGTCATCCCTCGATTTGTAACCGACCGACTCAAGTGTTGCGCTTCAAATCGACGGCTTCAAACTCATTCCGTATTTTGTTTTTAACCTGAGCCACCAGAGCGAAGAGTCTGGTGCATCGCAAAAAGAGGAACACAAGTCGTGCGCAAGATTAATACGAAAGATATCGAAGAGCGTTCCTGGACTTCGCCGAAAGGAAAATTCGGCGGGACAGGCAAACACATTTCACAGGCGCTCGGGCGTGACCCGTTTTCGACGGACATCAAAAAGCGCCATCCCTTTGATATAGAGATCTGCCGCGTTCCTCCGGGCAAAGCGAATTGCCCCTATCATTCTCACAGCGCCCAATGGGAGTTCTATCATGTGATTGCCGGAAGAGGAATCGCGCGACACCAGGATGGAATAACACCGATCGAAACAGGCGATGCATTTCTTTTCGAACCGGGCGAGCCACATCAAATTATCAATAACAGCACAGAAGACATTCTCTATATTCTCGTCGCGGATAATCCAATCGGCGAATCTGCCTATTACCCAGACAGCCGGAAATGGCTGGTGCGCTCACCCGAAACGAATTACATACGCTCCGAAGATCTGGAGTACTACGATGGAGAGGAGTGACGAGATAATCAGAGAATGCGCACCGAGAGTTGAAGACCCCGTGCACGGACGCACTGGCCGAGCAACACCGGAACCGATATCCGCCTTTTCCGATACAACTCTGCAACTATCAATTTCGGAAGGTTCAGAAGTAACCCTCCTCGGCCTATGTCAGATTGACTTCGGCAAGTTCGGGCGTCGGCCCAGAACGAACAGAACCGAAGGCGAAGGCGACAACGTTTCGATCTGTTCGAAGCCGAGCGCATGGAGCTGCTCCTTGGCTTGGTCTGTCGTCCACGGATGACCGCCGCCACGCACGGTGCGCAAATTGGTGAGTGCTTCGCCGAGTGCACTCGGCGGTGGCGCATAGAGACCGAATACGAGCCAGCCGCCCGGTGTAAGCGCCCGAAAGACGCGCTCGAGGGCCACAACCACAGTTTCTGCAGCGATAAAGGGTCCAGGCAACCAAGCCAACGCAAAAACGGCGTCCTCATTGAGCTGCTCTATCCTTTGCCGGCGAAGCTCGACACGCTCGCCGACTCCGCTTTGAGCAAGGTTCTTACGCGCCAGGTTCAACGCTGGCTCCCAATAGTCGATGCCTACCACCCGCAGAGCCGGCCAGGCGCGGGCCGCCTCGATTGCGATCCAGCCAACGCCGGTGCCGACGTCAAGAAAGGCGCCGGATTGTCGCAGCGTCGAGCCGATGTCTGCTCGCTGCCCCGCAACCGTCTGAATACCGCGTACGATCAGCCGCGACACTTGGCCTTGGGATTCGAGGATGACAGGATCTTCGTAGTTCCACCCCGGCGCACGCGTCGGATTTTCTAACAGGTCGATGGCTTGGCGAAAAGATGTCTGGATCAATCCGAGGGCAGCAAGCTCCTGGTTCGGGTTAACGCCGTCGAATAATTGCGGATTGATTTTATTCACTACGTCCTGTAGCAGCGAGCGCACACGCGGATCGCCGCCGAGTCCTTCACACCGCAGCCGCAATTCGGCACCGAGCGCTGCGAATGCCTCCACGGACGAATTTAGAGCCCGCAATTCGGACATCAATGTTTCGAAGCTCATGTTGTCTGTCCTGACCGTCAGATTTGCACGCTGGGACCATTATTCACAGCGTTAATAGGTATTTTCATTGTGGCCTCGTTGCGTGCTGCAGGAAATGCAAGAGGTAGCGATTGGACTGTTCGGGATCCTGCAGAAAAGAGAAGTGACTGACTGCCGGCTGCAGCAGCAGTACTGCACCGAGAATCTGGTCGGCCATGAACAACGTGTTCTCCGCTTGATCGCTTCCTCATGATCGCCATCGCGCTCGAAGGCGGCTCTCGCGCTTGTAAATCACTAAACAGTAAGCTCCTGATCAACGGCTCTATTTTTGTCCGAGTTGCCGTAATCGTTGTCCAAACCTAGTGCACCGTCTCGCATATAATGGTGGCGTCGTTGCGTTCAAAATGGGCCGCCGGCAAGGCGGTCAGCAATGGAAGAAGCGCAAAAAACTTGGTACTATGTCGGACGCTAACAAGGATGTAACCGCTATGTTGGATGTGTTTAAAAACCTCGATGTCCTCGAGATTCTACGACTAGGACTGGCAGGGCTGTGCTTTCTGCTGTCCCTTCTTGCCTTCTTTCTAATTTATCGTGAACAGGGCCGTGAGGGGAAGCCACGAGAAGGTATAACCAGGGCGATTTATACGTTTATGGCCGTTAATCTGGTCACCGCGGTCATCGTCGGCGCAGTGGGACTAGTCACCACGCATGAAGCTAAAACGGCGAGCGACACACCGACAGAAGTGCCGATCAAAGGGCAGCTCGAAGAGCCGGAAGCAAAGGAATACTCGGTAATCTTTAAGGGAATGATCGGGATGGCACAGATAATGGATGGCGGTTTCTTTGAGCAGAAGTGTCCAAAGAATGTGAACGCTGTGATTCTGGAATTCGGCCGGGCGGGAGTAGTTCCGGAGCAATTCCCACTCTACCTAGACCAACTCTCTGACAAGCCGCTTATATTTAAATTGGCCCACTTAGCGGAAACCGGCAGTCAACGAGTAGCGAAGCCCGCCATTGATTCTGCGCAAATAGCGCCTACCACCGAACAACTGCCTCCGCTGCAGATAAAATGAGAATCTTGGCGCAGTTGCTGGGAACAAACGTGAGATCGTGCATTCGACGCGCAGGCCCGATTGTCGGAGCGGCTTTGCTGATATTTCCGCTATTGGCGGCTGATTCGACGCAAGTACTACTGTTGAGTGGCAAGATTGTTAATCCTTCGGGACAGGCGCTGCCTGGATGTGTTTTGTCGGTTGTATCTTCGTTCGGTCGCTCTGCTCCGACGTTTTCTCAAGGCGATGGCTCTTTCCAACTGGAGGTGGCTCTTCCTCCCGGCAGCTCTCCGGCCGCGAGCAGCACTCCGTTTCTCGAAGTCTACTGGAACAAAGAATTAATGTATCGGCAGCCAGTCACTTCGCTTACGATTGAAAGCGCGCTCCCAAAATTTCAAACCGTATCTGGCCCGACAGATTGGACCAATTTATTGCACGACGGTGGAAGGGTCGAATTAAAGCCCATACGATTGGGCCGGTGAGCGGTGCAGATAGCCAATAGCCAATAGCCAATAGCCGAGTTTCGGCGATCCGTACATTAGGTTACGGTGCCGGTTGGAGGGTACACGAAACCGTCAATTGCAGATCGCGGAACCCAACCCTTGTACAACCGCCAATTAGGATCTTGTCCTTGCGCTAGGATTCTCTAACCACGAATGGATCCGCCTTCGCCAGCTCTTTGCCAAAACAAATCGTGATTGACAAAGCTACGGCGGACAGGCTGCGAATTGACACGAAGAAATGGTCTGATTCGCGTCCATTAGCGTCTATTCGCGGTTCTTTTTTTCCATCCTGTTTGGCGGTTAGCGGTTAGCGGTTAGCGGTTAGCGGTTAGCGGTTAGCGGTTGGCGGTTGGCGGTTAGCGGTTAGCGGTTGGCGGTTGGCGGTTGGCGGTTGGCGGTTGGCGGTTG
>WNFQ01004188.1_pt1 | contig 10492 bp, 9 predicted proteins | sample 5400171 | NCBI WGS metagenome assembly WNFQ01 (sample SAMN13153356, study PRJNA577476) | soil metagenome | isolation source: 20 cm soil under Madrone tree | place: USA:California | collected 2016-06-14 | reverse complement strand
ATCCCGAAAGCGACTCCGCCAAGCGCAAGCTCAATCACGTGCTCCGCAAGATGGGATTACTCGAGGGTGGTGAAGCGGAAGACTTTCCAGAGGAAAACTTGCGGGCGGAAATTCCGCAACCCCCGGCCGCCAAGCTGCCTGGTGACGAGGAAGAACCGGCTCCTGGAATCCCTGCCAAGCATGCGTTTACCTCCAGCGAGCCAGCGCTCGACGAAGAGACGCAAAAATTCATCGCCCAATCGCTTACCGACGTGGATCTTTTCGCCAGCTACGGCCTCACTCAAAAAGCCATTGGGTTGCTCGAGGCCATCTTGCGCCGCGCACCTCGCCACACCCCTACGCTCGAGAAACTGCTCGACTTTGTCCTTGGCGCGGGCGACGACCGGCGCACCGCCGAACTCGCCGCAAAGTTGGAACAGATTCACAGCGAAACAGGCGACAACCGCAGCTCTGAACGATTCGGAGAATTGCGCCGCCGCTTCCAGCGTGCCGCTGGTTTGTCGGATGCGGAATTGGCAATTGCCGTTCCCCCCACAAGAGCTGCCTCCCCGGCGGTTTCTGCACCAGAGCCGACGGGTGGTTCGATTCCCGAAATCGCGGCCGAACCTGCTCCGGCGGCTCGCGTGCCTGCTCCTGAGCCCGTTAAGGCCGCTCCCGTGGAGAAGGCGAAAGCCGAGCCGGTCGAAGCCTCCCCTCTCGAGCCAGAAGTTCAGGAAGTCGATTTGTCCGATGAGTGGGCGACCCTTCTAGACGCGTCGCGTCCTGCTGAGGGGGCTGTTGAAGCTCCTGCGCCTGTGTCGGCCAAGCCTCGTGCTGGAGCCGGACGTCCCACGAAGCCCGGGGAGGTGGAAGAGTTTCAGATTGGCGAGGAACCCGCAATTGTTTCGAAGGACGATGCAGCACCTGCCGCTCCCACCATTCCGCTCGAACCGGAACCCGTGGCTCAAAAAGCATCGGCGAAACCGGCACCGAGTAAGCCCAAACAAGTTCCACCGGCGAAGACTCCGCCTAAACCTGCTGAGACAAGCGAGCCCGAATTCGAATTGGAACAGGAATATGAACTCGTGCTGGAAGCGGAGCCGCTCGTCCCGGCGTACGACCAGCGGCCGCCGGAGAAACCCACTGCTCCGCCGCAGCCCGTTGCGCAAAACGCGGCGCCATCGCCACCCACGGGTAGTGGTTTTGCCTCTGATCAATTTCTGGCCGATCTTGCCAACGAGATCGATCAGCTTGGCATCGGCGAGCTTTCCCCTGGGTTTTCGGGGACGATGCCAAGCGCCCAGCCGCCGTCCGTTGCGAAGCCAGCGCCGTCCTCGCAGTCTACCGAGTCTGGTCCACTCAAGGAAGTTTTTGACGAATTTCGCGCCGAGCTGGGTGAGATGGGCGCGGAGGACGAAGACCTCGAAACCCACTACAACCTGGGCATCGCGTTTCGTGAAATGGGGCTCCTCGAAGAAGCCATTAGCGAGTTCCAAAAAGTTGCCCAGGCCAGCGATCGCGGCCGCGCCTTCCGGTATACCATGCAATGTTGCACGCTTCTGGGTCTGGCCTTCATGGATAAGGGCCAGCCGGCCATCGCGGCGATCTGGTATGAGCGCGCGTTGAAAACTCCAGGCAATGATCCGGAAAGCACGCTCGCCTTGCGGTATGATTTGGGCGTAGCTCAGGAATCGGCGGGCGAGCCTGAAGCGGCGTTGAAGAGTTTTTCCCAGGTCTACGCGATGAACATCGACTATCGTGACGTGGCCGAGCGCATCGCGGCCCTTCAGAAGCCCATCCGCTGATCCTGCACCTTTCCTGACGGGACGGGTTCCGCTTATTCATGAACCGGGCTTACCGCGCACTACTGATTGTTCTTGCGTTCGAAATGGGCGCAATGCTCCTTTACTTGCCTTGGTCTGTCTACTGGGAAAAGAATTTTTTTCTCAGCTATTACCCTTCGCTGATGCCCATCGTGCTTCATCCCTCCTTTCGCGGCGCGGTAAGCGGCCTGGGGGTCTTGGATATTCTCCTGGCAATCGGCTGGATCGGTTCGCGCACGGGGCCTGATCGTGTCCCGCCTCAATAACGCATCTCGCAGACCGCTCCTTTGCTACGTGACGGATCGTCGCAACCTGGCCGCGAACGATTCTCCAGAAGCGCAAGAAAATCTCTTGCTGAAAATCGGAGCCGCTGCGGAAGCAGGCGTCGATTGGATCCAGATTCGGGAGAAGGATCTTTCCGGCCAGGATTGCAGTTCCCTGACGCGCGAAGCTTTGCAGCGAGTAGCAAAATCCTCCCAAAGAAAAGCCGCGCCCACCCGAATCCTGGTGAATGATCGGCTTGACATTGCGCTTTTCCAGCGCGCCGGCGGCGTGCACCTCGGCGAAAACAGTTTGCCGCTTACCGAAGTCAAGCGGCTGCTCGAGAATCGGGGCGAACGGAAAGATTTCCTCATTGGTGTTTCCTGTCATTCTCTCGAAGCGGCGAAAGCGGCTGCGAGCGGCGGCGCGGATTATCTTTTTTTTGGCGCGGTCTTTGTCACGCCATCGAAAGCGGCATTCGGCGCGCCGCAAGGACTTGAGCGGCTGGCCGAAGTCTGCCGCGGGGTCTCCATACCGGTTCTCGCGATCGGCGGAGTCACTTTGGAGAATGCCCCCGATTGTCTTGCCGCTGGCGCATCAGGGATCGCCGCCATTCGTCTTTTCCAGGATGCGCGGGACTTGTTCTCTCTGGTGCAGTCCCTGCAAGAGCTGACACGCTGATCAGCTTCTCCAACCTCTCCGGCGTCTGCGGAAGACCCGGATCATGCCGGGAGCGAAGTGCGCGAAGCCTAGATGACAATGATTTGCAAATTAAATCGGACCAAGTTAGTCTGGATTCATGGTTACAACTGATTTGCAAGGAGATTTCCGTGGATTCCGTTTGTCGGCTCGTTGTGGTCTGCCTTCTCTTCCTTTGCGCATTCTCAGTTTTCCCCACAGCCCCTGTCTTCGCGCAGGAGAATCCTTACTTTGTCGCTTATGACCACTATCTCGAAGAGCCCGGCAACCTGGAGATCGAGTATTTTTCCACCGTTGGCGCTCAGCGAGGCGGCAACAACTTCCATTCCTTCTGGGCCGAGTTTGAATACGGAGCAACCGCCTGGTGGACCACGGAGTTTTATCTGGACGGCCAGTCCACTTTTAACGACAGCACCATATTCACAGGTTTCCGGTGGGAGAATCGCTTCCGGGTGTTGAAGCGCGAGCACTTTATCAATCCCGTTTTCTACCTGGAGTATGAGAACAAGAACGGCGCCGACAAGATCCTCAAGGAAGGCGAAGGCCACGATGTGGAATCGGACTTCCTCGTATCGAACGCCGAGGCCCGCAAGGAGCATATTCACGAAATTGAGCTGAAGCTCATCTTGTCCAGCACATTCAAGGGCTGGAATTTCACGGAAAACACGCTCGCTGCCAAGAATCTTTCGAATTCACCGTGGGAATTCGGTTATGCCCTCGGCGCAAGCCGCCCGCTCGCTCTGAAGGCCGCCGCGAAACGCTGCACTTTCTGCCGGCAAAACTTTATTGGCGGAGTCGAGATGTACGGCGGCCTTGGTGACCGGCACAGTTTTGGCCTTCACGATACCTCGCATTACCTGGCCCCGGTTCTTGGCTGGAACTTACCTTCCGGCTGGACGTTGCGGATTTCGCCCGGCTTTGGTTTGAATGACAACAGCCACCAATTCCTCATGCGCTGGGGCGTCTCGCGAGAAATAACGGGGTTCGGTTCAATGGTCAGCCGGCTCCTTGGAGCCCGCAAGTGAAAGCTATTGCCACAGCGCTTGCCGTTTGCTCTTCCTTCGTGGTGGTGCCTGTTGTCATTGCGCAGAGCGGGAATGCCAACAAGCCGCTGGCCCTTGCTGCGCCCAAGTACGATGCGGCCACCTACGCGGAATTGCAAAAAGCCCCCGAAAAAGCGCGGAACCGCCCCAACCCGCTGCAGAACGATCCGGAAGCGGTGGCCGCCGGCGCCATTCTATTCGAACAACATTGCGCGGAGTGCCACGGAAAATCCGCGGAAGGCTCGCGCAAAGCTCCGAGTCTTCTTGCCTCAGAAGTGCAAAGCGCCACACCCGGAACACTTTTCTGGTTGTTGACTAATGGCGTCGTTCGAAAAAAGATGCCGGTTTGGTCGAAGCTACCCGAACCTCAACGCTGGCAGTTGGTGCGCTACATCAAATCACTTGGGTCCGCCTCATCGGAATCCCCTCCTGCGAGGCCCTGACGGAACAATCCTAGTTCACAGCCTTGGCTGCGTCGTTCAAAATCATCGCCAGCCTTACGCCCGCTTGCCAAAGGCCATCTTGCGCGGTCTTCGCCGCATTACTTTGATAGGCTTCGCTGACAGCTAGATGCTTTTCGAACATGCGCTTCCCCATGTGATTGTTTTCGGCGCAGCCCTTCGGTTTCAGGTCGGGTTCGATGCCGATTTTCTCTGGGAAAGCATCATAAACTGCGGTTTCCGCTCGCTCATGGCTTTCCCAGGCCCAGTTTTCCACGTGAATTCCGGCGGCTTCCAAGTCAGCTGTTCGTCCCTGAAACTTTTCGTCCAATTCGTCGGCGTAGCGGAACGGGTTGGAAATTTCCATGTCGCGTTCCACAATTTCTGTGTCCCAGACCTGATGAAGATTGGGTGAATAATCTTCGCGCTCCGGATGGAGAGGATTCGGGAGCGGGTCATGGCGAAAATATTTCACCGCGACGCAGTTTCCGCCATTGTCGGCATTGTTGATGGCGTGCAGCGGCTGATGCATATCGCCGACAAAGTGGATGAGGTAGCGGATGGCTTCAGCGCGCTTCAGAGGATCGACGGACTTGGCCTTCAGGATAGCGCGCTGCTCTTCGATGGCGCGCGTCACACACCCTTCCGTGCCGCAGTACTCGTTCAGCTCACCCTTATGCTTCCCTCGCGGAATATCGATGTAATGCCAGGGGCCGTTCTTGCGCTCGTTGCGCACATCATCCGGCCAGGTCGAGGCATCCACTAGCAGGTCCGTCGTAGCATTGCCGCACCAGCGTCTCAGTTTTGCATCGATGGGATTCTCTCCCAGCAGTTTCTGAATCATTTGCCGCGCTTCCGGCGTCAAGTGCTTCTCCGCAATCGCCGCTACGGTCTGATGACCCTTGCACCCCCACGCTTGTGCCGTCGGCCCCCCAAGCAAACTCACAAACATGCAAACCACAATCCATGGAACAAGTCTTGAAATCTTCGCAACTTCCCCGCAATCACACATCACGAATCACCATTCAAGTCCTCATGCGCTCAGCCAGCGCCCGATTGGTTTCCACGATTCCGTATGATCGCAGATTACGCGAAGCGCGGCGGTGATGGGAATGGCTAGAACCAAGCCCATGCCTCCCCATACCCAGCCCCAGAATAGCAGCGCAATGGTGATGGCCACGGCATTCAGCCGCACGCGGCGGCCCACCAGTTGTGGCGCCACCAGATTGATTGCCAAGACGTGGATGGTAGTAAGCGTTGCCGCGATCAGAACGAACTGCCCGATGGTATTCCACTGTGCCAGGGCAATGATAAAGGCCGGCAGCCACGCCATCACCGCCCCGATGTACGGCACCATGTTGAGGAGTCCAGACGCGATTCCCGTGAGAATCGGATACTCCATCCCGATAATCCAGAAAAACAGGCTGCTTGCCGCGATGACCACGAGCGTGACGATACTCATTCCCGCAAGGTAATCGCGTAAGACATCCCGCAAGTCTTCCAGCGTTTCCTTGACTTGCGTCCGCCGCGAGGCCGGAAACAGTTGTAACGTGCCGTGCCAGACCTCGCGCTTCTCCGCAAGCATGAAGAAAACCAGAAAGGGCATGAACGTAACTTCCAGAAACAGCGCGTACAGGGAACCAATGCCGCGGAAGATTAGGTTGCGAACGATCGTAGGTTCCGCCCGCACGGTGGTCGTGGATGATGCTCCAGGATCCGGAGCAATTTGCGAAACCTGGCCTTCGATCCCTCTTATTTTGCCTTCCACGGCCCCGGCAACCCGCTTCAAAACGCTGCCGTATTTTGGCCAGTTCTCGGCGAAATCCGAGGTGCGCGTCCATAGTCCGTAGCCCCCCAGAAGCAGCACGGCGATCAGGATCAGCACCATGAACATCGCGCCGAGCGTTCGCGGCAAGCGCATTCTTTCCAGGAATTCCACCGCCGGATCGAGAAAGTAGGCCAGCAGAATTGAAAGCAGCAGCGTGATCACCACTCCTGCGGCGTAATAGAAAAACAGCAGGATGATGGCGGCGGCGATCACTCGCATGCTGAAGTTAGAACTGGTGAAGCGAACCAGCGATGGTGGCGTGGGCGTGGAAGACACGAGCGGCTCCGGTGCTCCACGTTAACACAATCCTGGAAGCTGTTTACCGTGTAGTGCGCTAATGTTTCGAGCCAACAAATCCAAGGACTTGCCTGAACAGACTATGCGCCGGTCCCGTTTATGCAAGAGACATGCTTGCTCCGGACCACAGAATCAACGTTTTACGTGTGTTAAACTTTCTGAGGTCATCCACAAAGAAGTCGGTTGCCACCAAGGCCCGGACCACCCTCTGCAGTGACAGGTTTCTAGCGATGGCGAAAGAGTTTTTTGGAACCGACGGGATTCGCGGCGTTCCGGGAACACCTCCACTGGACGACGCCACACTCTATGCCACCGGGCGGTCGCTCGGCGCGTATCTCAAGCGCGAACATGGCGCAGCGCATGTGCTGATCGGCATGGACACGCGTGAATCCGGCCCGCATATCGCCTCCTTGCTGGCGGCGGGTCTTACGCAGGCTGGCGCGACAGTAGCCTTTGCCGGTGTGATTACCACTCCCGGTGTGGCTTGCCTGGTTCGCCAGAATGATTTCCAAGCCGGCGTGGTCATCTCCGCTTCGCACAACCCCTTTCAAGACAACGGTGTAAAGCTGTTTTCGCACGCCGGGATGAAATTCCCCGACGCGGTCGAAGAGGAACTCGAACTCGATATCCTCACGCACCGCGGAGATGCTGTCCCAAAGCGTCTCGCTCGACTTGTGGCCGATGAATCCCTCGACGCCGAATACCTGGCCTTTCTGCGGAAGCGTTTCATTCCCGGGGCGAAGCTCACCGGTTTCCGAATCGTTCTGGATTGCGCTAATGGTGCAGCCTTCAAGCTCGGCCCGGAGTTGTTCCGCTCGCTGGGAGCCGACGTTGTCGCCATGGGCGTTTCACCCGACGGCCGCAACATCAACGCCGGCTGCGGTTCGCTGAACTTGGAGGGCTTGCAGAAACGCGTCGTCGCGGAGAAGGCGCGTCTCGGAGTTGCTTTCGACGGTGACGCTGACCGTGCGCTCTTCGTCTGTGAATCGGGAAAAATCGTGAACGGCGACGGTGTGCTTCTTGCCGTCGCGCGCTACCTCAAATCTCAGAATAAACTCAAAGGCGACCGCGTCGTCGCCACGTCCATGTCCAACTTGGGCCTCGAGCGCGTACTTGCGCGCGAGAACATCGCGTTGGCACGCGCCGCTGTCGGCGACCGTTATGTACTCGAAGAAATGCTCCGCAGCGGAAATGTTCTCGGTGGCGAGCAGTCCGGCCACATTATTTTTCTCGACGACAGCCCGGCCGGCGACGGCCTGCTTACGGCTGCAAAAATTGCCTCGTTGGTCTCCATGCACGGCAAGATCGAATCGCTCGTCGAAGGCTTCAAGGATTATCCGCAACTGATCGTCAACGTGAAGGTGCGCTCGAAACCTCCTCTCGAGACGCTACCGGAAGTCTCCCGCGCCCTGGCCGAAGCCCAATCCGCGCTCGGAGACAATGGCCGCGTGGTCCTTCGCTACTCCGGCACCGAACAGCTCGCCCGCGTCATGGTCGAAGCCGAACGCGAAGCCGACGTGGAGCGCTTCAGCCAATCCCTCGCCAACGCCCTGCGCTGCTCCATCGGCGTTTAGCCGGTTCTTCTCCGCCCCTTCATGAGTACTCCGCGTCTCCGCGTTTTCTTCTTTTCGATTGTCCAGGGAACTTTTTGCCCTCTCGCGACATTACACTTATTGAAGGACCTAGACGGCTTACCATGCAAGACGCACTGCCGGCGCTCGTTCTAAACTCAGAGGCTGTTCCTCGAAACACCATGGACGAGACGCCTAGCACCGAAGCGAACCCTTCAGGCTCGCGCGCTGCCGGGAGCACCGGCGTGACCGATGAACGGCTCATGCTGGCCTTTTCACAAGGCTCTTCTGAAGCGTTTAGCGAACTCTTCTTGCGCTACAAGCAGCCCATCTACGGTTTCTTTCGGCGTCGTGTTGCCGAGTCCTCCCAAGCCGAGGAACTGACGCAGGAGACTTTCGTTGCCCTGTTGCGCGCCGCCGCTCGCTACCAACCGCGCGCCCTCTTCCGCACCTACCTCTACGCCATCGGCTTCAAGATACTTCGCGCCCATCGTCGCAAAGCCGCCTTCCGCGTCACCTTCTTCGGTCAAAGAAATTCCGCGCTCGATCCCGCGAAGCGAGATGCCACCGAGTCTGGCCTGTGGGTCCGCCGCGCCGTCGAGAAGCTCGAACCCATGGACCGCGAAATTCTGCTCTTGCGCGAGTTCGAGCAATTGAGTTACGCCGAAATCGCCGATCTCTTGGGTCTTCCGCTCAACACCGTTCGCTCGCGCCTCTTCCGTGCGCGCACAGCGCTCCGCAATTTGCTCGAGCCGTCCGTCGCACCCGCGGCGAATGACGCCCCGCAGAGCGTGGCGCAGAAAGGAGAAAGCGCATGAGCACCACCACACATCCCTTCGCCCCTGAAGAAGTCATGGCCTTCGTCGACGGCGAACTTTCAGCCGACCGCGCCCCGTCCGTCTCCGCCCATGTCGAGATGTGCTCTGAATGCCAGAAAGTTGCTGCCTCGCTCCGCGCCGCTTCGCTTTCGCTTTCCGGCTGGACCGCTGCTACCGTCCCGGCCAACTTGGAGAATCGCGTTCTCGATCAATCTCACGCTGCCGCCAAAGTTACAGAAAAGAGTTTAATTTCAAAACTGCCAAGATTTTCGCACTTGTCCCGAGGCCTCGCTCTAACGGCCACTGCGTTTTTTATTGTGTTAATTCTGATTAGCATGAGTGCGCGTCGATATGATAAGAGCGTTCCCGCTACCAGCCGGCGGATGGATTCCCTTGTTGAACGAGAAGCGGCGGAGGGCCGAAGCTCGCTCGGGAAGTTGGCGACCCAAGGAGACGCAGTGGACGCCAAGGGCCTTAGCTTGGTGTTTAAAGAGCATGGCAAGAATTCCGCTTTAATCGGTGGTCGACCGCTCTCCGATAAACACGACGGGATCTTTGCGGGACCCATGATCGCGCGCACGGTCTCGCTTTCCATCGTGGCAAAGGATTTTGACATGGCCCGTGCTTCGCTGGATGCCATTCTGGCGCGGCGCAACGGATATGCGGCAGGGTTGAACGTCGCCACGCCTCAGGGTGCGACACGCACGCTTCAGGCGTCCTTGCGAATTCCTGCGCCCCACCTCTCCGCCGCAGTTGCTGAACTCAAAGCGCTCGGCCGTGTCGAGACCGAAACGCAAAACGGAGAAGAAGTCACGCAGCAGCACGCCGATCTTCTCGCGCGCCTGAAAAATTCCCGCGAGACTGAGCAACGCCTTCAGGACGTGCTCCGCACGCGCACCGGCAAGGTGAAGGACGTATTGGAAGTCGAAGAGGAGATCGCGCGTGTTCGTGGCGAAATCGAGCAGATGGAAGCCGAGCAGCAGACTCTGGAGCATCGCGTCAACTTCGCCACCATCGACCTGAATCTCGCTGAAGAGTACAAGGCACAGCTCACCACGCCCGCGCCCTCCGTTGCTATACAGCTTCGCAACGCGACCGTCGATGGCTTCCGCACCGCCTTGCAGAGTTTCCTGACCCTCGTCCTGTTTCTCGCCGAATCCGGTCCCACACTGTTGCTATGGCTGATGATCCTGTCGTTCCCGGTCTGGCTGCTCTGGCGGCGGTATCAGCGCTCACTTGTAATGAGTTGATCAGTTCTTAGTTCGCGGTGTGGAAATTCACCAAAGTAGAGGCGAGCCCTCTCCAGCAAACGCTTGCACCAACCCTGAAAACGCGCGCAGTTCCCCGGGAATTCACAATAACGATATTCTTCCTTCCGCTCAGACTGCCGATTCCCGCCAAGCGCTCGCAAAGCTGGTTGATGAAGATGGGGCAAGGAAAATGGCACAGAACGCTCCCAAAGAATGGAGAGTCCCGCCCTTATTCTGTGAGATTTTGTAGACTTCCGCGAAGTGATGTCCCGCTTTTTCGACCATCGCGGATGCTAACCGCCGTGCTTTCAATCAAGTCGAGCATTATCTGCGGAACAATCACTGCTGGCATGCGGTTTGCTCTCTGATTGTTCACTAAAAAGATTGGCTTCCCGGGGTGGCCGGAACCGATCCTCGACTCGGTGACCGGTTTGGGGCGTCAATTACGAAAAGGGGGCTTGCACCAGCCCCCTTTTTCATTTC
>WNFQ01008113.1_pt1 | contig 10493 bp, 5 predicted proteins | sample 5400171 | NCBI WGS metagenome assembly WNFQ01 (sample SAMN13153356, study PRJNA577476) | soil metagenome | isolation source: 20 cm soil under Madrone tree | place: USA:California | collected 2016-06-14 | reverse complement strand
TGCCGGACGGGGCGTATTATTTGAAAATTGTGGCGAGTGACGCGACTTCGAATCCGCCGGAGAAGACATTGAAGACGGAACGAGAGAGCGAGCGATTCGAAGTGGACAATACGCCGCCGGTGATCGGGAAAATTGAATCATCGTTGGCGGGGGGCAAAGTCACGATAAGCTTCGCGGCTACGGACACGGAATCGAATATCGAACGCGCGCAATACAGCGTGGATGGCGGTGAGTGGATGCTGGTTGCGCCGAAAACGGGCATCAGCGATGGGAAACAGGAGTCTTACGAATTCACGGTGAACGGATTAAAGGCCGGCGAACACACGATTGCGGTAAGAGTGTACGATCGGTTCGAAAACGTGGGCAGCGGGAAAGCGGTGGTTGAACGCTAAGCCCTAGCGATTAACCGGTCCAGCGATCGGTACGTGGCATCGAGACGAAGGTCTCAATTTCAGCGCCGAAACCGATGCGCCCGTCACCATAGGGCTCATCGCGAACGTGCACGACGCGTGCCCGGCAGTGCGTTTCCTTGGGATTATCGCCGGTGATTTCCGCGGGCATGCGCAAAGTGGCTTCGATGGGCATGCCGATCTGCAGTGGCGCCGACGTGGCGAAGTAAAATCCACCTTGAGAAACATTAAGGGCTTCGGTGAAGTGTTCACTCTTGTCCGCAGCCAAGCCCATGGCCTTGAAGCGAATGGGCGTACGCATCGGATAGCGCGTCAACTGACGACGTTCAGAAAGGTCCATACGAAGCTCCTTCGCGCCGGGGAGGGAGACTGCGGCTCACTTTCAGTGCGGAAGGGTGAAACGAAGCTTAACAGACGGACCGCCGGGGTCAAGTTGAAACCGGTAAAATGCATGGAAACAATCGGTAATAGGATGCGGTGTTAGTTCGCTTCCTGTTCGCCCACACAGTATTCGATAGTTCAGAAGCTGGTTGAGCCAGGTCTGCAGGAGCGCGAAGGCAATGGAAATGTCCGGAGATGAAGTGGTGGAAAAATCCACCTGGGAGAGCATTGCGGAGGCGCATGCGCGAATTGCGCCGAGGATTCACCGGACGCCGGTGCTGCGTTCGGCCACGCTTGACGCGCTGTGCGGGGCGGAATTGTTTTTCAAGTGCGAGAATCTGCAGAAAACGGGATCGTTCAAAATACGCGGGGCCACGAACGCGATATTTTCGTTGGCGGATGCGGAAGCGGCGCGCGGGATGGTGACGCCGTCGAGTGGCAATCACGGAGCGGCGGTGGCATGCGCAGCTGCTTGGCGTGGGGTGCCGGCATGGATCGTGATGCCGAAAAACGCACCCGCGGTGAAGGTCCGAGCCGTGCAAGCGTATGGCGGGAAAATTACGTTTTGCGAACCGCGGATTTCGGCGCGCAATGAAACGGCGGCGCGCGTTCAAAGCGAAACCGGCGCCGTGTTAATTCATCCGTATGACGATGACCGGATCATTGCAGGGCAAGCGACGGCGGCGAAGGAATTGCTCGAGGAAGTCGAAGCGCTAGACGCGTTGCTGACGCCAGTCAGCGGCGGCGGATTGTTGAGCGGATCGGCGCTGAGCGCGAAACACATGCGGCCTGAAATTGCGGTTTATGGCTGCGAGCCAGCGAAAGCGGACGATGCTTACCAGTCATTGCGGACGGGAAAGCTGCATTCGCTGGAATCGAGCGACACCATTGCGGATGGGCTGCGCGCTTCGCTGGCCGCGCGAACGTTTGCCATTTTGCAGAAACACTTGTCAGGCATTTTTCTGGTGAGCGAGGAAGAGATTATTAGCGCGATGGCGCTGATCTGGGAGCGCTTGAAGGTGATTACGGAGCCATCATCGGCGATTGTGCTTGCGCCACTGTTGAAGCGCGAGGTGATGGAGTCGATTTCCAGCGGCGTAGCACGCGCGCGAACGCCGCGGATCGGGATTATCCTCTCCGGGGGAAATGTTGAACTGAGCGCACTTCCATTCGAACGACATACCTCGTCTGTCTCGCAAATTTGTGGTACCCTCTCGACGTTCGGTACGTCGCCGTCCACGGGCATTCTGGCGCGCATCGCGAGTAGCTTTCAGGTGGTGAGGCTATTCGTGACTGTCTGGAGAGACGGATAATCCGCAGAGTCAGGGCAATCAGGTACCTTAAATGAAACTCTCCCAGCGGCAGCTCCCTTATGGGTGTGCATTGGCAGTGTTGTGTCTGTTGGTTACCGGTGAATTGGCAGGCCAGAGTGCGAACGCCGTTGCGAATCGGGTGACGCAGACGCCAGATGGAAAGGTACGCGTGACGCTGACGGGAAACGTGCACCCACTGGCGCGTGCGGAGAACAACCGTGGAGCAGCGGCGGATTCGCTGCCAATGCAACGTATTTTGCTGCTATTGAAGCGAAGCGACGTGCAGGAAGCCGCGCTGCAGTCTTTAATGGAGGCGCAGCAGGACAAATCTTCGCCGAGCTTTCACAAGTGGCTGACACCGGACGAGTTTGGAAAACAGTTTGGACCGTCGGATGCCGATGTGCAGGCTGTGACAGACTGGCTGAGCACGCAAGGTTTCGCGAATGTGCGAGTGGCGGGAGGACGAAACGTCATTGAGTTCAGCGGGACTGCGGGCCAGGTGCGGCAAGCGTTTAGCACAACGATCCAGAATTACGAAATGAATGGCGCCATGTACGTGGCGAATGCCAGCGATCCGCAGATTCCGGCGGCGCTGGCGCCAGTGATCTCGGGGATAGTGTCGCTGCATAATTTTCCGAAGAAGTCGCACGCCCGGTATGTGGGCGACGCGCAAATGGACGCAGTCAGCCACAAGCTAACGCCCTTATTCACATTTCCCTTCGGGAGTGGAACCTTTTACGGTGTAGGACCCGGAGACTTTGCAACGATTTAATCGCGATTGTGGGCGAGACGCAAATTAATCCGCGAGACGTGTCCGATTTCCGGACTATGTTTGGGCTGACAAACAATTTTTCGGGCGCGAATATCATTTTGAACGGGATGGATCCGGGAATCACTTCGCGGGACGAAGAATCGGAATCGGATCTGGACGTACAGTGGTCGGGAGCGGTGGCTCCCGGAGCGACGGTGAAGTTGGTGGTGTCCGCGTCGACTCCAGCTTCCGCGGGCATCGATTTGTCGGCGCTGTACATTGTGGAGCAAAATCTCGCGGACGTGATGAGCGAGAGCTATGGCGAGTGCGAGCAGAATCTGGGATCGGCGGGAAATGCGTTTTACAACGCGTTGTGGGAGCAAGCCGCTGCGCAAGGTATCACGGTGGTGGTGTCCTCCGGCGACGGGGGTTCGGCCGGCTGCGACGACTTTAATAATCAGGCGCCGGCAACGCTTGGGCTGGCGGTAAGCGGACTTGCAGGGACGCCGTTCAATGTTTCGCTGGGTGGAACAGACTTCAATCAATTCAACTTGCAGAGCACGTTCTGGAACGCAACGAACGATTCAGTGACGGGAACGTCCGCAAAGGGCTACATTCCGGAATTTCCGTGGAACGAAAACTGTTCACAACTCGGACTGACGGGTTGTGGAACGACGGCGCCACAAGGTTCGGTGAATATCGTTGCCGGAAGCGGTGGAACAAGCTCGGTGTACGCAAAGCCCAAATGGCAGATGGGCGTGAACGGAGTTCCGAATGACAATCATCGCGATCAGCCGGATGTGTCGTTGTTCGCGAGCCCAGGATTTGAGGGCAGTGGATACTTGTTTTGCCAGGCAGATCTGACGGGAGTGCCATCCTGCAACTTAAGCGAAGCAGCGTATACGTTTCACATCATTGGAGGCACATCCGCCTCGGCTCCGGCTTTTGCGGGAATGATGGCGCTGGTAAACCAATATGCAGCGGCGCACGGAGGAACGTCGCGGCAAGGGAACGCGAATATGACTTTGTACGCGTTAGCGAAGAAATCGGGCGCGAGCTGCACCTCGAGCCCGACTGAAGCCGCGGGCTGCATTTTTAACGATGTTGCAGCAGGGAATGTTCACTATCCGGCTGGGGCGGCGAGCAACAGCGTGGCATGCAAGGGTGGAACAGCGAATTGCAGCGCGACGGTGGCGACTACAAACGGAGTGCTGGTAGATCCGGCGCATACGACTACGGAAGCGTGGACTGCGAGTGCGGGATACGATCGCGCCACAGGGCTGGGTACGTTGAACGCAAACAATTTGGCGGCGGCGTGGACCAGCGCGTCAACGATTGCGACTACCACGACGCTTTCGCTTTCTCCGACGACTGGAATCACGCACGGCGCGAATGAAAATGTTTCGGTGACGGTGAGTGTGAAACCGAACGTCGGGACGGGAATCGCAGCAGGCGACGTAGCACTGCTGGCGACGCTAGCGGATGGTTCAACATTGGGGGTGGACCAATTTACTCTGGCAAATGGCGCGGTCAGCGCAGCCAAGACGCAGAGCCTGCCCGGTGGCACCTACAAAGTGTACGCGCACTACACGGGCGATGGAACGAATGCGCCGAGTGATTCAGCTTCAGTGCAGGTGACGGTGGGCAAGGAAGCCAGCGAAGTATTTATTGTGGTTCCCACGTTCGACCCGCAGACCGGTGCGCAAGTGAGCGGGAACGCAACTTCAGTGCAGTATGGCTCGCCCTATATTATTCGGATGTACGCGACGAACGGCACGGCAGTGGCGAGCACGACGGGGCCGCCCGCTCCGGTGTGCACAAGCATCAATGAAGTTACGTGTCCCACGGGCAGCGTGACGCTGAGCGCGAATTCTACGGCGATTGATGGTGGCCTCTTCGCGCTGAACAACGAAGGCTATACCAGAGATATTGCGCCAACGCTTACGGGAGGAACATACCCGCTGGTGGCGAAATACGCCGGGGACAACAGCTACAACGCAAGTACGTCAGCAACAGACACATTCACGGTTACCCCGGCACCAATTCCGCTAAGTATTCTCGCGCCAAGCAGTCCGATTGCCGGCACAGTGTTTTACGTCCAGGTGCAGGGGAACCTTACCTTCATGGGCGCCGCGCCTACGGGCACAATGACGATTAATGACGGAACAACAGTGGTCAGCGGGCCGTCTCCTGTAAATGGAAACGTCAGTTTCCCGGGCATTTTCATGAATATGCCAGTCACGCTGAACACTGGCGGAAACCATTCGCTCAGCGCGAAATATAGCGGCGACGCCAACTACGCGGCCGCGACAAGCGCGGCACAACTTGTTCAGATATTTTACCCGACGACGTCGACAGCTACCGTAAGCTCCAGCAACATCAACTTCGGACAAAGCATCACGATAAAAGCCACCGTGAGTACAGGCCAGAAGAGTCCGGTAATCAGCGGCCAAATCAGCTTCGGCTCGACGAACGAGCTTGCTACAATTACGACCAGTCCAACAACAGAAACAACAGACGCGAGTGGGAATGTGACCCTGCAGGCGTCCGCAACAACCACACCGCAGTTTAGCGAGTCCGTTTTCTCCTCCTATACTGGGGATTCAAATTATGCGAACTCGAGTTCGAACGTCGTCTTGGTAAATGTCAACATCCCTGACTTTACACTGACACCCGTGAACGGCGTGAACGTACAACCTGTTGCGGGGCAGCAGGGTTCCGCAGTGATCACTGTTACGCCTACAAGCCAGATGTCGAGTTCGGTTACGTTAACTCTCTCCTCATTCGTCATTTCGGGGTACACGATTTCGCTCACGCCCCAACAAGTCAACCTGAACGGAGTAGCATCTTCCGCGACACTTTCAATGACGCCCATTGTGGCCGTTCCAGCAAACGCAATAAGAACTCAAGACCGCCGCGCGGGCTTCGTGGGACTTCCGCGCGGAGGTTGGTGGGGGCTGGGTCTGGGAGCAGGGTTAAGTGCGCTGCTTCTAATGGGAGCTCCAGGTAGGTGGAAGCGACCTCGATTAGCGTTCGGCGCGGTTGCACTTTGCCTGTTGTGCCTGGCGCTCGGATGTGGCGGTGGTGGTGGCGGAACCGGGGTGACAGCGCCGCCGGGCGGAGGAGGAAGCTCACCTCCCGGGCCGACTTCGATCACGCTTTCGACATCCAACGCAAAAGTCGCCGCTGGCGCACCATTGACGGTGACTGCGACAGTCACCTCGGCCAAGCCTTTGACTGGCACAATCACCTTTTATAATTTCGGAACGGCGATCTCGGGTGCTCCCATTGCGAATGGCCAAGCGCAAACCGGCCAGGGTTACCTTAATAACCCGGGAGTCTACCAGCTTACGGCAACGTACAGCGGAGACGCGGCCAATATGACTTCAACTTCGACACCATTGATTCAGGTTCTGACAGGGACATTTCCAGTCACCATTCAAGGCGCAACTGGTGGCGACGTTCACTCGCTTCAGGCGACGGTAGGCGTGCAATAGTCTACGTAGTGAGAATTGCACCATACGCGCAGGACGGAATTGCTAAAGTCTAACGAATTAGTGACAACACTGGGACTTCTCGTTCGCATATCACGGTGAAACAGAGCAACCAAACACTCCAAATTGTGTTCGAATGGGAAGCGGCTTATTCTGGCGGAAAGCTGCGCAACGCGCTCCATTTCAAGGCGGGTGGTACTAACGATGAAGGCTTCCTTCTGCAAGCGTTTGTATGTGGCGGGTGTCATTACGTCAGGCGTGAGCCTGTGCCTTGGAATAGCCACGCTAGGGCAGACGGCGTCGCCACAGTCGCGGGTAGTCGAAGCGGTGCGGAACGACAAAGTGATCACGCTGCGCGGCAATGTGCATCCTATGGCGCGGCCGGCAAACGACCGTGGACTGCTGCCGGACCAGCAACCGGTAACCAAGATGCGTGTCTTGCTGCAGCGAAGCGCCGCGCAGGAATCCGCACTGCAACAGTTGATGGCTCAGCAATTGGATCCCACTTCGCCAAGGTTTCATGCATGGTTGACTCCGCAGGAATTTGGCCAGCAGTTTGGCCCGGCGGATTCCGATGTACGGGCAGTGGAAAATTGGCTGACGTCACAGGGATTCACGGGACTGAAGGTCAACAATGGGAAAACGCTAATCGAATTTAACGGTACCGCCGGTCAGGTGCGGAACGCGTTTCATACCGAGATACACAGCCTATCGGTCAGAGGCGAGGAACATTTTGCGAATATGCAAGAGCCGCAGATTCCGGCGGCGCTGGCGTCAGTGGTAAGCGGCGTCGTCGGCCTACACAACTTCCGCCCCAAACCACTCCTACATCGGCTCGGGAAATTTCGCCGCGACGCATCCACAGGCCAGGTTACGCCGCTCTTCACATTTACGGATGTGAACGGAACTTTTTTTGGAGTGGGGCCGAAAGACTTCACCACGATTTATAACGTGCCGGCGACATTTGATGGAACCGGTCAAACCATTGCCATCGTCGCGCAGACCAATATTAATCTGCAGGACGTGGCGGACTTCCGCTCGATCTTTGGGCTGCCTGCATATAGCGCAGATTGTTCGACCTTGCCTTGTCTCAGCGTAATTCTAAATGGCGAGGATCCCGGGCTGGTTTCGGGAGACGAAGGCGAATCGGATTTGGACGTCGAGTGGTCCGGCGCGGTCGCGCCGAAAGCCAAGATCATCCTAGTAGCGACAGAGCTTACGGATACCGACGGACTCGGGGGCGTGGATTCTTCCGCCGAGTTTATCGTAGACAACAATTTGGCTGCGGTGATGAGCGACAGTTACGGAAGTTGCGAATCAGGCCTCATGACTGCCGGAAATGCTTATTACAATGCGTTGTGGCAACAAGCCGCGGCAGAAGGAATTACGGTATCGGTTTCAGCCGGCGATAGTGGTTCGGCAGGCTGCGATAACCCGAACTCTGCGACGGCGGCAAGCGCAGGCATTGCGGTGAGCGGCATTGCCTCGACTCCGTACAACATAGCGATGGGCGGGACCGACTTTGATCAAGCCAACATCCAGACGACGTTTTGGAATTCCGCGAATGGTTCCGGCACGCAGGTTTCGGCGAAAGGATACATCCCAGAAACCACCTGGAACGATTCGTGCGCGAGTTCGGCAACGCCAAGCAACCTGACGACATGCGCAAGCGCGACCGCGACAAGCACTTCAGCTCCATTGAACATTGTTGCGGGCAGCGGCGGACCTAGCAGTATCTACACAAAGACGCAGGCCCCATGGCAGACCGGATTTGGCGATGCTGCGCGCGACTTGCCTGATGTTTCATTGTTCTCGAGTGATGGTCAGAACAAGAGTTTTTATATTGTCTGCGAATCGGATCAAGACATTACCGGAGACACCGGCTGCAATCTGACGAACTTTTCCAGCACTTCGCCGTTCCATGACTTTCAGGCGGTGGGAGGAACTTCGGCTGCAGCGCCCACCTTTGCGGGAATCATGGCGCTGGTAAACCAAAAAACAGGTCAGCGACAAGGCAATGCGAATACAACGTTGTATGCGATGGCGAAGAGCGAGACTTTCTCCAGCTGCAATTCAAGCAGCGGAACCAGCGGGAGCTCCAGCAACACGACTTGCGTCTTTAATGACATCACCAAGGGCAACATTTCTGTGCCGTGCAACGGCGCCTCGACAAACTGCAGCAAGACCACGACCGGCGGGTTCGGGGTGCTGGTGTCGGGTACCACGCCGGCGTTCGTGGCCAGCGCCGGATACGATCTGGCGACGGGCCTGGGATCGGTGAACGTTGCAAATCTTATCAATAAATGGTCTGGGCCGAGCTTGATCAGCACCAGCGTCACGCTTTCGCCCTCAACCGTATCTGGGACAGTAGGGACCAGCGTGACGTTGAGCGGAAGCGTGACCAAAAGTTCAGGAAGCGGCACGCCGAGCGGTGTGGTCGTTTTCGAAGACGCGAGCTCCGGCACTCCGGCGGGCAATCCTCCTGCCGTGAACATCCTTACCGGCAACGCTCCGAGCAACCCAGCGACCCTCAGTTCCAGCGGGACGTTTAGCGTGAACACGGCGTTTCTACCAGCGGGCAACTATTCGCTGAAAGCGCATTACGGAGGAGATACGGTGTTCGGGCCGAGCGACTCGGCTCCGGCCAGCGTCACTCTCAGCCCGCAAGCGAGTAAGGTCGTCGTCAGTTTTGTGACCTTTACGAACGCCGGCGTTGTTTCAGCGATCAGCGCTTCGGCGCAATCGGTTCCCTACGGCTCGAACTATACGCTTCGAGTAGACGTTGAGAATGCTGCCGGAACGCCCTGCCAGAACGTCAGCACCGGTACAGCTTCTTTCATCTGCCCGACCGGGAAAATCACGCTGCTCGATAGCGGAAGTGCGCTGAACGACTTCCCCAACGCCCAAGCCACAAACGCCACCAACGTGGCGAATCTGAACGATCGCGGATTCATTGAAGACCAACCGATCCAACTGAGCGTGGGCACGCATCCGATTACAGCGACGTACACTGCCGCCGCGACCAGCAGCTACACGTCGCAAGCGAGCAGCAACACGCTTTCCGTCACCATCACACAGGCGGCAACGACCACCGCTGTAACCTCTAGCGTAGCCAGCGTTGCGTCGGGCGGGACTGTGACGCTGACTACAGTGGTGAGCACGAACAGCAATTCTGCCGTGGGACCGAGCGGGACAGTGCAATTCCTGAACGGCAGCGCGAATCTTGGAACGGCCGCCGCGACGTGCAAGCCAACCGGGGCTACAAGCACGACGTCCGCATCTTGCACCGCAACTCTGACGACCGCTCTGTCTGCGTTGCCGCCGGGCATTATCAATGTTCGCCCGCCCACAACACCATTCGTTTTTCTCGCGTGGCTGGCAGCTGCGCTGGCAATGATCGCGTTTATGCTTTCGATGATGCTCGCAGCAAGGCGCAAACAGTATGCGTACGCCGGAGCGGCGTTCTTTTTGATTGCCGCCGCGGTACTGGCAGGTTGCGGCGGCGGTAGTTCCAGCAGTAGTTCCAGCGCTTCGACTCGAAGCATTACCGCAAAATACAGCGGAGATACGAATTACGTTGGGTCCACGTCGAGCGCAATTACGGTCACGATTCAGTAGGCTGGCGCGAGGTCATTCAATCTAGGAGGTTGAGACTGAATCGGCCTGCAAGGATGCATCCGGTCTGAAGACTGGCCACTACAACTGCAAGACATGTGCAGTTTGTGGGAAGCGGGTTAGTTGATGACGGGCGGAAAAAAGACATTCCAGAAATTTGGGGCTGGCGCGGTAAATTCGATCGGTACCAACGACCCTTCAGAACTATATTGTGGCGGACGAGGGATTTGGGCTTCGACCGTTTTCTGGGTGGTGATATTTTCGATGGTAATTTTCGTGCCCTGCGGAAGAGCTTCTGCCAGAACAATCAGTGCGCCGGTGGCGCTGACAGTATGAGTCGCGCCTTCAATGGTCTGGGTCTTGCCAGCAATTTTCAAGCGAACGGGAACACGCAACAGCACGCGCTGCGCGCGGCGGCGTTCTTCCGAAGTGAGCGGCCGAGTTAATCCTGGTTTCGGGGAATTGGGCGCAAATTGCCTGGTAGTGACGGGTGGTTTCACAGTTCCATCCCCCAAAAATCCATGTCTGG
>WNFQ01012228.1_pt1 | contig 10494 bp, 8 predicted proteins | sample 5400171 | NCBI WGS metagenome assembly WNFQ01 (sample SAMN13153356, study PRJNA577476) | soil metagenome | isolation source: 20 cm soil under Madrone tree | place: USA:California | collected 2016-06-14 | reverse complement strand
AGATAGTGCAACGCTTCCTTCTGTTTTTCCGGCAGATCGGGGCACAGGTATGGAATCGTCATGTTCCAGCAGGCCAGCACGCATGCTCCTGCTCGCAGTGAAAATACCCGTTTGCCGCTTGCGTACGTTACTTCCACTTCGTGCGCGGCATTCGCACTCGGGACGTTGCGAACGCGCACAACCGTGCTGTTGAGCCGGATTCGAACAGGAGAAACATCCGCGTCGAGGCGATCGTAGTGAACTGGCGCGGTAACAACATCCTCGACGGAATTTCCTGGCACGGCTAGCGGAATCAATGAACGGACCAGAAGCCGCGAGATCGATGCATTCCCATCGGGAAAATGAAATCGCGCTGAGCCGCCGTTTGCATAGCCCGCGCCCGAATAGCTCATGCGCGGTGCCGAGCCCGGTTCGAGTTGCAATCCCTGAAATCCCGGCAACCCGAGAGCCCAGCAATCCAGTGCGGGCTCGGCGTCGATTCCCACGCCCCACTCGCCATTGGTGCGCGTCTGGTAAAAGGCGATAACTGCGGGATCGACGTTCGCGATGTTCAACAAAAATTCCTTATAGCTAATGCGCGAAAGACGGTCCTTCTTTTCCGCGGACGTAAGCCCCGGAAGGTAATCAAGCTTCGCCTGTTCTACACGAAGAATGTCGCGGCGAGCCGCTTCACTGAGAGGCGCCTTCGAAAGAAATTCCTTCAATTTCGAGGGAGTCGCAGCTTCATCCGAATTTTCTTCCTCGCCAACAGCAATTCCTGAGACTAGCCGGTCCACTGCAAAAGTTTCCCGATCGAAAAACACTCCTGCTCCAAGGCCAAGCGAGCGGTAACGTCCCGGGTCGCTGCACTTTTTATCGAGCGCCACCACATCAATTCCCAGCTTCTGCATCAGCCCAGCTGCCTCTGGACTGTACGGCGTCGGACTATCGATCAGCATCGTGCCGCCATTCAGCAGCTGCAGCTTTCCGCCTAGGTGGAATTCGTTGCGCCTCGCGTGCCCGCCGAAATCGTCGTGATTTTCCAGGATAAGAATCCTCGCGCTCGTGCCTCCGCGCTCTCGATAGAAATGCGCAGCAGCCAAACCGCTAATCCCTCCGCCCACAACGATCAAATCGTATTTTTCAGAAAGCTGTTCCGGAGCAGCCGCGCCCTTCCAAAAAGTTCCATCGCGAAGGCTGTGTGCAATTTCAAACGATCCCGGATGGCTGCCACGCAGACCTGTCGAAACCGGGGGATTGTATCCGGGCTGATTTTGCGCCTCGTCGATCTTTTTCCCTTCTGGGTTGGGCGTTCCCGGCAACAGCGCCGCACCGATGGTCATCGCCGCGCCGTTCAGAAAGTCCCGGCGTGGTATATTACGATCCATTCCGAGTTCCCGGTCCGTGCGTTGGCTAGGATTTTCCTTGTTCATATTGTTTGCGGTATGACTTTTAGCAGGACCGATAATCGATCAAGCAGAGTGTAGTTCTTCCACCGCGCGCCATGCCTGATCCATCGCCTGATCGGTGTACGCAGCGGCTCCCGCGTCAGAATTTGCGATCGCGATCCGTCCAAAACATTTGCGGCCAATTTCGCATGGACTTTCGCCTTGCGGCCATTCCGGATCGAATAGGTAATTGTATTCGTAGGCGTATCCATGCGGCCAGCGATTGACGGTGATCGCCGCAATATCATTCGCCGCATCAAATCCCGATTCGCCCAGGACTCGCGCGAACTGATCGCGGATATTTCGCTCAAACGTTTCGAACGGGGTAGATAACAAATCGCCGCGGCCCGCCCGGTGCTGATCACGCTCCGACAAACCCGGTAGGCACGGAGTTCGCTCCATGCGCACCAGGACCGGCTCGTCGGACTTTTTGGGCGACTCATAGCCGCCAATATCCACGGGTAGATCAAGATTCATCTGGTAGTGATACATCCCTGGACACGCTACGTTGTGAACGCCAAGCTTTTCAAACGCCTTCCAGTTTCGAATTGCAACTGAGGTGTAGACCAGCGGCACCTTGACGCCGTATTTCAACGCTTCTTTCTGTTTCTCCGGAAGCTCTGGGCAAACATACGGAATCATCATGTTCCAACACGCCATGATGACGCTCTTCCCGTGCACTGTTGAAAGCTGGCCGTCGCGGACGTAAGTAAGGTCAGCATGCTGCGCCTCGCCAGGCCTGCCGGCATGTTGGGCGGTCACCACAATGCTGCTCAATCGAATCCGCACTGGAGAATCGCCCTTGTCCAGTTCGGAGTAGTTGAACTTCGCCACCACGATGTCTTGCGCGTCGTGGCCCGGTGCCACCGCTGGGATCATTTTTCGCACCAGCATCCGCGCGATCGTGGCATTTCCGTCCGGATAATGAAATTCGTACGCCTCCTTTGGTGCCGCAAATCCCATCGGTGTGTAGCCCATGCGCCGATACGGACCCGGCTCAAGCTGCAAGCCCTTGAATCCCGACGAAAACAGCACCGAGCAATCAAGCGCTGAAACTGCGTCGATCCCCACACCGAAAAGCCCATGCGTCCGTGTCTGGTAAAACGGAATCGTCTCGGGACGCGCCTTCACCACATCGAGGAGATATTTCCTGTAGCTGATGCGGCTTAGCTTGTCCTTTTTCTGCTCCGACGTTAGTCCTGGAAAATAGTCGACCGATTCGGTTTCCAACCGCAAAATATCTCGCTGCACTTCCGCCGACAGTGGCGTCTTCCCAAGGAAAGCTTTCCACTCATCGGCGCTACCGCCGCCGGACCTGCCCCCCGGCAGGTCCGTCACCAGACGGTCGGCGCCAAACGTCTGCTTGTCAAAAAACACGCCGTTGCCCAGGCCCTTATAAACATCTTTGCGGTAACACTTCTTGGCAAGACTCTCCGGATCGATTCCCAAATCATCCATCAGCCCGCGCGCAACTTTGCTGTACGGAAAGGGCGATTCAATGGCCCAGGTCCCGCCGTTCGCCAGCAGCATACGTCCATTCGCGCGCAGTTCGTTCCGCTTGGCGTGCCCGCCGAAATCGTCATGGTTATCCAGAATCAGGATGCGTGCGTCAGAGTTCTTCGCACGCCAAAAGTACGCGGCCGCAAGCCCGCTGATTCCCCCTCCCACGATCACTAGGTCGTACAGCTCTTTGGTGTCTGCCGGAGCTGAGCCTTTCGCAGGAAATTTACCGTCGCGCACTCCGTGCGCTGCTTCGAATGAACCAACATGACTTCCTCGCAGCCCGGTCAATGCCGGAGGATAGTATCCAGACCGGTCCTGCGCGGCAGTCGAAGCTCCTAAGGCCTCCCAGGCAAATCCCGGGATCATCGAGCCAGCCACAGCTCCGCCAGTTCCAACCGCAACCCCGTTCAGGAAATCGCGCCTCGTGATGTTGCGATCCATGCCAAGTTCTCGATCGTTGCGTTCGCTCATTTGGGCCTTTTGCTGACTTTGTTGCGTGTCGGATCCGATTCGAATGAAACGCGATTCTGGCTGCGCAACGCTTTTTGCGCGTCGCTATTTTTTCGGCGCGCTGGAATAATGCAGGAACACGACCTTCCACTCGCCATTGCGTTTGAACATCACATCCGATTCCTGGTTGTCTTCGTCGGTGACCTTTCCGTCCTTCAGATTGGTGCGCACATGCAGGATGTAACTCGCCACCGCCGTATCCTTGCTCGGCCCAACCTGGACCTGCATGTCGGAGATCTCCACCTTTTGCACACGATTGCCTTCTCCGATGTAAGCGGTCCAATCTTTGCGGTATTGCGCCAGGTCTGTCCGCCCTTCCGGTAAAAATTGCGAAAAGTCAGCCGCGTAAAACGAAAAATATTTCGCCAGGTCGTTCGCTTCATACGCAGCGTTGGCCCGCTGTTCGAAGTCCTTGATCTCGTCTTCCACCGATGCCGGCTGCGGTTTGGCTTGCAGAGCCAGAAAAGCAATCGGCACAATCAGAATCAATGCTGAATAAATTAGTCTTCCACGTTTCATGGGCTGTCCTCGCGTCTGCTACCTTACTATAAATCTGCAATCTCGCGAAATGGCCGGTGTACCCATATTAATCCTGCAACCAGTTTGACTGTTTCGCGCCGCAAACCTAAAATACGCAAGCCCATGGCCGCCCCCAACACTTTTCTTGGCTCGACGATTTCGCACTACCGCATCATCGAAAAGCTCGGTGGTGGGGGTATGGGCGTGGTGTACAAGGCAGAAGACACCCGGCTTGGACGCTCTGTCGCTCTAAAGTTTCTTCCCGAAGAACTCTCGCAAAATCCGCAAGCCCTCAGCCGTTTCCGCCGCGAAGCGCAAGCTGCTTCAACCCTGAATCATCCCAACATCTGCACCATCTATGACATCGGCGAGCATCAGGGCCGCGCCTTCATCGCCATGGAGTGCCTGGAAGGCACAACTCTCAAACACAAGATCTCCGGACGTCCGCTCGACACCGAGACTCTCGTCACCCTCGCCATCGAGATTGCCGATGCCCTCGACGCCGCGCATGCCAAAGGCATCATCCATCGCGACATCAAGCCCGCAAATATTTTTGTCACCTCGCGCGGCCATTCCAAAATTCTCGATTTCGGGCTGGCTAAAGTTCTCTCCCTGACAGCCACAGAAGGTTCTACCCATGCCTTCGACCCCGGCTCGAAAGCTACGGTGGATTCTCCTCCAGCCGATCTCACCAGTCCCGGCAGTTCGCTCGGCACCATCTCTTACATGTCTCCGGAGCAGGCGCGCGGCGAAGAACTTGACGCCCGCACCGACCTTTTCTCCTTCGGCGTCGTGCTGTACGAAGCCGCTGCTGGGGTTCAGCCTTTCACCGGGAATACTTCCGCGCTTATTTTTCATGGTATTCTGAACGAAGCGCCGCAACCTGTCTCTGACCATAATTCCAAAGTCCCTGCCGAACTCGAACGTATCGTCGGCAAAGCACTGGAAAAAGATCGCGACCTCCGCAGCCAAAGTGCCGCTGAACTTCGTGCCGACCTCAAACGCCTCAAGCGCGACCTCGACTCCTCCGGGCGTCTCGATTCCGCCGTTCGCAGCACACCATCCGGCCAGGCCACAGGGCAAAATGCATCTCAAGCACAGGCGCAACCCCGCCAAGCACCCAAAAAGAAAACCGTCGCTGTCTTGTACTTTGAAAATCTAAGCGGCGCAAAAGAGGACGAATATTTTCGTGATGGCATGACCGAGGACATCGTCACTGAACTCTCCAAAATCGCGCGCCTTGAAATCTATCCGCGCTCGGAAATGCTGCAGTTTCGCGACAAACCGGTCACCGCTCCTGAAGTCGGCGAAAAACTCGGCGCTATGTATGTCCTTGAAGGCTCGATTCGCCGCGCCGGAAATCGCCTTCGCATCACCACACAACTTGTTGAGAGTTCCACGCGCCACTCCGTCTGGGCCGAACGCTACGACCGCCATATGGAAGATGTCTTCGCGATTCAGGAGGAAATTTCGCTGAGCATCGCCAAGGCGCTCGAAATCACACTCTCACCGCAGGAAGAAAAAGTTATCGCGCGCAAGTCCACCATAAATCCGCAGGCTTACGACTTTTTCCTCCGAGGCAGAAACTATCTCCGCCAGCGCCAATTCGAATACGCACTCGCCATGTACGAAGAGGCCATCAAGCAGGATCCAAATTTTGCCCTGGCTTATGCCGGCATCGCGCACGTTTGGGGCGGCATGCACGAATTTCGCAGTCCCGATGTGGAATCGGTCAAGAAAGGATTGGCGGCCTGCGCGAAAGCGGAATGCCTCGCGCCCGACTTGCCCGACGTTCTCTCCGCCCGCGCGCGCATCGAATACGCCCAGCAGCATTATGATAACGCGATTTCGCTCGCGCGCCGTGCGGTCGCGCAGCAGCCTGAGTGCGAAGGAGCGCACGATGTGCTCGGGCGCGCATATTTTTCCGCTGGTCGTTATGAGGACGGCGCGGCCTTGGCCGACAGCGCCCTCGAAATCGTCAGTAATGATTACAACGCCCTCGTGCCGCTCATCAATTCACTGGAAAAGGTTGGCCGCGTCGCCGACGCTGAGCGCTTGCGCCGCCGCGAACGCGAAGTGCTCGAAACTCAGTTGCAGCGCTTCCCGGATGACGTTCGCGCGCGCATTCTTCTCGCTGCCGATCAAGCCAGCGCCGGCGAAACTGACGGAGCCTTGATGCACCTGAAAATTGCCGTCGCCATGCGTCCCCACGACGCCAACGTTCTTTACAACGCTGCCTGCACCTACGGTTTGCTTGGCATGAAAATCGATGCGATGCCGGCTATTCTAATTTGGATTGGTGCCTTAAGGATCCCGATCTAAGAATTCTCTACGACGAACCCGAATTTAGGAACCTCATTGCAAGGCGCAACTCCGGGGCCACGCGTTAGCCTCAACCGACGACGTAATGCCACATCTCCCGCAGGATTCTGTCGAAAAACGGCGAATCGGCTTGGAAAAGATTCTCTATGTCGTCTATGAGCACACGATCCGACAAGCCGAGGCGATGCGCAACCTCAGTCCTCACGCTCTCCATGCTGTGTGTGGCTCGACGTTCAGGTCTTTGTTACAGATGATCTGCGCCGTCAGAACACGGGTGTTCAAATCAATCTGGACTGAGCGGATATACCCGAAAGCTCGATCCCCGCGGGCCGGTCTATGCCCATCGAGATCGTTGGCAACATGTGAAAATAGAGGGGCGGGAAAAGCGAGAGGTCGGGGTCAAATGGCATCAGCTCGCAGGTTCACACGAAGCTGCAACCTATGTTTCTATCACCATTCCTAGTTTCATCTTCTCAATCTCGACATAATTGGCGAATGAAGAGAGGCTGCGCAAAGTTAAGCCATGAGCTTCCAATTCAGCCGCTTTTTGCTTGTGCGCGAGCCACGCGTCATCCGCAGTTTGGCAATCAGGGTTCTTGACGATTCGAGAGTTAGGACCGGGAACGAGGGGGCTGCGGTAGCAGGAAGAAACCAGCAAAGTTCCATCCAAGAAGACCGAGTAGAACTTGATTCCCAATGCCGTGATCGTTGCGATTGAGCTTGGGCTGGAATGTCTCAGAAGAATATTGGCGACTCCGAGGCGCGCAGGTTTCGGAAAAATCAGCACCTCTTTACCCAACATCAGGAGAACGAATGGGAACTTCGAGATTGCAGAATATGGTGGGAGCGACTCTAGACAGAACGCGAAATGCTGAAAGCCCAGATTTTGTAGGGATGCTATTTTCGATGCGTGGCGAGTGCGAACCCGTGACTCGACGTTGGGATCGGTAATCTCGGTGTATTCTTCCCCTAGTCTGCCGCGTGGGACAGCCGGCGACGACTCCAACCGTGACAATATTTGCGCGTGCTGTAAGCCGGTCCAGCAGTTCATCACCATGTAAAGCGAAATGAGTCCAATCCAGAAAGAGCGGAGGAAAAACGCAGCGGCAATCAGTCCGACAGCGCCACACAAGCCGAGCACCGCGACCACTTTCAGGCTACGGGCTTTCCCGAGTACGAACCACAGCAGTGAACGGAAGTATTTGCCCGCCGTCTAAGGGATAGATCGGCAGCAGATTGAAAACCAGCAGGCCGAAGTTGATGGCTACGAAAGCCCACAAAAGTTTGTAAGCATGAGGAGCAGCCAGCCTCCATCCGTGGTGCCAAGCCCAAATCGTTAGACCGTATGAGACTCCCAGCAGCACGAGGTTGACGAGCGGGCACGCGGCGGTGCTCCACAGTGTGGCTGCTGGGCGAGGCGGCGGGTCTACGTAGGCTACGCCTCCAAGAGGCCACAACACAATCTTGTTCGCTGTTCCTCCAACCTGACGGCAGGCGAGCGCGTGGCCGAACTCATGGAATGTCACGACGAGAAACAACATCAGATACTCTGCTACGTTCCGCACGAGAGATGGGTAACGACGGCCGCGCCCGCTGATTTCAAACGCGGCCACAACAAACCAAGACCAGTGCAGGAAGACATCAATCCCCGCTAACCTACACAATAGGAGGGAACCTTGACGAGTGCTCGGCATGACGATGTTGTTGCTCCTCAGTTCCGAATGGAAACACCAGCGGAGCCCGCTCCGGGGGCACATTGCCGAACTGCAATGCGATTCCGTAGGCTAGGGCCTCGAATGGCATCGCTGCTTCCCGTTTGACGGATAGGCATCATTGTTTCACCGGTGCCATGTAGAACGCGATGATAATCTTGGAGCACGATGGCCGACGCACAAGGACACGAAGCCCGAGATCGCCGTCCGTGCCATGCTCGACACTCTGAAAGTAAAATACGAGTAACATCGGTCGGATTTGTCCGGGAACCGGACATCGTTCTCCCTAAGCAGAGGAAGATCATCTTCGTGCACGGCTGCTTCTGGCACCTCCATGCCTGCCGCTACGGCACGGTCTTTCGCTCAACGACGGTCACCGCACTCAAACGGCAACCCGATGGGTCATGGAAAGTCGGTCGTGTTCTTGGCGTGCTTGATTCACCGCTGCCGGGCGCAAAGTAAGCCGCCCCTTGGCCTTGATCAGTGAAATAAACTAACCTGTGTCGGAAATGAAAAGACTCCTCATCGCGATGCTTTTTATGCCGGGCGCATCGTTTGCGCAGAGTCCGTTCGATGGAACGCGGGTCATCAACTCCGACTCGGTGCAGCTTCCCGAAAAGCCAGACGTATACGTTCTGTCCGAAGGAACGTTCTGCTGCTTCTTAAGCGTCAGCAAGGTCAAGGCCGATGGCCTCGACCACAAAGTTGTGGAGTCAGCTTACGCGGACACCGAGAGTGTTCGAGTCGTGGATGCCCATACGGTCAAGGTTATCGCCAAAAAAGCGGGAAAAACGATGTTCACGGAGACCTACGTTGTTTCCTCGGACGGAAACACCCTGACAGAAACGTCTAAAGACACAACAGAGAAAGAGGCGGTCATCATCGAGACTGTCTTTCAACGAGTTGAAAAGGGGCCCGGCGGCTCCCACCCGATTTCCGGTTCGTGGCGTGCCTACAAAACGAAAAAGTCTGAGAATGGTTCTATCATCAAATACAAGTGCACGGCGGATGGGTTTAGTGCGGAAACCCCTCTCGGCGAAAAATACGATGGAAAGTTCGATGGCCAGTTCTATCCGACAGAGGATGACCCGGGTCACACGATGGCATCGGTGAAACTGATAAATCCAAATACGATCGAATTGATTCAGAAACGGGAAGGAAAGCTTGTCGGCATCTTGCGTTTGACCGTTTTGCCCGACGGCAAATCCATGCACGGCACTTTCGAGAGTAAACTGGACAACACTAGCAGCAGCTTCGAAATGCAGAAACAACCTTAACGCAGATGCATAATGCTTCTGTGTCTGCACCGTCGAATTCATTCCTGCAAGAAACTACTCGCCGCATAATTCCAACTACGGTCGGCCAATACGATTGAAAGCTACCTGCGGCGTCGATGTTGTGTTCGAGCCAGGCCGTCGCTACTTCGTTGAGCGGTCTGATGAGGAAAATAGAGAAGTGATTTTCTACGTGGAACTCTCGCGGCGACGGAATTCCTTCCCGCTGAGTCGGTGAACTGCCGGATGCTGCAAATGAATCGTTGTGAGAAGACATCATCGCTCCTTTTGGAGAAAGATGCCCTCGAAAGTTGAATTTGGGAGAAGGCTAAGCTGGGTTTTGCCCCCTACAGGCCGTATCCCTTCTTTCGAAGGTTAGCACCGTGGCGTTTTAAACTCGCTCGGTTGCCGGAGCGCAAAATTCGCGCTCGCTCTAGATACACGAAGAGAATATCCCGGTTCGAACTCATGTTCAATGATACGGAAGTACTGTACAGAGATATGTACTTTGATCGGCGGGACGAAGTTTCGTTGCTTGGCGGAGATGGCAATATCCCAAGTATCCGAAGTTTTCTCAGCACCAGAAGGAATTCGATGAGGAGGAGCAGGGCACACAAGCCTTCTCGTCTTCTGCGCCCTGCCTATTGATTGGTTCTAAGCGAGAGTAACACGAGTGTCTGTTGAGAAGTCCGCGTGAATCAATAAGGTAAACTGGTTGGAACCGCGATTAGTTTAGAGAACAGTCATAGAACTGCACCAGATCAGGAGGCTCCTTTTAGACGAAGTTTCGTCGGTTGGCGGAGATGGCCAGATTCGAGGTCGTGTCGCGCGATTCGAGTGTCGTATGATTCCGTGCGCGGAGCATCTCAGCACGGCGGACAGAGCAGGATTGCTGCGCTGTGTGAGCCGTGGATCTACGCGGCCGCGCTGCCTTGCTCGGGCGGGATCAAGCTCTCCGTCATCGACTTCTGGCAAGTCTATTCCCTCGGCCCACAGAGTAGGCGTTCGAATTCCTCTGCCACGGCTTTTCTAAACTCTAGACAAGCCTCGATCCAATCGTTGACTGGGCGCTCTACGTCCAAATTTAGATGTATTTGTTTAGCGCGTAGGGACAGTTAAATCCAAGGGCTTGGGCTGAGAAGCACAGATCAGTTTTTGAAGAATAGAAGAAGTGGAGCGGAGTTGCTGCCGGCAAGTTTGAAGTATGCTCACGAGAATGCTTTGGGT
>WNFQ01004185.1_pt1 | contig 10494 bp, 9 predicted proteins | sample 5400171 | NCBI WGS metagenome assembly WNFQ01 (sample SAMN13153356, study PRJNA577476) | soil metagenome | isolation source: 20 cm soil under Madrone tree | place: USA:California | collected 2016-06-14 | reverse complement strand
CGAGCGCAATCTCGAAGCCGCCGCCCATCGCCAGTCCGTTCACCGCGGCGATCAGGGGCTTGGTTCTCTCCGCGCGCTCAGCAAGGCCTGCCCACCCGTTCGGCGGCATCGGCGCATCGGGTGCATCCGCGAGATCATGGCCTGCGCAAAAAGCACGATCGCCCGCGCCCGTAATGACCGCGATCCACAGAGTGGGATCGCGTTCAAAGTCATTGAAAATCTCCTCGAGCTCGAAGCAGGCGGGCGCATTCAGACTGTTGAGCACATCGGGTCGGTCGAGCGTAACGACCAGGAGCTTGTCTTCTCGCTCTGTTCGACAGTACTTAGGCATGGTGGGCTTCATGGAATGCTGTCGCGACCGGTCACAGCCGGCGCTCGGAATTTAGAACACCTATACATATTGTGCATGCTTACCTCTTTTATCTTGAATTGGCAAGTTTGTCCTCCGCTCGGGCTCAGGCTGTTGACGTCGAGGTTTGGGCGAGGGACCATGAAAATCATCGGTTCGACCAGGGAGACGAACATGCTCAGGATTTACGGCTGGAAGCGGTCGCGCGTCGTCCGCTGCATGTGGACGATGGAGGAACTTGGGCTCCCATACGAGCAGATCCCGCTCAATCCGAATGAAGGTCAGACCCGCACGCCCGACTACCTGGCGCTCAATCCCCAAGGCAAGATTCCGACCCTCGTGCATGATGACTTCGTGCTTACCGAGACGATGGCGATCAATGCCTATCTCGCGAGCAGTTTTCCGGGCTCGCTTTGGCCATCGACCTCCGGAGGTGTCGCAAAGCTCCAGCAGTGGACGTCGTGGGCGCTCTCAGAGCTGGAGCCGCCGCTGGTCGCGATCATGCGTGAGGGTCGCCGGCCTAAGGAGCAGATCGATCAGACACGGATCGATGGCTGGCATGCTGATGTCCATCGCGTGGTCGACGCCGTGCTGGAGCCGATCCTCGGCCGCCAGCAATATCTGCTGGCAGACAGCGGCTTTTCTCTCGCCGATCTGAACGTGGCGTCCGTAGCGAGCGTCCTGCCGGTCTTCCAGATCAGCCTGAGTAATCACCCGAATACCGACCAGTGGATGAAGCGCTGCTTTTCGCGCGACGCCTGGCGACGCGTCATGGAGCGGCCTTGATTGGCCGGGTCGGCTGCACCGGCTTCGTCAATACGATTTCGGCATTCCGAGTTCTTTCTCGGCGATGAATGACAAGATGAGCTGTTCGGTAATGGGAGTAAGCCGCTGTAGAATCGATTCGCGGAAAAGCCGCTCGACTTGGTACTCCTTCGCGTAGCCCATTCCGCCATGCGTGAGCACCGCCTGGGTGGCCGAATTGAAGGCGGCACGCCCGGCGAGAAACTTCGCCGCATTCGCGTAGGAGCCACAGGGTTCTTTTCGGTCGTAGAGCGACGCCGCTTTCATCGTCATCAGCCATGCCGCCTCGATGGAACACCAGATTTCCGCGAGCGGATGTTGAATGGATTGGTTCTGGCCTATGGGTCGATCGAATACGACCCGCTCCCTTGCGTATCGCGCGGCGCGACGCAACGCGTCCTGGGCGATTCCGATCGCACCGGCGGCGACGATGATGCGTTCGGGGTTGAGGCTGTGGAGGAGGTAGTGGAACCCCTTCCCCTCTTCGCCGATTCGATCCTGCTCGGGAATGAACAAGTCCTGGATGAAAATCGCATTCGAGTCGACGGCGGCTCGACCCATCTTAGGAATCCGCCTCACTTCGATCTTCTCCCGATTTAGCTTCGTGAAGAAAATCGTCATTCCGTCGGTGGGCTTGACGCAGTCCTCGAGCGGTGTCGTGCGCGTGAGCAGCAGGATGTTATGGGCCTCCTGGGCCGTCGATGTCCAGATTTTGTTGCCGTTGACGAGATAACCACCGTCGACCTTTTTTGCGAAAGTCTTTATCCGAGTCGTATTGAGCCCTGCGTCCGCTTCGGTGACCCCAAAACAGGTTTTCTCGGCGCCCGAGATCAGGGGACGCAGCATGCGGCGCTTCTGCTCAGGCGTTCCGAGAACGACGATCGGATGGGGGGCAAAGAGGTTGATCTGCAACGTCGACATCGCGGCCGAACCGCCGCCGCCCCCAGCCACGGCGTTCATCATGATAGCGGCCTCGGTCACCCCGAGGTTCGAACCCCCGAGTTCTTCCGGCATCGTGATGCCCAGCCAGCCGTCGGCCGCCATGGCGGCGTGAAACTCATGCGGGAACTCCGCCATGGTGTCCTTCCGGGTCCAGTATTCGTCCGGAAACTTGAGGCAGATACGCTTGACCGCTTCGGCGATCGCGCGTTGATCGTCAGTTAGGTTGAAGTCCAATTGCGCTCCTTCGAAACGCTCGGTGCCGAATCACCCCTCGAAAATTCTGCGGCTGATGATTTCTCGCATGACTTCCGATGATCCCCCGGCGATGCGCCGGACCCGGGAGTCGATATACGCTCGGGCGATCGGGTATTCGAGCATGTACCCATAACCGCCGAAGAACTGCAGGCACTCGTCGACGACCTTGCACTGCAACTCCGTCGTGAGCATCTTGAGCATGGCCGCATCGGTGCTATCGAGCTTCTCCGCCATCGCGAGCTCGATGCACCGGTCGACGAATATCCGCGCGGACTGCACTTGTGCGGCAAGCTCGGCCACCTTGAACCGCGTGTTCTGGAAGTCGGCGATCAGCTTGCCGAAGGCCTTTCGCTCCTTCGTGTACTCCACCGTCCAGCCGAGCGCAGCTTCACTGACGGCCACCGAGTTGGCCGAGATAATGAGCCGTTCCTGCGCCAGTTTGTGCATCGCCATTTTGAACCCCGCTCCTTCCTCTCCGAGCCGGTTCGTCACCGGCACGCGCACGTCGCGGAAAAAGAGTTCGGAGGTGTCTTGCGCCTTCAGACCGAGCTTGTCGAGTCTGCGTCCGCGCTCGAAGCCCGGCATATCGGCCTCGACGACGATGAGACTTACGCCTTTGGCGCCGGCTTCGGGGTCGGTCTTGCAGGCGAGAACCACGAGGTCGCACAGCTGCCCGTTCGAGATATACGTCTTCTGGCCGTTGATCACGTAATCGGCGCCATCGCGAACAGCACGGGTCCGCAGTGCCTTCAGATCGCTCCCTCCGCCCGGCTCAGTAAGTCCAAGCGACCCGATCATCTCTCCGCTCACCATCTTCGGCAGCCACTTCTTCTTTTGCGCGTCTGTCCCGAACGTAAGGATATAGCTCGCGACCATGTCGGAGTGGACCACGAAGCCAGGGCCGGTCGCGCCCGCTCGCCCGAGTTCCTCGGCGAGCACGACGTTGTAGAGAAAACCTGCGCCCGATCCGCCGTACTCCTCGGGAACGTTGGTGCAAAGGAGGCCGGCAGCGCCTGCCTTGAGCCACAGCTCGCGCGGCACGACGCCCGACTTCTCCCAGTCCGCATGGAAAGGCGTGATCTCAGTCTCGATGAAGCGGCGGGCGGCTTCGCGATAGATCTCGTGCTCGTCGGAAAAAAGGGTTCTGGGAATCATGCGAGACTCTCGATGCTCTGGAGCCGTAAACGAACGTCGAATGATCTGCGTGTATAGTACGCTACCGTACGTCTCGAGCGCAATGCGCCATTCGCCTCTTCATGTCCAAGCCTTTAGTCCACGCGCGCGAAACCCTGACTCAGAACCACTTCGTTGCGCTCAGGCACCGTCGCCCGGAAGTACACCTTGTCCGATCTTCGGGCGGCCTCCAGCCGGATGGTTTCGCCCGGAAACACCGGCGAGCTGAACCGCGCGCCGAGGGAAAGCAACCGGGACGGATCGTGATTGCAGACCGTTCTCACGAGCAAATAACCCACAACGCCGTAGGTGCAAAGACCATGGAGAATCGGCCGATCGAACCCCGCCTTGGCCGCCGCGGCCGGATCGGCATGAAGCGGATTTCGATCGCCATTGAGACGATACAAGAGCGCCGAGCCGCTCGAGGTCTTGAGTTCGTCGAGCCGCTCGAGCGGTACTTCCGGGGTTGCCGGAAGAGGCTCCGGAGGAGTGCCAAAGCTTCCTGCACCGCCATCGCCACGCAGGAACAACGTCGACCAGACCGTGCACAGCAGCTCCGACGTTGCGGCATCGCGCAGCTGTTTCTCAAAATGCAGGAGAGCGCCTTTCCCCTCTCCCTTGTCGACGACCGCCGCAACTCGATAAGAAGCGTCGATTTCACCCGCCGGAGCCAGCGGGCGATGAACGATCAGCTGCTGCTCTCCGTGCAGGAGTTTCGCGTAGTTGACGCCGAAGTACGGATTCGCAATCCAGGCCCCCGGATGAGCTAGAACCGCCGCGATCGTCGGAAGAGCGCGCAAATCCTCCTCGAATACGAGCCGCAGCTCCCGAGGGTCGCAGGAGTCCGACGCTGCTCCAACGCTCAGCGCGTAGAGCATCGTGTCCTTGTCCGAATAGGCGACCCGCATGACGGGAAATCGATGGTCGCGCAAGGCTTCAAGGTTCACTTGAAACTCTCAGACCGGGTCCCAGTTGAAAACTTGGTTGGATTTGACGAGGGGGAAATAACTCCCCTCGAATGCGGGCAGCACCCGCTCGACGATCGTCTCCGGGGTCCATCCATCCGCCGTATGCGCGGTTCGAATCGGGCGCGGCTGGCTGAAGAGATAAATCTCGTTGTTGCGCACGCCAAAGATCTGGCCCGTCGTCTTACGGCCGCCTTCGCTGGCGAGCGCGACGACGAAGGGCGCAATCCGCTCGGGCGTAAGCCGCCGATTGATCTCGAGGCGCTTCATATTTTCCGGCGTAGCGGGAATCGTCGCGACCATACGCGTCCAAGCGAACGGCGCGATGGCATTCGACGTCACGCCAAATCGTTCCATGTCCATTGCGATGAGTTTCGAGAGGCCTGCTACGGCGAGCTTGGCTGCCCCGTAGTTGACCTGCCCGAGATTGCCGATGAGCCCGCTGGTTGAAGTCATGTGGACGTAACAGCCGCTCTGCTGCTCCTTGAAGTGCGGGGCAGCGGCGCGCGACACATAGAATACGCCGCGCAGGTTCACGTCGACCACGGTATCGAAATCTTCACGGCTCATCTTGTGAAATAGACCATCGCGCAAGATGCCCGCATTGTTGACGACGACGTCGACCCGACCAAATGCATCGATCGCATCTTTGATGATGCCGTGCGCATCGTCCCAGTCCGCCACGTCACGGACACTCGCAACCGCCTGACCGCCTGCGGATGCGATCTGCTCGACGACGGCCTGCGCGACCGCCGGGTCCCGGCCCTCGCCCGATGCGGATACCCCGGCGTCGTTGACCACGACCCTGGCGCCGTGCTTCGCCATGAGCTTGGCGATTTCGGATCCGATGCCGTTCCCGGCGCCGGTTACGACCGCAACTTTGCCACTCAGCATTTCATTCTCCCTTCGGTCGAGTTCGCCAACAGCGCTCGTTGGCACTCCTGCGAATTGATTATGCAATCATACGGTACGCGTGTGTACTAGACAACAGATTTGACACGTCGAGCCGCGCGCCTTGCAGAAATCGGCGGGTCGCAGTGCGGCCGGCTGAGGCTACGCGCAGTAGTCCGCCGTCGACGCGAGACAAACCCTCCGAGGGAGCCTGGGCGCAGAACGACCGCTTGGGGCCCCCGGCTGGCTAAAGCCACACCTCGTATGCTAGCGTAGCAACTGCGGTCGCATCCACTGGTTGCTGCCGGGCACGGCGGCGAACGTCGTCGACCCCGCGCGACGGCCGTTGCCCGATCGCGGCGCATCATTGAGACGGTATTCGCGTGTGATACGGCACGCCCGCAAAGTGCACTGGGCGTCTAGGAGGCTCGAAATGTCGGCGCAAGTACAGGACGAAGATCTCGAATTCGACATGACCAGCGTCGAATCCCTACATGACGAAAGACTGCTGCCCAAGCTTGCAAGATTGCGGGATTGCGATCCGGTCCACTGGAGCAAAACCAATCGATGTTGGCAAATCACGACCTATGAGGATGTCGCGGCTGCGTTCCAGGACACTCGCTTCTCGAACATTCGCATGTCCACGTACGCTTTTCGGTCGATTCCCGAGGCGGAGCACGAGCGGCGCATCCCCAACCTCACTCGCTACATCCAGGGTTGGATAGTCAACAACGACGGTGACGTGCACCGGCGATTGCGCAGCGTCACGACCAAGGCGTTGAACAAGAAGTTTGTGGACTCGCTCCGTCCGCTGATTCAGAGCCTGTCCTCCGAATTGACCGAGAAAGCGGTTGAGCTGCGCGAATGCGACTTTGCCGCACAGATCGCCTATTTCCTTCCGGCAACGGTGATATTGACGCTGCTCGGGCTGCCGTTGCCGCATCTCGAGAAGGTGCGAGAGTGGAATCGAGCCATTACCCGGGCTCTCGCCGCCGTCTTCGCGCCCGCAGAGAGCTTGATCGCAGCGGATCAGGCCATCGGCGAAATGAACAAAATGGTGCTGGTCGAAATCGCCAAGCGCCGCGATCTGCCGGGCGATGACCTCCTCACTCAACTGATTACGCTGTCCGACGACGCGACCGGAACGCTTACCGAAGATGAAGTACTCGGGCTTTGCCATATCCTGCTCACCGCGGGACATGAGACCACCGTCAATTCGATGGTCTTCGGCCTGAACGCGTGGGCAAACAATCCGGAGCAGGCCCGACTCTTTTTGAGCGGCAAAGTCGACCCGCTCTCTGCCATGCAAGAGCTATCGCGCCACATCGGCATGTCGACCGCGCAGCCGCGGGTCGCTGCCGAGGACTTTGAGTTCCGTGGCAGGCAGATCAGAAAGGGAGATGTCGTGTTCCTGTGGATATTGTCCGCGAACAAGGATCCCAAGGTCTTCCCCGCCCCCGAACGATTGGATCTCACTCGGCCCAATATTGCGGCCGCGATGACCTTTGGTCCCGGGCTGCATCACTGCGTCGGACATTATCTCGCTCGAGTCGAACTCGAGGTCTTCTTCCGCACCTTCTTGCCGTGTTTTTCGAAGATCGAGATTCTGGACGAGCCGCTGGCGGTATTGCCCAACCTTGCGTTCCGAGGGCTCGGGCATCTCAACGTGCGCTTCACTCCACATTAGCGAACGGCCGGCGGCTCGCCGCCTGGCCCTCAAAGTGAGCGCGCGATGGCGATCTTCTGCATCTCGTCCGTGCCGGCGTAAATGCGCTGGAGTCTCACTGACGTATAGATCCTCGACACCGTGCTCGAGTCCATCCAGCCCGCGCCGCCGTGCAGCTGGACACAGTCGTCGACGACTCGGCAAGCGGCCTGGGCGCAGTGGAGCTTGACCATCGCAGATCTCGTCAGATCGAGTTTCCCGTCGCGGTAATCCCAAAGGCAGCGATCATGGAATGCGCGGGCAACTTCGAGCTCGGTCTTCATCTCGGCGAGCTTGAACTGAGTGTTTTGGTATTCGACAACCTTGTGTCCGAAGGACTCTCGATTCTTGACGAATTCGAGGGTAAGCCTGAAGGCAAGCTCGGCCTCGGCGATCGATCGCGCGGCAATGCACAACCGGTCCGCGGCAAATGTGTTGAATGCGACCTTGAATCCCTCGCCTTCCGTGCCGAGCACGTTGCTTTCGGGTACACGAACGTTGTCGAGAAACAACTCTCCGACATTGCCCGCCGGCTGACCCATGGTCTTGAGCTTCGTGCGGGAGACACCCGGCAATCCGGCATCCACCAGGAAACAGGTAACTCGATCGGTAGAGTTCGTCTTGGCAAATAGATAGATCAGTCCCGCCTTGGCGACATTCGAGATGAAGGTCTTGCTTCCGTTGATGACATACTCGCCGCCCTCCCGCACGGCGCGAGTGCGCATCGAGGTGAAATCGCTTCCCGAGTGCGGTTCCGTTACGGCAAAAGCCTGAATCGTTTCTCCGCTCAGGATTCCGGGAGACCAGCGCAGCTTCTGTTCATGAGTACCGTAGTCCACCAGCAGGGACGTCGCGAGATCGCTCGTAATCGAAGAGCCGATGCTCGAGCCGCCCAGGCTGCCGCCGACCTCATCGCTCTGAATGACGTTGAAGAGCTTGTCCCCTCCCGGACCGCCGTACTCCTCCGGAATGGTGACGCCGAGCATGCCGGCTGCACCCGCCTTCTTCCAGAAGCTCGTGTCATGCCCGCCCGCCGCCACGAACTTCTCAATGTTGGGCTCGAGTTCCGCATCGAGGAAGCGCCGCAGGGCGCGTCGGTACTCGTCATGCTCTCCCGTGTAGGCCGACTGCATCGATTGCTCCTCACGTCAAACGCGCGAATACTTCTGATCTCAAGACAGGCGTCGATGCCCTCTTGGCCACCGCGGGCCGTTGTTTGTAGCTGCCGCCGTGCATCGCTGGATTATCCGATCGTGATCAGAATGCCACCTTGTCTGCGCCCTTGAGCTGCAGTATTTCCCGCGCCTCGTCCGGCGTCGCGATTTCGAGCCCCAGACCCTCGATGATTTTGCGGACCTGGAGCACCTGTTGTGCATTCGATTCCGCCAACCTGCCCGCGCCGATCCATAGGGAATCTTCGAGTCCCACGCGAACGTTGCCGCCCATGGCCGCCGCCATCGAGGCGACCGGCATCTGTGCCCGGCCGGCCCCCAGGACCGACCAACGATAGTCGGAACCAAATAGCCGGTCCGCCGTGCGTTTCATGTGCATCACATCGTCCGGATGCGGCCCAATTCCGCCCAGCAATCCGAACACCGTTTGGATGAACAGGGGCGGCTTTACCAGACCCTCGTGGAAGAAGTACTGCAGATTGTACAAGTGACTGGTGTCGTAGCACTCGAATTCGTAGCGCGCGCCCGTTTCATTGAGCGTGCGCAACACAAATTCAATATCCTTGAAGCTATTCCGAAACACCAGGTCGCGGGAATTCTCGAGCATTTGCGGCTCCCAATCGTAACGGAACTCCTTGAAGCGCCGCAACATAGGGAACAGTCCGAAATTCATCGAGCCCATGTTGAGGCTCGCAACCTCCGGTTTCCACACGGATGCCGGAGCAACCCGCTCGGTCACGGGCATGAACGGCGATCCTCCGGTCGTCAAATTGACGACGACATCCGATCGGGCTTTGATCTCGCGCAAGAACGGAGCGAAAGCCTCCGGCGACTGGTCGGGGCGTCCATCAGCCGGATTGCGGGCATGCAAATGCACGATGGCGGCGCCCGCCTGCGCGGCGCCGACAGCTGCTTCGGCGATCTCCTTGGCGGTAACCGGCAGGCTCGGCGACATCGACGGCGTATGGATTGAGCCCGTGACGGCGCACGTGATGATGATCTTGTTGGCCGTTGCCATTTCACACCCCCGAAAACCATGGTCGACCGGTGCGGATCTTGCGGACCAGATCGAGCGCGAGTGCGCTTTCACGTCGCCAGTCGAATTGATACATGATAGTATCATACTCCAGCATTCGATATTGAATGTCACCAAACGGCGCATCAACCGGGACGCGAAGACCAGCGGTTGCAATCAATCGGCCACATGCCTGTCACGGAGAGTTCACGCGAGGATTCCAGGACGCACGGCACTGACGAAGAGCGATAGGACTAAGGCCACGCAGATGCGGGATTGTCAATGATATGAGGGGGATCTTATGTTGCGCAACGAAAGCCCAGGAATTCAAAGCTGGCCGACCGCCGGGTATTCTGGAATACCCAATGTCATCGATCTGACTTCGCCTGAGGTAGCCGTACCGGTCAGAGATCTCGCTGAAGCTCGACACTTCTACCAGGAAGTGCTCGGGTGTTTGGAAGGCCACGGTGGTGATACCGAGCGAATCCACTTTACCCTGTTCGGCTACCCGATTGTCTGCCGTCTTAGTTCGCCATGGATTAGGCTGCACCGCACCGCCCAGAGCGACACCGCGCAGGCCCGGAAGGCTACGCCCTTCAGCGTCGATTTAGACAGGAAGGAGTGGCACGCGCTCGCAAGACGACTACGACAGCACCGAGCAGATTTCACCATCGCGCCTTGCATCCGTTTCAGTGGCACACAATTTCAAGAAGCGTCCCTATCTCTCCTTGACCCCTCTGGCAATGCGCTCGAGTTCCGATCATCCTGCGACGTCAACAGACAGCGCTCACGAGGTGACCGAAAGAACGTGCTTGCGATGCTATCATTCGCCATCGCGACTGCATTGGTGTGGTGCTGGATTCTATTGTTAGCCCAGAAGTCCGTGAATTGAGATTGACGTTGAAAATCACAAACATTTCAGGCTTTACGCCAGTGATCTGGTTTTCCTCGCGACGTGTTCAACGTCGGGTGCTGCTCCGGGCTGTATCTTTCGCGCAAACGCTATAGCTTGAGCTTGGGTTGGGGGATCGGCGGCGTGGGTCGCGGTGCCGACAGGTCATCAGGATGCCTGCCGCGTTGCAATCGTTTCCATACTTGAGGTAACTCAGCACAGGCATCTCAAATTGAGAACCACTGTCTGCCCCTCCCAGAGAGAATCCTCTGAAATTCGAGCCCCGGAAAATGATCCATCCCAACGGCAGCGTGGTCATTGCTCTCCAGTT
>WNFQ01006952.1_pt1 | contig 10498 bp, 10 predicted proteins | sample 5400171 | NCBI WGS metagenome assembly WNFQ01 (sample SAMN13153356, study PRJNA577476) | soil metagenome | isolation source: 20 cm soil under Madrone tree | place: USA:California | collected 2016-06-14 | reverse complement strand
TTGGTGCGCTCGTCGTCCGCGATTTCGATCGGCATGCCGCGCGATTGCCGACCGACATAGGCCGCGAGCGCGAGCAACTCCTTACTCTCGAAGGGAAGCGGCGTCGATTGCTGCTGCTCGGCGCGGCAGATATTGATTCGCTGCTCGAGATCGACCGGACGTCCGCGCGCGGTACTGAAGGCCGGATAACGGGCCGCCACACCTTTCATGCTCGTCCGCGCGTCGCCATGACAATCGGCGCATGATTTGGCGGCAGAGCCCTCCTTGCGGTTCCAGAGTGCCTCACCGTCGAGCACCCACAACATGCCGGGATTGGCGGTGTCGTCATCCTGCATGGCGCGCGTCTCGCGCGCCATGAACTCGTAGCCTGATTTTCGATCGGAAATCGGAATCTCGGCGGCGATCGCCATGGCGCCCAGCACGGCGGTGGCGAAAACAACAGCCGCTGCCGGCTTCATTCGACGGTGATGTCGACGGACTCGGTCGCCGTAAAGCCGTTGTCGCCCGTCCATTCGAAGCTCAGCGTGCCGCTTTCGGTGGCAACGGTGTAAAAGGTCAGGAACGGATTGGCGGCAATTGCCGGGAACAGCTCGGCGCGGAAGATTTCCTGTCCGTTATATTTGCAGATGAAGTCGGTGATGATGTCGCGGGGCACCGCCTTGCCCGTATTGTCGGGGCGAAAGCCGGTCTCCATATTGTGCGAGATCAGCGTCTTGATCTCGATGATGTCGCCGCGTTTGGCCTTCGCCGGCGCATTGATGAGGGCACGCGCCATGGTCAGACTCCCTCGAGACAAGCGGCGAGCGTGACGATGACTTCGGCCTCGTTAGACCAGAACGAGCCGTCGCTCATTTGCGCAATGGCAATGACCTTCTGCGAATCCGCGAGGCGGATGCGCGTCGACACGGCCGCCCGTCCGGAGCGCGGACCGAGTTGAACGCCCACGATGTTGGGCTGCGGATTTTTCTCGCTAAAGACATGAATGGCCTTGACGTAATCGTCCGCCGTCATCGGACTTTCGCAGGAAATCGTGAGCGGGACCGCATTGCCGTTCTCGATCAGCGGCGGCACGTCGATCTTCACCCTGCCTTTGTTGAGCGGTGCCTCGCCGACGACCTTTCTGATCGCAGCGCGCATCGATGCGGGCGTGGCTGACGCGGGCTTTACCGCAAACGGGAGGGCGATCCCTACGGCGCCCGCGAGCGTCGCGGCCTCGATCAAGAAGCGGCGCCGGGTTGCTTGCGGCATGTCATCGTCGCGCGTCATCGTGCTCACTCGTTGCGCAGGGTCGCGAGATAGGCGACCACGTCCTCAATCTGCTCCGCCGTCAGCACCGGCTTGCCTTGAAAGGCCGGAGCCACCCGCGTGAGACCGTCCATCCGGTAATAGGGCGGCATGATCGTGCCCGGGTTGAGGCGGCTTGCATCCACGATCCGAAGCCGTAACTGGCCCTCCGACCAGCGCGCTCCGGTTCCCTTGAGGTCCGGAGCCAGTGTGCCTTGGAACTTCTCCTCCGGGAAGGGCCCGCTGTGGCAGAGGAGGCAAAGGCCCACCTGCCGGTTAACGACGATATTGCGTCCACGTTCCACGTCGCCCTTCGCACCGGTCAGCGACTGAGGGATCGCATCCTCGACCACGGTATAGGGACGCAGTTGCTCCTCGGTCCGCGCGTCATCGGCGAAACTTGCGATGACGGCCGCGAGCGCAACCGCATAGACGAGTGCGCCGCAGCGGTCAGCCGAACACTTCGTTGGTGATGGTCTTGAACCAGTCATTCGCGAAAGTGGCTTCGAGCGCGCGCGTGGAGCTCGGCGCGTCACGCGCGCTCACGCCGGTCGAGCCTTCGACCTCCTTGATCTGACCGTCCGCCGGCCGGTACACGCCGACGATCGAGATGCCATAATCGGGCGCCACCAGACTGTAGCAGGTGTTGATGAGCTTGGGCTCGTCGGGGCTGCCGCCTGCAAGCAGCTTCGCCACTGCGGCGGCGCACACCTTGGCTTGGGCATTCGCCGAGAACGCGGATTTCGGCATCGCGCCCGCGATCGAGGCGTCGCCGACGACATGGACGTTGGGCTGCAGCTTGGATTCGAACGTGGCGGGGTCGATCGGGCACCAACCGGTGCGGTCGGCTACCCCGGCCAGCTCGGCGATGCGTGCCGCCTTCTGCGGCGGAATGACATTGGCGACGTCGGCCTTGTGGCGGCCGAAATCGGTGACGAGCGTCATCGCTGCGACGTCGACCGAGGTGACCTTACCGCCGCTCGAGAGCGACACCAGCCTGGAACAAGCGCTGCTTCGAAAAGCTGTCCTTTGCGTCGAGCAGGATCAGCTTCGAACGCGGTTTCGTGTTCTTGAGGTAATAGGCGATCAGGCTCGCCCGCTCGTAGGGACCGGGCGGGCAACGGAACGGATTGGCGGGCGCCGACATCACCACCGTGCCGCCGTCCTCCATGGCTTCGAGTTGGCGGCGCAGCAGCAGCGTCTGCTCGCCGGCCTTCCAGGCGTGCGGCATGCGCTCGGCGGCGGCCTCGGTATAGCCGGGCAAGCCGTCCCAGCGGATGTCGATGCCGGGCGAGAGCACCAGGCGATCGTAGGGAAGCCGCGTCCCATTGCCGAGCGTCACCGTGCGTCCCTGCGGGTCGATCGCGGTCCCCGGCGAAAGCTGGAGGACCACCGGGTCGGCGGCGAGCTTGTCGTAACCGAATTCTTGCGCCTTGAGATCGCGAAGGCCGGCGATCACGCCATTGCTGAATGGACAGGCAATGAACGTCGGGTTCGCCTCGACCAGCGTCACGGTGATGCGCGGATCGATCCGTTTGATGAAACGAGCGCAGCTCGCTCCACCGAAGCCCCCGCCCACGACGACCACGCGCCCGCCGGCGCCCTGGGCGATGGCGGGAAGCGGCAGTAGGGCTGCGCCTGCGGCCGCGGTCTTGAGGAATTGTCGCCGGCTCGTGCGCTTTGCAGCCATGATGGGCCTCCTCAATCCTTCTGCGCGCCATACCAGGCGGCGATGGCTTTGACCTCATCGTCCGAGAAACCCTTGGCGATGCGATCCATCACGGTCGCCGGCGTTTGCCCTGACTTGAACGCCTGCATTGCGGCAACGATGTCGGCTGGATTACGGCCGACGAGTCGCGGCACCGTCGTTTGCGCGGTGCGGGCCGCCGGATGGCAGCCGGAACAAGAGAGGGCGCCGGGCGGAGCATCCGCCGGACCGGCCGCCGAAGCATGACCGGTCAACGTGAAAACCAGGGCGACAGCAGTCACGACGGGTGTGGCATTCATGTCGGGCCTCCCGAATGCGCGTGGGCGCCGATTGCGTCCGTTCGTTTTTCTTATGCGCTCCTCAAATCGTGGTTTTTGAGCGGCAGCGAGCGGATGCGCTTGCCGGTCGCCGAGAAAATCGCGTTGCACATCGCCGGTGCGAGGGGAGGCACCGCCGTTTCGCCGACCCCGCCCCAGAAGCCGCCGCTCGCGACAATGACCGTCTCCACCCGCGGCATCTCGGCGAGACGCAGCATCGGATAGTCGTGGAAGTTCGCCTGCTCCACGCGTCCGTCCCTTATGGTGATCTCGCCGTAAAGCACCGCGGCAAGCCCATAGACGACCGCGCTCTCGGTCTGCAATTCGACGGTCAGCGGGTTGACCACATGACCGGGGTCGATCGCCGACACCACGCGGTGGACCCCCACTTTGCCGTCGGGGGCGACTGAAACCTCGACGACCTGCGCGCAAATGCTGTTTTGCGAGTTGTGGAGCGCGATGCCGCGAAACACGCCTTGCGGCGGCGATGTGTCCCAGCCGGCGTGCATGGCTGCGGCCTCGAGCACGGCGAGCTCCTTGGGTTTTTTGGCCAAGAGCTTGCGGCGAAACAGATAGGGGTCGGCACCCGCCGCATATGCCATCTCGTCGACGAAGCTCTCTTTGAAGAACGCATTCTGCGAGTGGTTGACGCTGCGCCACACGCCGACCGGGACATGCGTGTTGCGCATGGCGAAATCGACGAGATAGTTCGGTACGTCGTAGGGCATGTCTTCAAGCAGGCCTTGAAGAAAATTCCGGTCGACCCCGAATTGCATCACGCGAGCAGAGACCGCCGCGATGATGGATTGGCCGGCGGTTCTTATCTTCCAGGCGACCGGCATGCCATTAGCGTCGAGACCCGCGGTCATCCTGGCGGCTGCCACCGGGCGGTAGAAGTCGTGACGGACATCCTCCTCGCGCGTCCAAACGAGCTTCACCGGTTGACCGACCTCTTTCGCGATCACGACCGCCTGGCGCACGAAGTCCTGAAAGATCCCGCGCCGGCCGAAGCCGCCGCCGAGCATCATCTTGTGAACCACGACCTTGCCCGGCGGTACGCCGGCGGCATCCGCCGCGATTGCAAGTGCCGTCTCGCCGTCCTGGGTGGGCGCCCAGATCTCGACCAGATCGGCGGTCACGTGCGCCGTGCAGTTCTGCGGCTCCATGGTGGCGTGAGCGAGGAAAGGCACCTCGTAGTCGGCTTCGATTCGCTTAACCGCTGCGCCGAGCGCGCGGTCGACGTCGCCGTCGTTGCGGCCGACGCGCGCGTTGGCGGCGCTCAGCGCCTCATGCAGATTTGCGCTGATCGTGCTGCTGGAAACGCTGGAATTGTCGCCGACATCCCAGGTCAGCGCCAGCAGCTCCGCCGCCTTTTTCGCCCGCCACCAGCTGTCTGCCACGACGGCGACGGCGTCGGGCAGCTTCACCACCTGGCGAATGCCCTTCACGCCGGCGAGCTTCGTCTCGTCGACGGACTTCAATGCGCCTTTGAACACGGGACATTGGACGATCGCCGCATGCAGCATATTCGGCAATTGCACGTCGATGGCGTAGATCGGCTTGCCCGTAATCTTGTCCGCGACGTCGAAACGCTTTTGTCGGGTGCCGATCAGCGTCCAGTCCTTCGGGTCCTTCAAGGCGACCTGCGCGGGCGGAGCGATGTCGGCGGCGGCGGCCGCGATGCGGCCGAACGTGATGGTGCGACCGCTCGGACGATGGGTAATCACGCCGCGCGCGGCGGCGCATTCGGTCTCGGGCACGTTCCAACGCGCGGCGGCTGCCGCAATAAGCATGGCGCGCGCGGTGGCGCCGGCGCGGCGCAAATCATTCTGCGATGCGGTGATGGAGCGGCTCGCGCCCGTCGACATATTACCCCAAACGCGGTCACGCCTGCGATTCTCGTGCGGCGGCGCAAACTCCGCCTTCACTTTGCTCCAGTCGCATTCGAGCTCTTCCGCCACCAGCATCGGCAGCGCGGTGAAGCTGCCCTGGCCCATTTCCGACTTCGCGACGCGAATGATCACGGTCTCGTCGGGCTCGATCACGATCCAGGCGGTGATCTCGCGGGGGGAACTCGAGGCATGAACGGCCCGGGCGCCGAACGGGATTTCGAACCCGAGTGCTAACGAGCCGCCGACGGCGGCGACGCTGACGAGGAACAAGCGGCGGTCAACGTGCGCGACGCCACTCATTGCGAGCTTGTCCGGCTGACGCGCCGTCCCGCGGCGGCGTGGATCGCCGCGCGGATGCGCTGGTAGGTCCCGCACCGACAAATATTGGTGATGGCGGCGTCAATCTCGGCGTCAGTCGGGCTCGGTTTGTCCCTGAGAAGGGCAGCCACCGTCATGATCACGCCGCTCTGGCAATAGCCGCATTGCGGGACGTCGAGGTCGAGCCACGCCCGCTGCACGGGATCAAGCGCGCCGTTCTGTGCCAGACCTTCGATGGTGGTGATGTGCCTATCCGCGACGGCGCTCACCGGCAGCGCGCACGAGCGCATGGGCGCGCCGTCGACCTGCACCGTGCAGGCGCCACACTCGGCAATCCCGCAGCCATATTTCGTGCCCATCAGGCCGAGCGTATCCCGCAGCACCCAGAGCAGGGGCGTGTCGGAATCGACATCGACGTCGCAGGCTCGCCCGTTGACGGTAAGACGCGCCATCCCCTCCCTCTCGACCGGACCCCAAAGCGACGGTTCGATCGCCCGCAGATTAGTTCAAAAAGCTCACGCGCGCAAAAACTTAACCCGCGCGGGCGCATAGCCCGCGGTCATAGCGCCCGCGGCGCGCCTTGCGCATCTGGCCGGAGGAAGGCGGCGGCCGATGCGGCCGCCGCGCGGGATGTTTCACGCCATCTGGATGTTGTGGTTCTTCAGTGGGAACGAGCGGACGCGTTGGCCCGTGGCCTTGAAGAACGCATTGAGCACGGCGGGCGCGGCGACGCAGATCGTCGGCTCGCCGACGCCGCCCCACGGATCGCTGCCTCCGGATGGCAAGAGGATCGACTCGACTTTCGGCATTTCGGCGATGCGCATCGAGTTGTAGTTATCGAAGTTGGTCTGCTCGATGCGACCGTCCTTGACGGTGCACTCCTGATAGAACAGCGCGGACAGGCCGTAGACGAACGAGCCCGCGACTTGCCGGTCGATCTGGGCCGGGTTGACGGCGTAGGTTGGATCCGTTGCGCCGACGATCCGGTGCACTTTGATCTTGTTGCCGCCAGTAACCGAGATTTCCGCCGCAGCCGCCACATAGGCGTTGAACGCCTTCATGTGTGCGAGCCCACGATAGACGCCTTGCGGTGCGGGCTTGCCCCAACCGATGCGCTCGGCCACGGCGTTGAGCACGGCGAGGTTTCTCGGATGCTGTGCCATCAGCTTGCGCCGGAATTCGAGCTCGTCCTGGCCGACGGCTTGCGCCAGCTCGTCCATGAAGCACTCCAGGAAGATGGCGTTCTGGTTGATGTTCACGCCACGCCAGAACCCCGGCTTGATGTGAGGATTGCGCATGGCATGGTCGATCATCAGGTTCGGGACCGAGTAGCCGAATGCGTGTTCCGTGCCGGCGGGCATCAGACCCTGGAACGTCAGCGGGTCTTTTCCCTTGTCGAGGTTCTGCGGGAAAACGTCCGCCAGGATTGATTGGCCGGAGAGCCGCATGTGCAGGGCGGTCAGATTGTTGTTGGCATCGAATCCGCCGGTGAGCTTGCACTGCATCACCGGATGATAGCGGCCGTGCGTCATATCCTCCTCGCGCGACCATAACAGCTTGACCGGCGTGCCGGGCATCTGCTTGGCGATGAGGACGGCCTGCGCGGTGTAATCATGGAAGGCGCCGCGCCGCCCGAACCCGCCGCCGAGGTGGAGCTTGTGGACCTCGCACTTGTCGGCCGGCAAGCCCGACGCCGCTAACGTCGCGGCGAAAGCGGCTTCACCGTTCTGTGTCGGTCCCCACACCTCGCACTTGTCGGGGGTATAGAGCGCGGTGGCATTCATCGGCTCCATGCAAGCGTGGTTCTGGTAGGGATAGGCGTAAACCGCTTCGACCTTCTTGGCCGCGCTGGCGAGCGCCGCCTTGGCGTCGCCGTTCGCATTGCCCACGAACGCCTCGGGGGCGTCGAGGCCGGCCTTGAGCCATTCGGCGATCGAGGCGCTCGAGACTTTGGCATTCTCGCCTTCGTCCCAGACCACCGGCAGCGCGTCGAGCGCGGTCTTGGCCTGCCACCAGGTGTCGGCCACCACCGCGACACCGGACTCGCCAACCTGCACCACCTTTTTCACGCCGGGCATAGACGCGACCTTGGCGGCGTCGAAGCTCTTGATCTTGCCGCCTTGCACCGGGCAGTCCTTGATCGCGGCGGTGAGCATTCCGGGCAGCTTGAGATCGGCTCCGTAGACTTGCTTGCCGGTCACCTTGTCCAAGGTGTCGAGGCGCTTGACGCCTTTGCCGGCGATCTTCCAGTCCTTCGGGTCCTTGAGCTTGACCTCTTTCGGCGGCTCGATTTTGGCGGCGGCTTCCGCCACCTTGCCGAAGCTCGTGGTGCGGCCGGAGGGCGTGTGCGTGATCACGCTGTTCGAGGCGCTCACCTCGGACACCGGCACTTTCCACTCATTGGCAGCGGCTTGTTTGAGCATCTCCCGCGCCGCGGCGCCGCCCTGACGGACGTATTCATGCGACATCCGGATGCCACGGCTGCCGCCGGTCGACATGTCGCCCCATACGCGCTTGCGGGCGACGTTCTGGCCGGGGGTGGGATATTCGGTCGTGACCTTCGACCAGTCGCATTCGAGTTCCTCGGCGACGAGTTGGGCGAGCCCGGTGAGCGTGCCTTGGCCCATCTCCGAGCGGGCGACGCGAATGACCACCGTGTCGTCCGGGCGGATCACCACCCAGGCGTTGACCTCGGGCGAGCCGTCCTGCGCACGGATGACCTGCGGGCCGCCGAACGGAATATCGAGGCCGAGCGCCAAACCGCCGCCCACGGCGGCCGCGCTCACCACGAAGCTGCGGCGATCGATCTTCGGTACATAATTCATGGCTGCCTCCCTCCTCACGCGCTCGCCGCAGCGGCGTGGATCGCCGCGCGCACCTGCTGGAAGGTGCCGCAACGGCAGATGTTGGTGACGTTGGCATCGATGTCGGCATCGGTCGGTTTCGGCTTGTCCTTGAGCAGCGCCGCCACCGCCATGATCATCCCGCACTGGCAATAGCCGCATTGCGGCACGTCGTGCTCGAGCCAGGCCTTCTGCACCTTGTGCAGCGCGCCGTTCTGCGCCAGCCCCTCGATCGTGGTGATCTGCCGGCCGGCGACCGCGCTCAACGGCACCGAGCACGAGCGCATCGCAATGCCGTCGACGTGGACGGTGCAGGCGCCGCACTGGGCGATGCCGCAGCCGTATTTGGTGCCGGTCAGCCCGATCGTGTCGCGCAACACCCACAGCAGCGGCGTGTTGGGATCCACATCGACCTGATGGGTCTTTCCATTCACGTTGAGATCAGCCATGTGCAAACCTCCTTCCATCGCCGTCTGCAGAGGCGATGATTGATGCGCGCCGACCCCTCGGTCATGCCGCGCCCGCGGTCCCGGAAGAACAGCTTGGTTTAATTCTAATATGAAAATCGCAAGTCCGCGAGGTCGAATTGGGCGTGGATGGGCAACGGCGGCGGAAGGCCACGCCGTGACCCATTCGGTCAATTGGGCGCCCTTTTTTTGAAGGTGAAGCGGCGGCCTTTTGGCCGCCGCTTCACTTCATCACGCGAACGAGATGTTGTGGTTCTTCAACGGGAACGAGCGGATGCGCTTACCTGTCGCGGCAAAATACGCGTTGAGGACGGCGGGCGCGGCGACGCAGATCGTCGGCTCGCCGACGCCACCCCAGAAACCGCCGGATGGCATGAGGATCGTTTCGACCTTCGGCATCTCGGCGATGCGCATCGAGTCGTAATTATCGAAGTTGGTCTGCTCGATGCGGCCGTCCTTGACGGTGCATTCCTGATAGAACAACGCGGACAGACCGTAGACGAACGAGCCTGCGACCTGCCGCTCGATCTGAGCTGGATTGACGCCGTATCCCGGATCGGTGGCGGCAACAATGCGGTGAACCTTGATCTTGTTGCCGTCGACCGAGATTTCGGCGCAGGCGGCCACATAACTGCCGAACGCCATGGCTTGCGCGAGGCCGCGGTAGACGCCCTGCGGTGCCGGCGTGCCCCAGCCCGCCTTCGCCGCCACGGCATTGAGCACGCCGAGGTGCTTTGGATGCTTCGTCATCAACTTGCGCCGGAACTCGAGCGGGTCGACGCCCACCTCCTTTGCAAGCTCGTCCATGAAGCATTCGAGGTAGATGGCGTTGTGGTTGATGTTCACGCCGCGCCAGAAGCCTGGATTGATGTGCGGGTTACGCATCGAATGATCGACCAAGATATTGGGGATCGAGTAGCCGATCGCCGCTTCCGTTCCGCCCGCATAGAAGCCGGAGAACGTCGCTGGATCGCGACCTTCTTGCAACGCTGCAGGCCTGACCTTCGCCAAGATCGACTGGCCGGAGATCCGCACGTGCAGCGCCGTCAGGTTCTTGTCGGCATCGAAGCCGGCGGTGAGCTTGCACTGAGTGATCGGATGATACCAACCGTGCGTCATGTCCTCTTCGCGCGACCACAACAGCTTGATCGGCGTGCCGGGCATCTCCATTGCGACTAGGACCGCTTGGCGAACGTAGTCTTGCGAGGTCGAGCGGCGACCGAATCCACCGCCAAGGAAGGTCTTATAGACCTCGCACTTGGGGATCGGCAGCCCGCACGCCTCCGATGTCGTCGCCAGCGCGGCTTCGCCGTTCTGGGTCGAGCACCACACCTCGCACTTGTCGGGGGTGTAGAGCGCGGTCGCGTTCTGAGGCTCCATGGTGACATGGTTCTGATAGGGATAGCTGTAGACCGCCTCGACCTTCTTGGCCGCGCTGGCCAAGGCGGACTTCACGTCGCCGCCCTTGTTGCCGACGAACGCCTGCTCGGCATCGAGGCCTTCCTTGAGCCATTCGGCGATCGAGGCGCTCGAGACCTTGGCGTTCTCGCCCTCGTCCCACACGATCGGAAGGGCATCGAGGGCGGTCTTGGCCCGCCACCAGCTGTCGGCGATGACAGCGACGGCATAGTCTTCGACCTTCACGACCTTTTTCACGCCGTTGTTGCCG